>Ga0187856_1001527_pt1 | contig 18398 bp, 14 predicted proteins | sample June2016WEW_8_40_FD_132443 | JGI IMG/M metagenome (GOLD analysis project Ga0187856, IMG submission 132443) | Peatland microbial communities from SPRUCE experiment site at the Marcell Experimental Forest, Minnesota, USA - June2016WEW_8_40 | ecosystem: Environmental > Terrestrial > Soil > Wetlands...
CCATCGGCCGCTCCTGGATCTTGTGCATGCCGAGAATGCCGGATTGCGGCGCATTGAGGATCGGCGTCGACATCAGCGAGCCGTAGATGCCGCCGTTGGTGATGGTGAAGGTGCCGCCCTGCAGCTCCTCGATCTTGAGCGCGCCGTCGCGGGCGCGGCGGCCGAAATCGGCGATCGTCTTCTCGATCTCGGCGATCGATTTGCCGTCGCAGTCGCGCACCACCGGCACCACCAGGCCGCGCTCGCTGCCGACCGCGATGCCGATATGGTAGTAGTTCTTGTAGATGATGTCGGTGCCGTCGATCTCGGCGTTGACGGCGGGGATTTCCTTGAGCGCCTGCACGCAGGCGCGCACGAAGAAGCCCATGAAGCCGAGCTTGACGCCGTGCTTTTTCTCGAACAGATCGCGGTACTGAGTGCGCAGCGCCATGACCTGGCCCATGTCGACCTCATTGAAGGTCGTGAGCATGGCGGCGGTGTTTTGCGCATCCTTCAGGCGCCGCGCGATGGTCTGCCGGAGCCGCGTCATGCGCACGCGCTCCTCGCGCGCGGCATCATCGGGCGGCGACGGCGCGCGGGCCTGGATGGAAGCGACCGGCGCGGCAACCGGCGTCGGCTGCGCGGCGGCGCGTTCGATGGCCGCGAGCATGTCGCCCTTGGTGACGCGGCCGTCCTTGCCGGTGCCGGGAACGGCCGCAGCATCCATGCCGGTCTCGGCCGCGAGCTTGCGCACCGACGGCGCCAGCGGCATCTCGGTGCCCGGCGCCTTGGCAGGCGCCGGCTTTGGCGGCGCCGGCGGAGGCGCAGGTTGTGCTGCCGCCTCGGTCGGCTTGGCCGGTGTCTTCGTCGGGGCTGCGCCGGGGCCCTCCTTAATCGCACCGAGCAGAGCGCCCACGGCAACCGTGTCCCCATCCTTGACGGCGACGTCGGTGAGCACGCCGGCGGCCGGCGCCGGCATCTCGATCGTGACCTTGTCGGTCTCAAGCTCAACCAGCGGCTCGTCGACGGCGACCACGTCGCCCGCCTTCTTGAACCACTTGCCGATCGTCGCTTCGGTCACCGACTCGCCGAGGACGGGCACACGAATCTCAGCCATGATTTCAATTCCCTGTTGGCGGCGCCGATTGCGCAGGGATGTCGGATGACAGAGGTCAGAGGTCAGAGGTCGGAAAATAAGAGTTCTATCTGACCTCTGTCATCCGCCATCCGTCCTCTATCACCCCAGCGCCTCTTCCAGAAAATGCTTGAGCTGGGCAAGATGCAGCGACATCTGCCCGACCGCCGTCGACGCGGAAGCCGGCCGGCCGACATAGCGCGCGCGACGATGCTTGGCGCCGATCTGATTGAGCACCCATTCCAGGAAGATATCGGCGAACACCCACGCCCCCATGTTGCGCGGCTCCTCCTGGCACCAGACCATCTCCGCCTGCTTGAAGCGCGTGAGCTCCGTTATCAGCGCCTTGGTGGGGAACGGATAAAGCTGCTCGATGCGCAACAGGTAAATGTCGTCGATCCCGCGCTTCTCGCGTTCCTCGTACAGATCGTAATAGACCTTGCCGGAGCACAGGACGACGCGGCGAATCTCGGTGTCGGGGACAAGCTTGATCTTCTCGGCCGGCATGTTCTGCGCATCGTCCCAAAGGAGCCGATGGAACGAGGTATTCGGCCCCATCTCGTCGAGCCGCGACACTGCGCGCTTGTGGCGCAGCAGCGACTTCGGCGTCATCAGGATCAGCGGCTTGCGGAAGTCGCGTTTGAGCTGCCGGCGCAGGATGTGGAAGTAGTTTGCCGGCGTCGTGCAGTTGGCGACCTGCATGTTGTCCTCGGCGCACATCTGCAGGAAGCGTTCGAGGCGCGCGGAGGAATGTTCGGGCCCCTGGCCTTCGTAGCCGTGCGGCAACAGGCAGACCAGTCCCGACATGCGCAGCCATTTGCGCTCGCCGGACGAGATGAACTGGTCGAGCACCACCTGCGCGCCGTTGGCGAAATCGCCGAACTGGGCTTCCCACATGGTGAGCGCATTAGGCTCGGCCAGCGAGTAACCGTACTCGAAGCCGAGCACGGCCTCTTCCGACAGCATCGAGTTGATGACCTCGAAGCGCGGCTGGCCGTCGCGCAGATGATTGAACGGCGTGTAGCGTTGCTCGGTTTCCTGGTCGATCAGCACGGAATGGCGCTGGGAGAAGGTGCCGCGCTCGCTGTCTTGCCCGGAAAGCCGCACCCGGTGACCGTCGAGCAGCAGCGAGCAGACGGCGAGCGCCTCGCCCGTCGACCAGTCGATGTTGGCGCCAGCCTCGATCGTTTTGCGCCGGTTTTCCAAAAAACGATTGAGCGTGCGATGGAGATGGAAGTCCGCAGCCAGAGTGGTGATCTTCCGACCGATCTCCTTGAGCGTCGCGATCTCAACGCCGGTCTGGCCGCGGCGCGGATCATCCGTATCGCCCGCAGTCCTGAAACCGGCCCAGCGGCCGTCGAACCAATCGGCCTTGTTGGCGCGGTAGCTTTGCGCCGCTTCAAACTCGGCGTCGAGCCGGCCGCGCCAATCCGCCTTCATCTTCTCGACTTCGCCGGCGGCGACGACGTCCTCGCCGACGAGTTTGTTGCCGTAGATTTCGAGCGTAGTCGGGTGCTTCGCGATCGCCTTGTACATCAGCGGCTGGGTGAATGACGGCTCGTCGCCCTCATTGTGGCCGTGACGGCGGTAGCAGAACATGTCGATGACGACCGGCTTCTGGAATTTTTGCCGGAATTCGGTCGCGACCTTGGCGGCGAACACGACCGCTTCCGGATCGTCGCCATTGACGTGGAAAATCGGCGCCTCGATCATCTTGGCGACGTCGGAGGGATAGGGCGAGGACCGCGAATAACGCGGGCTGGTAGTGAAGCCGATCTGATTGTTGATGATGAAGTGGACCGAACCTCCGGTGCGATGCCCGCGCAGCCCGGAAAGGCCGAAAGATTCCGCGATCACGCCCTGGCCGGCGAACGAAGCATCGCCGTGGATGAGCAGCGGCATCACCATGGTGCGATCTTCGCGAGTGGCGCCGAGTTGATCCTGCTTGGCGCGCACCTTGCCGAGCACGACGGGAACGACGATTTCGAGATGCGAAGGATTGGCCGTGAGCGACAGATGTACGGTGTTGTGATCGAATTCCCGATCCGACGAGGCGCCGAGGTGGTATTTCACGTCGCCGGAGCCCTCGATCTCGTTAGGCGTCGATGAGCCGCCCTTGAACTCGTGGAAGATAGCGCGGTGCGGCTTGCCCATAACCTGCGCCAGCACGTTGAGCCGCCCGCGATGCGGCATGCCGATCACGATATCGCGCACGCCGAGCGCGCCACCGCGCTTGATGATCTGCTCCAGCGCCGGGATCATCGACTCGCCGCCATCGAGGCCGAAGCGCTTGGTGCCGGTGAATTTCACGTCGCAGAATTTTTCGAACCCTTCGGCCTCCACCAGCTTGTTGAGGATGGCGCGCTTGCCCTCGCGCGTGAAGGTGATCTCCTTGTCGGGCCCCTCGATGCGTTCCTGAATCCAGCCCTTCTGCTCGCCATTGGAGATGTGCAGGAATTCGACGCCGAGCGTCTGACAATAAGTGCGCCGCAGGATGACAATGATCTGACGTATGGTGCCGAACTCGAGGCCGAGCACCTTGTCGAGAAAAATCGGGCGGTCGAGATCGGCTTCGCCGAAGCCGTAGGTGCGCGGATCGAGCTCCTCCTCGTTTTTCAGCGGCTGCAGGCCGAGCGGATCGAGCGTGGCGTGGAAATGTCCGCGGGCGCGATAGGCGCGAATGAGCATGAGCGCGCGCACCGAGTCGCGGGTCGCGCGCTCGACATCGGCGGCGGAAAACTCGACGCCTCTGGTCTGCGCCTGCGCCTGCACTTTCGCGCCGAGAGCTTTGCCGATTTCGGTCCAGTCGCTATCGAGCGCGGCAACGAGTTCAGTGCGCTCCGGCCGCGGCCAATCGGGCCGTCGCCACGAGGGGCCGCGTGCGCTCGCGGTCACGTCGCTTGCGTCATCCTTCAGGCTCCGGAAGAACGATTGCCATTCGGCATCGACGGCCTTGGGATCGGCTTCGTAGCGCGCGTACAGGTCCTCGATGTACGGCGCATTGCCGCCGTAGAGGAACGAAGTAAGGGCGAAGGCGGCGTTCGCGTCCTGGCGAGACATTTGGCGGTTCCTGGGCGGCTCCGGGCGAGTTCCCGAACTTTGGGAATATGACGAAAGCGGCGAAAAGACACCGAAAAGGTCGAACCCGGCCCGGCGCAGGCGACCTCTCTTCTACCTATGTAATGCTAGGATGCGGCAGAGAAAAGTACAAGCAGTGAATCAGGAGTTCAATACTTCAGCAAGCGTCTTGCCGAGCCTTGCGGGCGACGGCGAAACCTTGATCCCCGCCGCCGTCATGGCGGCGATCTTTGATTCGGCGTCGCCCTTGCCGCCGGCAATGATGGCGCCGGCATGGCCCATGCGCCGCCCGGGCGGCGCGGTGCGCCCGGCGATGAACCCGACCGTCGGCTTGTTGCGGCCGCGCTTGGCCTCGTCCTTGAGGAACTGGGCGGCGTCTTCCTCCGACGAACCGCCGATCTCGCCGATCATGACCATCGCCTCGGTTGCCTTGTCGGCGAGAAACATTTCCAGGATTTCGATGAAATCGGTGCCCTTGACGGGATCGCCGCCGATGCCAACGGCACTGGTCTGGCCGAGCCCCTCTTGCGTCGTTTGGAACACCGCCTCATAGGTGAGCGTTCCGGAGCGCGAGACGATGCCGACCTTGCCCCGTTGAAAAATGTTGCCGGGCATGATGCCGATCTTGCATTCGCCGGCGGTCATGACGCCCGGGCAATTCGGCCCGATCAGCCGCGACTTCGAGCCAGAAAGCGCGCGCTTGACTTTCACCATGTCGAGCACGGGAATGCCCTCGGTGATGCAGACGATGAGCGGGATTTCGGCGTCGATCGCTTCGCAGATCGCATCCGCCGCGCCGGCCGGCGGCACATAGATCACACTCGCGTCGCAACCGGTTTTTTCATGCGCCTCGGCGACGGTCTCGAAAACCGGAAGGCCGAGATGGGTGGAGCCGCCTTTGCCGGGCGAGGTGCCGCCGACCATCTTGGTGCCATAGGCGATCGCCTGCTCGGAATGAAAGCTGCCGTTCCTGCCGGTGAATCCCTGGCAGATGACCTTGGTGTTCTTGTCGATGAGGATGGGCATCACACTGTCCCCCTCACCGCGCTGACGATCTTCTGTGCGGCGTCGTCGAGGTCGTCGGCGGTAATGACGTTGAGGCCCGATTTGCTGATGATCTCCCTGCCGAGCGCGACATTAGTGCCTTCGAGCCGCACCACGAGGGGCACCCGCAAGCCTACCTCCTTCACCGCCGCGACCACGCCCTCGGCGAGGACATCGCAGCGCATGATGCCGCCGAAGATATTGATCAAAATTCCCTTCACTTTCGGATCGGAGGTGATGATCTTGAATGCCGCGGTCACTTGGTCCTTGCTCGCACCGCCGCCGACATCGAGAAAATTCGCCGGCGTCTCGCCGTAGAGCTTGATGATGTCCATCGTCGCCATCGCGAGGCCGGCGCCGTTGACCATGCAGCCGATGGTGCCGTCGAGCGCGATGTAGTTCAGATCGTGGCGCGAGGCCTCGATCTCCTTGGCATCCTCTTCGGTCAGATCGCGCAGCGCCGCGATATCGGGGTGCCGATAGAGCGCGCTGTCGTCGAAGCCGATCTTGGCATCGAGGCAAATCAGTTCGCCCCCCTTGGTGACGACGAGCGGATTGATCTCGAGGAGATTCATATCCTTGGCGAGAAACGCCTGATAAAGCTTCGGCAGCACGGCCGCGGCCTGTTTGCCGACTTCGCGGCCAAATCCCAGCGCGCTCGCGACATGGCGAGCGTGATGGGCCATGAAGCCGGTCGCCGGATCGACCGAGAATGAGAGGATTTTCTCCGGCCGCGTGCGTGCGACTTCTTCGATATCCATGCCGCCTTCGGTCGAGGCGACGAAGGCGACGCGCGAGGTCGCCCGGTCGACGAGCGCGGAAAGGTAATATTCACGGTCGATGGTCGAGCCTTCCTCGATGTAGAGGCGGCGCACCTCTTTGCCGTGCGGCCCGGTCTGGTGCGTTATGAGCGTCGAACCGAGGAGCCGCTCGGCCTCGCGCTTGACGTCGGCGACCGATTTCACCACCTTCACGCCGCCCGCTTTGCCGCGTCCGCCGGCGTGGATCTGCGCCTTCACCACCCAGACCGGCCCGCCGAGATCGTTGGCGGCCTTGACGGCCTCTTCGACGCTGAACGCCGCAATACCGCGCGGCACCGGCACGTCGAATTCGCGCAGCACGGCTTTCGCCTGGTATTCGTGAATGTTCATGAAGAATGCCTAGGGTTCAACTGAACTTACGATCCGTCATCCTGAGGCGCGAGCGAAGCGAGCCTCGAAGGAGGCACGGCCAACCGAAATCGAGTTTAACCGATTTCGGAATGTTGAGTGCCCAAGTCGGCAACAGCCGACTTGGATGCCGTCGCCCTTCGAGGGCCGTGCTGCGCGCGGCCACCTCAGGGTGACGGATCACTACTTGTCACTACTTGCCGAGATCGGGAGCAATCTTCTTGCAGGCCTCGACCAGGCTCTCCACGGCCTTGGCAGATTTCTCGAACATGCCGCGCTCGGCGCTATTGAGCTCGATCTCGACGATGCGCTCGACCCCCTTGCTGCCGATGACGACAGGCACCCCGACATAGAGGTCGCGGACACCGTATTCGCCGTTGAGCCAAGCGGCGGCGGGCACCACCCGTTTCTTATCGCGCAAATAGCTTTCCGCCATGGCGATCGCCGCAGTCGCGGGCGCATAGAAGGCGGAGCCGGTCTTGAGCAGGGCGACGATCTCGCTGCCGCCGTTGCGCGTGCGCTCGACGATCCCGTCGAGGCGTGCCGCCGTGGTCCAGCCCATCTTGACGAGATCAGGCAGCGGAATGCCGGCGACGGCCGAATAGCGCACCAGCGGCACCATGCTGTCGCCATGACCGCCGAGCACGAAGGCGGTGACGTCCTCGACCGACACATTGAATTCGTCGGCAAGAAAATAGCGAAAGCGCGCCGAATCAAGCACGCCGGCCATGCCGACGACCATCTGCTTCGGCAGCCCGCAGCATTTCTGCAGCGCCCAAACCATGGCGTCGAGCGGATTGGTGATGCAGATGACGAAGGCGCCGGGAGCGTATTTCTTGATGCCGGCGCCGACCTGCTCCATCACCTTGAGATTGATGCCGAGAAGATCGTCGCGGCTCATGCCGGGCTTGCGCGGCACGCCGGCGGTGACGACGCACACCGCGGCGCCCTCGATTGCCTCGTAGGAATTGGTGCCGGTGAAGCGGGCGTCAAAACCTTCGACCGGCGATGCCTGAGCGAGATCGAGCGCCTTGCCCTGCGGCACGCCTTCCATGATGTCGAAGAGGACGACGTCACCAAGCTCTTTGAGACCGACCAGGTGCGCCAGCGTGCCACCGATTTGACCCGCGCCGATCAACGCAATCTTGTTTCGTGCCATTCGAGAAAATCCTTGATTAGCCAAAGAAGCCCGGCTGCCGCGGTCATTAGCCTTTTCGGCTGGCGCATTCAAGCCGCCAGCGCCCTTGATCCGCGGCTGCCTGCTTTCGCGGCTGCCAAACAGCTAACCGAGCGACGACGATTTCCGCGCCGGTCGATACTCCACAACCCGCGCTGCAAGCCGCGCCAGCATATCGACCACGGCGAGTTGCGCGACTTCATGCTCGACTCTTCCGCGGCAACGCCGGCGGCGTATCGCGCTGTGATGGAGCTCGCCATATCCTGTTAACCGTTGTGGGCGAAACGTGGCGGGAACATCAAACACTTGGCTGCAAACACTTGGCTGCGTTGCACTTCGCGCATGCCAAGACGGCCGTCGCTAAAAAGTCACGAACCTAATTATTAGCCATGCGTATACGCAATGGGGGCATGTTGCTCAATGCTTCGGCTTGTCAAACTTCGGCGGCACACAACATGATGCTGTGATTCGGGACGCACGCGTAAAGACGTTCGTCACGGTTGCTACTTGAGCGGAGGACGCGATCGGGAGGGTCTTTTTGACGACCATGTCAGGAGATCAGTGAAATGCAGGACATTCTTCCCGATGGCGGCGTGATCCGCAAATTATGGGTCGGAGAGACGGCCAAATACCGCGACCATGTGCTGCGGCTCGACCCCGAGAGCCGCCACAGCCGGTTTGCCGGCGGCGTGTCCGACGATTTCGTTCGCAGCTACGCGGATCTGTCCATTTCGCTCGACACCGTCGTGCACGGCTTTTTTCTCGACGGAGTGATGCGCGGGGCCGCTGAGCTGCGGCAGCTGGGCGTTCGTTTTCCGGGCCAGGCGGAGGCCGCGATCAGCGTCGAGAAGCCGTGGCAGAGTCACGGCGTCGGCTCGGCGTTGCTTCGCCGCACCTTGCTCACCGCCCGCAATCGCGGATACCGCATGCTGCATATGGCCTGCCTGGCCGAGAACCGGCGCATGCAGCAGCTCGCGCGCAAATTTGACGCCGAATTGTCCTTCGATTTCGGCAGCGTCGTCGGCGAAGTCGAGTCTTCACAGGCGACACCGCTGTCGGTGATGCGCGAAATGATGGCCGACGGCCACGGCTTCGCGACCGCGATGCTCGATCTGCAATCGCGCATGCTGAGAGCATGATTCTCAATCGTCATTCCTGGCAATCCGGAATGACGTGTCAGGAGCCCTGCGCCCACCTCAGCGCCGTCGCAGCGAGCGGATAGGCCGCTTCGACGACATAAGGCGCGCCGCCGACCGACGAGCGAGACGAAAACAGCACGAAGCGGAAGACGTCGAACGACGAGGAGCGATAATGCGCGCGCGCGGTCAGGTAATCGGCGACCTGTCGGCTCGACGATTCGCGCAGCCGCGCCAGCGTGACATGCGGCCGGTATTTGCGCCCTTCGGGCTCGAGCCCAAGCCGTTGCAGCAGCCGTTCGTGTTCCGCCTGCAATTCGATCAGCGGCGCGATTGGCGTGGCGGCTGCAACCAAGGCACGCGGCTTGCGGCCACCGAATGAAGCGAGCCCGTCCAGGCGTAGTTCAAATGGCGGGCGCTGCACGCCCCCGAGCAAGCCGGCAATGTCGCGCGCGAGCGCGTCGTCGATATCGCCGATGAAGCGCAGCGTCAGGTGATAGTTCTCCGGATCGATCCAGCGCGCACCCGGCAAACCGCCGCGCATCATGGCGAGCGACTGGGCGACGTGACGCGGTATTTCAAGAGCGATGAACAGACGAGGCATGACACCTGCGGTCCATAGTCGGCGAATCGCAGCTCCGGCAGCATGCGGGGATCGCACGCAGCGCGCAACCCTCACGACGGATGCTGGGTGCGGGCGATGAGTTGTTCGACCTTCGGCAAGATGCGCGCGACGATCATGTCGACGCCCGCCGCGCTTGGGTGCAGGCCATCGTGCTGCGTGAGGCTGAGGTCGGCGGCGACGCCGTCGAGGAAGAAAGGATAGAGCAGCACGCCGTATTTGGCGGCAAGCTCGGGATAGATGCGCTCGAAGGGCCGACCGTAATCGGCCCCGAGATTGGGCGCCGCGCGCATGCCGCACAAGAGCACGGCGATGTGGCGATCCGTCAGGCGCCGCAGGATCGTCTCCAGCGCGTCGCGCGTCACCTGCGGTTTGATCCCGCGCAGCATGTCATTGGCGCCGAGCTCAAGGATGACGGCATCGGTTCCCTGCGGCACCGACCAGTCGAGGCGGGCAAGCCCGTCGGCGGCGGTGTTGCCGGAAACGCCGGCATTCTCGATTTCCGCGGTGATCCCTTTGGCGGCAAGCGCTGCTTGCAGGCGTGGCACGAAGCCATCCTTCTCGGGCAGGCCGAGACCTGCCGTCAACGAGTCGCCGAGTGCCACGACCTTCACCGGCACATCGGCGTTCGCGGAGGGAACGGCTGTCCCGGCCACAAACGCCACGCTACAAACCGCCGCACGCAGGATTTGGCGGAGCCTTCTCCCGCCCCCATATGATCGGGCACGAAACGATAGTGAGCGGCACAGGTCAGCCGGAAACATGAATGACATTTCGGGGCATCCTTTCGCTGGCGACGGCATCGCGCTGAGCGGGGTCAACCTGTCGCTCGGCGGCGGCGCCGCCCGCGTTCATATCCTCAGAGACATCGGCCTGAATATAGGACGCGGCGAGGCCGTGGGCCTCCTTGGACCGTCGGGTTCCGGCAAGTCGACGCTGCTCATGGTGATGACCGGGCTGGAGCGGCCCGACAGCGGTTCGGTCATCGTTGCCGGCAAGAACCTGCGCAAGCTCGATGAGGACCAGCTCGCGCGCTTCCGCGGCAGAAATATCGGCATCGTATTCCAGGCCTTCCACCTGATCCCGACCATGACGGCGCTGGAAAACGTCGCCGTGCCGCTGGAACTTGCCGGCGAGCGCGATGCATTTTCGCGTGCCGGGCGCGAGCTGACGGCGGTCGGACTGAGCGACCGCCTGAGTCACTACCCGGCCGAGCTGTCCGGCGGCGAGCAGCAGCGCGTCGCGCTCGCCCGCGCGCTCGCGCCTCATCCCGCAATCGTCGTCGCCGACGAACCGACCGGCAATCTCGATGAGGCGACAGGCCGGGAAATCATCGAGCTTCTGTTCCGCGGCCATCGCGAGCACGGCACGACGCTCGTGCTCGTCACCCACGACAAGGCGCTGGCCGTGCGTTGCGATCGGGTGCTGCACTTGCACTCGGGACGGATCGAAACGACCGCGCCGGCGGTACCGACGTGATGACTGCAAAATCATCGAAGCGTGCGGATTGAAAAGAATGTCAGCTTTGTTGCGTAATCAAGACGCTCCTGCGCGGAAAATCGATGTCCAGCCGACAGTCGGAAAGCAATTCGGTTCCAATGAGAATTTCGGCTTCCGTTTTGCGTGAAATGCGCGACCTCCACTGCTCGTTCGTCTCTTCAAGGACGAAAGCGGTGATCGGCACCAGCCGTCCAAACCAAGGAAACATCCCGCGGCACAGCTGGAAGGTTTCCTCGCGAAGACTCGCAAGTCTCACATCCGCATACCATCTTTTGGCGAGGTCAAACCCCATTCTAGCAGCCTGCCCTGCGTCGACAATGATGGCCCCGTTGAACCCAGTGTCGATAAAGGCAACGAGAGGGTCGGAGATGCCAGCAACATCGATCCTAACAAGCGGACGGTTCCAATCGTCGACCGAGCCGCGGATAAAATTAGGCTGTGGCAAAAGCAGATACTCCGATGCGCGTACACCATCCGCGTCCGTCTTCTCCGAATTTTTCAATGAATTTAGCGTGAGTCAGCGACGCCGTTGGAGCAACCACAAAGTCCAGCGTATCGATATTGAACATAATGTACGAACCGTAGTAGCGGCTTTCCAATTGCTGCTGCACAGACGCGTAATGGCTCTTGGCGGCACTCAGGGCACCCGCCAGCGCCGATTGTGCCTCAGATCGCCCACCGCCAATTTGAAGCTCTCGCTGCACCATTGCACACGAAACCCTTCGTGTTGTCACGAACAACGCTCTCGCAGCCAATTCTAGGACGCCGGAGCGTCAAGAGCAACAAATCCGCATGGGTATTGTAAAGGCATGAGCTTTCGCACTTCTTCACTTGCTGGACTGGGTCTCCCGCTGCGTTTCGCCTGGCGCGAGCTGCGCGGCGGACTGCGCGGCTTCGGCGTCTTTATCGCCTGCATCGCGCTCGGCGTCATGGCGATTGCCGGGGTCGGCTCGGTTGCGCAAAGCCTTGCCGACGGCCTCTCCCGCGCCGGCGGCGTGATCCTCGGCGGCGACCTCGCCTTTTCGCTGGCCCAGCGTGAGGGCAACGACAGTGAGCGCGCCTTCCTCGGCGCGCATGGCACGGTGTCCGTCGCCGCCACGCTGCCGACGATGGCACGCACCAGCGACGGGCGAACGACGCTGGTCGAGGTCAAGGCCGTCGACAGCACCTATCCGCTGTCGGGGACGGTCGCGACCGATCCCGACATGCCGCTCCCGGCCCTGTTCGCGCGGCAGGGCGACACGTTCGGCGCTGCCGCCGATCCCGCGCTGCTCACGCGGCTTGATCTCAAGCCCGGCGACCGGATCAGCATCGGCAATGCAGTGGTCGAGCTGCGCGCGGCGCTGACCAGCGAGCCGGACAAACTCGCCGGCGGGATCGGCTTCGGACCGCGGGTCCTGATGAGCGAGGCGGCACTGCGTGCGAGCGGACTCCTCCAGCCCGGCAGCCTGGTGCGCTGGCAATATCGGCTGCGCCTGCCCGCCGCCGGATCGAGCGATAGCGCCGTGGCGGCGGTCGAAGGAGAGGCCCGGGCTTCTTTCCCGAACGCCGGCTGGGACATCCGCACGCGCCGCAAGGCTTCGCCGCAACTCGAACGCAATGTCGAGCGCTTCAGCCAATTCCTGACGCTCATCGCCTTGACCGCGCTTCTCGTCGGCGGCGTCGGCGTGGCGAACGCGGTCGCCAGCCATCTCGCGCGCAAGCGCGACACGATCGCCACCATGAAGGCGCTCGGTGCGACGGGCGGCGGCGTGTTCGCCGTCTATTGCTCGCAGATTATGTTCGTCGCGCTGTTCGCCACATGCATCGGCGCCGGGCTCGGCGCGGCACTGCCGTTCGCGATCGCGTCGATATTCGGCGCCATCATTCCGCTTCCTGTGGCGCCCTCGCTCCATCCGGCGGTGCTGACGCTGTCGATCGCGTATGGACTGCTGACGGCGCTGGCCTTTGCACTGTGGCCGCTTGGACGTGTGCACGACATTTCGGTGTCCATGTTGTTCCGCGACCAGGTCGCCGCCGAACGCAGGTGGCCGCGACGCCGCTACGTGGTCGCGACGGCATCGATCGTCGCCGCGCTCGCGGCGCTGGCGATCCTGTTCGCCTATGACCACCGCCTCGCCGCGATTTTCGTCGCCTCCGCCGCCGTCATTTTTGTGGCACTGCGGCTGGTCGCGACGCTTACGATGGCGCTTGCCCGCCGCTTGCCGCGCCCGCGCTCGACCCTCGTGCGGCTCGCCATCGCCAATATCTGCCGGCCGAGCGCCTTGACGCCGAGCGTCGTGCTCTCGCTTGGGCTCGGTCTCTCCTTGCTCGTGACCGTGATCGAGATCGACGGCAATCTGCATCGCCAGTTCGCGGCGGCGCTGCCGGAAAGGGCGCCTACATTCTTCTTCCTGGACATTCCGTCGACCGATGCCGACCGCTTCGATACTTTCGTGCGCGAGCACGCTCCGCACTCCATCCTCGAGCGCGTGCCGATGCTGCGCGGCCGCATCGTCGCCGCCAACGGAATCAAAGCGGAGGATCTCAGGCCCGCGGAGGGATCGGCCTGGGTGCTGCGAGGCGACCGCGGCATCACCTACGCGACCGCGCTTCCGGAAGGTTCACGCCTCGTCGCCGGCCGATGGTGGGCCGCCGACTATTCCGGGGCGCCGCTCGTCTCGCTTGAAAACAGGACGGCAGAGGACCTGAACCTCAAGCTCGGCGATGCCATCACCGTCAATGTCCTCGGCCGCAACGTGACGGCCCGCATCGCCAGTCTACGCGCCGTCGATTGGCAAAGCCTTGGCATCAATTTCGTGCTCTTGTTCTCGCCCGGCACATTCGGCGGCGCGCCGCATACCGATATCGCGACGCTGACTTTTGCCGACGGCGGCACGCCGGCGCAGGAAACGGCGCTCATCAAGGCGCTGGCCGACGCTTTCCCGACGGTCTCCGCCGTGCGCGTCAAGGACGCCCTCGATGCGATCGACCATATCGTCAGCAACCTGGTGCTGGCGCTGCGCGGCGCAAGCTCGGTGACTCTCATCGCCGCAGCCTTGGTACTGGGCGGCGCGCTCGCCGCGGGCCAGCGCTTCCGGATCTATGACGCGGTGGTCTTAAGGACCTTGGGGGCGACGCGTATCCGCCTCCTCGCCGCCTACGCACTGGAATACCTTCTCATTGGTCTTGCCGCCGTGCTGTTCGGCGTAGCGGCCGGCTCGCTTGCCGCCGATCTCGTCGTCACCCGCGTCATGGAATTTCCCTTCGTCTGGGTGGCGGCACAGGCGGCCGGCACGGCGCTGATCGCGCTCCTGGTCACTGTGGTACTCGGCCTTGCCGGCACGTTCACCGCGCTCGGCCATAAGCCCGCGGAGGTGCTGAGGAATCTGTAGCCCGCTGGAAAATTGTGCGTGGCAGGTCGCCGCCGGGAGCGGCCGCAGGAGCTTAAGATGAACGGACGGTAACCTGTCGCAAATATCGCACCCCGCCATCTGGCGCAGGCGGGCGTTTCGCATTAGATTCGGCCTCAGAGTTGTTCTGCGTTCGGTTTCCGGACGCAAAACCCGGCAAGCAGCCGGGATAGCGCAGGGGTATTTTGCATGTCGGACTTCGACCGGAATATCGCGACCGCCCGGACCGGTTATCGCACGGACCAGGTAGCGATCGATGCGGGTCTGCGCGCCTATATGATCCGCGTCTACAACTATATGGCTGTCGGCGTGGCGCTGACCGGCGTCGTGGCTTGGCTGACCTTTCAAGCGGCCGGCGGCGATTCCATTCAAATCGTCGGCAAACACATCACCGGACTCACTCCTTTCGGACAGGCGATCTTCGGCGGTCCGCTGACGATCGTGCTGTTCCTCGGCACGCTGGGCCTGGTGTTCTTCCTGAGCTTCCGCATCAACCGGCTGCAGCCGGGCACCGCGCTTGGGCTGTTCATGCTCTATGCCGGCCTGCTCGGGCTGATGCTGTCATCGATATTTCTCAGCTATACCGGCGCCTCGATCACGCGCGTGTTCTTCATCTCGGCGGCGTCGTTCGGGGCGCTGAGCCTTTACGGCTACACCACGCAACGCAATCTCTCGCCGATCGGCTCGTTCCTGATCATGGGCCTGTTCGGCCTCATCCTGGCGATGCTGGTGCAGATGTGGCTGCAGAGCCCCGGTCTCAACTTCGCCATCTCCGTGATTGGCGTCCTGATCTTTGCCGGCCTCACCGCCTGGGACACCCAGCAGATCAAGGAGATGTACGACGTACAGGATGACGGCACCGTCGCCGGCCGCAAGGCGGTCATGGGCGCGTTGCGGCTCTATCTCGACTTCATCAACCTGTTCCTGATGCTGCTGCGTCTCATGGGCGACCGACGCTGAGCTGGCAGGCAAAGGACATGGCAACGCCCCGGGGCCCATCCCCGGGGCGTTTTCTTTTGGGTTCGCAGGCTTGGCCGCGCCGCGAGCTATTCCGAGTGCGATGCGCGCAGCCAGAGCAGCGCCGCAAAGGCGGCAAGGCAAAGCGCCGCGGAGACGAAAATAACCGACGCTCCCATGACGTCGAGCAAGAGTCCGAATAGCAGCGGGGCGAGAGCTTGCGCCGCGCGCGCCGGCGCGCCGAGCAAGCCGGTGCGTTCCCCGTAGCCGTGCGGGCCGAATACGGCGAGCGGCACGGTGCCGCGCGCGATCGTCAGCAGGCCGTTGCCGGCGCCGTAGAAGACGGCGAATGCCGCCGCCGCCGAGGGTCCAATGACGGCGAAGACGACCGCCCCGATGGGATGCAACAACGCGGCGACGCGGGCGGAAATGAGCGGATGGATCCGGCGCAGGATAAAGAATTCGACCAGGCGGGCCGCCACCTGCGCCGGTCCGACCAGGGCAGCAGCGGCAATCGCCTGCAACGGTGTGGCGCCGGCGCGCTCGAGCAATCGCGGCAGATGCGCCGCCATCGAACCGGTGACGAACCAGGTGGCGGCGAAAACGAAGGCGAGAAGCAACATCTCCTTGTAGGGTTTCCAGCCGATCGAACGCTCGGCGGTGCGGGAAAGATGCGCAAGCCGCGTCGGGACCGGCAACAGCAAATTGAGCGGCAGGCCGATGGCGAGGTTGAGCGCCGCCCAAACCAGCAACGTCTCACGCCAGCCCAGTGCATCGTTCAGAAACGTCGACAACGGCCAGCTCACCGTCGAGGCGAAGCCGGCAAAGAGCGTGATACCGGTAATGGGGCCGCGCGCGTTGTGGCCGTAAAGCGCGGCGAGCGCCGCAAATCCGGCGTCGTAAAGCCCAAGCGCCATCCCGATACCGAGAACCGCCCAAGCCGCGAAGAGCACAACGGCGCCGTTTGCCGCGGCGAGCGCTATCAGGCCGGCAGCCAATATAATATTCGAGAGCACCAACACGCCTCGCCCGCCGCGGCGATCGATGACGCGCCCCACTGCTGGGCCGGCGAATGCCGCTATCAACAAGGCGCCCGAGAAAGCGGCGAAAATCCACGAGCGCGGAACGTCGATGTTGGCCGCGATCGGATCGGCCAGAATCGCCGGCAAATAATAGCTCGACGCCCACGCCAGCGTTTGCGAGATCCCGAGTGTCGCGACAACGACGCGGCGCGATCGGGTGAACTCTGCGTTCTCGTGCTCTTCAGCCAAGCCGACTCGTCGTTTTCATACACGGCCGCTTGCCGCGCCCACCCTGACGGGACGTCCGCTGGGCAGCGGGGACTAGACGCCGCCTTTAAAATCCTAGCCCGCAACCACGCGAAGCGAGTGGTCGAGCGCCCCGAGCACGCGGTCGAGCTCCTGACCGCGGCGCAGGATGTGACCCGTCGCCGAGATGACACTGTAAGCGCCTTGCCGACGGCCGAGCCGCAGATTCTTCTCGATCCGGTAAATGGGGAATTCGCAAGCGCGGCGGAAAACGGAGAACACCGCGCGATCCTTGAGAAAATCGATGGCGTAATCACGCCATTCGCCGGCAGCGACCTTGCGGCCGTAAAGACTGAGAATGCGGTCAAGCTCACGCCGGCTGAAGGTAACCTCGCTTGCGGGGGCGGGCGCGCGAAGCTCGCCCCCGCGCCACGCGCTCGGTTCGATTTCGCCGAATGCCATGCGGCGCCTCCTTTGTCATTGAAGCTTTACGACCGCTTCATGATCGCGCCGGACGGATGCGCCGGCAAGGGGCTTGCAAGAGCCTTGCAAGAGCCTTGCGCGTGGCGATGCGCAGCGAGAGCTGGAGTGAGTGACGCGGACCAATCCGTGGGATTTATCGCTCAATGTCTTTGGGTGCGGCGTCTTGGGTGCGGCGTCTTGGGTGCGGCATTTTTGACCACCGGAATCACGGATTCGTTAAGCGAATCATAATGCGGCCCCATTTCGGCCCAGCACACGCCAAGCTGGACTGCGAAACAGTCGACTGTTGCCTCAGGGCCCGGTCCGGATCGCATTCCGGATTCCTCAGCCCCCCAGCCCCCCGGGGTGTGGACGGACCGGGCCAGAGTTTCCGTGTGCGGTTCAATCCCCAATTTCCTTGAGGGCCGGCAGATCGCCGGCCTTTTTTTCAGACGACGGACACCAGAGGACGGAAAACAAACGCCGTCTTATCTGTCCTCTGTCGTCTGTCGTCCGATCGGAACGAAGGCGGCGCCGAGGATGATGCCCGGCTTGTCATGTGTGCCCTGCTGCACCATGACGGCGGTAGCATTGATCTCATCGGTCTCGATATCGGAGATCGGGAGGCTCCAGGTCGAGTCGGTGCCGGTCCAATCGCCAAGCTTGAGCCAACGCCGTACGACGTTGTGGTAGGTGACCGTGCGTCCGTTATTTTCCCCGCGGCCGATTTCGACCGGCACCGATTTCGCGAGCGCACAGAGCCAGACTTCGCCGCCGACGTGTTCCTTCTCCGCCGACTCGACCCTCACGTTCAATTTGCCGCCGCCGACGGACATCAGCACGGGTGCGGACATGATCGCCGCGTTGCGATCCGTCTGCGCAATCGCGCGCTCTACGGCGGCATGGTCGCTGCCAAGGACGTGCGTCGAGCCGTTGACAACAATTTGCGGCGTATAGACCTGTCGATCGCCACGCACGCGTGCATAGGCACGCTGCCGCGCCGAATGCGCCGGACTGGCGAGCGTGTCCTTCCAGCCGAGATAATCCCAGTAATCGATCGGCACGCTGATAGCGACGAGCGATGGATCGGCCGCGAATTCGCCAAGGAGCTTGTCGGCCGCAGGGCAGGAGGAACAGCCCTGACTGGTGAACAGCTCGACAAGCGCGCGCGGCTCACTGGCGCCTGCGAGCGCGTAGGTCGCAACCAGCAAGCCCGCAATGAGGGGTGCCGACGCGAGGCGGCGACGCAGCATTCCGATCTCCACCGCCGCTGGCCCTTCAATGACGATTTGGTGACCGCGCATTGATATCGGGCGCGCCAGTCACCCGCCACTCAATTCACGGTGAGCCGCCACTTACTAGTCGCCCGCGTCCTTGATTCTGCGGTGTTTTTCTGAATCTCTGTCGCCGCGATGCAGCGATGGAGGTGGTTCGTGGCGGGGAAAGAGATTGCGGTCAAGAAGTACGTTGTGCGGCTGA
>Ga0187856_1001529_pt1 | contig 18387 bp, 17 predicted proteins | sample June2016WEW_8_40_FD_132443 | JGI IMG/M metagenome (GOLD analysis project Ga0187856, IMG submission 132443) | Peatland microbial communities from SPRUCE experiment site at the Marcell Experimental Forest, Minnesota, USA - June2016WEW_8_40 | ecosystem: Environmental > Terrestrial > Soil > Wetlands...
TGATCAACGGCCCGGGCAAGCTGGTGGTGAATTTCGACACGCAATTGCAGAACAAGGGCGACGTCCCGCTCCCGGGCTGGATCGGCGTCGCGCAATATTCCAATCACGCCATCACGGCCGATCTGCAGGAGGGATTCGAGAAGGTGAAGGCGCATTACAAGATGCCGAACGCCAAGGCCGGCCACGTCACCGTATACAAGACCCTCAACACGGGACAGCTTGTGTACGACTACGCGGTGCAGCGGACGCCGGGCGCGCCGAGCTGCCAGGAATATCTGTTCACGCCGTCGACCGGAGGCTTCCAGCTCGGGATGCAGACCGGCTGCTACTGGAGCCTACAGAATTTCCGGCCGCGTACCGCGTCAGGCAAGCTGAGCAGGACGTGAGCTGACACGATCGAGCAAACGTCAGCGCCGCCCGCCGTGACGGCCGTCAATGCGTTGCCCCGCTCCTTGCGCGGGGAAGGTTTGAGGGGGTGGCGCGCGAAGCGGCGCAGCGCAGACCCGGGATCGCCGGCCAAAATCGAGACCGATAACGGGCGCGGTGCAAACCGCGCCCTTTTTCCTCTGTTTCCTTCCCTCCCTTGCGGGTAGGTTCGGCGCCGTCTACACGCGCGCCGACCGGCTGTGCCAGAGGCCTTTCGACAGCGCGCAGGCCGAACGTCGCGTGGGAAGAGACGATGACGACTGCGAATGCCGATCCATACGCGAAGTTCAAGGCGGCCCAGCGCGAAGCCTGGGCGTTGTTTGCACCGATGGAAACGTTCACCACCATGCCGGCAGCGAAGTTGGTGAAATTCGCGCAGGTGGCTCCAGGGCAGAGAGTACTTGATGCCGCCTGTGGCACCGGCGTCGTCGCGGTCACGGCCGCCCGCCGGGGTGCAAAAGTGTCCGGGCTTGATCTATCGCCGGCGCTTCTTGAGCGGGCGCGCCGGAACGCGACTGTTGCAGCCGTCGATATCGACTTCGTTGAAGGGGATGCCGAAGCGCTGCCTTATCCGGACGCCTCGTTCGATGTCGTTCTCAGCCAATACGGCCACATCTTCGCCCCGCGTCCCGCCGTGGCAGTGCAAGAGATGCTGCGGGTGCTCAAGGCCGGGGGTCGTATTGCGTTCTCAACCTGGCCGCCGGAGCTATTCATGGGGCGTCAGTTTACCTTCATAGCGCGCTATTTGCCGCCGCCTCCCTCGGCAGTTGCTGCAGCGCCATCGCCGGCCTTGTGGGGCGACCCTGACGTCATTCGCGAGCGACTCGGCGAGTCGGTGACCGACCTCCTGTTTGAGCGCGACACCATGATCATGCCCAGCCTCAGCCCGCAGCACACCCGCATTGCACAAGAGGCCACGATCGCCGCGCTGGTAAAGGTCGTCGATTCGCTTAAGAACGATCCGGCCAAGCTTGCTCAGCTCCGCGCCGAATACGAGGCGATGATCAGCGAGGTCTTCGAAGACAACGCCATCCATCTGCACTTCATCATGGCGCGCGCGGTCAAATTGTGATCGCCGGAGCGTGGCGCATCAATTCGTCATCAATCGGAAGCGCAGCGTGGTTGCGCCTTGGAGTTCGATGATGTCGCCGCGGCGGCGCCAGTTCGTGACCTGCGCGAGCGCCGCCAGCAAATTCTCGTCGCCGCTTTGGCGCTCCGGCGCGCACTGCGCCGGTTGAACCTCGCCCGCCACAATGGTGATCGTATCCTCGCCGATGTTGGCCTGACCCCGTGCACTCGCGCACCATAAATCGATCGAGGCGGCGCCGTTCTCGGCGATTTCAAGGATCGGCACGCGCTTGGAACCGGGCATGGGCGCCGCGTCGAGCATCAGCTCGCGGTCGAACGGGAACGCGTGCTCGCTGGCCATAGCCGGCCAAATCGAACTCGAAACGAGAGCGCAAACGAGACAGCCGGCAAAGCGCCGGCGCAGGCTGACCATATTCGTCTCCGCGTTGGGTGCGCATAAAAATGCGCGGCCGGGCGGTCGCGCGCAACGATTTAAAGCATGATCCCGAAAAGTGGAAGCCGGCTTTCGGAAAAGATCATGCGCAAACTGAAATCCTGAACCGCATGCCGACGGCCGGCGTCAAGTCGGTTCTTGGGAATTTCGCGGCGGGATTCCTCCCCTCACCCCAACCCTCTCCCGGCCGAAGTCGGAAACACCCGAGTTCGGCCGGAGAGGGAGTTCGCCTGAGCAAGTCCGCGTGCAGTTATGCTTTCGGCAGATCTGCGATGCCCGGGAAGAACAGATAGCAGGCCACCCCGATCAACACGAGATAGGCGAGGAGCACGAGCGTCCAGCCGAAATTGTGGCGGATCACCTCGCCTTCGTTGCGGACGTACTTGCTGGTCGACACGCCGACGCTCGCGGTTTGCGGCGCGATCGGCTTGCCGATCTCGGCGCCGACCGAGTTCAGCGTCGGCAACAGCATCAGCGGGAAGCCGAGCACTTGCCCGACCAGCGCCTGGAATTTGCCGAACATGGCGTTGGTCGAGGTGTTGCTGCCGGACAAAGCCACGCCGATGAAGCCGAGGATGGGCGCCACGACGATGAAGTATGGCCCGATCTCGGAGAAGGCTTTGGCGAGCGAGCCCGCCATGCCCGAGAAGTTAAAGACATAGGCCAGCCCGAAGATGAACACGCCGACCAGCAAGGCGCCCCACATCTGGTCCCAGGTCTTCTTGAAGATCGCGACCAGTTGCTCGCCGTTGATGCGCAGCAGCAGCGCCACCACGATCCACGACGCCAGGATCGCGCTGCCGCCGACGAACGGCGTCCAGTTGAAGATGGCGGCGATGGTGCCGCCCGGCGTCAACGTGGTGGCGGCGGTGACCTGGAGGTGGAGCACGACGATTGCCGGCAGCTTCGACCACGGGCCGGTCCAGGCGACGACGATGGCAATGAGGATGATGATCGGCAGCCAGCCCTGGAACACCTCCCCGGCCGACAGCCCATGTCCCTCAGCCTGCGCTTCCTCCGCCGCCGTTATGGGAACGCCGCCATAGCCGAGCATGCGCGCCGGGTGCCAGACCTTGAGCAGAACCAGAAGACAGCCGAAGCAGACGATCGCGCCGATCACGTCGGGCAGATATGGCCCGAGATAGACCGATGTCGGCAATTGCCCGGCGATATAGCCGAGCGAGCCGACCACGGCGAGCGGCCAGGCCGACCACATGCCTTTGCGGCCCGAGACCAGATAAAGCAGGATCCAGGGCGGCAGCAGCGCCAGGATCGCCACGATCTTGCCGACCGAGCCAGCCAAGGCAAGGAGCGGCATGCCGGTCACGGCGGCGAGCGCGATGATGGGTGCGCCGAGCGCGCCATAGGACACCGGCGCGTTGTTGGCAATGGCGGCGACGCGAATCGCATCGAGTGCCGGAATGCCGAGCGTGATCAGGATGGGCGCGACGAAGGCCCAAGGGTAGCCGAAGCCCACCAGCCCTTCGAGCAGCGCGCCGAACGCCCAGGCGAACAGGATGGTCTGCACCCGCACGTCCCGGGTGCCCTGCTGAGTGAGCCAACGCCGCAGCTTGTCGAAGGCGCCGGTCGTGACCATCGTGTTGAACAGCATCACTCCCCAAAACGTGATCCAGTCGACGTTCCATACGCCGGTGGCGGAGCCGTAAAGATAGGCGCGCACGCCGTCACCGAACGGCATCTTCCAGACCCACAGACCGAGCAGGAAGGTGACAATCGAGCCGATCAGCACGGCGAGCCACGCCGACATGCGCAGACCCGCAAGCAAAAAAAGCAGCAGGACGACGGGAATCAGCGCAACCAGCCAAGTGACGAATAGGTTTCCGGTCGGATCGAGGATTTGCGTGAACATGGACTGTTCCTCCCGCTAGAAGCCTGCAAGCGGCCCCCTATTGTGTCCGTTGTGTCATCTTCGATGGTCGAGGGACCGGCTGCAAGAGCGCCCCCCAAAGAGTGCCCCCCAAGAGTATCCCCCAAGAATGCCCCATGACATCAAGTGAACGAAATTTTTTTCACCCCCGCGCAGACTAGGCGAGTCCGACGACAACCGCTATTGGGCGATCGTCGCAGGGTGCGCGATACGCGCCATTTGCCCAAAGGAGGCCATCGTCATAGTGCAGTGCACCATCGAAATATTTCGGATGCGCCTGCCGGCGGCACTGCCGGCGTTGTGCCGACGTGTTGATTGCACCGCGTTGGCCCAGGTCCATCGCCCCTATACCGGAGGTCTTCCGTGAAACGCCTCGCCGCGACGCTCGCCACGATCTGGAAGCTCTCCATTCCTTACTTCCGATCGGAGGACCGATGGCCGGGACGCATCCTGCTCGGTGCGGTGATCGCGATCGAGCTGTCGATCGTCGCCCTCACCGTGATCCTGAACCAGTGGTACAATCGATTTTACAACACGCTGCAGGATCACAACTGGAACGCTTTCGTCAGCGCCATCCTGTTCTTCTGCGTGATCGCGGCCATCTATACCGTGCTCGCGGTCTACCAGAACTACCTCAATATGTGGCTGCAAATCCGCTGGCGGCGCTGGATGACGCAGACCTATCTGCGGCAATGGCTCAACACCGCCAATCATTACCGCATGCAGCTTCTCGGCGACTCCGCCGACAACCCGGACCAGCGCATTGCCGACGACCTCCGGCTTTTCGTCGAAAGCACGCTCTCAATCGGCACCAGGTTGCTGAACGCGTTCGTGACGCTCGGCTCGTTTGTCGTGATTCTTTGGACATTGTCAGCGGCGGCACCGCTGCATTTGTTCGGCTCGGCCTTCACCATTCCGGGTTACCTCGTTTGGGCGGCGCTGGTTTACGCCATCATCGGAACCGGGCTGACGCATCTGATCGGCTGGCGGCTCATTCCGCTCAATTTCCGGCGGCAGCGCTTCGAGGCCGATTTCCGCTTCAATCTGGTGCGCACGCGCGAGAATTCCGAACAGGTCGCGTCGCTCCATGGCGAGGCGGCCGAGCGCGAGCGCCATCTCGACCGCTTCGGGCTGGTGGTCGCCAATTGGATTGCCATCATGCAGCGGCAGAAGCAGCTGGCCTTCTTTACCCAGAGCTATTCGCAGGCTTCGGTGATCTTCCCCTATGTGATGGTGAGCCCGGCTTATTTCTCCGGCGCGATGCAACTCGGCGGCTTGATGCAGACGGCATCGGCCTTCAACAGCGTCCAGACTGCGCTCTCATACTTCGTCACCATCTACGTGGAGCTTGCGGAATACAGTGCGGTGATCGCGCGCTTGTCCGGATTCGAAGACGCAATCGTCGCGGGCCGCGAGGTCGCGCTGACGCCGCCTGTGGTCGAGATGCTGCCGCGCGATGAAGCGACGGCAATTTCGATCGATCACCTTCACATTCGGCTGCCCGGCGGCGAGCCGCTCGTCAATGCCGAGCACATCGTCTTGTCAGCCGGCGAGCGCGTCCTGGTGACCGGCCCCTCGGGCGCGGGCAAATCAACCCTGTTCCGCGCCGTCATCGGGATCTGGCCGTTCGGGTCGGGCCGCGTGACGGTGCCGAAAGACGCCAAGGTCATGCTGCTGCCGCAGCGGCCCTATTTCCCCGTGGCGACGCTCGCTTCGGCCGTCAGCTACCCGGCCAAAACCGGCACGTTCGCGGACGCCCGCCTCGCCGAAGCGCTCGTCGCGGTCGGGCTGCCGAAATTAGTCGAGCGGCTCGGCCAAGAAGCGCACTGGAATCGGATGCTTTCGCAAGGCGAGCAGCAGCGGCTTGCCGTCGCCCGCGCGTTGCTGCAGGCTCCCGACTACCTCTTGCTCGATGAAGCGACCGCTTCGCTCGACGAAGCCGCCGAGGCGGCGCTCTACCGCTTGCTTCAAGACCGGCTCAAGGGCACGACCATCATCTCCATTGGCCATCGCTCGACGCTGAGCGCCTTCCACCGCCGCCGCGTCGAGCTGGTGCCGGACGAGGCCCTCTATCGGGTCCGCGAGGTTCCGCTGGTCTCGGCGGCCGAGTGAATAGGTTGTGCGTATCCCACGGAGGTTCGTCCCATGAAGGCAAGCGTTGATAGGCGTGTGGTCGCCGAGAGCATCGATATCGTCGCGTGCCATGGCTACCAATATTTTCCGCGCGCGGCGGTGCGCATGGACTGGCTGGAGAAGGCCGAGAAGACCGAGAGCGATCACGCCTGTCCCCACGGCGTTCAATTCTACGACGTCGTCGTCGACGGCAGGCGGCACAAGCGCGCCGCGTGGTCATACGAAGCGCCGCGGCCAGAGATGGCCGAAGTAGCGGGAAGGTTCGGGTTCTGGGAAGATGTCGAGGTAGGGTGAGGGCGGCACGCTCGTCACGCCGCCGCCTTCTTGCGATTGGCTTCGAGCCGCGCATCGACCAGCGCCACCGTCGCATCGATCACAGGGTTGTGCAGGCCTTTCTGCGCGGCGATGAGCTGTACGAGCTTGTCGGCGCGTTCGATGTTCGGCGCCCCGTTCTGCAGCGCGCGCGCGGCCGATGCCGGGCGCGTCAGCGACTGCGCGGCGGCGGCATATTTCTCGAACGGCACCATATCGTCCGGCTTGGCGCCGAGTTTGACGCACAGGTCGTTGACGAAATTATAGACCGAGCGCGAGGTCTCGATATCGCTCCACACCGCCTCTTGCGCGGTGCGCATGCCGTCCTTGGTCACGCAGCGATAGTTGCCGGCGAGCAGCATGGCCCACTTGGCGAGCGGCACGAAGATCGAGTCGTAGACCTTGAGCTTCACCGGCAGCTCGATCTTGCCTTCGGGAGTGTCGTAGCGGATCGCTTTGATCTCATCCTGCAACTGCCGCAGGATGGCGGTCGACTTCTCACTGTCGAAGCGCGCCACCTTGAAGTTGGTCGGCAGCGTGACCTGCAGCACGTTGACCTTCTCGTCGGGTGGGCGGATCGCCTGCGGGTCCGGGCTGCACAGCGTGATGCAGGCCGGATCGAAGTTGTTCCAGACGCTGGCGTCGGTATAGGCGGGCTTGAGCGCGTCGGCGTCGAGGCCGGGGATGCGCCGCAAATAAGCGAGCGGCGGCATGTTCATGATCGACATGCACGGCACCTTCGCGCGCGCCACGGCGTCAAGGAGTTCGCGCACGCCCGGCGAGCGATATTGCGGCTCCTGCATGGCGAGGCCGACGAGATCATAGTCCTTCGGATCGACGCCGGCCGTTCCGCCGGCGCTGACCTTGCCCAGAAGCTTGCGCGAGTCGATCTCGACCGCATCCTTGCGCCCCCGCACCGGCAGGCGCACGCGGAAGCCCTCGGCATTGATCAGGTCGGCCTCAGCTGGGAGACAGACGAGCTTGATGTTGTGCCCGCCGAACAGGAGCTTGGAGGCGAGCAGCGAGCCATAGGACGCGCCCATCATGAGGATGTCGTAAGTCGCCGCCATCGCGCACCTCCTGAATGGTGAGACGGCCTCGGAATTGCACACTCGAGCGATTGCAGCTTGTACGCAATCGCTCGAATGCCTGCGCGTCGTGTCGGCTGCGGCCGCTCTCTGCCTCTTCCAGCCGGATGAGAAGAGCTTAGGTGCCGTCGCTGTCGCCGCCGCCGGAACCCAGGGGCGGTGGCCAGGACGGGGCGGGCGCAGGCTCCGCCGCAGGTATCTTGGGGGCCGGTTTCTTCGCCGGCGCCTTGCGCTTGGGAGCGGCCTTCTTCACGACCTTCTTGGTGGCCTTCTTCGCGGCCGACTTTACGATTTTCTTCTTCTTGCGCGCCGGAGCGGCCTTCTTCTTTGTGGATTTCTTCTTCGTCTTCGACTTCTTTGCCATGATCGTCCTCCCGATCCATGCTGCGAGTCCAGTATCCCGTCGGCCCCCATGGGAGACCGGGTTCACGCCACAATAACGACCGAGCCCCCCGTTAGCTCGCGGCCGCGGACGGGCGCATCGCCGAACGCGGCCGATACTCCCGAAGCGCGGGCGGACATGGCCCCCCGGTAGCCCAATCGATCAACTCGACCGTATGGACGACCGGGAGTTTCGTGCCCGCGGCGATCTGCGTCATGCAGCCAAGATTGCCCGCTGCAATCACATCAGGTCGCAATCTCTCGATAGTCCCGACTTTGCGCTCGCGCAACCTTCTTGCGATGTCGGGCTGCAGAATATTGTAGGTTCCGGCTGAACCACAGCACAAATGGCCGTCCGGCACGTCCTTGACCACAAAGCCAAGCTTGACGAGCAGTTCTTTCGGCTGCCGCGTAATCCGCTGCCCGTGCTGCAGCGAGCAAGCCGCGTGATAGGCGACGACAAGTCCGCGAGCGTTTTGGTCCGCCTCGAGCGGCAGCGTGGCGAGATATTCCGTGATATCTCTGGCGAGGCTTGCCACTTGCTTGGCGTGTCCGGCATAGGCCGAATCGGTGCGCAGCATGAAGCCGTAATCCTTCACCGTGGTGCCGCAGCCCGAAGCAGTGATCAGGATCGCATCGAGGCCCTCGATCGCCATCCAGGCGTCGATATTGGCGCGCGCCTGGGCGAGCGCCTCCTGCTCGCGGCCCATGTGATGGACGAGCGAGCCACAGCAGTCTGCGCCCTCTGCCACCACCACCTCGATGCCGTGGCGGGTGAGCGCGCGAATCGCGGCGGCGTTGATTTCTGGCGCCAGCAGGTCGTTGGCGCAGCCAGCGAGCAGCGCCACGCGTCCCTTGCGGGCGCCCACGGCCGCAAACCTCTGCGGGGTTAGCAACCGCCCCGGCCGGTGCCAAGGCGAGAGGCGCAGCATGGCGGCGACCTGCTTGAGCCCGATCGCGGCGAATAGCGGTGCGAACGGTTTTCCGACAAGCGCCGCATTGAGCGCGAGCCGGAAGCGCTGCGGATAAGGCATCAGCCTGATGAGCGCGGCGCGGAGAAGGCGTTCGCCCAGAGGGCGGCGGTAGGTGCGCTCGATGTGAGCGCGGGCATGGTCGACGAGGTGCATGTAGTGCACGCCCGACGGACACGTCGTCATGCAGGAGAGGCACGACAGGCAGCGATCGATGTGCTCGACGACCTCCGCCGTCGCCGGCCGATCGTGCTCGAGCATATCCTTGATGAGGTAGATGCGCCCGCGCGGCGAATCGAGCTCGTTGCCGCCGAGCACGTAGGTCGGGCAGGTGGCGACGCAAAAGCCGCAATGCACGCAGGTACGCAGAATTTTTTCCGATTCCGCCAGGTCCGGATCGGCAAGCTGCGCGAGGGTAAAGGAGGTCTGCATGACTACACGCCCGCCCACATGCGCCCGGGATTGAGCACGCCCTGCGGATCGAAGCCCTGCCGCACGCGCTTCGTCAATGCCGCAAGCGCCGCCGGCTCAGGCTCGAAGACGTCGATCGCAGCGCGCACGGCGGCCGGCGCGCGGATCAGCGTCGCGTGGCCGCCGCCGACAATTGCGACGGTGGAGCGCACGAGCGGCGCGCCGGCATCGTCCGAGGGCGGCAACGCAGCCCAGATGAGCCCGCCGGCCCAGTCGTACATGATCTCGGCCTGGGCCTGTTCGACGAGCGTGCGCCCGACCTCGGCGCCGCGCGATGGCGCCGTCGAGATGCGCCAGAGGTAGCGCTCGCCCGCGGGCCCATCGGCAGCGAACGGCGCCACCTCGCGGGTCGCCCGCCAAAGCGCGCGCGAAGGCGCCTCGCCCAGAGTGCCGAGCGTGCCGAACGGCGCGGCCAGCTTCTCCAGCACGCTTTTGCGATGCGCGATCGAAGGAGCGACGCCTTCGAGGCGGAATGCCGTGACGGCGCCGGGCGCGGCGGTGATTTCGGCGACGCGCGTGGCGACCGCAGCCGGCAAATGCGCGGCCGCCGAGACATCGGCGAACGAGCCCATGGTCGCCGCCATGACCTTCCCCGCCGTCGCATCGTCGAGGTTGAGCACCAAGAGGGTCTCCTCGGTTTCGGCCCGCGGCAGCGTCTTGACCGTCACCTCGGTCATGGCCGCGAGCGTGCCCCAGGAGCCGGCGAGAAGCTTGCAGAGGTCGTAGCCGGTAACGTTCTTCACCACGCGGCCGCCGGCCTTGAACGTCTCGCCGCGGCCGGAAACGGCGCTGACGCCGAGGAAATGGTCGCGCGCGGCGCCTGCCTTGATGCGCCGCGGGCCGGAAAGGTTGGCGGCAAGCACGCCGCCGATGGTGCCGGCGCCGACCGCAATGCCGAGGAGCGGCCCGTAATCCATGGGCTCGAAAGCAAGCTCTTGCCCGCTCGCCGCGACCAGCGCTTCGATTTCCGCAAGCGGCGTGCCCGCCTTCGCGGACAGCACCAGCTCTTCCGGCTCGTAGAGCGTGACCCCCGAAAACCCGGAGAGGTCGAGCGTCACATCCCATTGCGCCGCGCGGCCGATAGCGCGCTTGCTGCCATGGCCGACGAGTTCGAGCGCCTTGCCGCCGGCGACCGCCCACTGGATCGCCTGCTCGACCTCCGCACCGTCGCGCGGTTTGAGATTTTCAGCGTTCATCTGGAAGCGAGCCTACGTCAGCGCTGCGATTGCGTGCATCAAAAGCGCGGGATGTCGGGAAACGCCACGCGGCCCGCATGCACGTGCATGCGGCCGAGTTCGGCGCAGCGATGCAGCGTCGGGAATACTTTTCCGGGATTGAGCAGGCTTTTTTCGTCGAAGGCACATTTGACCCGCTGCTGCTGGTTGAGATCGGCCTCGGAGAACATCACCGGCATCAGATCGCGTTTCTCGACGCCGACGCCATGCTCGCCGGTGAGCACGCCGCCGACCTCGACGCAGAGCCGCAGGATATCGGCGCCGAATTCTTCCGCGCGTTCGAGCTCGCCGGGCTTGTTGGCATCATAGAGGATCAGCGGATGCAGGTTGCCGTCGCCGGCGTGAAACACATTGGCGACGCGCAAGCCGTATTTCACCGACAATTCCTGTGTGCGCCGCAGCACCAGCGGCAGCTTCGCGCGCGGGATGGTGCCGTCCATGCAGTAATAGTCCGGCGAGATGCGGCCGACCGCCGGGAAGGCCGCCTTGCGGCCGGCCCAGAACAATAGCCGCTCCTCTTCGGAATTGGAGACGCGGTAAGTCACCGCACGGCATTGCCGGGCGATCTCTTGGACGCGCCCGAGCAGATGATCGACCTCGGCGCGCGCGCCGTCGAGTTCGACGATCAAGAGCGCCTCGACGTCGAGCGGATAGCCGGCATGGATAAATTCCTCGGCAGCATGGATGGCGGGGCGGTCCATCATCTCCATGCCGCCCGGAATGATGCCGGCGCCGATGATTCGTCCGACGCAGTCGCCGGCATCCTCCGAGGCGGCAAAACCGACCAGCGCGGCGCGCGCGCATTCCGACTTTTTGAGGATGCGCACCGTCACTTCGGTGATGACGCCGAGCATGCCCTCCGAGCCGGTGACGATGCCCAAAAGATCGTAGCCGCTGGAATCGAGATGGCGGCCGCCGAGCCGCAAAATCTCGCCGGTCATCAGCACCAGCTCGCAGCCGAGCACGTTGTTGGTGGTGACGCCGTATTTGAGGCAATGCACGCCGCCGGAATTTTCCGCCACATTGCCGCCGATGGTGCAGGCGATCTGCGATGATGGATCTGGTGCGTAGTAGAAGCCGGCGTGCTCCACCGCCTGGCTGACCGCAAGATTGGTGACGCCGCACTCGACCACTACGACACGATTGTCAAAATCGATCTCGCGGATGCGATTGAACTTGGCCATACCGAGGAGCACGCCATCGCCGAGAGGCAGCGCGCCGCCCGACAGTGACGTTCCAGCCCCGCGCGGCACCACCTTGACGCCTTCGCGGTGGCAGTAGCTGAGCACCCCCGCGACCTGCTCGGTCGTTTCCGGCAGCACCACCACCATGGGGAGCTGGCGATAGGCAGTGAGCCCATCGCTCTCGTATGGCCGCATGGCGTGCTCGAGGGCGATGACGCCCTCACCCGGCACGATGCGCTTAAGCGCCGCCACGATCTCGGCGCGGCGGGCGAGCACCGCGCCGTCGGACGGGGGCATGGCAACGGGCATAAAATCTCTCCGGCGTTTCTGGGATCATTTTCCGATCATTATAGCGGGAAACCACGATCGTGGCGGTGCGTCGGCGTCGCGCCGATATCGGAGAGGTTTGCACCGCTCCGCTACCGCGACGCTCGGCTCGCCGACCGATTGCCCGCGAGAGTGACCACCGGGCATGAATAAATCGGGGGCAATCACCCGTATCAGCCAGATGTTGCCCAAATGCACCACATCGATAAAATCTAACTGGCCGTTGGTTTTAGACGCCGCGTGCCCCATGGAATTGGGTTAATCATGATTCCACCCTCGAACATCTCTGTGCGTCTGCACGGAATCTTGGATGACATGCGATGAGAGGCGGCTGCGGTCGTTTTCCTTTCACCCTGGGACGTTTCCAAATCTTCGCCGCAGTTGGGGCGGTTTTCGTTCTGGCGAGTTTCTTGACAATTGGTTTCGCGCCGCCGGCGGAGGCTTTGCCAATTTACGCCCGCCAGACCGGACAGCCTTGCGGTGTCTGTCACACTGATTTTGCCGGGCTCACCCCATACGGTCGTCGTTTCAAGATCGAGGGGTACACGGCGGGGGGCGGCAAGTACCGCACGACGCTATTCCCCAGTTCTGACGACTCCGGCAAGAGCGATAAGAAAGAGTGGGTGCCGCCGATCTCGATGATGGCCATCGTCGGATTCACCAACACGCAAACGCCCCTAGCGCCGCCGACCGCGCCGTACAACGCCAATAACAATGTTGTGGTATCCCCCCTAAGCTTCTTTTGGGGCGGCGCTATTACCGATCATGTCGGTGCTTTCGGGCAGGTCACCTACAACGCGCCGCCGGCCGGGGGGTTTAGCGATCCATTCGGACATACTTGGACCTGGGACAATACCGACATCCGCTATGCGGACTCGACGAGGCTAGGCAACTTTAATGTGACCTACGGCATCACGGCAAACAATAACCCCGCCGTCCAGGACCCTTGGAATACTACTCCGGCCTGGGCTTTCCCCTACGCCGCGTCGACCATTGCGCCGACACCCGGAACCCACACGATCATCGACGGTACCTTTGCAGCGCATGTAGTCAGCGCCGGTGCCTACGCCTACGTCAACGACGCCCTCTACATCGAGGCGTCGGTATACAGCACGCTTAATCCCAGCGCGCAAAACGATCTCGGCACCGATCCATTTGGCGCACCCGGTCTGTTCGACGCGGCGCCCTATTGGCGCGTGGCCTACGAACCTCATTGGGGCAACAATTGGCTCGAGGTCGGAACCTTCGGTATGTTGGCCGACGTTCATCCCTGGACCGCGTCCTCACCAACGGATACCAGCACTCTTGCGCAGACGGACAAATACACCGACATCGGCTTCGATACGCAATATCAGTATCAGGGCAGTAATTTTTGGGTCACGCTGCGCGGCAGTTATATTTATGAATTCCAAAAACTGGATGCAACTTTCGCCAATGTGGGTGCCGCCAACCCGACCGACACTCTCAACGAAGCACGGGCGTATGCCTCGCTCGCCTACGGCAACAACAACAGAATCGTGATCACCGGCCAATACTTCGACACTTGGGGGAGCCCCGATCCGATCCTATACGGCGGCCTTGCCAGCGGCTTCAGTCCAAACAGCGACGGTTGGATCGCCGAGATCGCCTATATCCCGTTTATAAGCAATTTTGCGCCGGGATGGCCGTGGTTCAACGCCCGCGTCGGGCTGCAATATACCTGGTACGACAAATTCGATGGAACCACCGTCGGCGCCAGCGCCAACAATACGCTGTTTCTCTATTTGTGGTTGGCGATGTAGCCGGATTTGTCGACATCCCGGAGGCTTTCAATGAAAGCAACACTGCTCATAGGCGCCGCGCTTTCGCTGTTGACCATCCCTGCATTTGGCGCCGATCTCGGACCGGACATCCAATTCAAAGCGCCTCCGATGCCGCCACCCTTCGCATGGACGGGCTGCTACGCCGGCGCGCACGCCGGAGGCGGCTGGGCGAGCGAGGGTGTGACCGACCCGGTACAGCTGGTGCAGGACTCGTTTTCGGGAGCTCCGGTAACCACCGGAGTCACCACGGCCAACTTCAGCCCGACCGGGTTCGTAGCCGGCGGGCAAATCGGTTGCGATTACCAGTTCGCTTCCAGCTGGGTCGTCGGCATCGAGGGTGCCGCCTCGGGGTCAACCTTGAAAGGTAGCGCGAGCGTTGGGCTCCCACTGGGTTTGCCCGGCGAAACGGCGCTTGTCACCGGCGGCATGGATTTGCTTCCCAGTGTAACCGCGCGTCTCGGGTATACGGCTGACCGTTGGCTGTTTTACGTCAAGGGCGGCGCTGCCTGGGCAAGTGACAGTTACAGTGTTACAGGAACCTTCACCGGAACCCCTTTCGATTTTGAAGGCCTGGACTTGCGCTTCGGCTGGACCGTGGGCAGCGGGGTTGAATGGGCATTCTCGGACTCTTGGTCGGCCAAACTCGAATACGACTATTATCAATTCGGAAATGGCAGCGTGCTGATGTCCGATTCAACCAACGTGCTATCTGGTCCCGTGAACGCCAAGCAAAGCGTTCAGATCGTCAAAGCGGGACTGAATTTTCATGTGTGGTGGGGCCAGTAGATCGACTTTAAGGTTCTCAAGATGATGACGGGACCAAGTCGTCGGCGTGCTCGGACCATACCACTCAACGAAGGACGCGGGCGCCGGATGATGAAAGTCGTCAGCTTACAATTGGCATTGCAATCGGCAATCCTGGCAATTGTTTTCGTCGCGGCAGCGCGCGCGGAGGACACGGCAGCCGTTTCAAAGCAAGCCGTTCAGGCCAAGGTAAAATATTGCGAAGTCTGCCACGGGCCATCGGGGCAAGGTTTTCAGGGATATTATCCCATACCACGGCTCGCGGGACAACAAGCCGAGTACATAAAGAATCAGTTACAGGCCTTTGTTGAGCGCAGGCGGGTGAACCCTATCATGTTTAATGTGGCGCATGTCCTGAGCCCGGCGATGCAAACGGCTCTTGCCATGAATTTTAATGAACTCAATCCCAAGCCGTTCGGGGGCGCTCCAAAAGAACTCGTGGCCACGGGGAAAAAAATCTTTGAAGAGGGAGTTCCAAATACCGATGTTCCTCCATGCGCTTCCTGTCACGGTCCACAGGCTAAAGGCGACGGGGAATTTCCTCGTTTGGCAGGTCAGCTCCCTGACTACATCTTTAAAAAATTGACGAACTGGAGCAAAGAGCGGGGTCAAAATCCGGCAAAACCAGACACCTCAGCCATCATGCAACCAATTGCGCATAGCTTGACCGAGCCGCAAATTAAAGCCGTCGCGGCCTATCTCAGTTACTTGGAGTAACGCCTTCCTTTTGGTCCAGATCATGAAACTCATCAGCTCATATCGGAGCTTTCGACCGGGGGGAGGACCACTCCAAAGTGGTGAGGAAACAATGGACCTAAGCCTTCGGCGTGCTCAGACCATGACACTAATCAAAAAACGTGGACGCCGGCTTATGAAGGTCGTCGGCTTACAATTGGCATTGCAAGCGGCAATCCTGGCAATTGTTTTCTCGGCGACAGGCCGCGCGGAAACCCCAGATGCGTCCGGTGTTCCCAAGGGCGCCCTTGAGGCTAAGATAGGGTACTGCCAAGACTGCCACGGGCCATCAGGGCAAGGTTATCGCGGATTTTTTCCAATACCACGACTCGCGGGACAACAGACCGAGTATTTGGAGAATCAGTTACGGGCCTTTGTCGAGCGCAGGCGGCCGAATTCTATTATGTCCAACGTGGCGCATGTCTTGAGCCCGGCGATGATCACGGCGCTGGCCACGAAATTTAGGGATTTCAACCCTAAACCCCTCGGGGGTGCTCCAAAGGAACTCGTGGCCACGGGGGAAAAAATCTTTCAAGACGGAGTTCCCGAAGCCAATGTTGCGGCGTGCGCGGCGTGTCACGGCCCAGAAGCCCTGGGTCACGAGCAAATTCCTCGATTAGCAGGTCAGCTCTATCCCTACATCGTGAAGGAATTGGCGAATTGGAGCAAAGAGCGGGGTCAAAATCCGGCAAAACCAGACACATCATTCATCATGGCGCCGGTTGCGCACAGCTTGACCAAGCCGCAAGTTGAAGCCGTGGCGGCTTACCTGAGTTATCTGAAGTAACTCCTTCTGTTTGGCACGTCGCCGCTCATGAAAAGCAGAAAGCGTGGAATTCAGATCATGAAATTCATCCGGGTAAAGATAGCGATCCTGGCAATTATTTGCTCTGCCGGTTTCTCGTTGGCAGGACACGCAGAGAGCCTTGCTATTCGCAATTGCACCTGGTGCCATGGAGGCTCGGCGCAAGGTTATACGCCGGCGCCACGATTGGCCGGACAGAGACCAAAATACATCGAGAATCAGCTTATGAGTTTTAGCGCGCACACGCGAGACAATCCATTTTCAAAACTATATATGTGGGGTGCTGCAGCGAATCTCAGTCCTCAGACGACGCGCAATTTGGCAATTTATTTTTCGACGCTACCTGCTAAAGCAGCCAATGACGGAGACAATGAGCTCGCGGCCGTGGGAAGAACGATCTATCAGGAGGGAATTCCGGATGCCAATATTGTAGCCTGCGTTGCTTGTCATGGCCCGCATGCTGAGGGCGTTAGCGAAATTCCTCGTTTGGGAGGACTGGCGTACTCATACTTGAAAAGGAGACTAGAGCAGTGGGGCGAAGGATATCATGCGACCGCAAAGCCTCCAATGCCCCGAATTGCACGCAAATTGTCGCCGAACCAAATTGAGGTCCTCGCGTCATACCTCAGTTTTGTCAAATAAATTGCAAGGCCGTTCCCTGTGATGGTGGGCCGCATGTAACTGGGCCGAATATCCGGTTCTGTGGCGACCACCGGGTCCTATTGACGCGCAAAACCAAAAGGGAACATACCAACATTACCGGTCGCGGGCCGCGACCGGGGCCAACCGCGAAAGGAAGACATGATGATGAGGACGCTGATCATAACCGCCGCGTTGATCGCCGCTTCGACGGCGGCAGGATTGGCACAGGATGTCGAGAAGGGCGCGAACTCATTCAAGAAGTGCCTGCCCTGCCACGCCATCGGCCCCGGCGCGAAGAACAAGGTCGGCCCCGAACTCAACGGGCTCGACGGCCGCCATTCCGGCGGCGTCCCGGATTACAGCTATTCCGATGCCAACAAGAATTCGGGCATCGTCTGGAATGAGGCGAGCTTCAAGGAATACATCAAGGATCCCAGGGCCAAGATCCCCGGCACTAAAATGACCTTCGCCGGCATCAAGAACGAGCAGGAGACCAACGATTTGTGGGCCTACCTCAAGCAGTTCGACGCCGACGGCAACATCAAGAAATAGCCGCGCGCCCCCTCCCTTCCCTCCCCGCATGCGGGGGAGGTAAGGGAGGGGTTGATTTGGCTCAACAATGACCGCCGTCAGGCATGACATAATAATTGCCCGGCGCACCGCCGAGCCGAGGAGACGCATCCATGATCAAAGACATCGTCGTCAATCTTAGCGTCGGCGAACACGCAAGTTTCGCCGCAGATTATGCCGTCTCCGTCGCGGCGGCATTCGACGCGCACCTCGTCGGGATCGCTTTCCTCTACGATCCGATCATTCCGGTGTCCGGCGCGGGCTATATCCCCGCCGAAGTGATTGAGGCGCAGGAGCGTGACAACACCGCTGCGACGAAGGCCGCCATCGACCGCTTCGTCGCGGCGGGAGCCCACGCCGGGGTCGCAGCCGAGCCGCTCACGCTCAGCGCCAGCTTCGCTGGCGTCGGCGACCAGTTCGCCCGTATCGCGCGGCGCTTCGATCTCGCCATCGTCGGGCAAGCCGAGCCCGAGACCAGCGCGGTCGAAGAGACGATTACCGAGGCCACCCTGTTCGGATCCGGCCGGCCGGTGATCGTGGTGCCCTACATCCAGAAGGCGCCGCTCCAGCTCAAGCGCGTCATGGTGACCTGGGACGGCAGCCGGGCGGCGGCACGCGCCATCGCCGATGCCATGCCGCTCCTCGAGCGGGCGGAACGCGTCGAGGTGGTCATCGTCGCCAACGAACGCGGCAAGCAGGACGAGATCGAGGGCGCCGATATGGGCCAGCACCTCGCCCGTCACGGGCTCAACGTCGAGGTCAAGCGCACCGTTTCCGGCGACATCGATGTCGCCGACGTGATCCTTTCGCACGCCGCCGATGCCGGCACCGATTTCATCGTGATGGGTGGCTACGGCCACTCGCGCCTGCGCGAATTCGTGCTCGGCGGCGTGACCCGCAGCATTCTGCGCTCGATGACCGCCCCGGTGCTGATGTCGCACTAGTGACCCCGACTCCGAAGTTCGCAAGTCTAAGTGTCTGTCCGGAATCATATTGAGTCTCCTGAATCAGTTGTGATTCAAGGGTGGTGGCCTGATTCGAGGAGGGGTCACCGATGTGGACGGCACAGAACCGTAGGCGTTACGACCGCA
>Ga0187856_1001534_pt1 | contig 18340 bp, 10 predicted proteins | sample June2016WEW_8_40_FD_132443 | JGI IMG/M metagenome (GOLD analysis project Ga0187856, IMG submission 132443) | Peatland microbial communities from SPRUCE experiment site at the Marcell Experimental Forest, Minnesota, USA - June2016WEW_8_40 | ecosystem: Environmental > Terrestrial > Soil > Wetlands...
CCAGCAGCACCAGCGCCAGCGCCACTTGCACCACCACCAATGTGTTGCGCGCCCGATGCCGCTCCCTGCTTTGGCTCATCGAGCGTCCCGCGCCGCGCAACGACGCAGCCACTTCTGGTCCGGCGTATTTCCATGCTGGGATCAGCCCAAACACAAGCCCCGCCAATAGAGAAATCACCAACGTAAACCCGAGCACCGCTGGATCGATTCCAATTTCGGCCAGCCGCGGCAGCGTTTCCGGACCCTTCGCCACCAAAATCCGGAGAGCGCCAAAGGCCAGCGCCAGCCCCAAGGCCCCACCCAGCACTCCCAGAGCCACGCTTTCCAATAGCATTTCGCGTGCGATTCGTCCCCAGCCAGCTCCCAGCGCCGCTCGAACCGCCAGTTCCTGTTGCCTGCTTTCGGCGCGCACCAATAACAGATTGGCAACGTTGGCGCACGCGATCAACAGCACCAGCCCGATGGTTCCCATCAAAACCCACAGCGTCGCCCCGATGTCCCCCACTACTTCCTGCTTTAACGGCTGAACCCGGGGAGCGAATCGGGCATTCTCAAACAACGTTCGGCTGAAGCCCGGCGGCGCAGGCCACGCCTTCAGCCACAACGACAGCATCCGCCCCACATCGGTGTTGGCCTGCTGTATTGTCACGCCCGGCTTCAATCGCGCGATGCCTTGATAGCTGAAGTTACCGAGGAACAGCTTGTCGCGGTCAAATCGCAGTGGCAGGATCAGGTCCGCGTTCACATTCAAGAAGCGGAAATCCCGTGGCATCACTCCGATGATGGTGCGCGGCTTTGCATCCACCGTGAACGTGCGTCCCACCGCCGACGCGCTTCCGCCGAAGCGCCGCTGCCAGTAGCCGTAAGTCAGTATCGCGGTTTCGGGCGTTCCCGGAGTATCGTCGGCTTGGGAGAACCTTCGTCCGGCGGCCGGTTGCAGCGCCAGTGCTTGCAGTACGCCGTAAGTTACGTCCAGCGTTCGGACCTGTTCAGGATCCCCCAGGCCAGTGACGCTCGCGCCGCCGCTCGTCCACAGCCCGAAGTCCTGAAACGTCCGGTTCTCGTCGCGGTATGTGAAGTACATGGTAGGCGAGCAATTGATGTTGCCCGCGAGTCCAACCACCCCCGGCGCAGCATGCCACACCCCCATCAGTCGTTCGGCCCCAGGATAAGGAAGCGGCTTGATCAGAACCGTGTTCACCACGCTGAAGATGGCTGCGGTAGCCCCGATGCCAAGCCCCAGCGTCACCAGAGCGATTACGGTGAATACAGGAGCCCGGCCCAATCGGCGAAACACGTACCGCAGCGATCTCATGGAAACCTATACGCAGTCAGCTGCCTTGCGGTTCGCGCAAAAATGCCCACGCCGCCCGGCCAACACTGCTTCGTTGAGCGCGGCCGCTTCCCAGTGCGCCTAACGTTTGTGATAAAAGAGGACTGATGATCAGATGCGGCTGCAAATCATTGATCTGGCAATAAATTTAATGCCCCAAGTAATTCGTATGAAGCGTTCTGTCGATGTGACTGCGCTTATGGTCCTGATCGCCTCCTTGGCGTCATTCCAACCGGCAGCCATAGGGCAGACTTCCACAGGAAGTGCGCCTGCCGCGGGCGTACCGGATCAATATCACGCGATGTTGACCACCTACTGCTTCACCTGCCACAACACGCGCGCGAAGATCGGCGGCCTCGCGTTGGACGGCCTGGATCTCCAGGCCGCGGCAGATGACGCGCGTACCTGGGAAAAGGCTCTGCGCAAACTGCGCGGACATTTGATGCCGCCGCCGGGCAACCCCCAGCCGCCGGCGAAGGATGTGGAATCGTTCGTGGCCTGGATGGAGAATACGCTCGATTCCCACCCCCAAGGTTCGAGGGCTGGCTATGTACCCATCCAACGCTTGAACCGCACCGAGTACGCCGCATCGGTGAAAGCTTTGGTGGGTGTCGATGTCAATCCGAAGGATGTCCTGCCGCAGGATATCCAGGTAGATGGTTTTGACAACATTGCGGACGCTTTGAGCGTCTCACCCGCTTTCCTCGACCAGTACGTCACCGCCGCGCGGCATGTTGCGAAACTCGCGATCGGCGATCCCACCGGCCATGTTTCGAATGTGAAGTACTTGATCGGGGCAAACCAGAACAGCGCAGCAATTCAGAACAACGAAGAGCCCTTACCTCCGGGCACGCGCGGCGGAGCGCGGTTCACGTACAATTTTCCAGCCGACGGGCAGTACCGCATTAACATCGACGACCTTTCGCTGGGCTTGTACACCAGCACGGTGGAAAATGAGAGCACGCTGGTAATCCTGATTGACGGCAAGATGGTGTTCCGCAAATCCATCGGTGGGCCCGCCGATCTGGCTCTGGCCGATCGCAAGGAAGCGGATGGCCGCGCCGCCATCATGGAGCGCTTCTCGAAAATCCCCGTGGAAGTGCAGGCCGGCGTGCACGATGTCGTCGTAACCTTCATCGATCGCGCTCATGTGGAATCCGACGACAATGTTGCCGCGGGCTTCGGCGGCACAGGCGTCCTCGGATTCGGCGATGGCAATAACCGCATGGCGCGCCTGGCCAACGGCATTGAAATAAACGGGCCGTTCAATTCAACTGGTGTGTCTAAAACCGCCAGCCGCGCTCTGATTTTTGTCTGCGACCCCAAAAAAATTGGCGAGCCCGCCTGCGCGAAGGAGATCACGGAGCGCCTGGCGCGACGCGCATACCGCCGGCCGGTAACCGCCGAAGATGTGGCCCTCCTCATGCCGTTTTATGAAGCCGGGCGTGAGGGCGGCGGGAGCTTCGATCAAGGAATCGAACAAGTAGTGGCGGCCGTACTGGCGAGCCCCGATTTTCTTTACCGCGCTATTCGCGCGCCCGATGGTACATCTCCCAACTCCGAGTTCACTCTCACCAACCTGGAACTGGCTTCTCGTCTTTCGTTCTTCCTGTGGAATACCGGTCCGGATGAGGAACTGCTCACACTCGCGTCGGCAGGCGGCTTAACCAAACCCGGAGCACTGGAGAAATCCGGAGCCGTGGAAAAGCAGGTGAGGCGTATGCTGGCAGACCCCAAGGCTTCCAGCCTGGTCACCAGTTTTGCGATGAAGTGGCTGAACCTCACCACTCTTGATTCCGTGCAGCCCGATCCGAAGCTGTTCCCAGGGTTCAACGAACAGCTGCGGCATGATTTCTCGAAGGAAGCGGAAGCTTTCATTAGCAGCATCCTTCTGGAAGACCGGAGCGTGATTGAGCTTCTCACCTCCGACCACACGTTCCTCAATGAAGAACTGGCTCGCCTCTACGGCGTCTCCGGGGTGGTCGGCCCCCAGTTCCGCGAGGTCACGGTTACGGAAAGAGAGCGCGCGGGCCTGCTGGGCAAGGGGGCCGTGCTGCTGCGGACCTCGTATGGCGACCGCACGTCTCCCGTATTGCGCGGTGCGTGGGTGTTGGACAAGCTACTGGGCACGCCGCCAACGCCTCCTCCGGCCAATACCGCAACCGACCTTTCTCAAAAGGCAGGCGAGGCGCCGAAGACCGTCCGGGCGCGGTTGGAGCAACACCGCAATAAGGCGAGCTGCAACCAGTGCCACGGTGTAATCGATCCCACCGGTCTGGCTCTGGAGAATTTCGATGCGATTGGGGAATGGCGGACCATGGACCGCCAAGCGAATGCTCCCATCGATGCCAAAACGGTGCTGCCGAATGGCGTCCCCATCAACGGGGTCGTGGACCTCAGGACGCAGCTCGTCCAGCGTCCGGCAACGTTCGCCGAGGCGTTTACCGAAAAGCTCATGATGTACGCTCTCAACAGGCAGCTGGAATACTTCGATATGCCGCAAGTTCGCACGGTGGTTCGCGGGGCCGCGAAGGATAATTACAAGTTCTCTTCCATTGTTTTGGGAATCGTCAATACGGATGCGTTCCGTAGGCAGGGCCCGGGAGCCGCTGCGAAAGAAGACGGAGTGAAGTTGGCCGCAGCAAAATAGCGGTGGGTCGTTTAGGAGATCACATGTTCGTCACCAAAAAACACATTGCCCGCAGAACGGTACTGAAGGCTGCCGGAGTGAAGTTGGCGCTGCCGTTTCTCGAAGCCATGGTGCCCGCCGCCACGGCGCTGGCGCAAACGGCCGCTGTTCCCAAGATGCGAGCTGCCTTCTTCTACATTCCCCACGGCGCCATCATGTACAACACGTCGCACGGCCCTGCCATGGACAAGTGGACGCCCAGCGGTTCCGGCGCGGATTTCAAGCTCAGCCCGATCCTCGCTTCGCTCGAGCCGTACAAGAAATACGTCACGTCGTTCGGCAACCTGGAAAACGCGGCTACCGCGGGATCGGTTCACACCTTCAATCCCGCGACGTGGCTCAGCGCCACGCGTCCGGATACCGGGGGTCCCAAGGCGCACATGGCTACGACTCTCGATCAGGTGATCGCCAAGTTCATCGGCCAGGACACTCCGCTGCCCTCTCTGGAACTGGCCTCTGAGACTACCGTGCAAGTGGCGGCGGGCGGCGGCGGCCCTTATACGACTCTGTCTTTCCGGGACGCAGATTCGCCGCTGCCGATGGAGTACAATCCGCGAAAAGTCTTTTTGGAGCTCTTCGGGGATGGCGACACGCCGCAGGAACGCGCATCCGTCAACCATCAGACTGGAAGCTTGCTCGATCTGATGATGGACCGCACCAAACAGCTCCAGGGCGAACTGGGGAGCGGCGACCGTGCGGCCCTCGACGGCTACCTGGAGAGCGTTCGCGAGATCGAGCGCCGGACCCAGCTGGCGAAGTCCAAAACTTTTTCGGGCCTGAAAATTCCCGATGCTCCGGTAGGGGAACTGGATAGGTTCGACGAACAGGTGAAGTTAATGTTCGACCTGCTGGCTCTCGCCTTTCAGGCCGGCCTCACTCGCGTCGCCACTTATGTCATGGTCGCGGAGGGCACCAACCGCACCTACAACCACATCGGAGTTTCGGATTCGTTCCATCCCGTATCCCACCATGCCAACGATTTGGACAGAATCAACAAGCTGGTCAAGATCCAGACCTGGCACCTGGAAAAGTTTTCGGAATTCGTGAAGAAGATGGCGGAGACTCCCGACGGGCAAGGTAGTTTGCTCGACCACTCCATCTTCATGTACGGCTCCAACATGAGCAACAGCGACCTGCACAACAATTATCCGGAGCCGAACATTTTGGTTGGCGGCGGCGCCGGCAAAATGAAGCTCGTGGGCCAGCACCTGGTGCTGCCCGAACGGACCCCTATCGCCAATCTCCACCTGACGCTGTTGCAAAAGGTGGGGTTGGAACGCGACCATTTCGGCGATAGCACCGGCACGATTGCGGGAGTGTAACGTGAATCGTCGAGATTTATTGAAAAGCTCCCTAACGGGCGCGTTCGGCCTGTGGGTGTCACGTGGGGTTTTCGCACAAAACCGTCTCACCGACAAGCTCGCAGTGATCGATGCGGGGGGCGCCAATGTGGTTTCTCTCTCTACCGACGATGGGCTCGTGCTGGTGGACAGCGGCGTCCCGAAGAGTTTCGCCCCCTCCTCGAAGGTGCAAAGACTCTTCAACACGCACTATCACATCGACCAGACCGGCAACAACGAACTCTTCGCGGCGGCGGGCGCCAAGATCGTCGCCCACGAACGCACGCGCCAGTGGATGTCCACTGATTACTGGGTTCCGGCCGAAGATCGTTATGAGAAAGCGCGTCCCAAAGCGGCGCGCCCCACCGAGGTGTTCGAGACCACCGGCTCTTTGAAAGCCGGAGGCGAGCAGATCGACTACGGCCATCTGGAATTGGCCCACACCAGCGGCGACATTTATGTCTACTTCAAGACGTCGAATGTTCTTGCAGTGGGTGACGTCGCGTCGCCCGTGCGCGATCCGGCGCTCGATTATTTCACCGGCGCCTGGATCGGAGGCCGCGTGGATGCGATGGATCTTCTGCTCAAACTCGCCAATGAAGAGACGAAAATAGTGCCCGCCTATGGTCCCGTCATGACCCGAGCCGAATTCAAAGCGGAACGCGACATGATGGAGGAGGTTCGGGCGCGCCTGTTCAAACAGGTTCGCGAAGCCGACGGTCCCAAGGACATGTTGGAGGAGGGCGTTCTGAACGGCTTGGCCCGAACGTGGAAAGACCCGTACAAGTTCCTGTATGACGCAGCCAAAGGTCTCTGGGCTCACCATGACAAGTTGGACCCCAATGTCGTTTAAGAAGCGTTCGATTGTCGCCCTTCTTTGTTCGGCCGCTGCCGCCGTGCCCGCTTGGGCGCAGGCTCACAAGGATTCTCTCGCCGATCTCATTCAACAGGAAAATCGCCAAGAGGGAAACCACAAAGCGGCGCTCGAGCAGATTCGGGCCGGAGCGGATGTGAATGCGGCCCAACCCGACGGTACCCGCCCTATACACTGGGCGGTCTACCAGGTAGATTATGAAATCCTCGACGCGCTGATCGCAAAGAAAGCGAAAGTGGAAGTCGCCAACGAGTTCGGATCCACGCCGCTGGCCGAAGCCGCCAAGCTGGCCGACGCCAGGATGGTGAGAGTGCTGCTCGATGCCGGTGCGCGGCCCGATACCCCCAATCAGGACGGCGAGACCGCGTTGATGCTGGCCATCAAGACCGGGGAACTACCCGTTGTAGAAATGCTGATCAAGGCCGGCGCGAATGTCAACGCGAGAGAAACGTTTCACAACCAAACGGCGTTGATGTGGGCTGCCGCTGCGCCGAAAAATGGCGGCGCGATGGTGAAACTGCTTCTCGCGAAGGACGCCGATCTCAGGCCCCGCGCGCTCTACAGCGATTGGCCGAGCCAGATTACGTCGGAGCCGCGCGCTCAGTATCGTCCGGTGGGCGGCCTCACTGCGCTGCTGTATGCGTCACGCAGCGGCTGCTATGAGTGTGTGCAGCCGCTGATCGCCTCGGGCGCCGACGTCAATACCCCCACTCCGGAAGGCGTCACTCCACTGATGATCGCGCTCGATAACGATCACAACGATGTCGCCAAACTCTTGCTGGATCGCGGCGCAAATCCCAACCTCTGGGACTGGTGGGGGCGCACGCCGCTCTACATCGCCGTCGATAGAAGAGAAGCCGTATTCGCCCCCCTCCGGACTGGGCTCGTAACAATCCGGGCCGCCCGTAGCGCTCCCGCTGAGCCGCGCGCTTCGAGTGGCCCGCCCGTTTCGAGCCTGGAGATCATCAACACCTTACTGGCCGCCGGAGTCGATCTCAATCCGCAGCTCAATATGCATCGCCCCAGCCGCGGTGGCAACAGCGGCCGTTTCGTTGAAGAGTTCTACAATACCGGATGCACGCCTTTGCTGCGCGCTACCATTGCGGGCGATGTGGAAGTGGTTCGAGCGCTTCTTGACAAGGGGGCTTCTCCCAACATCTCTGGGATGGGTCTCACGCCGTTCCTGATTGCGGCGGGCGTGGGGACCGGAGGGCGGGGAACTGGCCTGGCTGCCTCGACCAGCGCCGGTGGCCCGGTGAACATAGCGATCATGGACCTGCTCGTCCAACACGGCGCCGACGTGAATGCGCAAGTCACCGGTACGAAGACGTATTCCCTGCGGATCTCCCGCGCGCCTTCTTCCACCGAAGGCATGACGGCGCTCCACGTGGCGGCCCAAAAGGGTGAAGCAGATGTGGTGCGTTACCTGATCGAGAAGGGAGCCAAGACCGATCTGGTGGATAGCAACGGCCGCAAGCCGATCGATCTGGTAGGCACCGGCGCTACGCCACCCGGAGCGGCTCCAGCGGCTCTGGCAGCCACCAGCAGCAATGTCGGCTCGGGTGCACCTCCCGCCGCAAACCCGGCCGAAACTCGTGCCCTTCTGCAGAGCGCGGCCTCTGGAAGGTAACTCCACATCCTTCGCCCGCTCGTTCTGAGCGAGTGACCACCCAACCCCCAATTTTTCACCCACCCCCTCAACCGTTTCCCTCCAACCCGCTCCTCGGGCCCCCCTCCCGGCCACTACCCTCAAACCAACTTGCATGCCCAAGCGTCTCAACCAGGCGGATCAGGCGCTCGCCCTCCTCTACCACGCCCGCGCCGCCATGCCATTCTTCTCCCAAGGCGGCCAGCCCTGCGCCAGCATCCCTTCTAACGTTGATTCCTGCTCCATCCTCCCCATCCGATCCGCCGATTTCCGCGACTGGCTCACCGCCAATTACTATTCCGAATTCGAAACCGCGCCCTCCTCGCTCGCCCTCCGCGCCGTTCTTCGCACCCTCGAAGCCCGCGCCCAATACGGCGACTGGCCCGCCCAAAAAGTCGACCACCGCGTCGGATTCGATGGCGATCCCTTCGCTCCATCCAAAATCTTTATCGATCTCGCGAATCCTTCCGGCGAAATCCTCGAAATTACCTCCCAAGGCTGGACCATTACCGACAACCTGCGCCAATCCTTTCGCCGCTCTCCCGGCATGCTCCCCCTCCCATCCCCCGCCAGACCCCAATCGCCAGCCACCAGCCACCAGCCACTCCCCAGCTTCGCCGCGCTTTTCAATCTTTCTCCCACCGCCCAGACCCTCGTCTTCACCTGGCTCACCACCGCTCTCCGCGCAACCGGCCCCTACCCCATCCTCGTCCTCCGTGGCCCCGCCTCCTGCGGCAAATCCGTCCTCGCCCGCGCCCTCCGCACTTTGATCGATCCCTCTGTTGCGCCCTTCCGCCTCCTCCCCATCCGCTATCGAGAGCTCCTCCAGCTCGCCTTGCACAACTGGATTCTCGTCTTCGATCAAGTTCACCGCATCCCGCTGAAAATCTCGGAGGCCCTCTGCGCTATCTCATCCGGTGAAGCCATCGAAACTGCTCAGCCCGATTACCGCGACAACACGCTCGCCGAAATCGCACGTCCCATCATTTTGATGGCGCCCCTCGACGAAGCCCAATCCCCCTGGACCCCAACGCGCTCGCTCTCCAGCCGCAGCCTCACCCTCGACCTCGCGCCCTTCGCTGCTCCTCGCTCCGAAGCCGCTGTGTGGTCCGATTTTGAGGCTCTGCGCGCGTCCGTCTTAACCGCTCTTGCCGACGCCGTCTCCTGCGCTCTCCGCCACGTTCGCGATATCGATCTCGGCCATGTTGCCCGCTTCTCCGATTGCGTCGCCTGGACCGCCGCGGCCTCTCCCGTTCTCGGACTCGATCCCGCCGCCATCGTTAGCGCCGTCTCCGATCCTGAATCCATGTGGCTTGGCACCGACCCTCTCCGCGACACTCTCTACACTCTCCTGCGCCCCAATCCCGCCTGGTCCGGCGACGCAACCGCCCTCCTCACGCAACTTCGCGCCATTGCCCCCCTCGCTACTCTTCCCAGTACTCCCAAAGGACTCGTCCAAGCCCTCGCCCGCATCCCTGGCATTACCGTCTCCAGCGCACAGGAAAATCATCGTCGAATACTTTCAGTTCTCAAAACCAGCGAAAAATTACACCACCAAACACAAAAACACCCCTGATGCGTTCCCAGCCCCGAATCCCCAATCCCTAATCCCACCTCGATACACTGAAATCGTGCGCCTTGCCGTACTTCTCGCGCTAGCTTTCACGCTCTCTGCGCAGGAACCAAGCGCGCGCCGCCTCAATCGCTACGAATACAACGCCACCGTCCGCGATCTCCTGGCTACCCCCTTTCAACCCGCCGCCGATTTCCCCATCGATGATTCCGGCTATGGCTTCGACAACATCGCCGGCGTGCTCTCCCTATCGCCGGCGCTGATGGAAAAGTACCTGGCCGCCGCGGAAAAAATCGCCAGGGCCGCCGTTATCCCTCCCACCCCAGCCCTCCGCTCAGCGCTACGCTGCCAGCGATTTCCATTTCAAGGTCGATTTCGAAGGCGATTACGATGTCCTGATCGCCGTCCACGGCCGCCCTTATCCCCGGAACGTCGTTTTCTCCATCGATGGAGTCCCCGTCGAAACGTTGCCTGTCGACGAATCTGGCGCCGCCGGGTTTCGCCTTCGTCTTGGCAGAGGCAATCCGCGGCTCCGCGTCGACTCGCCGCATCTCAGTTACGTCGAGCTGCGCGGCCCCTATAACGCGGTCACGCCCCCTCTTTCAGAAAGTTACCTCCGCGTCTTCCGTTGCGGTCACGCGCCCGGCCATCATACGCTCGCCTGCTCCCGTACCAATCTTGCCCATCTCGCGGGCCGCGCCTATCGCAGACCGGTGACGAACGACGAAATCGATGGCCTCATGCACTTCGTTCAACAAGCGGAGACCATCGATCAAGGCATGCAGCTCGCCGTCGAAGCCATCCTCGTTTCACCGCGTTTCCTCTTCCGCATTGAACCAGCCGGCGGTCTCGACGATTTCCAATTCGCCTCGCGCCTTTCTTATTTCCTGTGGAGCAGCATGCCCGACGAGGAGCTCTTCCAACTCGCCGCGCAACATCGCCTTCGCGATCCTGAAATCCTCCGCGACCAAATCCACCGCATGCTGCTCGATCCCAAATCGCGCGCGCTGGTCGAAAACTTCGGCGGCCAGTGGCTGGAAACCCGCAATCTGGACAGCCTCCAACCCGATCCCGCCAAATTCCCCGAGTTCACCAACGAACTTCGCCGCGACATGCAGCAAGAAACCCGGCTCTTCTTTCAATCCATCATTCGCGACGATGTGCCGATTTCCGATTTCCTTGCGGCCAACTACACGTTCTTGAACCAGCGCCTCGCCGCGTTCTACGGCATCCCCAACGTCGAAGGCGCTCAGTTCCGCCGCGTCGATCTTCCGCCCGATTCCCACCGGGGCGGCATTCTCACCCAAGCCAGCGTCCTCACTGTTTCGTCTTATCCCGCGCGCACTTCACCCGTCATCCGTGGAAAATGGATCTTACAGAACCTGCTCGATTCCGCGCCGCCTCCGCCGCCGCCCAATGTTCCCAAGCTCGATGAGACGGGCCCCGGAGCCACTACTACCATGCGCCAGCGTCTGGAACAACACCGCGCCAATCCGGCCTGCAAAGGTTGTCACGCTCGCATGGACCCGCTGGGTTTCAGCCTCGAAAACTACGGCGCCATCGGCCACTGGCGCACTCACGACGGCAACGTGCCGATTGACGCGGGCGACGGTCCCGATGCCCTGAAGCAACTCCTGTTAAAGGATCAAGACCGGTTCGCGCGCTGCCTGGTTTCGAAGTTGATGACCTACGCGCTGGGCCGCAAAGCATCATTGCCATCGGCGAGCGGTAACGAGACTTTCTCCCAGCTCATCGAAAGCATCGTGACCAATGAGTAAACAGCTCTCCCGCCGCACCATTCTTCGAGGTCTCGGCGCAGCCGTTTCCCTGCCACTGCTGGACGCCATGGTCCCGGCGTTTGCGTCCACCACTTCTGCCGCTACTCCGTTGCGCCTCGCATTCGTCTACGTCCCGAACGGCATCATGATGAATCAGTGGACGCCTGCGTCGGACGGCGCGCATTTCGAACTCCCACGCATCCTTGCGCCGCTCGCCCCGCATCGCGAGAACGTGCTCGTCCTCTCCGGCCTCACTCAAAATGCCGGACGGCCGCTGGGCGATGGCCCCGGAGATCACGCCCGGGCCTCCGCAACTTATTTGACGGGTGTTCATCCCAATAAAACCGATGGCGCAGGCATCCGTGCCGGCATTTCCGTCGATCAGGTCGCCGCCAGCCGCATTGGGGGCGCATCGAAACTTCCTTCACTCGAACTCGCTTGCGAAGACGGCCGCCTGGTCGGCAATTGCGATTCCGGTTATAGTTGCGCCTACAACAACACATTGTCTTGGCGTACTCCGTCCGCGCCTTTGCCTCCTGAAGTGAATCCCCGGTCGGTCTTCGAACGTCTGTTCGGCGCCATCGATGAAAATCCGGCGGACCGCCGCCAGCGCCAGCAGAATGAGGGCAGCATTTTCGATTACGTCCTTGATGACGCCCGCCGCCTCGTACAGGAACTCGGTCCTTCCGACCATCGCAAAATCGACGAATACCTAACGTCGGTACGTGAAATTGAACGCCGCATCCAGTTCGCCGAGGAGGCCGACCAGCAGGGCGCCGACCGGCAAACTCCGCCCTCCTTCGACAAGCCCAGCGGTGTCCCGGCCGATTTCGGAGACTACGCCAAAATGATGTTTGATCTCATGCTGGTCGCTTTCCAAACCGGCGCAACGCGCGTGTCAACTTTCATGATCGGCCGCGAAGGCAGCCTGCGCGCTTACCGTGAAATCTGCATTTCCGATGCCCATCACCCTGTCACGCATCATGAGGGCAATCCCGAGTTAATCGAGAAGGTGGTCCGCATCAACACCTATCACATGGAGCAGTTCGCGTACTTTCTCGGAAAACTGAAATCCACTCCCGATGGTGACGGTACGCTGCTCGATCATTCGCAGATCGTCTATGGCAGCGGGCTGAGCGATGGCAACCGCCACGAACACAACGATCTTCCGATCCTGCTCGCCGGCAAATCCGGAGGCCAACACATCACTTATCCCGCCGAGACTCCCATGAACAATCTGCATCTTGCTCTGCTCGATCGCATGGGTGTCCACATTGATTCTTTCGGCGATTCCAATGGAGAATTGTTTCACGCGTGATTACAAAAATGATTCGGCTCGCCTTGTTCCTCCTACTCACGTCAGCGTTCACGTTTGCGCAGGCGCCTTCCACGCCGGCGAAATCTTTTACCGAACAGTTCCAGGACGTCAACCGTCGCCTGCTCGCCATGGCCAGGGATTTTGCCGAAGCGAAATACGGCTATCGCGCGACGAAAGATGTTCGCTCCTTTGGCGAAATCATCGTTCACGTCTCCTCGGGAAACGCGTACGCCGCGAAAGCCGGCCGCGGCGAAAAGGCCAACTGGGATGAAATCGATCCCAAGGGCTACACCACGAAAGCGGCCACCGTCGCGCTTTTGGAGAAAACCATCGCCGATGCCAATGCTACGTTGAAAGCCACTCCCGCGGACCGTTTCACCATGAACGTGCAACCATGGCTTGCCGTGATTGAGCATGCCGGAGAACATTATGGTCAGCTTGTGGTTTATTACCGCAGCAACGGCATGGTTCCCCCGGAGTCTCGCCCGAAGAAATAGCTAAACACCGAGCAAGTGAGCTGCGACGGGCGTCTTGTTCAAGCGCGCCAGCGCCAGACAATACCAGCGAAGTTGGTTTTCATATCGCTTCCGGCCGGGTCCGATTTCCGCATCGGTCTTAAAATCGATGATGTGCCAAATTCCATTTTCTTCAAAAGCCAGATCGATCACGCCTTCCAGAATCCGATTGCCTTCCAGCTTCAATAAGATCGGCAATTCTCTTCGGCAGAGTTTCGACTTTCGCGCTCGTTCGAGTAGTGGATGTTTCAAGGCCGCGGTCGCGGCTGCGGCGGCGTGTTCGATTTCTTGATCCGTGGCGCCTAAAACTCTGCCGTGAACTTTCGCCAGCTGGTCTACATCTTTGCCGTCGAGCGCCACATCGCGGAGAATGGTGTGAACCAGAGTTCCAAAGCGCGGGCCCGTCGATCGCCCGATTTGCTTTTCGACCGCTTCGAATTTCACCGCAACGGAAAACTCGCTTGGAGCTTCCGTGGCTTCGGTGGCGGTGAAAACATCAAACTCTTTTTCCTGCCCCAACGCGCTGACTTTCTCGCGCTGCGCTTTCCACTCACGATAAGCGATCAGGCTGGGAGATTCTTGGTCGTTCGGATCGCCCTTCAGGATTTCTTCCTGGCGCAGTCCCAGATTCGCCGGCGGGGCCAGCTTCAATGTCCTTGGATCCCACCAAACCACTTCATGGGTTCCTTGTTGTGGCGTATGCAAGCCAGGTTGCACCGAAGGCTCATCGTTCGCGAAGAACGGCCGGTCCACCACCGAAGCATCGCCGAATTTCGGGCAGCCTTCCGCGATAGTTGCATGGCGATAACGATCGTTCGCCGGATAGATGGCTTTGTTCAAGGGCCCCAGCCAGCCATCGAGCTGTTCGTCGCCTACCGTCGGAATTACCAGCAAATCACGGGCCCGGGTGGCTGCTACATAAGCTACTCGGACTCCCTCGGCGCGTTCGCGCAATCGCTCATCCGCTTCGTGTTCTCGCAGTTCCCATGGGGCGCAGCGCAGCAGCCGAGTCGCGCAAAGGCGTTCGCGGGCATCCACGTAGCGGTCCGGGTCGCTGGCTGCGATGTTCGCGGTCATGTCGGCCAGAATCACAATCGGGAATTCCAATCCTTTCGCAGCGTGCACGGTCATCAGCCGAACGCCTTCGGCGCCTTCTTCCAGCACCGGCGCTTCCGCCGATTCCGCTTTTTCCGATTGTGCGTCCAACTCCTCAACGAATCCACGAAACGAAACTCCGCCCGAAAGCTCGAAACTGCGAGCCAGATCGGCGATCCGATAAACATTGGCAAGTACTTGATGTCCGGCGGGCCGCAGCGCAAATCCCGCGTGGGATCGAGTGGCTTCCAGAAGCGAATTCACAGTATCGGCGATCGGCCTTCGATTGCGGCCGCGATTCAAATCGGCGAGAAGACTCAGTGCTTCGGCAATCGGTTTGAAATCCTTGTCGAGATCCTGTGGCAGCGTTTGAAAAGGATGCAGCCGTCCGATTTCATGATGGAAGCGCAGCAGCAAGTTGTCGGGGATGGCGAACAGAGAGCCTTTCAGGGTCGCGAAAACCGATAGTTCATCCTCGGGCCATTCGATGGCGGTGAGCGCGGCGCGCAGCGTTTCCACTTCTTCGCGGCTATGAAACGATTTCGATCCCACCAGGAGATGCGGGATCTCGCGGGCTTCCAGGCTCCGAACATAATCGCGAGTAATGTCTTTACCAAAGTTCGTGAACCGCCGAAATAGCAGGCAAATGTGCCGCGACGAAATTGGCTGCAGTTGCGACGGATCTTCGGGATCGCGCACTTTCCAGCCGCTCTCACGCACCAGCCATTCGATGAAGGCGACGATGGTTTCGGGCAGGCATTGATCGATGGCCATGCGCGAGATTCGCATGCTTCCGTAGGGCCTAGGAGCGGGAAGTGCGATTACGCTCGGCTGTTTGAGAAGCGCCGGCGTTTCTCCTTGGAGGGGCGCGTAAGCGGCTTGCCCGGAAGCGGCATCGTCCTGCATTTCCGTTTCAAACGCCGCATTCACCAATTGCTGGATAGGGCGGAGCGCCCGGAAGCTGGTGGTGAGTTGCACGACGCCAACGCCGCGCTCTTGCAATGCGTCGCGAATCTCCCGATACAAGACGACGTCGGCGCGGCGGAACTTATAAACCGACTGTTTGGGATCGCCAACCACAAAAAGCTTACCGGCTTTCGGCGTCACTTTCAGCCAGTCCGCTTCCTCGGGATTGTCCGCAGCGAGCAGCAGCAGAATCTCCGCTTGGAGCGGATCGGTATCTTGAAACTCATCGATGAAGACGTGCGTGAAACGCTCTTGCAGGTAGCGGCGGACATCTGGTTTGTCGCGCACCAAATCTCGCGCCAGGAGGAGCAGATCCACAAAGTCGAGTTTTCCAGCGCGGCGTTTCAGCCGGTCATATTGCGTGACCAGATCCCACATTTCTCCGCGAAGAATTGCCGCGAGGTCGGCGTCGGCGGCGTGCTGGAAAGCTTCCAGCTGATCCAGCATTTGTTGCCGGGCCTGCACCACTTGCTCGCGGGGAACGCCTTCGGCAAAGAAGCCGGAGCCTTTTTGGGGGTTCTTCTTCACATCGCGGATCAGTTTGATCAGCAGGCTCTCGAGCGAATCATAGTCGCGGGCGCGGGCAGTTTCCGCGCGTTCGATCCAGGTGACAAGCGCCTGTGCTGGCCGCAGCGATTTCACCAGATTGTCGTTGCGCCTGGCGCAGCGCGAGGCGGCTTCAGCGATCAACTGCACTTGTTCCACCAGCCGGTCGACTTCCGATTCGCGGTTGAATTCCTTGGTGCGCCAGGGCGCGGGATGGTCGCGCCATTCGATGAGCTTCCAGGCCGCGTATTGCAGTTGTTCGATGGGCGAAGCGCCATCGTAGGAATCGCGCCAGGCCAGACGCACAAACGCGCGGCGGAGCCCGGGAGCGCCTTCTCCGAGCTGGCGCTGCATCCAAGCGCGGAAGGCCCGTTCATAGATTCGGGAAGCCTGTTGCTCGGAAAGTTCCTCGAAGGCGGGATCAACAACGGCTTCAACGGGACGCTCGCGCAGGATCTGGGCGCAAAACGAATGGATGGTCCCAATGGAAGCCTCTTCCAGATGTTCGAGAGCGTCTTCGATGTTCGAACGCTCCTGGGCAGTTTTCGCCGTACCGCGGGCGCAATCCAGTTCCTGGCGGAGACGAAGCTTCAGTTCACCCGCGGCCTTGTTGGTGAACGTAACGGCGACGATGCGGCTGATCGTGGTGAGTCCAGTGGCCAGCACGGCGACAATGCGGGCGATCAGTTCGGTAGTTTTGCCTGTGCCGGCCGAGGCTTCGACCAGCAGGCTCTCGGCAAGGGAACTGCGAATCCGTTCGCGGGCGGCGCGGTCATCGAGTTGCGGCGCTGCGGTGGAAGTCATTCTTTGTCAATCCACATCATGGTGAATGTCGAATCTCGATGAGGGGATCCAAGCGATCCGGCTGTTTGCGTTTCACCCGAGTTTCTTCGTAAGGGCCGCAGACGGCGCTGTAATCGCACAGGGCACAGGCGCCGGTTTGCGGAGCCGCGGGCAGAAAGCCTTCTTCAATGGAGTGATCGATGGTCCGGAGGACGCGGCGCAATCGGTCGCGCGATTCGTCGTTGAGCGGGATGTCGACGGAGGAGAAATCGCCGCGCTGCGTGCAGTAAAAGAGCCTGCCCGATTGCACGGATTCGTCCAGTAATGTTTCGGCCGCGAGCGCATAAAGCAAAGGCTGGAGGATGGCGCCGCCTCCGACGTATTGAGGACGGTCCTTGGGCGCTCTGCCGGTTTTGTGATCGGTGACCCGCAGTTCATTATTAGCGGCGTTGCGTTCGATCAGATCGATAGAGCCGCGCAGGCGAATGCCATCCAGGATCACGGCTTCTTTGCGGGTACTGGCTGGATCGCGATCGGGATTGGGCGCGAGACCGAAACCGAATTCAAAATACGCGGGCAGCCAACCGGATTCGGTGGCGGCGAGGTGTTGCAGCCAGCCGCGCAAATCAGTGCGGAGGTTTTCGATTTCGCTTTTCCAGACACGTGGGATGGCTGGCGCGAGGTTGTCTTCGTATTGGGCGGCCACGCGATCGAGCACTTGATCGGCAATGTCTAGCGTCCGCGGTAGCTGGTCGCTGGTGACGGGCAGCAGGTGCGCGCCGGTGAGCGCGCGGAAGAGCTCAAACTGGGCCGAATGGAAAAGCGCACCGCGGGTGAGCGGATCCATTTGTTCCAGACGGGCCGGCTCCTGCCGCGGACGAAATTGAAAGACCGCGTGCAAAACAAAACGATAGGGGCACGCGGCGAAGTGCTGCAGCGAGGATGGCGAATAGCTGCGATTTGCGAGACGGTGCGCGCGGAGAGCCTCAAGAGCGCCTGGATCAGGATCGACGAGGCCATCGGAAGAAGACCAGAAGTTACGCCAGCGCCGGCCACGAGTGCGTAGCGATCGGGCGAGCGATTCGTTGGACTGCATCAGGTAACGCGCGCTTCCTTGGGCCGCCGCGCCGTGTAGTTTCAGAGAGGCACGAAGCGAAGCGAGATCATATTCGGCATCGTCGATCGCTTCACGGGGGTTGGCGGGCGCGGGCCAATCCAGGCGCGAGGAAGCTGCGCCTGCAGCGCGGTCCCGAAATTCGCGCAGGGAAGGCAGGCGGCCTTCGGCGGCGCGCACCACTTCGAGCGCGTAGAAGGAAGGTACACGGGCACGGGATTGCGCGACGTCCATGCGCGGATAAGAGACGACCAGGCTGATGGACGCGGCCGCCGCGGCGGAACGGAGTAGCATGCGCTCGCGCGCGATACGAACATCTTGCGTGTCGAGACCCTCGGCGATTTTAATGCGGTGCTCGTCCAACAAGAGCGGGTCTTCGAAGGCGCGGCGCGGGAATAGTCCTTCGGCGAGTCCAGGCAAAAAGACTACGTCGAAGCTGCGGCCGCGCGCCTCTTCGATGGAGCCGACGAAGACGCGGCCGTAGCGGCGTTTGGGCGGTTCGACGCGGAGCGTCCCGAGGCGCTCCGAGAGGACGTCGTAGATCTCATCGAGCGAAGCAGGGCCTACTTCGCGCATGGGCTCGAGCTCGCTCAGCACGCTGAGAACCGACTCGGGGCTCCGCAGGGCCATCTGCGCCAGGTCCATCAGACGATCGAGCCAAAGGCCCCATGTTTCCGCGGCGGGAAGGGAGCCAAGTACCTCAATCAAAGGGAGCGCGAAATGCTCCAGACGTTCCAGTTGCAAAATGCGACGTTCGATATGAGAACG
>Ga0187856_1001537_pt1 | contig 18332 bp, 18 predicted proteins | sample June2016WEW_8_40_FD_132443 | JGI IMG/M metagenome (GOLD analysis project Ga0187856, IMG submission 132443) | Peatland microbial communities from SPRUCE experiment site at the Marcell Experimental Forest, Minnesota, USA - June2016WEW_8_40 | ecosystem: Environmental > Terrestrial > Soil > Wetlands...
CAACTGGGGCAGCGGTTGTACGACTTCCGATCCGACTCAGGTCAACAGTTGCGTCGGTATGCCCATGTACCGTCAATACCTCACGGACGGCGAAACCGCGGGACTCGCCCAACAGAAACGGATGATGGGGCAGGATACCTTTCAGCGCAGCGGCCTTACCGTTAATCACGGCAGCTACTATATCGACACCACCGTCTCGAAGACCAAACAGACGGAACAAGGTGCGAAGAGCTGGAATGCCTTTACCAGTGGTCACAAATATGACCTCTTCTTTCTCTATGCCAAGAAAACCACCGCGCAGACCTACACGATGTATGTAGGCCAAAACCATCCGAAGAACCTCGGCGCGACGCATGTAAAGTTCGGCTATGTCGACATCACAACCGCGAAATACGATTTCAAAGAAGCCAACGGCGGCAAGTTACCCACGGGCTGGAGCAGCAACTACGACCCCGACAAAGGCTGGCTGACTCTGACGGTCAACATGGCGTCCCTTGCCGACGACTTCGACCTCACCAAAGACGTGCCCAATACCAAGCCGGCCAAGACCCTTGGCCAGGAGCTATGCCAGCCTTCATCCATGTGCGCGTGGAAGGTCGACGGCGTAAGCAACACCTGCCAATGTAACATCACCGACAAGACGAACTACCTCTACGATGAGTGCCACGAAAAGAATGTCGCTGGAAATGACGCCATCTGCAGCTGGTCGACCAAGGACCTCGATTGTCCGGCGAAAGGCTGCCCAGGCCTCCAGATCACCTTTCCCGACTTCAAGCCTGACGATGCTCAGGATCATCACCGGCCGCCGCCGAGCTTGTTCAGTTTCGACCCCGATTATCAAGCTGACTGGAACGTTCCTTTCGTTCTCGAAAACGCTTCGACGGCGGGTCAGCAGTGCCTGTATACGAACACGCCGGCATCGTGCCTGCCGTAAACCAGAGGAGATTCTCGCGTCGCGATTCCTTTTCGGGCGCATTGACCCGACGCGCTTGCGGCCGTCGCCGAGCGATGACAGCTGGATCGCCGGACTGCCGGCAGGCCCCGATTCAGGAACGGAACAGATCGAGAGGATCGTCGCTAGTGCGCGAAGATAATTCCCGCAATATTCTAACCCGACTATGCAGGGTGTGCTCGACGACGGGGTGTCTGTGGCGAATTGTTGATTCTGGCAGAAAGCGCTTCTATAGCGCAGTCTTGTGAATCCTTCAGTTACCGTTAAAGTTCGCTTTCATGCGAGAACTGTTCATCTTGATCGCCCATCTGCTGGTGACCCTGGCAAAGCTTGCCAGGCCGGTGGCTTTGGCGCAGTGGCAGCAGAATCACTGGCGGTCAAACATCAGTTGCTCATCATGAAGCTTTCGTTGAGCGACTGATCGGGACGGTACGACGCGAGTACCTCGATCGGACCTTATTTTGGAACCGCGGAGATCTTGAACGGAAGCTCGATAACTAGCAGGCCTATTACAACCAACACCGCTGTCACACCGGGCTGGCCGGAGCCACGCCGGCAGAACGCAGTGGCGTACCCGCACAGCCAATCGCTAAACTTCAGTCATATACCTGGCGGCAACATTACAACGGTCTATATCAGACCCCAAGTTCCTCCTGAATTGGAATTCGACACGGACAGGCTGTTCGATCTGGCTGCCTGAGACCTCGCCGCCCAGTTCCTCTCGGAACCTCCTCAGTCGCCATTTTCAAAGTTGCAACACTTCCGGCAAAACTCCTTCATAACAACCGCGTTTTCCATAACCCGGAGATCGGCGATCGTTCTCTGATATGATTTCGCGGATATCCTCGAGGAAATTCGGCCGTCTTCAGCGAACTTGATTGGCTTCTATTATATGGCTTATCGTTCTCTGGAAGGTACCTGTCGAGTTCCATCAAACCCCAATCAAGGACCAATCAAAATGGCAAAGCTAACCACGAAAGGCCGCAAGAAAGTGCCTGACAAAGAGTTTGGCGAGCCGGAAAAACGGGCTTACCCAATGCCGGACAAGGCTCACGCCGCCAATGCAAAGGCTCGCGCCGCTCAGATGGTCAAGAAGGGCAAGCTATCGGAGTCGGAAAAGAAGAAGATAGACGCCAAGGCAAACAAAAAGCTCGGCACTAAGGCAAAGTAGTGACGAAAAAACAAAAGTCTATGGGTCTCGGTTGAGTGCAAATCACCGCCGCATCGGCCTTAACCGGACGGGTGAAATGGATGTTGATTTCGGCGTCAGGTTGGTTTGGACGGAACTGCATCGACCAGACGTTTCGCCGACCGGCCACGCGGACTATTTTGCCAGTTGTCGAGCTCCAGGGGGGAGGGCAGCCAACCAGGCAGAGTTAATAATAGATATTCGGCCAGCCCGATCAAAAAAGGTTCGTATGTAGATCGGAACGCAAGCAGCCTCTCCTCAGCGCCCTCATCATCGACAATCAGCATTCCCGAATCCTTAAGCTCGGCTCTCATCTGTGCATAATCTGAAGACGTCAATCGAGCTTCCGCCATAACTTGGGGTTTGACGGCGAGAACCCTGCACAGTTCGACGATCGCGAGGCGCGAACCCGAGAAAGTCATCCTGGCTTGAAACGTTGACAGATCTTTTATGCCCACCATCACCAACGCGCAGGAATCCATTATTACCGTCAGTGCCGCCAGCCACGATTGATTATCGTGTTGCGAGCGATAGTAGCTGAGCATCGGGTACGAGAGGTGACTCTCTACCACTTCAGCCGACCATCGCTCCCACTCGTGTAGTAATTCGTCAAGAGCGTGCATGCTGTCGCGATGACCGTGGCGAGACAGTAGAGTGGTTGCATTCGGTGGTGAACCGGCGCGCGCGTCGAGCATGATGACGTGCGTTTCGCGGCGAGAGAACAATTGGTAGAGGACGGGCAAGTAGCCGATTACAATCGCCAGAAATCCGAGACCGGTGCCCGCCTCGAATACAGCGACTGATTTTCGCAGCTTCGACATCGTCGCGAGACTGGCGGTTCCGAGAGTGAAAAAAGTATCGCCACTGAGTAGTAGATTGGCGCCAAAACTGACAGGCTTGGCACTAAAACTGAGTGAATACTGGATGAGGGCGAAACCTACTATCAGTCCTATCACCCACGAGCCAAGCAGCATCACGAGGGACAGCGGTCCATAAAGGCTCAGAAACATATCGCGGCGAATGCCCAACGCCATTCGCTCGGCGATCCAGGACCATAGATTCCACGTGTAGCGAAACAGCAACGTGATAAAGCGGAGCTTGCGGCGCACTCGTCGGGGAAGCAGCATGACCTCGAAAGCGTCATGAAATATCAGCGCCAGTAGGATCGAGCCGGATATCAATCCAATCAAGTACATTTATGTGGCAGAGGCATGGGTCAAGTCCGGTAGCAGCTCTTGTGTGCTCCGCAGACCGAGCCGCTCCTTTGGGCCAATACTTTAACTGGCCACGTCGGTAATACGAAATACGACGACGGCGCCACACCAGTGACTCCGCCGCCGCCGTACATGATTAAAATCGAGCGCCTGGCCCGTTTGGCATGTTTCAGTCGCCTTTGACGGCATCGCGCACCTTGTTCACCACTTTCTCGGTGGCTTGTTTGATTTTGCCCGAGGCCTGGTCGACCTTGCCTTCCTGCTTCAGTCGCCCGTCATTGGTCATCACACCCGCCGCTTCTTTTACCCGTCCCCTTTTAACCTGTCCCTACCAAAAATTCTATCTGAACCGCAATTTGAAGCAGCTGCATGAATTGACACTGAAATGGGGCGAGAAGTGAATCGAGCTTGCGATCTAAACCAAAGGCAATCTTCGGTCACGCAGTCGAGTTGGCAGGAGCTCTTATCTCGCGATCCTCAGCCGACGTGAACAGCAGCTGCGCAACCTTGGCGAACAGGCAATGGAACCGATCAGGCGGCGAGACGTTTGTAGCGGTGAGGCAGGCCACTGACTTGCGGGAAGGCGATGACTCTTCCGATCCTGCGTGGCATGACCGGGCGCGGGTCCGGGCAATCCTTGTCGAGTGAAAGATGCGTGCGGCTGCGGTGGTAGTAGTCCGCATACGAGGACAGGACGCGACGCTGCGGAACCGGCGGGCAAGAGCCGAGACGATGGAACGCACATGCTTAAGCATGCCGGCGACACTGCGGCGACTCTTCCCAAAACTCTAGACTTTTCGCTGCTTTCGGAGTTTTCAGTAGGGACAGGGTTTTGATCCCCGACGCCTGCGCGAGACCGGTCAAGAACTCCTGATAGCTCTCCCCGGTGTCGCGGCGCACGATGCTGCGCATGGCCGCGTTCGCAACGAGCGTGGTGGCGGTCAACAGCGACGGTCTTGCCCTTGAGCAATCCCGCCGCCACCAGCCGTTGCTGCACCCACGTGAACACCGCGCCGTGGCTCTCGAGGTCGATGACGCGGCGTGTCCGCGAAATCGTCGAATGATCCGGCGCCGGCTCCTCCACTGGCAGCCGCAGAAAAGCGCGCACCGCCAACGAGTCGCTCGCGCGCCAGGCAATCCCGCGTTTCGAATCGATCCCTTCAGAGTAGCCAACCAGCAGCAACCGGAACTACCGACCGGGCGCGAGGCTCGGCCCTCCCATCACCGGCGCGTAAAACTTGGCGCACTGGCCTTCGACAAACCGATCGAAGTCGGCGGCGTCCAGCAGCGCATTCAGCCGCGTATAGAAGGGAGGCCCCGGCGACTTCGGCAGCTCCGCAGTCGCGACCCACATCGACGCTTGCTCACTCTCTCGGGTTCCCATCGCCATCCGCCACATTGTATTACTGCCAATCCATGCTGGCGATCCTTCGATTCGTCACCGACTTTCACCACGGGCTGTTAAGCCCCGATTAATAGTCTGACGGAGCCCACTACCTACGCCTCCCTCGCGCTCATCCGCCCGTAGTCTCGCATTAGATGGTGTGGCACCCTTACCGCAACGCGTACCTTCACCAGGGAGTCACAGAAGTACGATGCCCGACTTCGATTTCGATCTTGCAGTGGTGGGCTCCGGTCCGGCGGGCCATCACGCGGCGATTCAGGGCGCCAAGCTGCGCAAACGCGTGGTCATGATCGAGCGCAAGCCTATAGTGGGCGGCGTTTGCATCAATGTCGGAACCATTCCTAGCAAGACCATGCGCGAAGCGATCCTGTACCTTTCGGGCTATCGCGAACATGCGATTTACGGCGATTCCTACCGCGTCAAGGAAAAGATCACGCTGCAGGACCTGCTGACCCGGGTGAAGCCTGTGGTGCTCCACGAGATTGACGTATTGCGCCATCAGCTCTCCCGCAACGGCGTCGAATTGGTAACCGGGAGTGCGAGTTTCATCGACCCTCACACCCTCTTGCTGGAAGACAAAGCGAGCGGACTGCAAAGACGGATTACCGCCGCAACCATCGTGCTGGCCGTGGGCACTACGGCTGTCCGCGACGCGCGGACTCCGCTCGACGGCCAGCAGGTCTTTTCCAGCGACGATGTGATGGAACTGGAGGAGCTTCCGCGCACGCTCGCCGTTATCGGCGCCGGCGTCATCGGATGCGAATATGCGAGTATGTTCGCCGCCTTGGGTGTGCGCGTAACGCTGGTCGATATGCGGCCCCGGCTGTTGGATTTCGTCGACGCGGAAATCGTTGAAACGCTGATCTACCATCTCCGCGAACGGCGCGTGACCTTGCGCCTGGGCGAGGAAGTCTCGTCGATCGAGGTCTTCGAAGACAACGGCATCAAGCGCGTGCGCACCTGCCTCGCGAGCGGCAAACAGATCGTCACCGATAAAGCCTTATCGAGCATGGGCCGCAACGGCGCGACCGGTGAACTGAATCTCGCGGCGGTTGGACTGGCGGCTGACGCGCGCGGCCGCCTCAAAACCAATGCCTCCTACCAAACCAAAGTCGAGCATATTTATGCGGTCGGCGATGTCATCGGCTTCCCCAGCCTCGCCTCCACTTCCAAGGAGCAGGGTAGAATCGCGGTGTGTCGCGCTTTCAACGCTCCGGCCTCGCATGCGCCGGAGTTGTTCCCTTACGGAATCTACACCATTCCCGAAATCTCGTTCGTCGGCGCCACCGAAGAAGCTCTGACCAGCAAGGGCGTGCCGTACGAAATCGGCAAGGCCGCTTACCGCGAAGTCGCTCGCGGCCAAATCATCGACGACAGCAGCGGAATCCTCAAGTTAGTCTTTCATCGTGATAGTCACGAACTGCTCGGCGTTCACATCGTCGGCGACGGCGCGGTTGAGCTGGTTCATATCGGTCAGGCGATTCTGTCGATGAAGGGCACTATCGACTACTTCGTAAACACGGTCTTCAATTATCCGACGCTTGCCGAATGCTATAAAAATGCGGCGCTGGACGGGATTAACCGCCTCAGCGCTTAGTTAGATTTCTCTACAAAGGTAGGTTAACGCGCACTCGCTCTGAGTGAATGCTTCAGCGCGGGGCCTGAGAGCGCCGCGTCGAAGTTGCGTATGCGGTTTGTTCCCGAACGGAAATCAACATGATGAAGAGCATTTCCTGATACGTGGCCAAGGGCCACAAGTCGTCGGCGACGATGCCTTCGAGGGTGTCGGCGGTCTTGCGCACCGCCGCCATCGCGGGCAACACCTGGTAGCACAGATGCTTCGCGTGCTCGAGCTTGCTGTGGCCGCCATGCTCGGACAGGAGCTTTTCGAGCTTCACGATTCCATCCTGCAGATCCTTCACGAGGCCGGTGACTGGTCGAGCGTATCGGTGTCGAAGACGTCGACGACCGCCTTCAGATTCGCGCCGGTCGCCGCCAATTCACCCTGGTAACGGATCGCGGCGGGGAAGATGATGGTCTTTGCCATCTCGATCACCGTCCGCGCTTCGAGCCCGATCGTCAGGCAGTACTGCTCGATGTAGATCTCCATGCGGCTGTGCAGTTCGCGCTCGTTCAGGACTCCGTATTTACCGAACAGCTCGATCGACTGCCTGCTATGGGTCTGGCTCTACCGGTTATGGCCGCGCTGTCTGGACACAATGGTGTTGGTCAAGCCAGCGACTGTCGTCCAATGGAATCGGTGGGCACTAGCCGCGACGACAGAACGCACATGCTTAAGCATGCCGAGAACACTATGGCGGTGAATTCCCAAACTCTAGACTTTTCAACGTCTTCGGAGTTTTCAGTAGGGACAGGCGATTTTGTCGCGGATTCGCTCGCCGGTTACCTTCCTTTCGAACTGGGCGAACGACAGGTGTCCCGGACGGTGAAAAACTGACGGTCGAGCCGAACTCGCTACTCACGCCCGCGGACCGTGAGGCCATCCGTCAGAGCAAACCCCGACTTGCTCCGCATCTTGTCGCCGGGCGCCGCGCCACCGCCGGCGATCATGCGCAGGTGAAAGCGGAATCCTTAAGGCATCCGGGCAAGGCGGTCGGTGCACATTCCCCGCCGCTCCCCGCGCCGCTCAGCTTTTCTGTCAAACGCCTTAAAGCCGGATTGCCGCGGTAACAGATATCGCCAGGGCCTCCCCTCACTCCAAATCGGCGTCGGTTAGAGCCTTGATGACCGGCAACGGAATCATCGGCTCGGCGGCCAACCCGTCGCCCTGATGAACGGAGGACCATAGCGCAATTTCCTCGCGGCCGCCCGCCGACCGAATCATCTCGCTCCCGAGTGCGCCATGAATGAGGTACCTGCCGACTCGCCGGGTCAAACCGCGCGCCGAAGATGCCCATCGCATGGCGGTGGACGATTTGACGATCCTGCCGGCCAAGGTGGCAAGCATACGTTCGTGCACCGCGAGATTCGATTCGAGCTTTCCGATGTCATGCATGATTGCCACGCTCAACCAGCGCAAGTCGCCGGCATACTGAGTCGCGGCAAGCCTGCGACGCACTCCTTGTGCGACCCGGACGCTGTGGCTTTGATCATATGGAGACAGCCTCGACCACAGATCAAATTCCTCTCGCGTGAGGAGCGACATCACCCACGTCTGTTCGGCTGCCGGGGGAGCGCGGTGGAAGGTATCGATCAAGCGCCCCGCAAGCACATTCAAATACGCTCGCGGCAGCGACGCGCCTTCCTCGCGATCGGTCATGATTGGTCTGTCAGCGACTCCGTGCGCCATGACTCGAGCGCCGGCTCCGTATCGCCTTCATTGCGGGATTGCAGATGCGCCGCGACGTAGTCCTTGGCCAATCGCAACTGATCGTGGAGATGACTGTAGAAGAACAGGCCCGCTCGTCCGATCGTGCTGAGATTGGATATTTGCGCAAGTGCTTCTGTGATGATTCGAATCTCACTGGAGTAGTCCGTCGAACACACCGGGTACGCGTTAGCAAGAAAATGATGCTTCCATTCGACGACCTCCGCGCGATTCACCAGCGTGAGCGCTACCAGTTCAGTTATGACGCGCTCAGCCAGATCCTCATTCGGCATCCGTTGAATCGGATCATCGAGAAAGCAGGGCACTTCGACCACCACCGAAGTCTCGTCTGGCGGCGCCAGCGCGGCCGAGCGATTCTTGGGCTCGTAGAGGCGGGATATGCAAAATTCCGGGTCGGGAATGTAGATCGATGCATTCGCCGAGAGCTGGGGGCGCTTGAGCCTCACGAAGAAAAGCCGGATCTGGCGAAAGCGCAGGCTGGCAGCGGCTTGCCGCGCGTCAGCGGACATCTGCTCGCCAAGAAACTTTACCAGCACGGTGAGCGGCAGCGTTGATACGACCCGGCCGCGCGGCTCCACCACCTGGCCATCCGCAAAGTGGATCCGCGTGATGGCTCCGCCCTCGCACTGAAGCCGCACGATCTCATGCGCGAGGCGAAGTGAATCGTGCGGCAGCGCGCTCTCGAGATTCTGCACTATCCGCCCGTAACCGCCACGCGGATAGAGAAAAACGCCGTCGATATGCGTGGTCTTTTTGCCTGGGAGAATCATTTCGAAGAACAACGAGCGCAACGTCATTCCCTTCAAGCGTCGGGTGGCAATATTGGGCGACAACTGGGCTGCCGGCAATCCCCACAGCTTCTCGGAGTAATTCAGCACGATCCGGCGTGCCAGGGTTTCGCCGAATTGGCTGACCGCAAAGTCCTCGAAGCTGACGCACTCGCGCGGTTGCAGGTGAGCGCGCAGCAGTTCGACAACGATACGCCCCGCTTCGATCAGACCGCAAGAAAGGATTGTGTTCAGGGGTGTCGGTGGAAAATCAACGAAGCGCCCGCGGTCCCAAATCACGCTCGGTGCATCGACCACCAGCATTTCATCGCCCATCAACTCCAGAACGTCGCGCGTGATCTCGCTATCCTGATCGTGGAAACGATGCGCACCACAATCGTAGCGGTGCTCGCCGTGGCGAAGCGTGCGGCACATCCCGCCCAGGTCTGCGGATTTTTCGAACAGGACGAACGGGACCCCCGCTCGTTGTGCGTAGAACGCAACCCCCACGCCTGCGGGCCCTCCTCCGAGAATCGTCAGATCAATCATCGCAACTTGGTCGGTCGATGCTGGCGTCAAGATGCTACGCATACTTCTAATCTAATCAGCGAACGCGTGTCCTGATGCAACGAAGCTCATCGCGATCAAGCCGGTTCCAATTCAGCGCTGCCGGTGAGGTCTCGGGTTTCGTCGCTGACCAGCCAGTAGATCGATATGTACGCCGCGAGCAACTGGAAAAATGCACTTCCAAGGACTGCGCGGAGGCCCACGATATGCGAGCCGACTAATCCGAGAAGGCGCGCTTGTTGCCCTGGATAGCGGCTCAGCAGGTAGGACGCGGCCGCCATCCCGATTGCGCGGTGACTAGCCCGTCCGTGCGCAGCCGCGGCCGCGAGTGCGGCGAAAGGTATCAAGAGCATCACTAGGTAGTATTCCTTGGCGCTCGGGAAAAGCATAACCGAGGTTATTATCCAAAGCGAAAACGCTCGCCAGTCGAGGTCTTCGGCGATCGGCTGCTTGAGGGTTGCCCGCGTGCTGATGGTCAGCACTAGCACGACCGAAATCACCACGGCTGTGGTGCGCAGCAACTCGACCGCAGGTCCCGAGTACCCGCTATGCCAAAACATTCGCGACACCAGCGTTACTGACGATGCGTTGACGTCGGAGTCCCGGAACCGACTCGAGGTGGCAAGCGCTGAATGAAAGAAGCTGAGACTGTTTGCGGCGCCGATGAAAGCGACCGTGATGGCGCCGAACAACAGTGAACCCGCGGCGGCATAGAGCATCACCCGCCAGCGACGGCGAATCAGCAGATAGCCACCGATCACAAACGGAAAAATCCGGGTCAGGCCAGCCAACGCGAGCAGCAGGCCGGCGCTCCCGTCGTACCCGTTCTCCATGCAGCGCATCATCAGAACCAGTGTCAGCAGGGTGAGAAATTTGTTTTGCGCGGCGACGAAATGACTGCTGACGGGCGAGTACAGAATCGCGAGCGCAACCAGCATCCAGGCGATCTGATAGTTCAAGCCCGAACGCGGACCCAGCAACAAGCCGAGGCTCGCCGCCAACGCCAGCAGGTTGAGCGCGATCCACACCCAGAATCCGGCGCGAAGAGAAAAGTAGGTGAACGGTTCGAACAGGAGGAGCTGCGTCGGCGGTTCAGTGGCGTGAGGTATTCGGCTGTGGGTACCGAGCTGATGTTCGATTGCAGGGAGGTCGGCCGTGTAGGGGTCGAGCCCCGCGCGGAGTGCGAGATCGGAGCTGTAAAACGAGCAGAAGTCGTTAGAGAAGCTTCGGTATTGCACCTCCTTCGCGAGTCTCGAGATGTGGATTATCGCGAGAGTCCAGACCATCGCCACGATCACAATACTCGCCCCAGTCCAGCCGCGATCGCGCCGAAAATTGCGCTCGGGCGAAAGCTCCGCTTCCCTTGCTGTCGCTTCAGCCGGAATTTCCTTTTTGACTTTCAAAGCACCCGATTCGTAGCCCTTCACCGAACTCAGGGTCAAGTCGCGGCCCGGCTGACGATCGCGGCCACACGGTCTCCCTCCTGAATCAGTCCGACGCATCGATGGTCAAGATGAAGCACGCCGGCCGGCACTGCCGCGGCAAGAAGGTCAAGCAGTTCGGCGCGATGGAAGGCCAACGGGCAAGCATAGAGACGATCGAATTTACGACCTTAAGCATGCCGGCGACACTACGGCGGCCCTTCCCAAAACTCCAGACTTTTCGCGGCGTTCGGAGTTTTAGTAGGCACAGGGACACCTCCCCGCTCACACATCGTCAAGCGCGAGTTGGGAGGTGTCCCCCTTACGAACCGTTGGCCGCTAGTAAGGAGAAGTCGGTACTGCCAGAGCTTGCTTGATCGCGGACCAATGGACCGGCGCACCTATCTCCAGATCTTCGACGACCATATCGATTTGCTCCTTGCGCTCATCGAAAATAGCCGTATCCGCAGGCGCGGCAGAACGTGACCACGCTAGATCGTTCAGCATATTTTCCTCGTTCTGATCGTCTTGTTGTCTCGCCTGTTTCAACTGACGGATTAACTGTGCCCGCTCTTCCGGCGAAATGTGTTTTGGCGGGGCCCAAAATGCGTCTGCGATCTCGCTTTGTGGAACCGAAAATCCATGACTGAGTTCCTTTGAAGCCCGGTCCGCTTTGCTCATTTGATTCAGGAAAGTCCCGCGTCTCACTGCTGATACGCTCGGATCGAGCGCCGCGTTCCAGTCAGCCTTCTTGGCGGCATCCAGCTGTTGTATGAGTTGTAAGGTTTCTTGCGACGAGAGGTTAGCTGTATTCGCAGATTGTGCTGTCGCCAGCGACGGCGTTGCGAAGAATAGTAATACAGTGGAAGTGAAGACAGCGGCCATAATTAGTTGCTTGCTATTATTGATCATGACGATCCTTGTTCTGGAAACTCGAAAATAGACTTGTTTTCCAAAAAACAGTGTTGCCGACCTGAGTAAAGCACCTCAGAGCCATGTTAATTCCTTATGGTGCGCGTCCATTTTTCATTCCAATTTGTCCTGCTTTTTGTTCTGCGGAATCAGGCTCGTGGGAATGTGGTCCAGGAGGAAGGTCATGGATCATAGGTCCGACCATCTTCTCCGCAACTGACACAGCACTGCACCATCGGATCGGCGCGCAGCCGTGCGATCGAGATTTCAGTTCCCCATTGTTCACAGAGCCCATATCGACCCTGCTCCAGGCGGTTGAAGGCGGCCCATATCGCCAAAAGTCGAATTTCTGACAATCTGACCAGGCAAACGTGATTGGGAAAAAACATTTGGAAGACTTCGTCCGATTTGGCCTTCGGAATGCACTCATATATCTCGGATTCACGGCGGACGAGTTCCTTCATTCTTTGGATTTCCTGGTCCCGCAGCACCGTCAAGATTTCCTTGAGTGCACGAAGTCGAGGCATATGGCGGGAGAGAGGAGATCCCTCGGAAAGTAGTGACCCGACCGTAGAAGCCCAGAGATCTGATTTTGTCATTTTATCCATGTGTCTTCTCTTTCTCTGCCATATGCCCAAGGCTACCTATCGTTCTTCTGGAACTCGCAAGGCCTGTTGAATCTCTGACCACGGAACCTCTTCCCCGCTTTCCAAAGCGTTCACGATGCTGTCCGCGCGATCCCTCTGTTCCCTATATGAATTCCACGCGATCCAATCGTTTCCGGGACCGTGCGTTTGCTCGCCCAGTTCGTCGCGTATTTCCGCAGTCATGAGTTCCCTAATCAACTCGCTCCTCGCGTCCGGAGAAATCGATTCGGGCGGAACATCAAGGGCATCGTCAATCTGCGGTTGAGGCACCTCTTCACCTCGTTTCAACTGACCAATAACCGTTCGTGCCTTCTGTGCCTGGTACAGGGAGTTAACCGCTTGAGTCGGATCCGCCCTGCCATTTGAGAGGTTCTCGGCGTCGATCGCTCTAGCGGCCTGGATCTTTCCAATCAAAAGATATCGTTGTGATGGGGACAGTTGATCCGGCCCGCATCCGGGCAGCGACAATACGGAGATAGCAACCGCGAACACGGATCCGACGAAACGGCGATGAGCTACCGCTCGCTGCCCTAATGAGTGAAAGTGCCTCGTTATCCGCCGCTTAGTAGGGGTTCTGAGGAACCACCAACGCCTCCTTGATCGTTGACCAATGAACCTCTTCGCCGATCTCAAGATCCTTGATCACACTTTCGGCGAGGGCCTTCTGCTGATCGAACGTGAACGTATCCATCGGGGCGACAGAGTCGGACCAGGCAAGATCATTCAACATCGCTTGCTCGTTTCGATCGCATTGCTGTACCGCATCCTGAAGCTGCCGAATCAGTTGCAGTCTTTTCCTTGATGAAAGAGATTTGGGAGGAACCATCAGCGCTTCCTCTATTTCGGATTGTGGTACTTTAAAGCCGTGGGTTAGTTCTTTGAGTGCTCGATCCGCCTTATTCATTTGATCGAGGAAATCCTCCTCTTCGGAGGGTGCAACGTGAGGATCGAGCGCATTGCGCCAATCCTGCTGTTTGGCCGACTCCAATTCTTCGACCAGCGCCGCCTTGTTCTTGGTTGTTGTCGTTGGCGTCTGAAGTTGCGCCGCCGATTGCGCGCAGGCGGACAGCAGGATCGCTAGGAAGAACGCAGACCAGTACGATACCCGCTGTAAAAGTGAATTGTTGCTAATTGGCAACATGGGAGTTCTACCTCCCGGCCTCTCGGGGCAGGGATGCGCCGGTTGCGCGGTCCAAATTCGCTTTCGTCACCGAATACTACAGAGCGTCGACGTATGCGGCATCGTCCTGGATGTAAAAACGCTCGGCGTCAGTGAGTTCGATAATGTTTCCGAGGCCAGCGTTGTAACGCTTTTCGGCGAGTTCGAATTGGCCGGATGACGCCGCGAGCGTGTCCTCGGCTTGGTGAATTCGCTCGATAGAAGTCTGAAGCTGCAGATAGGCGCTTTTTACCTCCAGCCAGACATGGAGTTGAAAGTCCTTGATCGCGTAATTGATCGCGTTCTGTCGGGCCTTGGCCTCATCGATCTGATGGGTGGTGAGGAAGCCGTTGAAAATCGGCCAGCTCACTACCAGGCCGACGTCAAAATTGTTGGCCGCGGGGAGTCCTGTCCCCATTGCGTTGTATCCTGCCACCGCCTGAGCGGACGGGAAGAAATCGCTATATACTTCGGTGACTTGAGCACCCGCGGCGCTGGCCTGGGCCTTGAGTGTTGCGAGCTCCGGCCGGTCCTGAAGGGCGGAAGTGTAGTAGGTTTCAATGTCTCCACCGATCGGCTTGTAAGTGAGGACATCCGCCAACTCGTAATATGGGGCGTTCGGACTTACCGCCATCGTATTGTCGAGCGCGACCCGGTCTGTCGCCTGCTCGTCCGAGGCCTCGAGAAGATTGGTGCGTGCGCGAGCCAGCGCGGCTTGCGCGGTTAGTACGTCGATTTGTGAGGTGAGGTTTGCTTCCGCCTTTACTTTAGCGTCGTGCAATTGCTCGGTGCGTTGCTCGACCGCCTTCTGGTAAACCTTTAGTTTCTGTCCGGCTGCGAGGAGCGCGAAATAACGCTGCGTTGCTTCGAAAATGAGGTCGAGGTCGGTGAGTTGAACTTGTGATTGAGCGGCGCGCGCCTCCGCTGCCCGTTCCCGGACAAGACCGCGGACACGTCCGAAGTCGAAAAGGTATTGCTGCCCGCCCACCCCAGCAAGGAAATTGTTGGTACTCGAAAAACTTTGGTCTGGATTAAGTGAACCACCATGAAGCGTACCTGTGATCCGAGGAACGAAGCCTGGATTAAGATAAGTGGTATTACCGATAGGATTATCGGTCGAGCGAAGATACTCGCCGGCGGCGAAAACTTGGGGCATCAGGGCCGATCGCGCTTCGCCGACGCGCGCGCTAGCCGCAGCGGCTTCGGCTTCCATTTCGAGGCCACGGGGATGGTTCTGGAGTGTCAATTCGATGGCTCGCTCCAGTGTGAGCTTCTCGCCGGGATTGATGGTTTCCCGTGGCCAGGCGCTTGAGGGGATCACCGCCAGCACGCACAGGAACATCGCGACGATCGTCGGACTATGACTCCGCGGACTGCGCACCATCCTGATTCGCCGCTTAGTCACTGTTCGCGACCGCCTTGCCGTTACCTGCCGAAGCCGCTTTCCCTGGAATGGGGGTCACGCTCTCGCCGTCGGTCAAAGACGGATCCAGCGCGGCGACGAGCTGCTCGTCCCCACTCAAGCCCTTGGTCACTTCGACCAGGTGTCCCGCGCGAATTCCCACACTGATCTCTCGCCTTGAGAGTCTTCCGTCCCGGACAGCCAATACGTAATTGCCGGTTGAACTTTGACCGATCGCGGAATCGGGAACTTGAATAACGTCGGGGTGGCGTTCGAGTTGAAGCGTCACATTCGCGTACATGCCGGGATAAAGCTCGTGGTGTTTATTGTCGAGATCGATCTCAGTCAGCATCGTGCGCGTTGAGAGGTCGAGCGATGCGGCGAAGCGTGTGACCGTGCCGGGAAATGGATGTGCCGGTAAGTCCTGTAGCGTCACCATCGCCGGGGTTCCGCGCTTGATGAAGCTGACTACGCCTTGCGGGACGTAAACGTAAATCCGCATGGTATCGATCATCGCGAGGCTTACCACAGACGACGCCGTTCCGACCGGATGCGCCGAACCTTCGTCTGGACCGGAACTTGGCTGATCGCCGCCGGCCTTGATGAGTGCACCCGGATCGACGAAACGGCCGGTAACGATGCCATCGAACGGGGCAACAATTCTGGTGTAGGAAACCAGCGCCTGCAGTTCGTCAACGTCGGCCTTGGCTTCGAGGTATTTACCCTGAGCGATATCGACGTCCTGGCGCGCGATCAGGCGCGGATCGCTCTTCCAAACCTGTTCGAGGCGCTGATATGTAAGTCGCTGCACGTCGAGGCTGGCTTCGGCTCGCGCGACCCGCTGCTGGAGCTCCGGTACTTCAATAGTAGCGAGGACTTCTCCCTTCTTTACCCAGTCACCCTTATCGACAGAGATACTTTGCAGATAGCCAGTAACCTTTGCGTGGAGCGACGATTCATAGAATCCGACCATGTCGCCGGGCAGCGTGATCGAACGGATCGCATTGCCGCGGTTTGGACTGACCACCGCCACAATTGGCCGCGTATCCGCCGGCGCGATCTCCGCCGGATGCGTACAGGCGGTCGTGCTCCGGGCAAGAAGCAGGAGCATCAGAGCGAGAATCTGCAACTTCATTCCGACACCTGCTGGCGGCTGTAGAAGATCTCGTAGAGGGCAGGGACCAAGAATAAGGTAAGCAGTGTGGATACCGCGAGACCGCCGGCGGCGGCGCGCGCAAGCGGCGCCGAGGCTTCGGAACCTGCGCCCAGTTTGAGCGCCATCGGCAGCAAGCCGACGATGGTGGCCAGCGTCGTCATGATGATCGGGCGCATTCGAATGCGCGCCGATTCGACGATCGCGCGGCGCAATTCTTGTCCGCCCTGGCGGCGCTGGTTGGCGAAATCGACCAGCAGGATCGCATTGGAAACAACGATCCCGACCATTGCGATGATGCCCATGAAGGATTCGATATTGAGTGTGGTGCCGGTGAGGAGCAGCGTCCAGACGACCCCGATCAGTCCCATCGGCACCGAAAACATGATGATGAAAGGGTCGAGAAACGAGCGGAACTGTGCGACCATCACGAGGTAGAGCAAAACCACCGCAAGCAACAGCCCGTAGCCGAAGCTCTGAAACGATTCCTGCATCGCTTCGACCGAACCGCGAATAGCTATCCGCGTTTCCGGAGGCAGTGGTACGTCCTTGAGCGCGCTGACGACCGCAGCGCGCGTGCCGCCGAGATCGTCCGACCTGGGCGCAACGAGCACATCAACCACCCGCTGAATGTTGTAATGGTCGGCTTCGGCCGGATGCTTCTCGCGCGCGATCGTAGCGACGTCACGCAAGAGCAGGGCATCGTCGCGCGATCGCGAATTATCGGCGCTGCGCACCGGGATGTTGCGCAGCGTCTCCACCGAGTCGATGTTGTTTTCCGAATACTGCGCAGTGAGGAAGTAGTCATTGCCGGAGCGCGGATCGATCCAGATCGAAGGCGCGATCATTTCGTTGGAGGTCAGCGCGGTAATCACGTTGGTGATCACGTCGCGTTGTGACAGTCCCAGCCGCGCGGCCTTCACGCGATCCACGTTGATGCGCAGCGTCGGGTAGCCGGACTCTTCGGCAACGAAAGTTCCGTCAACCTGCGGAATGCCTTTGAGCCGTTGCGCGATTTGCCGGGCCGCTGGAAAGAGCGCCCCATAGTGCGGCCCGGAAATTTGCACGTCGATGGGAGCGGCGAGGCCGAAGTTCAGCACCGAATCGACAATGCTGCCTGACGAGAAAAAGGTCTTGAGTTCGGGAATTTTCGCCGGCAGCTCTTGCTTGAGAGTGTGGACGTAATCCCAGGTCGAGACCTTATGATCGTCCTTCAGCGCCACCATCACGAAGCCGGAGTCGCTCGCCGCGTTGGGTGAATAGATCGAAGAGAAACCGGGGGCGAGCCCCATGTTGGAAACCACGGTCGCGAGCTGATCGGCTGGAATTACCTCTTTGATTACGTTTTCGAGGCGCTCCGCGAGTTGTTCAGTAAGTTCGATGCGCGTGCCAACCGGTGCACGAAACTGAACTATGAATTCGCCGGCGTCGGTTTTGGGGAAGAGCTCGGTCCCTAGATATGGGAATAGTGCGATGCTGACCAGGAAAAGCGCCGCCGCGGATCCGACCACGATCGGCTTGTGATTGAGGGCTCGGTCGAGCCATCCCTCGTAGCGAAGGGCAAAGCGATCGTAGGCTGCGATGAAACGACCGAGAATGCCGTTGCCGCCCTCTTCCGCCTTGCGTCCTTCTTCGGCGGTCAGAAAGCGGGCGCAGAAAATCGGAACTACAGTCATCGCGACGATGTACGATGCCGCCATCGAGAGCACGACTGCCAACGAGAGCGCGCTGAACAAGGATCGCGCTACGCCGAAAAGAAACATCACCGGCGAGAACACGATCATAGTGGTGACGGTCGAGGCGAGTACGGCGAGTGCCACTTCGTTGGCGCCGTCGCGGGCAGCGTCGAAGGGCGCTTTGCCTTCCGCCAGGTGGCGATTGATATTCTCAAGCACGACGGTCGAGTCATCGACCAGACGGCCAATCGCGAGAGCAAAGCCGCCAAGGGTCATGATGTTGATGGTTGAACCACTCATCATGAGTCCAAAGGCGCCCGCTAAAATGGACAGTGGAATCGAAAGAAAAATCGCGATCGTCGAGCGAAAACTGCCGAGGAAGATCAGGATCATGAGCGAAGCGAGTACCGCTCCGGAGACCGCTTCATGCTCGAGACTTTCGACCGCCGCCTTGATGTAAGTATCCTGACCGAAGATCGCGTTGACCTTCATTCCCTTTGGCAGGTCGGTGATCTGCGG
>Ga0187856_1001541_pt1 | contig 18298 bp, 20 predicted proteins | sample June2016WEW_8_40_FD_132443 | JGI IMG/M metagenome (GOLD analysis project Ga0187856, IMG submission 132443) | Peatland microbial communities from SPRUCE experiment site at the Marcell Experimental Forest, Minnesota, USA - June2016WEW_8_40 | ecosystem: Environmental > Terrestrial > Soil > Wetlands...
CAAGCCGTTTGGCGCCAGGGAACTGCTGGCACGCATCCGGGCGGTGCTCAGAAGGACGTCGCCCGATGCCCGTAAGGTGGCCAAGTTCGGCGCCATCGAGGTGGATTTCGAGCGGCGGATTGTGTCCAAGAAGGGCGATTCGCTGAAAATGACGCCCGCAGAATACAACCTGCTCACGTATTTTCTGCAGAATCCGGACCGTGCATTGACGCGCGATATGATCTTGAATTCGGTGTGGGGCTACGAATCGTTTCCGAACACGCGGACCGTGGACGCGCACGTGGTGCGGCTTCGTCAAAAACTGGAGCCCGATGCCAACTCGCCGCGCCATTTCCTGACGGTCCACGGAGTGGGATACCGGTTTCTCCCGTGAAGAACGGAATTGATTCGGGAGCGGTGCTGATTGTCGAAGATGCCGAGACGTGTGCGTCCACGTTAGAAATCATTTTCAGCTCTATCCCCGGTCTGAAGATATTGATGGCGTCGAGCGCCGAGCTGGCCTGGGAGTTGTTGGGGAGCCGGCACGAAGATATTCGCGCGCTGGTGACCGACTTGAACATGCCCGGCATGGATGGCTTCGAATTGATCGACCGGGTGCGGGCGAACACACTGCACGCCGGCATGCCGATCGTCGTGATCACCGGCTCCACGGACCCGCATGTTTCCGATCGCTTGCGCCAGCGCGACGTCAACGCGGTCTTCGCCAAACCCTATTCACCCGCATTGGTGCGGGAGAAACTGGAGCAGCTTCTTGGAAATGCAACGCAATTGGATGAACCTTCGTTGGGCAATTAAGGTGGCGGCGCTGATGCTGGGGACCACTCTGGCCGGTTATGGCCAGAGTGCGCCGCAAGTGCAACAGATCCTGGATCGCTTGGATCAGTTGGAGAAAGACAATCAGGCGTTGCTGGAAGAAGTGCGCGCGCTGCGGCAGCAAGTCTCGGGACTGCATGCGCCTTCTCCCGACGCGACGCAATCGCAAGCCCAGGCGCAAAACCAAGCCCAGGCGGAAAACAATGACGATCGGCAAGCAGTGCAGGAAAGCCGGGCAGTTGAGGAAAGCCGGATGGATGAGCTGGCTCAAACCAAAGTGGAAGCTTCGCAAAAATTCCCCATCCGCATCACGGGTATGGCGTTGTTCAACGCTTCCGTGAACGGCCGCTTCAACGGCGACGCGGAGAATCCCCTGGTGGCGTCGTCAACGCCCGGCGAAATGACGGGCGACGGCACGCTGCGGCAAAGCACGCTGGGCCTTTTGTTCAACGGGCCCCAAACCTTCCTGAACGGCAAACTGAGCGGATCGGTGTACATGGATTTCTTTGCCGGGAGTACAGGGTCGCTGGATCACGTGGTGCGGCTGCGCACGGCTGCCATCAATATCGATTGGAAGAATACGAGCGTGATGTTCGGACAGGACAAGCCGATCATTTCACCGCGCGATCCCGATTCGTTGGCGCAGGTCGGTTATGCGCCACTCACCGGGGCGGGGAACTTGTGGCTTTGGCAACCTCAGGCCCGCGTGGAGCAGCGATTCTCCTTAGGCGAAAATAGCGGGCTGCGCGCGCAGGCGGCCATTTTTGTCACTAGTTCGCTCGACTACCCCTCGGATTCCAGCCTCTATAACGGATCCACCGTCTATCCCGGGGCTTCGTCGCAGCAGGAATACTCCCGGCCTGGCGCGGAAGGACGATTGGAATTGTGGCATCGCTGGAACGACACCCAACGCATTGAGCTCGCCGGCGGCTATCACTTCAACGAAAATCGCGTCATAGAAACGATCCTCCCTTCGGAGGTCTACTCGGCGGACTGGTTCCTGCGGCCGATTTCGAAGCTGGAGTTTTCCGGTATGTTTTTCCACGGCCAGAATGTGGCCCCGCTAGGCGCGCTCCCGCAAGGCTTCCTCGTGCAGTCTTATGGCGAAGTGAATGCGGTGCATAGCACCGGAGGCTGGGCGCAGATCCGCGTGCCGATTACAACGCGGCTGGCGTGGGACCTCTATGGAGGCCAGCAGGACGATCGGAATGCGGACTTGGCCTATGGATACATCGGCAAGAATCAGGGCTATTTCAGCAACCTCATGTACCGCATCGCGCCCAATGTGATCGTGAGCCTGGAGGGCGGCCAAGTGCGGACGACATATCTCGGCATGGGAAACCGTTTGAACGACCATTATGATTTGGCAGTTGCATATTTGTTCTAGGCTCTGTCGTAGGATCGCCACGCTGGCGCTGGCTTTTGTCGGTGCGATGGGAGCGGCCACGGTCAGCGGCCGCGTCGAGCTGGTATCGTCTCACGATCCCAACGTGCGCAAACATACCGATTACTCCGGTGTGGTGGTGTGGCTGGAGACTGCGTCGGGCACGCCTGTGCTTCCCGCCAGCGTGGGGCGAGCGCAAATGGCGCAGAAGAACAAAACGTTCACTCCTCATGTCCTCGCTATTTCGGTGGGCACCGTCGTGGACTTCCCCAATTTCGACCCGATCTTCCATAACGCATTTTCCAACTATAATGGGCAGATCTTCGACATTGGCTTGTACCCGCCTGGCACCACGAAGTCCTTGGCGTTCCGCCGCGAAGGGGTGGTGCGAGTGTTTTGTAATATTCATCCGGCCATGAGCGCGGTGATCGTGGTGCTGAAGTCGCCTTATTTTGCGACCTCGGCCAGGAATGGCGCGTTTCAAATCGCGAATCTTCCAGTGGGATCGTATCGCATGCATGTGTTTCACGAGCGCGCCGCGGAACAAACTTTGGCGTCGCTGACGCGCACCATTGAAGTGGGGGATGGCCCCCTGGAATTGGCGCCGATTGAGGTATCGGAGAGCGGCTATCTCGAGGTCCCGCACAAAAACAAGTTTGGGAAGGACTATCCGCCAACGGCCGACTCCGGAGGCTATGTGGGTACCAAGCCATGAGATTTTCGCGACTTTCCTTGTTATGGAAAATCCTGATTCCCACTTCTCTGGTAATGACGCTGTCCTTCGCCATCACCGGATGGCTGGTGCAGCGCGATGTCGTCCGAGCCAGCTACGCCAGCGTGGAAGAAGAAGCCAAGGCTAGCTTTCAGGCCTACGAATCCCTGTGGAAAGCGCGTGCGAACCGGTTGGGTGCGGTCAGTGAAATTCTGAGCACCATGTCCGACGTGCGGGCTGCGTTCGGGACTGCGGATGCAGCTACTATCCGCGACACGGCCGACGAGCTGTGGTCCAGAGTCTCCAAGGAAGATGCATTTTTCCTGGTTGCGGACGGGCAGGGACGCGTGGTGGCCAGCCTGGGGCAGCCTGGTTCCTTCGCACCCAACGACGATCTGCCCATGGTCCGCGCCGCGCGTGCGCAGTTCCCCAAACAGGCTTCGGGCTTTGTACAAAAGGGCGATGAATTGTTCCAGGTGGTGGTAACACCCGTATACGTGCAATCGCCGGCGGGTCCGGCGTTGTTGAACGCCCTGGTGGCGGGCTACCGGGTGGATGCGGGCGTCGCGCGGACGTTGAAGAACTCCACCGGAGGCAGCGAGTACGTGTTCGTTTCGCGGAATCGCGTGGTCACTTCCACCCTAGCGCCGGAAATCATGGCCGCCATCGCGCCCCGCTTGCTGAACAGCTCCACCGAGATCCCCGACTACCTCACGGTTCCAACGCCGCTCCGAGACATCAATGGCGACGAGGTGGGGCAGCTCTACATTTTGCGATCGCTCGCCGGAGCGCGGCAGCGGCTGGCCGAGTTGCGCCGAGAAATCGTCGCGCTGTGGCTGCTGGCCTTGATAGCCGCGCTGGTGACTACTTACCTGGTAGCGCGAAAGATCATGCAGCCAGTGGCGGAGTTGGACCGGGCGGCGGCCGAAATCGCGAAGCAGAATTACGATTACCAGATCAACGTCCGCAGCCAGGATGAGTTAGGCCGGCTGGCGGGCACCTTCCAGAGCATGTGCGAATCGATCCGGCAGGCGCGGCAGGAGCTGATCCGGCAGGAGCGCATCTCCACCATCGGGCAGCTTTCCACCTCCATTGTGCACGACCTGCGCAATCCGCTGGCGGCCATCTACGCAGGCGCCGAAATGATGATGGATAGCGACCTGCCGCAGGAGATGACCCGCCGGCTGGCTCGAAACATTTACCGGGCTTCGCGCGGCATTCAGGACATGCTGCAGCAATTGCTGGATGTAGTGCGCGGCAAATCCAGCGGCAGCGAGTTGTGCAGCTTGCGGGAGGTGATCACAGCGGCTTGGAACACCGTGGCGCCGTCCGCCGATGCCCGCGGGGTTGCCCTGGATGTAAGGGTGGCGGACGATCTGGGCTGTCCCATGGAACGCGCGCGGATGGAGCGCGTTTTCGCGAATCTCTTTGAGAACGCGATTGAGGCCATGCGTTCGGGCGGCAGCATTTCGATTCATGGGGAAGTGGACGGCGACAACGTGATGGTTCGCGTGGAGGATTCCGGGCCAGGCATCAACGCGTCGCTGCGGGGCCGATTGTTTCAGCCTTTTGTGACGGCCGGAAAAAAGAACGGGCTCGGACTCGGGTTAGCCTTGTCGCGTCAAACGATGCTCGATCACAGTGGCGACATCTGGGCCGACGACGCCCAAGACAACGGCGGCGCGGTCTTTTGGTTGCGGCTGCCAAGGAACCGAACCACCGTCACGCACGAGCCGGCAGCGTTGAACGGAGACGCAGACATTCACGAGCAATTTCCGAGTCTTCGTCAGCACGAATGACGAGAACTTGCACTGCTGAATTGGCAGCCGCAATGTTTTGATCCAGATCCGGCCGCGCGTTCTTCGCCAAGTCCAACTTCAGTCCGAGAAAGGAAAGCTGCCCACAGACTACCTCGCGTAACGGCGCGCAGTTCTCTCCTATGCCGCCCGTGAAGACGATCGCATCGACGCCGCCCAGAACGGCCAGCATCGCGCCAATCTCGCGCGTCAAGCGATGCGCGTAGATTTGGTACGCCAGGCGCGCCCGGTCGTTTCCTTTGTTCAAAGCCTCCAGAATCTCGCGCATGTCTCCCGACCGGCCGGAAACACCCAGCAATCCAGACTTCCGGTTCAGGATTTCATCGATTTGATCCCCGGAATAACCTTGGTGCCGGATCAAATACACCAGGATGCTGGGATCGATGGAACCCGAGCGGGTGCCCATCATGATGCCTTCCAGCGGAGTGAATCCCATGCTGGTGTCCACGCTCTTGCCATTGGCAACCGCAGTCACGGAAGCGCCGTTACCGAGATGGCAGACGATGAGCCGCGACGAGTTGGGAGCAACACGCAAAAGCTCGGCCGCGCGCCGCGTGGAGTATTGAACGCTGGTGCCATGAAATCCGTAGCGCCGGATTCCTTGCTCCAGCCACTGGTAAGGTCCCGGATAAACATAAGCCGCGGGGGCCAGCGTGGCGTGGAATGCTGTATCGAAGACCGCCACCTGCGGCACCTTGGCTCCGATGATGCGATCCACCGTTTCAATGGCCGTAAGCTCCAGCTTGTTGTGAGCGGGCGCGAACTCGGCCTGCTCGGCGATCGCGGCGCGAACGTCCGGAGTCACCAAAACGCTTTCGCGATACTTAGGCCCTCCGTGTACGATGCGATGGCCAACCACGTCGATCTCAGCGGGAGAATCGATCGCTCTCTTCTCGCCCTGCCAAAGAGATTGAAGAAGCGGGCCGAGAAGGCTCTCCGGAGTCCCCGAGGTTCTCCAATCCGCGCGTGCTGTCCAGCGTCTTCCGTCGGGAACATCCTGAAACCAGCATTTAATACTGCTGGAGCCGCCATTCAGCACCAGGATTTTCATGCGCCGGGCCATCTCCAGTAGCCGATCTCCGGTATGTTGTAAAGGATCATTTCTATGTTGACGCGTCTGCGGACCTGGCGAGACCCGAATTCATCCATTCCATAATGTAACTAAGAAGGGAACTATTGGCATCATGGAACATAACTTGGATCACACCATAGCGCTTCTTTCTCGAACGCCGGCTGCTCTCAATGCACTTCTGCGTGATCTGCCGGAAATGTGGACGTTGCGAAATGAAGGTGAAAACACCTGGAGCGCGTTCGATGTTATCGGTCATCTGATTCATGGCGAACGCACCGATTGGATGCCGCGGGCCAGGATGGTGCTGCAGTTTGGCGAGACTCAGGCGTTTGAACCCTTCGATCGTTGGGCCCAGGCGCGAGAGACTCAAGGCCAGTCGCTGGCACAGTTATTGGATGAATTTGCTCGTTTGCGATCCGAAAACCTGGGCGAACTGCGTACGTTGAATCTGCGGCAACAGGACCTCGATCTGCGTGGACGCCATCCTGCCCTGGGGGTGGTTACTCTGTCAGAGCTGCTGGCTACCTGGGCAGCTCATGACTTAACTCATCTGCACCAAATCTCGCGGATTATGGCGCATCAATACCGGGAGGCTGTAGGTCCCTGGACTGCATATCTTGGCGTGATGCAGTGCGGAGGCCATAGCGCTCCCTAATTCTTGCCGGACTTGCCATTCGGCTTGGCGGGCGGGGTATAGCCCTGCAGCGAGTAATGGTGGTCGCCATAATCCCGTGCGTCTGATGCTTAGGCTCCGAAACTCTCGTCTTCCTCGTGTTTGCGCCAAATGCCGGCGAAGTGTTCCGATGACGCGAGTTCTCGTTCCGCCCACCGCCGGATTACTGGAGTCGGATGGTTGAGGAATGCCTTAGCGACCTGCCCATGGCTTTCGTGATGAGACGATACGGGCCCCCACGATGCTTCCATGTCATGCCGACCGGCACTGAATGAATCGAAGACCGCCTCATCGTCGCCGTAAGCCCCGAGGACGCGTTCAGTCAGTTCCGGGACGGTCGCCGTGCCGTCCGAACTGACAACGGGAGAAGGCAAATGGCGGGCGATCCGCCGCGCGCCCTCAATACCGACCTCAGACAACCATTGTATGATCACGTCTACGGGCAAAGCTGAGAATATCTCTCGATGCGAGCCGATTAGCCAACTCCAGCCGGGCTTAGGCTCAATGAGCGCCGAGCCGACGATCTTCATTACGACCGCAGGATTGATGGCAGCCAGGTCAGCAAGAATTGCTGATGCTTTCTCTCGCTTACTGTAATCATCTCCCGAGACTGCGCACGTCGCAACAGTTGATGCCCATTCGGGATATGTTGGGGCCAAGAATCCCACTGCCTTGGCCCACCAGAAATCGGCCTTGTCGTCAGTTGCTGCGCTTTGTTCAAGAACAACTTGAATGACCGCGATGGTCTCAGGATTCTCATTTGGCACATCTTCCGCACTGCTTATCCGATCGCCAATCAGGTCTATCGCGTACTTCAGCCGTTCAGCGTCACACCCGATCGGAGCAAGAAGCTTCAGGACCGTACCAAACTTGGAACTAGGAGTTGTTCGAATGATGCGACCGTAGTGTAGATATTGAACGTATCCGGGAGGCAACCTCCCATCTCCAACCATCCTACCCAGTCGATCCACCGGATCGACGCCTTCACCAGCCGCCGCAACAATTTCTGCGGCGATTACTGGATCATCCTGCTCGAGCGAGTCGAGAAGCTGAGAGATGCGGCTAATTTGCTCGGGCGAGCTTTGTAGAAGCCCGCCAATGTAACCCCTAAGCAGAGCTGTGGAGCGGGATTTCTGCGAGGCGCTCAAAATACGATCGAGAAAGGAGCCCAGGGAATCTCTGCGCCCGAGCAGCACACCGAACGTTGAAGCGCTACGCGCTTCGGCCGATGTCAGGTAGTCCAGATTGACGTCGATATGCGATGGGGTCGTAAGCACCTCTTCAACGAGCGGAGCGATCTCTGATTCCTGATTCCACATGTCCTCGCGCATACTGTGGTGCCAGACGTCCTTGCCTACAATGCCGCGCAGCCGCCCGTCGAAGTCGCTCGGAAGTAGCGACAACTGCCATGCCCGCACTCGTTCGCAGTAATCGAGGTGTTCTCGCGAGGCGGAGTTGCGGTCGCCGCCTTCATATTGCAGAAAATTGTCAATCTCTTCCAGCCACGAGCCTAGGAACCTCTCTGGTACCGGATGACGCTGAAGCATTCGCTCGAACCGATCGAGCTGGCGCCAGGCCAAAAAAAGCCGTAGATGTTCTTTGAAATAGGTCCACGCCGATTGACAAAGAGGCTCAGGTTTTGCGAGCAATTCTTCCGCGAATTCCAGCACATGCTTCAGACAGGCTTCTCTTTCGACTTGAGTGTTCGGAAACCAATCGGAGGGCGGAATGCGCCCTCCCACCAGGCTTGGGCTTCCCATCCGGCTGACGTGCGTGTCGATTACATGGCCGAGCCCTCCCAAGGCCAGATCACGCTCTCCTGGATCGCTAGATAGGACCGTTCCCTTGAAGATTTTAAACCGGTCGAGGAAGGGAACTGCCGTTCCGGACAGGTACACCCGAAAGAGCTGTCTCCAAATTCCCGTTGCGTTGTTGCCAATGCCCGGTTCCGTTTCGGCCAGCGCCAGTCGGCGCAGAATCAGTTCCGCCGATTCAAAGTATTCGGGGAAGCTAGCCAATCGTTCGGCTGCCCACACAATTCCTCGGCGGGTTCCCCTGCCTCTGTGGTTACTACCGCTTGTTGCACCCAACTCCTCTGCCGAGGCCTCTCGAATTAGCCTGGTCAGCAAGGGTAGGTAAGTCGCCGGATCAGTTTCGAGCAAATCGAGCAGCTTGTTTACTCGATCGTGGTTGGCCAAATCGAACGGCGTGAGATCTGCAACGCGATTCCGAAAGTGCGCACTCACGATGGAGCGCACCTCCGGATCCGAGAGACCGCGCACGCGTAGTTCGAACGATGGCCGCAGCGGTTCCGGAATCTGATCCAGGAACCATGTCGGATTGGGAAGCGCCCAGTGTTTCCACGCGCGCTGAAACGCGATCTCTGCGATGATTTGCGGCGTCACGTAAAAGTACCGCGGCGTCACGGCCACAAATCCAGGGGCGTCCTTCAAGCGGTTGACGGTTTCGCGAACGGCCGCCGGGTCAATTCGAGTCAAAGTAGACAACAAAGTTAGTTGATCTGCCTTGTCGTCAGAATGGCCGATCCTGTGGACGAGGGCGATTGCCTCGACGATTCTCTGGTCATTGGGTTGTATGCGTCGCTGGTAGTAGTCTTGGAGACTTGGGATCGCTGGCCCGAGTCCTCCTGCCTTGGACATCTGAGGATCAAATCGACAGAGGTCGGCCGCAAGTCGAATGTATCCTCCCGACCGGTCAGCATACGCCCGGCGCCGCTCCGCTGGAACAGACGGAAAGTTCTCAGCCAGTATCCTCTCTGCAATCGCTTGATCTATTTTTTCGAGCCAGATCCCAGGGGCACCGTGATGGGGCGGCTCTCCCGTGTTGTCAATGGAGACAACCCGGATCCGCGCCTCGTGCCCTCGGACGATTTTCCCGACTTCGAAACGGCCTTGCACTGAGCATTCATCCGCAACCAGGATTGCGGACAGATTTCCACTATTAACAAGCCACACGGCAGCTTCCACCGCACGAAGATCATCGTTTGTGAGGACCACCAGCTCCGCTGCACCCGGAAGTTGCCGGATAGTTTCAAAGACCAGCCTGGTCTTGCCGACTCCAGCCGGGCCCTGAACTGGCAGGACAGAATCAAACGGGACAGTAGAAAATCGCAGATGATTCTGAATTGCGTCAAACCGGTCTTGCCACATTGGAGGCAGAACATACGTTTGAGTGATGGCCTGCTCACTGGCCCGCCATGCTTGCCAGTGGCGCGCGATCGTTATGGGCCTGTCGAACCGGACTGCGACCAGCCCTGGGAAACGGTTTGCCCAGGCCACCAGATCCGAAGCGCTCAGGACGTAGCAGGGTCGGGCGTCTCCGTTTATCGCCCGAGCTGCCGCGTTCAGGGCTTTCTCGAGGAGTCCCTTCCGCTCCGCGGGCATTTCGTCGCACACGCAGAGGCGATATCCATATCCACGCTGGATCAGGTCGGTTGCGTAGTGCTTCTGAACCTCTTTGGCCACTGACCCTTCTGTGACACGATCTGCATCCTCCGCCTTGAACTGCCAGGCGCTCGGGCAACGAAGTCGACCGGTCGAATCGGCATGCGCCCCCTCGTCGACTCTGGTGTCCACGCCGCCATCGCGGACATTGACGCGCAAAGTAGTAGCTAAAGCAGAATCGGGTACGCCGTGAACAAAGCACTGGGTACGTATGAGCGCGTCAACGAAGCCCGTGAACGGTTGGCCGCCACCACCTCGGAGCAGGAGGATGTCGGGCGGTGAAACGGTCCACATGGCCGTGCTAATTCTTGCCGGACTTGCCATTCGGCTTGGCGGGCGGGGTATAGCCCTGCAGCGAGTAATGGTGGTCGCGAAAATATTTGCCGGCATCATTTAAGTTCCAGGAATCGGCAGGGTGGCAAAAGTTGCATTCCTTTTGGGTGCGCCGCGAGTATTCGGGCCTGGCGTCGCTGGTGGAGGCGCTAAAGAAGAATGCGCCAGAGAAGATGGCGGCGAGCGCAAGAATTTCAACAAGCCTATGCATAACGGTGGATGGGTTCGTGCTTCTATGGCTGAGTTTATCGCAAAGCCGTGCACCGGGGTTGGCGAGATGAGGGGCCTCACGCTTGGGCCAAAGACGGCTGACAAATTGTCACACTCGTCCCACCACCCGTAGTAGCAGAATTACTGTGCTGTTTTCGGATCCGGGGGGAACTCGGGCTGGTTTGATATCGTAGTACGGTTGACTGAACGTAACATCGTCGACGTCTCCGAGATTATCGAGCAGCAGAAGCTGGGCCGGTTCCTCATCAGCCTGGTGCTCATCTCGTGGATCATCACCTTCTTCGATGGCCTGGACAGCAACCTCATCAGCTTCGCGGCGCCTTACTTCGGCGCCCAGTATCATCTGAGCAAAATCCAGCTCGGCAACATCTTCAGCATGGGACTGTTCGGGACCATGGTGGGCGGTTTCGCGTTGGGCTATCTGGGCGATCGCATCGGCCGGCGTCCGGTGGTGGTTTTTGCGACCGCCCTGTTCGGAATCCTCACCATGTGCTTCGCGCTGGCCAACAGTTATGGGTCGCTGTTTTCGTTGCGTTTCATCGACGGACTGCCGCTCGGTGGAATGCTGCCGCTGGCCTGGGCGCTGAACATCGAATATGCGCCGAAACGCTATCGCGCGACCATCGTGACCGTCATCATGATGGGCTATTCGCTCGGAACCGCGCTGGGCGGGCCCATCGCGATCTGGCTGATCCCGAAGTTCGGCTGGAAATCGGTGTTTGTTTTCGGCGGCGCCTTCTCTCTATTCTGCGCGGGCGTGCTGTTTGTGATTCTGCCGGAATCGATCCGATTCCTGGCAAGCAAGGGGCTGGGTGCGGATCGCATTGCTCCGATCCTACGGCGCATCGCGCCCGGTCGGTTGATTCCCGCCGGGGCCACCTTCGTCGTGAGCGACGAGAATCAACAGAACAAGGACTTCAAGCCATCGCTATTGTTCCGGGGCGAACTACGCTGGATCACGCCGCTGGTCTGGTTGGGCTACATCGCGAGCTCTCTGGCCGTTTTTTTCATCGTCAACTGGACGCCGGTAGTTTTTGAAGCGCTCAAATACAGCCGCAAGGAGGCAGCCACGGCGGCATCGCTCTACTCGGCGATGGGCGCGGTGGGCGGATTGTTGCTGATGCGCTTCACCGACAAGCGCGGTGCGATTGCGATCACGATTATGCCGGTGATGACCGTGATCTTACTGCTGACGGCGACTTTCGTCGGCATGGGCCACATCGAGTTCCTGGTGCTGAGCGCGATCACGGGCGGCTTCCTGATCGGCGGCCATTTTGGAATGCACAGCATTTGCGGGATTTTCTATCCCAGCGCCTATCGCGCCAACGGTGCGGGGTGGGCCACTTCCATTGCGAAGATCGGCTCGGTGGCCGGACCGATTCTTGGTGGGGTCATCTTGTCGACCAGCCTTCCGGTGCGCGATATCTTTGCGGTGCTGGCGGTATGCCCGGCGGTGCTTGCCGTCTGCATCTACATTGTGGGGCGCATGCATCGGCGAATACTCGGCAGGGAGGCGCTGGCAGTTGGAGCGGGCGCGAGTGTTCTCGTGGTCGCCCAACAAGAGGCCGGATAGAACGGCCGACGAAAAATGGTAGGCCGGATGCAATACTCCGGGCATGGCCCATTCATGCCAGTTTTTGTGCTCTGAACTTGTAACAGTGACCTACGAAGAGCAGCCTGGTGAGATCCGTCAAGCGACAGCGAATCTGGAAGAGATCTCAACCACCTGCGCCGTTGTGTTGCTCGAAGAGAAGCCGAGGTTGGGCTCGTCTATCTCCTTGTCTATAAAGAACCGCGATCTGTTCGGCGTCATCAAAGGCAACCTGTATGATGCAACTTTAGGCTGGTTCGTCATCATCGCTTTGGATGCCGCGTCGCTGTGGAATCGCGACTGGTTCTCTCCAAAACACCTGCTTGAGATCTGTGGATGCTCCCTGGAAGGAGCTACGCAGGCTAAGGCCTGGACCTTAGAAAGCACGAGGAATACTGAGGAAAATGTGCCGGTAAGTTTTGTAGCCTCTGAAGCGTGACCGTACTACTTACCGACTTGGATGCCGAAAAATGTTTATCGGCGTTCATCTGCGTTGATCGGCGGCCAGACTGTCTTTGTATCCTACTTCGGAGGCGGAGGCGCCTTGATGTGGCCTTCGTACAAATCCTTGTTGTTCTCTTCGCACGAGTATTCCATGATTTCCCAATCCGGCCGAAGCGTGAAGATGCGCTTGTTGGTCCAAGGCTTGGTGAAGATCTTAGGATCGTCAATAGTCACTTCATAATTCATGTGCTTGGAGTCGGTGCGGGTGAAGCGCTCGATGACGTGCAATGCATCGCTGTGCGGATGGCCGATGGTATCCAGGCGCGTGCGGCCGTTGAAGTTGTTGGTATCCACCACCAGCGTGTCGCCCTCCCAATGTCCGACCGAATCGCCAAACCAAGTGGGACTTGCGCCCACATGATGCTGCTTACCGATCGGGATGATGTGGAACCAGGTGTTCTGCTCATAGAGCAGAGCGACGTAGCCGGGGTTCTGCATGATCTGGATGGGGTCCGGCGAGTTCATGGAGCGCAGTAGGCCGAACGGCAGACAGCTTCCCGTATAATCGCCCTCAGCCGCATCGTAGCTCTTCCAAGCCTTCAGGCCGGCCTCGGTAAACGGTAGTTCGGCCGTGCCGATCTGGGTTCCATCTTTGCTGCTTCTGGTCATGTCGGAGACATAAGGACGCTGCCACAGGCCACTCATGTCCGGCTTGCCGTCCACGGTACGCGGTGCGGGCCCGACCGGTGCTGCAGGCGGGGGCTTGGGAGTTAAATCTCCCACCAGGCCCGATGTCTGTCCAGAGACAAGCAGGGGCGCCAACGCGAGCATAGGGAATGCGGCGGATAGAAAACGAATACGCACGAGGATCTCCTATTTATAGGGCCGGTCACTCACGATCGCGATTCAGTAACCGGCGGTCGCAGTCCGCAAGAGCGTCTGTTACTGCGCTGGGCGCTTGGGGGCGCCATCGTCGGCCGAACCGGCAAATACGCTCTTGCCGTTGGGCAGCTTTACTGAACGGGCATTGCAGGTGTTGGTCCCGTCCTTGGAGCGAAAGCCCTCGATGGTTGCCTGATCGCCTACCTTCAGCGACTCCCGGCTCCAGCCATTGCGGGTCAGAGTATTGGGCGGACCGCCCTCGCATTGCCAATGCGCCACGGTACCGCTGTCGTCCTTGGTGTCCAGATAAATCCAGATATGCGGATTCATCCAGTCCAGTTTCGTAACGGTACCCTGTAGTGAGACGGACTTGGTGGCGTCGAACTCTGCCGCGAACGAGTGATGGGCCGCAAGCGGGAGAGACGCCGTAATCAAGAGCCCGGCGCCAGTCAGAAAGACGGCTAGTGAGGATCGCATGATGTCACTTCCCGCCAGCTATTGCTTGTTCTCGCTGTCGGCCGCTGAACCGGCGAATACTTTGCGCCCATCCGCTAGCGTCACCTTGCGCGCGTTGGCGAGCTTGGAGCCGTCTTTGGCGAGCGAGCCTTCCACGCTGACTACTTCGCCAGGCTTCAGCGAATTGCGAGTCCAGCCCAGGCGCATCAAAGCGTTCGGACTGCCCAGCTCCAGCTCCCAGTTGGTGACCGTACCGGAGTCGTCCTTCACGTCGATGTAAAACCGCGCGTGCGGATTCATCCACTCTACTTTGGTCACCGTTCCAGTGAGCGTAATAGGTTTAGCGGCGTCGTATTCCGCCGTGAAGGAATGGTGTGCCATCATTGGCGCGGCAGTGGCGAGCAAACCAAGGCCGGCCACAAGTACGTAGAACTTAGCTCTCATCGTTACACCTCTCAAATGATTATAGTGCGATTACTTGGTCGGCTCGCCATTGGCCGTGGATCCCGCGAAAACTTGCCTGTCGCCGGGAAAGGCAACCTTGCATCAACCGTATATTTGGACTGGCGAGTTGACAGTCCCAATTTGTTACACTCCGGCATCATCTTTTACATCGAGATAGAAGTGCATATGGGGTTGCATCCACTCCCAGATCAGTCGAGCTGTCATGGCTACCCCCACAAGATATAGAAACGACTGATATACCACTCGGGAAGTTATCACGCAAGGATCGATATTGTCAAGATAAAACAAGGCGTCCTGGGCAATCCGGAATCCGTGCCGATACGCAGAAGTAAGAATTAGCACTTTTAGACCCAGGATGCCTACTTTGGAAATTCGCCTGACCTGACAAGGGGACGCTACAAAAGCTTGTGAATGGCGCGCTCCAGCGCGCCCAGGTCCGTTTCGCCGATGAAGGAGCGTACCTTGCGGCCAGACTTGTCATAGAGGAAAAGCGCAGGGAGAGCGCCGCTCCACTGGGGATCAATGGCGCTAATGAAACGGTCGTCGTCGTTGGCCTGCTTCAAATAGGCGGGACCTTGCACGTCGAACATCTGGATGAACTTTTCGGCTGCCGCCTGATGCTGACGATCGTCGGCGGAGATGGTAACCACCTCCACGCCCCGAGCGCGCAGCCTGCGTTCGAGCAGGACCAGTTGGGGTAGCTCGGCGCGGCAGGAACCACACCAGGTGGCCCAGAAATCGTACAGGACTACGTTCCCTTTGTGCGAGTCCACTAGCTTCTGGAAGCCGGCTTCGTTAATTGGCACGAGGGGACCAGTCCCGAGGAGCGGCAGGGAAAATAGAAAGGCGAAGATACGTTTCACTTGTTCAGCTTAAGGTTGATGATCGCGGTCTTCTTCGAATTAAACACGCTCAGAGTTTTCCAGGAAGTACTTGCGCCGTCATGGTCCGCTTTGAGTTGGTATTCCACGTCAGTTCCAAGGCCTGCAAAATGATAGTTGCCATCGTCCTGCGTGATGAACGAACGGATCTGCAAGGTCTTGGTGCTCTTCAACTGCACCACGGCCTTGGACACCGGCTGATTTGCCGCGTCTGTGACCATGCCTTCCACTGTGCGCGTGGTGTTGTCTTCATTCTTTTGCTGTGCAGGAAGGGGGCTATATAAGAGAGCAGCCCAGCACAAAACAATCGCGAGACGCGCGGCGCGGACCAGTTTTGTCTTCACCACTTATTTCGACTCTCGGTCCAACTGGAAGGTTACTTCCACCCGCTCCTGATCTTGAACGCTAACGTTCTTCCGCTGGCTTTGGTAGCCCTTGGCGGCCACCGCCACAGCGTAACTCATGGGGCCGGGAGGGACGCGAAATACGAATTCGCCGCGGGCGCTGGAAACGGTCTCCATCGGCTTTATTTTCTCGTGGGACGTGGCAGCCTCCGTCTCCGGAGCCAGTGTGACGTCGGCGTCGGCAAGCGCGTAGCCGTTGCCGTCGAAAACGCTGCCACTCACGATGGCGTAGGTATCCAGGGCCGGCTTCTTTTTTGCCGCCGCGAAAGGAAGAAGAGCAACCAGAAGTAGCGCGGGAACCAACAGCAGGCTAGTGCCAATCCTCTTCTTCGGCTTCCTCTTCTTCTTCATCCTCGTCTTCGTCCTCGTCGTAGTCGAAGTCCTCCTCTTCCTCCTCGTCTTCGTCCTCGTCTTCTTCCGTTTCCAGTTCCAAGGGATCCAACCCGGTTACGCTGAGATCGGCGCCGCACTCATCGCAAGTTAGAGTGTCACCCTCGTCCAGTTCATCCTCGTCCACGTCGATAACGGCGTCGCAGTTTGGACAGTTGACCATCTCGATTCCTCCAGGGTCCAATTTTTCTTATACAAGAACTGGCGGCGGATTGCTCGGGTTCTCGCGTTCGATAGTCTCAGAGTCAGGCTACCTAGACACAGTTTTACCATGCGTACCGGCGGGGCGCGGGGATTTATCGGATGTCGAGCTTGGCTTCGATGCGGGTGACGCGGTTATCGAGGTCGATGACTTTGCCGATCAGGGTGTCAAACTTTACCTCGAGGGTGTTAAACCGCGCGTCGATGCTGTTAAACCGCGCCTCGATGCTATTGAATCGACTATCCTGGCTGCTGAATCGGGCGTCCATGCTGCTGAATCGGGCGTTGATAGAGTTGAAATGAACCACGTTCATCAAGATCCCGATCAGTACGGCCAACGTCGGGATGCCGATCGTGAGATAGATCTGAACGTTACTCATCGATGCCTCTATTGTACATTGCGGGGCCGCATCCTCTCAGCCCGCTTTTGAATTAGACTGCGGTCTGTGCAGGAGCGAAGGCGGCGCGGAGCCTTAGCTCATTTTTTTTTGCTGAATGGTCCGCATCTCATCGATGATTCGTTCGAAGATGCGCTTCAGAGCGTCGGCGGTCAGCGGGCCGGGATTGTTGCTAGTGACGTTTTCAAACACCTGGTTTTCGCGCTTGGGTTCGTAAATCGGTAGTGCGAATTGCTGTTTGATGCGGCCGATTTCGTGCACGATCTCGGTCCGCTCGTTCAGCAACTCAACGATCTTCACATCCAGCGAGTCGATTTGCCGGCGGCAATCCGCGAGCTTGTCAGTGCTCATTGTTTCTGCGGGCTCATTCGCTCTTCGATAGTAAACCACTGGCCAGTTCCCGGGCCAGGGCCTCCACCCTGGCTGAAAGTTGGGGACTGCTTGCCCCGGCTGCCGCGTTCTCTTCGATCACGCGTTCGAAAGCGCTACCGACCACGACACCGTCGGCGATTGCGCCAACCGATCGCACATGGCCCGCGGTCGAAATGCCGAATCCCACCGCGAGCGGGAGAGTGGTGACGCCGCGCATCGCGGTGACTAATGGTCCGACGCTATCGGAGACACTGGAACGCTCGCCCGTGACGCCGGTCCGGGAAACCAGATAGACGAAGCCTGTGGAATATTTCGCCACCAGTTCCAGACGCCGCCGGCTACTGGTGGGCGCTGCCAGGAATACGGTGTCCAAGCCAGCTTCTCGCATCACGTGGATGTACGGCTCGGCCTCTTCAACACTCAGGTCCGTCAGCAGGCAGCCATCGATGCCGCTTGCTACCGCGGCGCGGGCTAGCGGTTCCAGGCCGAAGCGCAACACCGGGTTTATGTAGGTGAATAACAGGAGCGGGATTTCGGATCGCTTGCGAATCTGCGACGCAATATCGAGCACAGTGGAGAGCTTGGTTCCGGCCTTCAACGCGCGATCGCTGCCGCGCTGGATGACGGGACCGTCGGCAATGGGATCGGAGAAGGGAACGCCGAGTTCGATCAAGTCGGCGCCGCCGCGCTCAAGAGCGGCGACGATGTCCAGGGTTGCGGCGGGTGATGGGTCGCCGCCGACGATGTATGCAATGAGCGCGGGCCGCTTTTCCGCCCGCAAACGATCAAAGAGCCGGGTGATTCTGGTCTGGGGCGTCATTTCTGATCTGGATCATCCAACTCCCTGAGGTTTTCGCGATAGATATCGGTGTCCTTGTCGCCTCGTCCGGAAAGATTGATCACGAACAACTCACCTTGGGCCGACGGCGCACGGCGCAGCGCTTCGGCCACTGCGTGCGCGGATTCCAGGGCGGGAATAATTCCTTCGATGCGCGCTAACGTCTGCGCGGCTTCCAGCGCCTGGCTGTCGGTAACGGAGCAGTATTCGGCGCGCTTTTGATCGTGGAGCAGGGCATGTTCGGGGCCCACCAGCGCGTAATCCAAGCCGGCCGAGATGGAATGCGTCAATGCAATCTGGCCATCGGCGTCTTGCAACAGATAACTGTGCGCGCCGTGCAGCACGCCGGGCGATCCCCCGGAAAAGCGCGCTGCGTGCGCTCCCAGTTCCGCGCCGCTTCCGCCCGCCTCTACTCCGATCAAGCGCACGCCTTCGTCACCGATGAAGGCCGTAAACATTCCGATCGCGTTGCTGCCG
>Ga0187856_1001543_pt1 | contig 18261 bp, 15 predicted proteins | sample June2016WEW_8_40_FD_132443 | JGI IMG/M metagenome (GOLD analysis project Ga0187856, IMG submission 132443) | Peatland microbial communities from SPRUCE experiment site at the Marcell Experimental Forest, Minnesota, USA - June2016WEW_8_40 | ecosystem: Environmental > Terrestrial > Soil > Wetlands...
CTGAGTTGTTTCCCAGTGGCTCGCAATGATCGGAGAAGGGCAAAGACACCATTCGCCGGCCTGTCAACCAACTCTCGACACGGCAAAAGACAAGACCATTGGTCAGAGCGGCCTGCCGGGGACATGTAGTCACAACGGCGGGATCATACCCATAGGCAATTTGTAAGGCTCTCAGCCAGTTTGTACTGTGAAAGACTGAAGCTCGAGCATGGTTGCGGACGAAACTCTCCCAGCGCGGATCATCCAATGGGTTCAGTTCGTAAACCGTCGTCGCGAGAGACCTCATCAAGCAGGGATCAACGCCGGCGGTTCCTACGCTGGTCATGTCGTGAGATCCGAGGTTCTCGCTTCTTCAGATTCCGCTTCCGGAAGCTCGACCGATATTGGCGCCTTCCCGACCAACCGAGAGTAACCTTCTAGCAACGCTTTTCGCGAACGATCTAATCCCACCACCCGAATTGAACGCTCCAGACCGATCTCGCCCATATGTTTGCGACGAGATTCGTCGTCAAGCAATTCGAGCACAGCAGATGCAAACATCTTAATGTCATCTTTGTCGACGTATACTGCTGCGTCACCGGCAGAACGGCGCGTCTCCAGCAAGTCGAACGAGACAATGGGCCGTTGGCAAGCCATGTATTCCATGATCTTGGTCATGGTAGACAGTTGGTTCAATCGATCAGGCGGATCGGGGGCCAAACACACATCCGCCGTTGACAAGTAGCCAAGCAAAATCTCGTCCGAATAAACATATCCTAGGAATTGCACTACGTCAGTTACCTTCAGTTCTTCGCATAACCTATGAAGTTCATCCCAGCATTCACCTTTGCCGATCATCACAAACAATATATCGCGGCGTCCAAATGTGTGAACGATATGGTGTGCTGCTTGCACAACTCGCTCTACACCGTCCTGTTTTCCCATGATTCCCAGGTACACGGCCATGTACCGAAACTTTCCTTTGAGTCCCGGGTCCGGTGTTTTGCCGTGAAAGCGATTAACGTCAACTCCGTTCCTCACAATTGCCGACCGCTCATCCTGTATGCCACCGCGCTCGCGTGCAATGTCACGGGCGGATTGATTCGTGGATATCACCAAGTCAGCCGCGTGGTAGGATTGCCTTTCTAGGAATAGCAAAGCTCGATAAATGCGGCCTCGCCGACCGAACTTCGACTCGTAAAGCTCGGGACACAGATCGTGCTGATCATAGATGAACTTCTTTCCGAGTAGTTTATAGGGCCAAGCGAGGAGGAACATGATGTCGGGTGGGTTTGCGCAATGAATTATGTCAATGCCATCGCGAAACCAGACGACCATGGACAACGCTCCCAAGCAAAGGAGTGCCCAAACGTATTCGAGAACGTATCCCAGTTTCCCAGTGGCGTTAAACAGCATCGGATAACGGTATACTTTGACGCCATCATGCACTTCGAAGGTTTTCCGATAGCGCTCTTCCCCCTTTGGGCAGATCACACTGACTTTGCAGCCAGCCCCCCGCAGAGCTTCAGACAAGTGCTTCATCCTTCGATCAAATGGGAACGGTCCATTCTCGATTAACATAAGAACGCTGCACGTGTTTGGCTTCACTGCTTCACTCGCTGGCATATCTCTCCATGCTGCGGCGCCAAAAATCGGCGTTTAGCAACTTCGATTACACGACTGATATACGACTGAACCATGCCCAGACCTCGCGCGTCGTCCCTGAGGATCGACTCGAATTCACTACGTCCGACCAAATATCAAGCGCTTGATGGAAAAGGCGTAAGGAAGCCACCGGTACGCCCCCATGAGTTTAAGGTAGAACTCAAGGTTCCAATCGGTGGGTTCCACGCCCACCCGACCGGTAACAAACTCAGAGGGCGTCCTAAATGCCAGCAACGGTAACGTTGTAAATACTCTTTCATAGCCCGCGTTCTCACACAAGCTGACGAGGTTCTTATCAAAGGCCCCGTAGGGAAAGCTAAAAATTTTAATTGGTCGTTTCAACATTTCTTCAAGATGCGCCTTGGACAGGCGGAGCTCCCGTTCCGCCTCTGCTGCCCCTAACGTCGGGAGTTTAGGGTGAGTCAGTGTATGCGACCCGATCGTCGTCATCTCTGCTGGAAGTTGGGCGAGTCTCTCCGCAGTGCTGATCTTCTCTTGCCGCTCGCGTGCCCCAATCGGCCACCACGCCGCTGTTTGGCCGAGGAGATCCGCAGGCACAAATACAGTTGCCGGAATATTTCTCTTGGACAACTCGGGCAAAGCATTATCAAAGATATTCTCAAACGAATCGTCGAAAGTGACAGCCGAATACTTCAGTCCAGGATTCAGCGGAGGGACGGCATCGACGTTGATGGGCTTCGTCAACCTAGCCAGTTTATCCATCTGACCGGCGAAGAGCTGCCGGTACTCGGCTGGAATCGAATGATAGTACAGGACCACGCAAGAGCCGGAGACTTCCCTGCCAAACAAACGCATTACAAGCCGCCACAAACAGTCCAAGCACCAGAACAATGCGCTTAGGACAACTGTCACAACTCTCTTAGACGAGCGCAAAGCAGCTACCATCGTTTCCTGGCCCCCACGCATTGATTTCCTTTGCGATCGCCGCGGCGTCCCTGAGCGCTACCCTCTCAAGAAGCGAACGAATTCTCCGCTGATAAATGCCCAGACGGGGTTTTGTCGTTCCAAGTCGCGGTGATGAGGACTAAGGAGAGCAACAAGAGCGCCCAGATTTGATGCGCCATGACCAGTATATCCCACCACCACCAGTGGGTCAGATAGGAAGGGATGCGATTGGCATTTTGCAGACTTTCAAGCATCCAGGCACCCGGGATCAGGAAGGGCAGCATCACGAACAGCGTCAGGTACCGGTATATTCTCGAGTTCGCTGCAGCCGGTGAAAGACTCCAAAGCAGGGGCAGGGTCAATAATGCGGCATCGTAGTAACGATGATAAATCGGGAGAAGGCAGACAACTGCCAAGGCACTCACCTCGAGCGCGCGCGGAGTACGCTGGCGCGGCTTCAATAGGACGGCGACCAGCGCCAGCAGCGCAACGCAACCAATGAGCAGTGCCAGCAGGTTCGCCGTCCGTTCATTGTTGGTTACGGCGTAGCAAAGCACTTGTAAGTTTACCATCTGGAATCGCTTCGGATTCGCCGCTGTAATCTGGTTAATCGGGTCGGTCAGTACAAGCTTACTGTTGGCAAAATAGGATGAGATCGATGGGACTCCCACCGCCTGAAGGCGGCCGATCGCCGTGACGGTGATAAGGAACGTCGACGCTAGGGCGAGGCCGACAACGCGCCAGCGCCGGGACAGTGTGTAGTACAGGATGAGAAACAGACCGATCGGCGGCTTCAGGCAGGCTGCTAAACCGCAACATAGACCCGCAACAGCCGGACGCTGGGTACAAGAACCCCAGAAGCTCAAGAAAACGAACGCGATGGCGAGCATCGAAAGATTGCCCTGACCAAAACCGGAGTGGAAGGGAGCCAATGCGAGAGCGAGAGCAATAAACAACCATCTACGCCACCCGCACTCGCTTAGATCAAACAGACCGCTTAGCAGCCACACGGATAGGACGACCATCCCGACTGACAAAAGCCCGCAGACCATGCTTGCCGTTGGCCAACTTAAGAAAGATAGCGGCGCAAGCAGTAAGAAGCAGCTCCACGGGTACGGAGTTCGTGAACCGATGGACTCCTCCTCTTTGCTAGATGCTCCGCCGGATTGCTGCCAGAGGGTCCAGAAGACGTCGTTGCTGTACGGATTGAGTCCCTTGACCCACGCCTTTGCACCGATATACGGCCCAGTAAGATCGCTGTATACACCTGCTCTCCGGACGATACGTACCGGCCCGCGCCAGGTGAACTCAACCACCGCAAGAAAGAGCAGCAGGAAGACAAAGATCTTCCAGTTGCGAGACTGCGTCATTCCCGGCACCGTATCAACTCCTCGTCAGAACTCTGCATTTTCAGTGTCGCCTTGTCGAGAGATGTCGAAGCATACACGGGGACGGGCTGGTACTTTACGGAATATTTAAAAAGACACCATAAGGCACGGAAGGCATCTTTCAAGCCAATCTTCTTGCCCTCTTCGTAGGTGCGCCCCCAGTAGCTAATGCCAACTTCGTAAATTCTGAGCTTGTGCTTGGCGATTTTTACCGTGATCTCGGGCTCGAAGCCGAAGCGGTTTTCCTCGATCGGAATCGACTGAATTATCTCCCGACGGAAGACTTTGTAGCAGGTTTCCATATCGGTGAGATTGATGTTGGTAAGGCTGTTTGAAAGTAAAGTGAGGAAGCGATTTCCCACCGAGTGCCAGAAGTACAAAACACGATGCGGGCGGCTGCCCAGGAAACGTGACCCATAAACGACATCCGCCTTATCTTGGTTCAGAGGATCGAGCAGCGCAGGGTAGTCATCCGGATCATATTCGAGGTCGGCATCCTGAATGATGACGTAATCCCCGGTTGCTTCCTCGATCCCACGCCGGAGCGCAGCACCTTTCCCCATATTCTTAGGCTGCAGAAACACCCTTATTTGTCGGTGATGCTCCTGCAGTTCGGCGAGAATTTCACGCGAACCGTCGAGCGAGCCGTCATCCACACACAGCAACTCGATCTCAAGTGGAACCGAGAGTACTTTTTCCACCACTCGTTTCAGGGTTGCGCGCTCGTTATAGATAGGTATAACAACCGAGAGTTTCATGATCGATGCTCCAGAATGATTTGATGTCAAATCGGAAGACAAGCAAGAAGAGGCATGCCGTCTGGAGAACGGTCCAGCTCCGTCGAGATGACGGAGGCTCCGGAACCTTCCTCCAGAAACGCCACTTAACTCCGCGAAAACCTATCGCTCAGGATAGACGCTTCGTTTCCGGGCTGCAAAAGGCCAAGGGAAATAATCTCGCAAACGTGCCATCTGTTCCTTTCTCAGGAAATCAACGAACTCGTCCGACACCTGCCGCTTCTCACCCTTGCAGTACGCCCATCCGAAAGCCCAAAACCTGACCACCGCCCCCAAGACATAAGGCCTTGCCCGGCAGCGCCGAGCCAATCGAAAGAGTTCAAACAAGGGGTGCGTCCCCATGTAGAAATCCATGACTCCGCCCCGATACCAATACCGCAGAAGGCCGAAGCCCTGTCCGGTCGGCCTATGATGATCGACCTGCAACTCCGGAAAAGATTCTACGTGCCAGCCTTTCATCCGAAGGCTCACCTCTGCGTGCCAGTCCGCTCCTGCCCATGAGAAGGGCTTATAGCCTCCCAGAGCCTCTAGACACTCGCGACGAAACAACTGCACTGCGTGGGCTACGGAGGAGATGTTGTTGCCGCGCCGGGGTCGAAACTGCCCGTTTTCCTCTTCGTAAATGTAACCACCCGCCAGTCCTAGTTGGGGATCGCGCGAAAACTTTTCAAGGAGCTTCTCGAAATATTCCCGCTCAAACGACACATCGGCGTCCAGGTTCCCCACAAAATCAAAATTGCCATCCTTTAATTGCGAAAAACCCCTGTTGATAGCATTAACCTGAGCCGTGAGGTTCCGCGGATGTTCCTCGACAACGTTGCACAGTTTGATGAAGCTGAATTTCTCGGCATACCGCCGAACGATCTCTTCAGTCCGGTCGCTCGACCCGTCGTTCACAATTATCCATCTGGCCGGCTTTACCCTCTGAGCAGTAACCGACTCCAGCGCTCTTGTGATGTAATTCTCTTCGTTGTACGCAGCCGTCACCAGGGCATATGATCTGGCGCTGACTTCTTCAGTGACCATGTCTTCTCCAGTAAGCCTCTTGAAAGCCTCAGAGAGGGTCGTGCCGCATCAACTTCCATTGCGTGCCGCGCGCGCAAATAGGCCTCGGGCGACGTGCTGCGAGCGGAACTGTGTTTCCTCGCAATATATACACATGAAAAGAGGCACGTTCAATCCATTTCTTTATGATCGCCGATTGCCACTCCGTATCGGCCACACAGGCCGCGGCAATAGAAGCCAAATAGGGGTTTAGCTCCGCAAGCGTTAGGCGGGGCTTATTTTGGCATTCCAACCAGACAAACACCCTCAGGCCACGCTTGCGTTAAACGCTCGGGCGACCGGCCCCCGACAACGAAATAGCGTATCCCACAGAACCTGAGACATGAGGCGTGTTTGAAGTAAGGGTTAGCCGCGAAGACCTTAGTCAGAAAATGCTTTGGCCTTGGATGACATCACACTTTGCGTCAGCGCCTGGTCTTTTTCTTCGATCACTTCCTGATCTTTTTCCTGGAAGTATTGAATAATTGAATCGATCGTCTTGCTGAGCGGCGTCAGAGGTCGCCACCCGATGCATCCAGAAATCTTCTCTATTGACGGAATCCGCCGCATCATGTCTTCGAACCCTTCCTCGTATGCCTGGTCGTAAGGGATGTGGGAGATCTGTGAGTTGCTCTTCAGTCTTTGTTTCACGAGCAACGCCAGATCTCCGATCGAAATTTCCTCGGTGCTTCCGATGTTGAACACTTGCCCTATGGCCTCCGGCTTTTCTACTAGCTTTATCAGAGCAGCCACGACGTCACCCACGTAGCAGAAACAGCGAGACTGCTTTCCATTACCGTACACGGTGATAGGGTCGCCTTTCATCCCTTGGCGAACGAAGTTTGGGAGGACCATTCCATAGCGTCCAGTTTGGCGCGGCCCCACTGTATTAAAAAAGCGAGCGACGATGACCGGCAGCTTCTTTTCCCTCCAATAGGCAAGGGCTAAGAATTCATCGAGAGCCTTCGACGCAGCGTAGCTCCAGCGTCCGCGGATGGTAGGCCCCAGAACCAAGTCGGCATCCTCCTGAAAGGGGATTGCAGTACTCTTTCCGTACACTTCTGAGGTCGATGCAATAAAAACTGGCTTCTTCTTTTTTTGAGCTGCTTGCAACACGAGTTCTGTTCCTTTGACATTGGTCTCGATGGTGCGAACCGGACTCTCGACAATCAGTCGTACACCGACTGCTGCCGCGAGATGCATAACCAAATCGCTCTCATCTACCAGTTCAGCAAGCACGCCCTTGTTCATCACGGACTCTACGCAATAGCTGAACTTCGGAGAAGCCTTTAAGTGACGGATGTTTTCTATGCTTCCGGTGGAGAGATCATCCAGCACTATCACTTCATCGCCTTTTGCAACTAGTGCTTCCGCAAGATGTGACCCGATGAATCCTGCACCGCCTGTAATTAGAACTCGCATTGGTGTTTTTCTCCTTGAGTGCAACTGAAAATGAGTTACCTAACGGGATGCTTCTTTATTGGCCACGTCGGACCAAAACTTCATGAAAATGCTCGGGTGGCCTGGCGCCCAGACTAGCTCGCCGCCGCCACATTGTGTGTACCAGCGCCAGTCGATTCGCTCCCATGGCGAATCACACCTAGCAGCCAGCGCATGCCTGCCAGCGATTTTTCTGCTTTGAACCCTACCCGCGCGCGCCAAGATTCTCCGAGCATGCAGAGAATCGAGTAAACCACATATCGACTCAATTCATGTACCCACAGGGACGCGAGGTAGCCAATTCGTGCCGGGCGTGAATGATGCTTTTCCCAATACTGCAGATTCGCCTTCTGCATTTCGACGTAGAAGTACACGGGTGCACGGCGAGTTGTTCCGCCACCGTAGTGAACTGCCTCGGCCTCCGCATCAAAGACGACCGGCCACCCCGCCTTGCGGAATCGAAGGCACCAGTCGATGTCATCTCCGTACATGAAGTAGCGGTCGTCGATCAGGCCTACCTGGTCGATGGCCGAGCGACGAATGAACAGGAAGGCACCATTCAGAACCTCGACTTCGCGTGTGTGGTCATGGGCAAAATCCGCCATGTTGTTTCCACCGAAGAGCGGCAACCGGCCAAGTATGGTCCGATCTATTGCCAGTGCGCGGCACCAAGCCGTCCACACGTTCGGGGACCGCATGCAGGACCACTGTACGGTACCGTCAGGATTCCACGTCAGGGGCCCTACAACTCCCACTTTTGGATGCTTCTCCATGTACTCCAATAGCTCTCGAAAACAGCCCGGCATTACGCGAACATCGGGGTTGACCAAACAGACATACTTCGCTGGCTGGCTAGCCTCGACAGCGACAACATTACCCTTCGGGAAACCGAGATTCGTGGCGCTTCGTATTAGTCTCACTTCCGGAAACTGCTCTGCAATCATGTCTGCAGTGCCGTCCGTTGAAGCATTGTCGACAGCAATTGTCTCTGCCGAAAGACCGCGCGTTTCTTCTCTGATGGACCCGAAACACTCTTGGACGAACTTCTTCGCATTCCACGTAACCACAATGATAGAGATATCCATTTCCGAAACTCCTCTTCGAGATTTGTCAGCGGGAGAATTTAACAACTGGTAAGCAAGCCGTTTTGTAGGCTTGTTCACTAACCGTTAGGTAGAAATGTGTCGCGGAGCCGCTTCAGGACTATCCGGTGTGAAGGGGTTGGTCGGCAGCCTCTCTGGCAACCCCAGTGGCGTTCCCGTCACATGTTCGGGCCCTGCGAACAGTCGCAGGTAAGGTGATCGCGCAGATCATGGCCAGCAGGACGTACCAGACAAGAGAACTCTGATCGAAATACCAGATGCCCACGAAGGCAATGGCAGTAGAGAACAGCGCGGCGCCGCACGCCCATACCAACAGCTCCAACTGGCGATCCCTGCTGGAAGCAGCCTTTCTGGCGATTCCCAGTCTTCGGAAGCCTTGCCAGAGAATCGCTAAGAAAGAAAGCAGCGTCGCAAGTCCGCCACTGACCGCGGCGCTTACGTAGGCGTTCGAAACGTCTCCCATTTCAAATCCCCAGCCACTGGGATTCTTGGCACCGAACAGCCACCAGTCCCAGAAATGCGCGATCGCCTGGTTAATCAACTCAAAACGGTGCCACCCTGAGTTGCCACCCACGATATCCACGTGCTCGATCAGCGCCCATACCGGCCCCTTCATCACCAGGTGAAGGAAAAAAAGGAGGATCACAGCTCCCCAACGAAACCAACGGAGACGCCGCCGGAACGGCCACATGCAGAGAGCGGCAATTCCTGCAACTAGTGCCAGCAAAGGTGTCGCTGAAGCCGAAGTCAACGTCATGATCACACCAGATATGGCGCCCAGCGCGGCAGTCCATTTCCACTCCCGTCCCTGGCACCACAGCGCCACAAACAGGGGTACAAGTGTTGCCCCCACAGTGCCGGCAACGATTGGGTGCCCGAAGGCAGCCTGAGATCGAAAGCGCCCTTCCCTGAACGGGGTAAATTCGGACACGCCACCAAACATCGAGAACACGTTGCGGCCCGTCATCTGTTCCCGCACCATGCAAAGGGCAAACAACGCTGACAGCATTGCGAGCGTGACAATGGTTCGGTTCACATCCGCACGATCCCTGAGGACAATCCGCAGCAGGAAATACGCACCAAACAATTCGTAAAGAAAACCCAGTCGGTTGATCAGAACTCCGAATTCTCTCCAAAGCAAAAGCGCGGAAATGGTTGCTATGATCCCGTAGCAAATTACGGCTTTATCCACTCCGTTCCATTGAAAGCGATGACTCCTCAGATAGCTGAATGGTTTTATGCTGAGCCAGGCAAAGGGGAGAAGGATGCGACTGGTCGCGAAATGCAGCCCGCCGATCACAAGGACCTGTCCGTACGGGATGAAAATCGAAACAAACAGAAACGTTACGATCAAATACTTACGAGGCAACAGAAAGAAAAGTAGGATCGCACCCAGCAGCACGATAAGGCTGGCCAAGGTTATCGTCGAGGAAGTTACGCCACCTCCGTACCGAAGAAATTTGTCGCTTAAATCGTTCCCCACGAATCGTTGACCTCTCTTCTGCCTGTTGCAAGCACGGGAGGCTTGCTGGGCTTTGCGCGGAGACTGCCCGCGGAAAACGTGTCAGTGTGAGCGCAGACTGTGGTGGGGCACATCGTCTTCACACTTCAACCACTTTCCTGAATCTGCATCTAGCCGCTTGACGACCCTGGCGGGATTGCCCGCAAGGACGCTGTAGGGCGGACAGCTTTGCGTGACAATTGAGTAAGCGCCCACCACGCTGTTTCGTCCCAACACAAGGTCATCCCTTGTGCCGAGGATCATACTGCCGTAACCTAACCAGCAGTTTCGCTCTATGACAATTCTGCCTCCGGGAGTTGTGCCCTGTTTTGCTATAGGAACCTCGGTTTGGGAGTATTCGTGGTTGTGGTCCGTTATGAATACCGCCGGAGCCAAGAGGACATCCTCTTCAAGCCAGATCCGATTTCTCGCGGATATTACTGATCTGCGCCCTATGCTGCTTCCCTTACCGATGGCTATGGCCGGTTGTGAATCGGAGGAAATCACGGGAACGTTGAGCCAGACGTCGCGGTCCAATATAACGGAGTCCTCTATTCGTATTTTGTGAGCGTAGGACCTTCGAATCTCACATGTGTAGTGAATCGACACTCCCTGGCCGTATCTGTCAAAGGGATAGGTCAGTTTCAGCCATATTGAATAGGCTTTCCTCAGGAAACGCGGTATCCACAATAGTGGATCTTCCCTCGGAATGGACCCTTTCGTTGGCGTTGTACTCAATGTCAATGCTCCATCTTCGTGGCTGTTGAAATCGTTGTACGACTGTCCATCAAGCAGTTGCCGTGGCCCGGCTGTGGATTTATGGCCTGCGCCTCTAGCTTGGGATAGAAGGGCAATCTCCGATAAACGCCCCAACAATATCTGTCGAATCTTCCGAGTATAGTAACAGTAAGCGCAGCTCCTGGTTGGTTCTTCCGCACCAACTGGGCGCGCCACAACTCGCGGCGGTTTCGTGCCAGCTCGCGACGAAGGAGTTTTCTTACCGGTCTGTACTCTTCGCTGTCGCCAACTCTATCCAGTATCTTGCTGCGCATCCGTATTTCACATTCTTTCAAATGTATTTCTTCGTTCAGAGCCTTTTCAGACCAGCTTCCTGGAGCACCCTGCTGCCAGATTGTCAGCGGTTCGCGGATAAAGACCCAAGGGCCCTCAAGGGCGAGCCGCAGAGGGAGTTCGTAATCCTCGTGGTATTTCAGCGTTTCATCGAACCCACCGATCCGACTCAGTACTTCTCGCCGAATCATCGCCGTTTGGCAAAAGAGGACGAACCTCGTCGCCAGCACATCTGCCACGTTAGTCCATACACCTTCGTCGCAGGTTGGGAACAACCACGCTCGTTGAAAGGCTGTGAATTCTGGTCGTCCCTCATATTGAAAGGTCGCATTGCATAGACAGCAGACTACAGAGTGGTCCGTCCTCTTCAGCAGGCTCACCTGTCGCTCAAGTTTTGTCGGCACCCAGAGGTCATCCGAATCCTGAAACGCAATGAACTCCCCGCGTGCCACCTCTATCCCTCGGTTCCTTGCTCTTGCGGGACCGCCGTTGGACTGGGAGATCACCCGAATCTGACCCGAGTAACGACTAAGCTTTGCTTGGGTATCATCGGTGGATCCGTCATCCACTACGATGACTTCAATCTCCCGGTAGGTCTGGGCCAGAACATTATCGATGGTCCGGCAGATCACACCCGCCCGGTTGTAGGTCGGAATGATGACGCTGACTAACGGATTGTCGCTCACAAGCACCCTCTCCCGCTCATCTGTTGACATTTCCCTAACAGTAACCGGGCACTCCCCGGATCCCGAATGATTGAAAATGATGCTGTGCCCGTCCTAAGACAGTAGTCGGAAGATGAGCGCCGCGGCGGAGGCAATGCCGAGGAAGACCGCAAAAGAGACGATCTCGGTGGTCATCAGCGACCCCATCCGTTTCCTCAGCCCCCAAAGTTGGGGCAGGTAATTTGCCAGCTGGGAAAACGCCAGAACCCATATTGCTTCCCGAAACCCGTATCTACCAAAGGCAATGGTGAGTCCGACAGCCAGGAAAACAAGTTTGGCCATGTTCCCAAATGCCGAGTAGCTGGAGACCCCTACCGCAAAGAGCATTGCAGTCGTGGTAGAAGAGAACAACTCCAGAGCGGCGCGGAACCCGAGCAATTGCAGCATCCACCCAGCATCGGCGTATTTCGGGCCCAGCAGGACATGCACAACGAACGGCCCGAAAAGAATGAATCCACAGCCAAGAGCAGAGCTTATGACCAGCAGCAGGACTCTCACTTTTCGGTAATCTCGAGTCGCCGCCGAGCGGTCTTCGCGCGCGGCGCGCGCAATCAAGGGGAAAAACACCTGAGAGATCACCTGTTGCAGCGCCCGGGAAGGCCCCCACGACAACGCCAACGCAAGAGAGAAGCAGCCCAGCTCCGCCAGAGTGATGAACTTTCCGATGGCCAGGCGTTCGGCTTCTCCGGAAAGGAAGTAGGTGGCGGAAGAGAGGAACATCCCGGTTCCGAAGACAAAAATGTCCCTAGCAGCCTTGGAATCCCAAGCCAGAGATGCCGGATGCTCAGACACGGCGTGACTCCCGATCACATAGACTGCGCTGCTGGCCACCCGGCCTACGACAAGAGCCCAGGCGGTAGGAGAAAATATCGCCCAGACCAGTGAAACCAGGAATCCGACAAAATCGCCGCCCAGGTTGAGCCCCGTCAGCTTGGCGATCTGCACGTGGCGCGTCATCGTCCAGATCGAACTGCTGGCGAACCCGCGCAGCCCGACAGAAATGGCTGCGACCAAAATCATCGATCGCACCAGAGGCTGGTGATAGAAGCTGGCGAAAGGGTACGCCAATGCTGCAGCAATGGCCCACAGGATCAAACCGCGGCCGGCCTGGATCAGGAAGGCCGTATTCATGAAGACGGGATCGTCCCCGCGCGGGTGCTGGATGACATCGGTGCCAACCCCGAGATCGGAAAGCAGCTCCAGACCACTCAGGAACACCGAGACCAGGGCAACCAATCCAAAAGCGTTTGGCCCCAAAAGCATTCTGGCCAGCACAAGCTGGGTAGCCAGTCGCAGAAGCTGACTGCCTCCATAGCCGGCCATGGTCCACGCGCTGCCTCGGATGGCCAGAAGACTCCGGTTCGAGGCTCGGAGCGTCCGGTTACCGGGCACAATGCGCAGAGCCGCTATAGCGGTGCGGTCAAGCCAGGAAAGCTCGGCGGTGCAGTTGCTTGCTTCGACTTCCATGAGATATTAGGACGCGCGCGGAAGGCGATGAGTGCCTTCCGCGCGCTGTGAACTGGTATTTGTGGGGGCTGTGGTTACTGGACGCTTGCGCTTAAATCCGTTGGTGGCGCGGGGCCACTGGGGCCACTGGATGTGGTGCTCTGGTATGCCCCTGCGTCCCAATTCCCACTCGACGGGCGGGGGTTGCCTGCCGCGTCGGTGCAAAGCGGCGCCAGGCTTCCCGAGCACAGGCTGGTCAAGTTGGTTGCCAAGCCGATGGCCGCGGACCCGGCCTGAGGCTTGTAATTGGCGTCGAGCGTAGGATTGCCGCTTGAACCGTTGATGTCATAGCCGGCGAAGCTACTGGCGCTGCTTTTCCATTGGGGGTAGGTGGTGAAGTGCTCGCTATTCGGGGTATTTACCCCGAAAGTCCCGGTGTCGTAGTAGTCGTTGTAGTTGATCTTTGAGAATACAGAGTCGAACGTCCCCGCTTCATTGAGGTAGGCCTTGGTCGAACTCCCGCTGAAGTGCAGGATGATGTTGTTCTCGACTACGACGTTTGTCTCCGTGCCGTCCAACTTCACGCCCGCGTCGTCGCCGGAACCAGTGCCGTTGTTCAACACCAGTGTATTGTTTAGGATATTGATGTTGGATTGCGTGGCACCCGAGTAGCTGTTTGGGGCGGGCCGGATCAGCGACTCATAGTTACTTCCTGACTGCGTGGCCACGAGAACATTGTTGAAAATGTTCATCCCGTTGAAGTCGCCCGTGAAAAAAATCCACGCCGTGCAGTTGAAATTGCTGTCACTGCCGTTGCACATGTCGGACTGGATTACATTGTTATAGATATAGGTATTCGACATCACCGAGCCGCTGTTGAAGGCTGACATGATGATGCCGTCGAAGTGGCAAGCTTGCCCGGCCAGCACCCAGTCCATTTGGCTCGGCCCCATCGTGTTCCCATAAATCGCGTAACCGCTGGCCGTGGAGCCGTTGTTGTCGTCTCCAATCTGCATGAAGTGGCAAGCATGATTAATGGTGTTGTTAGAGATTTGCATCGAGGTTACGCCGTTTGTCCCGTTGTACTGCGAGACGAAGCCATCATAGGCATCATGGATGTTGTCGTTGGTCACGATTCCACCAGTCCCGTTGGCGTAGAAGATTCCGACAACGTTCGACCCGCCAGCGTCGTCCTGGGTGTGGACATACATCGGCCCGATCTGAACATTCTCGATTTCAACATTGCTGCCGCTGACGTAGATTCCCGTGGAGGCTTGCTGGTTGCCGCATGATCCGCCAGGACAACTGCCACCAGAGGTACCATTCAACGTATTTTCGATGAGGCCATTCGTGCCGCCGTTGATCGTGACATTGTTCACGCCAATAATCATGGCTCCAGTGGGCCCGTTAAAGGAGTTGCCGCCCCAATAGGGAGCTTGCAGGGAGGCTCCGGTGTCGAAGTTGATGACAATTGGGCTTGCGCTCGACCCGCCATTCTTCGGAATGATACCATTTGCACCTGCCGATCCTGTGATCGTCCCGCAGACATAGGCAATGTCTCCGGCGCTTAGGGTGGTGCTGTTAAACGTCGACATGGTAATCGCCGTCTGGCCGTTGCAAGCCGTACCTCCGCTGAACGTTCCAGCGGTCTGAGCGATATAGCGGGTCGTGGCCGCCGCTGGCAGAGAGAAACTTGCGGCAAAGATTCCAAGAAAAATTGCGAATATCAGGTTACGGGGCCTGTTCACGCGTTCCTCCATCAATCGTGTGCTGGGTTCGCCATGGTTGGCGAACCTGCTGGTCAGACTCTTCGTGCCCAGTAGGGGAGTGGCTCACGATCTACTGGATGATCGAGTCTCTTTTATAACCAGCGGCAGTTTTCACGAACAGGTCTCAGGAGGACATGACCTACTGACTAAAGTCCTATACACTAGAAGGAAAGTCTTTGGAAACAAGGTAGTTAGCCTCGCCCACGAGCTTCGAAGGAAAGTTTTCCCGTTTTGGGGACGTACCGAGATTCGTCGAGACGAATATCCATATGCTGAAATCAGATGTGCGCTGCAGCTCAGGCCGGAACTTCATCAGCATTCTTGTCCGCTGGCCAGGACGACAGATTAGCCTTTTCGGAGGCACCAGGCTGCCAGGGCAAGGCGTCGACCCGGCCGATGCTGACGTATCGGAATCCCTTTCGGGTGATCTCTTCCGGGTTGAAGACATTCCTTCCGTCAATGACTAAAGGCTGCTCCACAGCCGAAAGCAATCGCTTCCAATCCATCTGCCGGAATTGGTCCCACTCGGTAACGATCAAGATGACGTCTGCCCCTTCGGCCGCCTGGTAGGCGTCGGCGCAGTATGTGACCTCGGGCATGATAGCCCTGGCCTTCTCGGTGGCTTCGGGATCATAGGCCCGGACTGCAGCACCTTCGGCCAGCAGGGCTTTTACAAGAGTGATCGAAGGCGCAAAGCGGACATCGTCGGTGTTAGGCTTGAAGGCGAGACCCCACATTGCGACCTTCTTGCCACGCAGGACCCACAGTTCCTTCCTAATTTTTTCGACAAAATGCTCCACCCGGCGCTGATTGATCTTCTCTACTTCCTTTAGCAGGGAAAAGTCGCAGCCGGATTTCTCAGCGATCCTGATGAATGCCTGCACATCCTTTGGGAAGCAGAACCCGCCAAACCCTATTCCTGGATTGAGAAATGACGAGCCAATTCGAGGATCAAGCCCCATCCCTTGGGCGACCTTAGTCACATCGGCTCCAACCGCTTCGCAAAGATTCGCCACCATGTTGATGAACGAAATTTTCATCGCCAGGAAAGAGTTGGAAGCATGCTTGATGAGCTCAGCCGAATTGGTGTCAGTGGCCAGGAAGATGGGATCTTTGTGCTTCGGGCAATCCGAATGTACAGGGCAAGTGAAACTTTGGCGGACGATTGGTTCGTAGATTTGGCGGAGGAGTTCTTCGGCCCGTGGCGAATCGACTCCGATCACGATTCGGTCGGGATGAAGAAAATCCTCGACCGAAGAACCCTCGCGCAGAAATTCAGGATTTGACGCTACGTCGTAGCTCAAACCGTTTCTGCTGTGGACAGAGAGGTGCTTCTGCAGCTGTCCTCCGGTCTGGACCGGCACCGTGCTTTTTTCGATCACCAGCCGATACCCCGACGCATGTTTCGCAATGGCTCGGGCGACTCCTTCAATGGCAGAGAGGTCCGCGTCACCGTTGGCCAATGGCGGCGTTCCCACACAAATAAAGATCGCGTTGCCCCAAGCTATTGCATCAGTTGTGGATCCGAAATGGAGTCGGCCAGCCTCGCGGCCAGCCTTGATAACATCCTCCAAGTGCGGCTCAAAGAGCGGCATGACCCCATTCTGCAGCTTGGTGAGTTTTTCGAGGTCGCTTTCGCTGCAGAACACATCGTGGCCAATCTGTGCCAAGCAAGCAGCGGTGGTGAGACCGACATAGCCTGCGCCAATGACTGAGAGTTTCATGTCTTGCTGTCCTTTATGTGAGAACTTGGAGAGTTAGGATGAAAAACGGCCTATGCTCTGCGGGTTGCCGCAGCTAAAGAGGCCGCCTCAGTCTCGACGTGCTTGCGCGTCGCCATTGAAGTGAAGTTAAGAATCTCCTCTACCACGCGAGTTTGCTGTGCTACCGTAAGCTGCGGGAACATCGGCAAGGAGACAATTTCCGCGGCGGCTTTCTCGGTTATCGGGAAGTCTCCCTTCCGGTAATTCATGGCTGAGTAGGCTTTCTGCAGATGCAGCGGAATCGGATAGTGAATCCCGGTGCCGATGCCCACTTTCTTGAGGTGATCCATCAAGCCTTCACGATCGGCAGTGCGCACCACGTACAGGTGATACACCGCACGCGACCGCAACGATTCACAGGGCGGAACCACGGCGCCGTCTATTGACTTAAGCAACCGATTGTATTCAGCCGCGCGTTCGCGGCGCTGGGCATTCCACTTTGCCAGGTAGGCGAGCTTCACGTGCAACAGACCTGCCTGAACTGCGTCCAGTCGGCCGTTGTAGCCTTCGACGTCGTGATAGTACTTTGAGGCCTGGCCGTGATCCCGGAGCATCTTCATTGTCTTCGCGACGGCGGCATCGTTCGTTGTGACTGCCCCCGCTTCACCGCAGGCACCCAAGTTTTTCCCGGGATAAAAGCTGAACGCGGCTGCTCGTCCCATCGAACCGGCCTTCATCCAGCGGTTGTGCTTCCGGGAAAAATATTCGGCGCCGTGTGCCTGGCACGCGTCCTCGATCACGACCAGCCGGTAACGCTCCGCGAGTTCCAGGATGGGATCCATGTCAGCCATTTGCCCGTAAAGATGGACTGGAACCACGGCAGTGACCGGGCGGCCGCTACGGCGACTTATCAGTGCTCCGTCATCATTGACTGTGCACTGTTTTTCCAGATACTGCGCTAGTTTTGCGAGATCCATGTTGTACGTCTGCTCATCAATGTCCACAAACTCGGGCAGCGCACCTGCTTGCGAAATCGCTTCCGTGGTGGCAATGAAGGTGTGCGGCACGGTCACCACAACGTCGCCGGGCTTCACTCCGCCTGCCATAAGGGCGAATCGTAAGGCGTCCGTTCCGCTGCTGACGGCAACCGAATGGCTGGCCTCGCAGAAAGTCGCGAATGCCTTCTCGAAATCTTCCACCATGGGGCCGCCGATAAATCCGCCAGTCCGTAGGGCTTTGTGAAAAACGTTGGTCAACTCCTGCTCAAGTTCAACGTGAGGGGTAATCAGATCAAGAAAAGGAATGTTGTCCGCCATATTATGAGAAACGCTCACTTTGAAACCTCCGTAATTTGTTCGATATAACGCAGAACTTTCGCTGGATTTCCAACCACAATGCTGTTGGGGGGGGCGTCTTTGGTGACAACGCTGCCGGCCCCTACAATGGCGTTCTCACCAATGCTGATGTTGGATAGAATCGTGGCTCCAGAGCCAATCGATGCTCCCTTCTTGACTACGGTTTGTTCGACCTTCCAGTCGGCTTCGGTTTGCAGATTCCCGTCGGCGGCAGTGGCCCGGGGATAGCTGTCGTTGATGAACATAACGCCGTGGCCGATGAAGACGTTGTCCTCGATCGTGACGCCTTCGCAGATGAAGGTGTGACTCGAGATCTTGCAGCGTTTGCCGATGCTGGCATTCTTCTGGATCTCGACGAAGGCGCCGATC
>Ga0187856_1001544_pt1 | contig 18257 bp, 15 predicted proteins | sample June2016WEW_8_40_FD_132443 | JGI IMG/M metagenome (GOLD analysis project Ga0187856, IMG submission 132443) | Peatland microbial communities from SPRUCE experiment site at the Marcell Experimental Forest, Minnesota, USA - June2016WEW_8_40 | ecosystem: Environmental > Terrestrial > Soil > Wetlands...
ACCACGCCGTTGGGAAGGCGGAATTCGGGAATGCCGTATTTCAGCACGCCGCCGGCCTCGTGGAAAGCCTCATAGACCGTGACATCGCAGCCGGCCTTGGCCATGTCGGCGGCGCAGGCCATGCCGGCGGGACCGGAGCCGACGACGCCGATGCGCAAGCCGTTCGGTTCGATATAGGGAACGTTAGCCCAGCCTTCGGCGATGGCCAGATCGCCGATGAAGCGTTCGAGCCGGCCGATTGCTACCGGCTCCAGTGAATCGGCGATCGTGCAGACCTCCTCGCACTGCGTCTCCTGCGGACAGACCCGCCCACAGACGGCAGCCAGAAGATTGGTGTCGGTGATGACGTCGTAGGCGCCGTGATAATTCTTCTCGGTAATTTTCAGGATGAAGTTGGGAATGTCGATGCTGACCGGACAGCCGGCCACGCAGGGCTGGTCCGGGCAGATCAAGCAGCGTTCGGCCTCGCGCTGCGCCTGTTCAAGCGTATAGCCGCAGGCGACTTCGCTGAAATTGCGCCTGCGCTCCTCAGCCGGCTGCTCCGGCATCGGCGTTCGCTCTTGCGGGATGGTGCGGATTGTCTTCTTTTTTGCCATTGCACGTTCCTTGCCGATTTCGCGGAGGGAAGCTGGGATGCCCCCGTTTCGGCTCTTTACCGATTCCGGTTCACGCCTGCGCCATCGCTGCGTCGCCACGAATGCGGCAATTCTCCTGCCAGCGCTCCAGCGCCTGTTTTTCCGACGGGACGAAGCGCTTCAGCCGGTACATCAGATCGTCGAAGTCGACCTGATGGCCGTCGAAATCGGGACCATCCACGCAGGCGAACATCAGTTTGTCGCCGACCTTGACGCGGCAGCCGCCGCACATCCCGGTGCCGTCGACCATGACCGGGTTGAGGCTGACCATGGTCTTGATCCCGCGCTCCCGCGTCGCTGCGGCGCAGCCCTTCATCATGACCGGCGGGCCGATGGCGACCAGTTCGTCGATGTCGGCATGCTCTTCCAGAGCCTGGCCGATGCCCGCCGTCACCAATCCCTTGATGCCGGCCGAGCCGTCATCGGTGCAAATGATCAACTCGTCACAGCAAGCGCGAAACTTGTCTTCCCAGAACATCAAGGCCTTGTTGCGAAACCCGAGGATGCCGATCACATAGGCGCCGTTCTGCTTATGCGCGCGTGCCTGCGGATAGATCGGGGCGACCCCGAGCCCGCCGCCGACGCACGCGACTTTTTTCGACGTGCCGATGTGAGTCGGGATGCCCATGGGGCCGACGACCGCATGAAGGCGGCCGCCGACGCGGCATTCCTGCTGCATTTCCCGAGTCGTCTTTCCCACCGCCTGGATGACAAGGGTAATCGTGCCGCGCGCGCGGTCGAAGTCGGCGATCGTGAGCGGAATGCGCTCTCCCAGCTCGTTCGACATGACAATGACGAACTGGCCGGCCTTGGCCGCCCGCGCCATCATCGGGTGTCGAAATTCAAGGAGATAGGTCGTGTCGGAGAAATCCTTCCGAGCGACGATTTCGTAGCCGGCGTTGGAAACAGCAGTAGCTCCGGGCGGGCTCATGACCACCCCTTTCCTGGTCAATTTCCTGACGCCTCCCCATGAAACATCGCGATGCGTGGAGCATTGATCAGAATCAAATGGGATGACGCGGGAACAAGATAAGTATAAACATGATAGCAGCGCCTTCCGTCGCCATTTTCTTATGGGCACGAGGCAGTTAGCAAACTCGGGGGCGTCGTATGGACTACGATGACTATCTTCGGGATGAAGCCACAAGATACCGAAAACTGGCCGAACAAGCCGCAGACCCGTCGATCGAGCAAGAATTACTCGAGTTGGCGGCGATTTGCGAGGAAGTCGCCAACACTATCGAGGATCGCATGACCGCCGGATGACCGGCACGATTCGCGGCACAGTTGCGGCCGCACGTTCAAGTTGCCGTAGCACAAAATGCCCCTGCGGGTCTCCGCATCGGGTTGGACCCGAACCTCTTCGGTACGCGCGCCGACGGACCAAAGCGACCTTGATTTAGCGTCGCACGGTCACGAAGCTGAATCGATGAGGTCGTTCGCTGAGGGTTGCCGCGACGGCAAACCCAAGCAAGAAGGCAAGCGCGAATGCTGCTATGGTGATGGTGAATATCTTTATGATTTCAATGCCCTGGCGCGATGGCCCGAGGCGTTGATATCGATCAAACCGAGAAAGAGCCAGTTGAGGCCGGATCGGTCAGGTCCGCGACATCACCCCTTCGAGATTGGCCTCCTTGGTCTCCGGCGTGCGGAGAATCGCGAGGATCGCCATCACCGCATAGACCATCACCAGAAGCCCGATATAGATATAGGCCCTGTGGATACCGTAGGCCTTCAGGATCAGCCCGGCGAGAATCGGGATCAGCCCACCGCCGTAGACCTGCGAGATTTGATACCCCGCGCTCGCGCGCGATAGCGCGTTGGGAAATTCTCGGTATAGAAGGTCCGGGATCGCGCCGTTTACCGATGACGCGACACCTGTCACCGCTCGATCAGCCTGACCGCGGCTAGCGGACCTGAAAGACGAGCTTACCCCTGAAATGACGCGACTCGCTGAGGCGATGCGCCTCGGCGGCTTCAGATAGGCGATAGAGCTTGATCTCGGGAGGGCGTATGGCTCCCGCCTGAAACAGCTGGGCGATGCGATCGAGAGGCCGGCGGGAGCGTCCCACCGGCGGCCTGAGCGACGTCACATCGTTGCGATTGGACTTTGGCGCCTGGGCCCCCGACGCAATGAAGGCGGCGCGCCCGCCCGGCTTGAGCACCGCGAAGGATTTTTGCGCCTCCTCGCCGCCGACAGTATCGAAGACGGCGTCGCAACCCTTCACAACATGAGCGAAGTCTTGTGCATTGTAGTCGATGATCTCGTCGGCTCCGAGGTCGCGGACATAGTCACGGTTCGCCGCACTCGTCGTCGTGATCACACGGGCGCCGATATGCTTCGCCAGCTGAATGGCAAAGCCGGCGACCCCGCCCGCACCGCCGCGGATCAGGATTGTCTCGCCCGGCTGCAGCTTTAGCGTGTCCTCTACGGCGCTTATCGCTGTGAGACCGGCGAGCGCTAGCGCAGCGGCATTAACGTGCGACAGCCCTTCAGGCTTCTTGGCGATGATTGCAGCCTTGACCGCGATCTTTTCGGCGTAGGCTCCTTCCTGGCCGGCGTCGCAGACACCGAACACCGCATCGCCAACCTTAAGATCACCGACGCCTTGGCCCACGGTGCTGATCACTCCGGAAAAATCCCGCCCGAGGACCAAAGGAAACTTCGCTGGCGCATATTGGCCGGCGCGCACCTTCCAATCGGCGCCGTTGACGCTGGCGGCAAATACATCAATGACCACCTCGCCCGGCGAAGCTACAGGATCCGGCAAATCGCCATATTTCAAGACTTCCGGACCGCCACAATGTTCAATGAAAGCAGCCTTCATATCGGTTCTTGCCTTGCGATCTGGAGTGGATTCGTTCCTCGGCGGAGGACCACAAGCGATGCGAAGCTCAACAGCGCGGTCGCCGTGATGTAATAGCTCGGCGCCAGCTTCGAGCCGGTAGCCTCGTGCAGAAGCGTAGTCGCGCTCATCCCCTAGGTTCCAAGCCGAGATATGCGGAGATCGCCATACTCGGACTCTATAGTACACGTTTCAAGGCAGACGCGAAGGTCTGCCAGCGCTCAAAATAGATCTCCGCAGCCTGCTCGATGAGCCTGACGGTTGCGTCGTCGTTATTCCGAATCTTTCGAGCGGGCGCACCGACAACAAGCGTATTGTCCGCTACTATCATTTTCTCCACGACCAGCGCGCCGGCGCCCACAATACAATTGGAACCCACCTGCGCCCCATTCAGTAGAATCGCACCCATGCCAATCAACGTGTTATTGCCGATCGAGCAACCATGAAGGATCGAGTTGTGACCGATGGTGCAGCCATCCCCCACCCTGAGCGGAAAGCCAGGGTCGACATGCAGAGTACAGTTATCCTGGATGTTGGTTCGCTCGCCAATTTCAATCCATTCATTGTCGCCGCGAAGCACGGCGCCGAACCAAACGCTAGCGCCGATTTTTATCCTCACCTTGCCAATGACGACGGCGGTATCAGCCACATAACATTGACCGGACGGCGCCATATCCGGTTTTTCTTCGCGCAAACTAAAAATAGGCATTGCGTACTCCGTCATCGAAGAATCCAATACGATAGTCAAGCCGCAAGCGAAGCCTCAAGTCGGCACAGCAGGCATTGATCGCGGTATATCACGGCCGCCAACGGCGACGGCGTTAGCCGTCAAAACACCGGTGTTTCACGATATTTGCCCCAAAGTCTTTTCAACGCTTTGACAATCTCGCCCATTGTCGCCCCATTCTCAACCGTCTCGATGGTGACCGGCATGATTTTCTGCCGGTCGTCCTTGGCAACCGCGACAAGCTTTTCCATCAGACTTTCGTGTTTTGCCGAGTCCCGCTCGGCGCGAACGCGCCTGGTGCGCAAAATCCGGCGCTCCGCGGCTTTGGAATCGTAGGGTGCGTTTCAATATCGTGGACCGTCTCGTCAGCAACGAACCGGTTGACGCCAATGACGGACTTTTCGCCGCTCTGTTCGCACATCGCGGGGCGGCGACAACCGCAGATTTTGCGGCATATCAATGTCGCCCCGGTCCGCCCCTGACATTGTTGCCGCCGTCACGGCAGGAAATCCTTACGCCCTTGGGCACCAGCTCACGGGCACAAAGGCGTGCCATGGAACCGGATGCCCGCAAGCGCCAATTCATGATCTGGTACGTGCTCGCCGCCGTGCTGGGCGTGCTGCTGTTCCAGCAGTTCTGGAGCAGCTACTCGCAGGTCGAGACGATACCGTACAGCCAATTCGAGACGCTGCTCGACCAAGGCAAGGTCGCCGAGGTCACGGTCGGCGCCGACTCCATTCAGGGCACGCTGAAGGAGCCCCTGCCGAGCGGCAAGCGCGAGTTCTACGCAGTGCGCGTCGATCCGCAATTGGCCGAGAAACTCGCCAGCCATCAGGTTGTGGTCAATGGCGCGGCTTCGGGCGGCGCCGTTCTGACTATTCTGTCCTGGGTCATTCCGGTCGTCATCTTCTATGTGGTCTGGATGTTCCTTTTTCGGCGCCTCGCCGAAAAGCAAGGCTTTGGCGGGCTGATGACCGTGGGCAAATCGCACGCCAAAGTCTACGTAGAGACGGACACCAAGGTGACTTTCAAGGACGTCGCCGGCGTCGACGAGGCTAAATTCGAGCTGCAGGAGCTGGTCGCCTTCCTGCGCGACCCGAAGTCTTACGGTCGGCTGGGGGCGCGGGTGCCGAAGGGCGTTTTGCTGGTCGGTCCTCCGGGAACCGGCAAGACGCTGTTGGCAAAGGCGGTCGCGGGCGAGGCCGGCGTGCCGTTCTTTTCGATTTCCGGCTCCGAATTCGTCGAGATGTTTGTCGGCGTCGGCGCCGCGCGCGTGCGCGACCTGTTCGAGCAGGCGCGCAAGGCCGCGCCCTGCATCATTTTCATCGACGAGCTCGACGCGCTCGGGCGCAGCCGCGCCCCGGGCGGCTTTGGCGGCACGGACGAGAAGGAGCAGACACTCAATCAGCTCCTCGCCGAACTCGACGGCTTCGACCCGAGCAGCGGGGTCATCTTGCTGGCCGCAACCAATCGGCCGGAGATCCTGGACCCGGCGCTGCTGCGCGCGGGGCGATTTGATCGCCAAGTTCTGGTAGATCGTCCGGATCGCAAAGGCCGGCTTGAGATCCTCAAGGTTCATGTGCGTAAGGTACAGCTTGCGCCGCAACTCGATCTCGACGCGATTGCCGGGCTGACGACGGGGTTCACCGGCGCCGACATCGCCAACCTCGTGAACGAAGCCGCCATCGTCGCTACCCGGCGCAATGCCACATCGGTAGGCTTGAATGATTTCACCGAGGCGATCGAACGAATTGTTGCCGGGTTGGAGAAAAAGAGCCGCGTGCTCAACGCGGAGGAACGGCGCCGCGTCGCCTATCACGAAATGGGACACGCGCTGGTGGCGGCAAGCCTGCCGGGCATCGATCCGGTGCAGAAGGTTTCCATCATCCCGCGCGGCGTCGGCGCGCTCGGCTATACAATCCAGCGCCCGACGGAGGATCGCTTTCTGCTCGGCAAAGCAAATTTGGAGAATCGCATCGCCGTGCTGATGGGCGGTCGCGCGGCCGAACAGCTCGTGTTCGAGGGCGATGTCTCCACCGGGGCCGCCGACGATCTGCAGCGCGCCACCGAAATCGCCCTCGAAATGGTCACTCGCTTTGGCATGGATGAGAAAGTCGGCCAGCGAACCTACAGGCCGGCGCCGCAGCCCTTCTTGCCGGTGCCGACCGCCGATCATGTTCAGGCGGCCGAAATCACCACCCGCGAGATCGACGTTGCCGTGCGCGACCTGTTGGGCAAAGCGTTCGACCGCGCGCGCGAGATCCTGCAGACGCGACGCGGCGATCTCGATGCCGGCGCGGAATTACTGCTGAAGCGTGAAACCCTGACCGCCGATGATTTCCCGCCCATTCGCTCCGCACAAGCCGCAACGGAGCCGCGTTTGGCGGCGGCGCCGGCGGCGAGTTGACCGGCAGAATCATGGATGTCGCGAACATGGCCCATCGCCGGCCGGCCGATTTGGACCAATTGCCGCCTTCTGCCCGGGACCGAGGGGCGCCGGGCACGACGGAGAAAATCGATCGGTTCCTGGCGACGCAGCGGCCGAATTTGCCCTGTGTCGTCATCGACCTCGACGTCGTGCGCGCCAAGTATTCCACGCTTCGTGCTTGCTTTCCTGATGCAACGATCTTTTACGCGGTGAAGGCGAACCCGGCGGCGGACGTGCTTGCGACGTTGGCGTCGGTCGGCGCCCAGTTCGATCTCGCCAGCGAGGGCGAGATCGACCGCTGCCGCGCGCTGGCTATTGCGACGGATCGTTGCTCGTTCGGAAACACCATCAAGCGCGAGACGGAGATCGTCCGCGCCTACCACAGCGGCGTCGATCGTTTTGCCTTCGACAGCATCGTGGAGGTCGAGAAGATCGCCCGCGCCGCGTCCGGCGCGCAGGTCTTCTGCCGCCTGCTGGTCAGCGGCAAGGGCGCCGATTGGCCGTTGACGCGGAAGTTCGGCTGCGATGCGGAAATGGCCGTCGATCTCCTCGCGCATGCGCGATCGCTCGGCTTGCGGCCAAGCGGCGTGTCCTTCCACGTCGGCTCACAACAGACCGATCCGACGCAATGGCAAGCGCCAATCGCCGCTGCAGCGGGAATCTTTCACGCGTGCGCCCAGCTCGGCCTCGATCTCGCATTTCTGAACGTCGGGGGCGGGTTGCCGGCTCAGTATCGCACCCCCATACCGCCGCTTGAAGCCTACGCGGAGGTCATCGACGCGGCATTGCGCAAGCATTTCGGCGGCGCCAGGCCGGAAATCGTCATCGAGCCAGGCCGCTATCTCGTCGGCGATGCCGGCGTCCTGCGCTCCGAGGTGCTGCTCATCGCAAAGAAATCACGACGGGCCGAAAAGCGCTGGGTCTATCTTGACGCCGGGCGCTATAACGGCTTGCCCGAGACACAGGCCGAGCGCATCCACTACCGAATTCGCACGCCGCACGAAGGCAGGCCGGGCGCGCCAGTGGTGCTGGCAGGTCCCACCTGTGACAGCACCGACGTTATCTACGAGCATGCCGGTTACGCGCTGCCCCTCGATCTCGATATCGGCGATAAGATCGATTTCCTTTCGGCCGGCGCCTACACGGCAAGCTACGCCTCGGTGGAGTTCAATGGATTCGCTCCGATCCGGACCTATTGCATCTGACAAGATGCAGCATCCGCCGAACGGACCCGCGGTGCGGCGCCGTCGGGTCGTCATCATGGGCGCCGCCGGCCGCGATTTTCACAACTTCAACGTGGTCTACCGCGACGATCCCACAATCGAGGTCGTGGCGATCACAGCCGCGCAAATCCCGGGTATCGGCGGCCGGATTTATCCACCTGTGCTTGCGGGGTCGCTCTACCCGCGCGGCATTCCCATTGTGGAGGAGACGCAGCTGGAAGCGCTGTGCCGCGCCAAGGCCGTGGATCAGGTCGTCTTTGCCTACAGCGACGTTTCGCACCAGCACGTCATGCATGCCGCATCGCGCGCTCTCGCGGTCGCCGCCGATTTTATCCTACTGGGTCCCAAGCGAACTTTTCTGCATTCCTCGGTGCCGGTCATCGCCGTCTGTGCGACGCGCACCGGATGCGGCAAATCCTCGATCGCCCGCTGGGTCACGCGCCGGCTGCGCGATCGCGGCAAGCGGATTATCGTCATTCGACATCCGATGCCTTACGGGAATCTGGCCAAGGAGCGCGTACAGCGGTTTGCGTCCCGCGCCGACCTCGATGCGGCCCAGTGCACCGCGGAAGAGCGCGAAGAATATGAACCCCACATTGCCGCGGGCGACGTTGTGCTGGCAGGCGTCGACTATGCCGAGATTCTGCAAGCGGCCGAGCTTGAGGCGGATATCATCGTCTGGGATGGCGGCAATAACGATTTTTCCTTCATCAAGCCCGATCTCCAGATTGCCGTTGCCGATGCGCTGCGGCCAAGGCAGATCGCAACACACCATCCCGGCGAAACGGTAGCGCGCATGGCGGACGTGCTGGTCGTCAATAAGGTGGACGCGGCATCAGCCGGCGATGTGGAAATTGCCCTGGCGGAGTTGCGGGCCGTCAATCCCGCAGCACCCATTGTGCTTGCGGCTTCGCCGATCCGGCTCGATGATGCGCCCGCAGTGAGGGGGCGCCGTGTGCTGGTGATCGAAGACGGTCCGACAATCACCCACGGCGGGATGGCGTATGGCGCCGGCTATGTCGCCGCCCTTGCGGCAGGCGCGGCGGAGATCGTCGATCCGCGACCGTCGGCCGCTGCCGATTTCGCCAAGGCTTTCGAGAAATACCCGCACATCGGCCGGGTATTGCCGGCGCTGGGCTATGGCGCAGCACAATTGCAGGCGCTGGCGCAGACGATCAATTCCGCTGACGCCGACGTCGTCGTCTCCGCCACCCCCGTCGACCTCGCCCGTCTACTCGACATCAATAAGCCGATCGTGCGCGCAAGTTATGAATTCGCCGAGACCGGAGAGCCCACGCTTTCCGCGATCGTGGATGGGTTTGTTGAGAAGAAACCAATGCCGGCTGAACTGTCGCCCGCCGCAGCGGATCGGGGTTGAGCAATGGCGGACCAACGATTGTGTCTGTTTGCTTTGCACGCGACCGCCGCGTTCGGCGCCGCAGTCGCCGCCGCGCTGGGCCTGCCTTTGGCCGCGCACGAGGAGCGCGAATTCGAGGACGAGGAACACAAGGCGCGCCCGCTTGACACAGTGCGCGGTGCGGACGTCTTCGTGCTGCAAAGCCTGCACAGCGGACCCGAGCAAAGCGCCAACGACAAGCTGTGCCGGCTCTTGTTCTTCATCGGCGCGCTCAAGGATGCCGGTGCGGCGCGGGTGACCGCGTTGACGCCCTATCTCTGCTACGCGCGCAAAGACCGCCGTACCAAACCGAACGATCCGGTGACGACGCGCTACGTGGCGAACCTTTTCGAAGCCGTGGGAACGGACGCCGTCGTCACGCTCGACGTGCACAATCCGGCCGCCTTCGAGAACGCCTTTCGCCGCCCGACGGTGGCGCTCACGGCAGCGCCGCTGTTCGTCGATTACGCCAAGGGTCTGGTGGATGAGAAGCTCTGCGTCATATCTCCGGATACGGGTGGGGCGAAACGCGCCGATCTGGTTCACGAGGCCCTGGAGGCCGCGCTCGGCCGGCCCGTAGGCAAAGGCTTCGCCGACAAACGCCGCAGCTCGGGCGTCGTATCGGGCGAGCTTTTCGTCGGCGAAGTCGAAGGAGCGACCGCGCTCGTCATCGACGATCTCATCAGCACCGGAGGCACGCTGGTGCGCGCGGCACGCGCGGCGCGGCGGGCTGGCGCCAAGCGCGTTCTGGCGTTGGTGACGCACGGCCTGTTCATGCCAGGCGCCGAAGCCGCGCTCATCGACCCCGCCATCGATCGCATCGTCGTCACCGACTCGGTGCCGGCGTTCCGGCTCGGCGCCGGAGCCGCGCGCGCCAAGGTGGACATCGTCTCCGTGGCGCCGCTCTTCGCCGAGTGCATCCGCCGCCTTCGCGCCGGCGAAACTCTCACCGATCTCCTCGTCTTCTGAGATATCTTTCGATCCGCACCGCATCCGCGGCGGCAAGCCGCAGATAGGTGCGCGCCAGCGCCGGCCATTTGTCCGGCGTGCGCGGACTGGGCTCGAGCAAATGCGCAACCGCAAGCCGCGCCCGCAGCGTCGCCCGATGGCAGCGATAAAAGATAAACAGCTCGTCGCAGTGGCCGTCGTGGAGCGCGTGCATGATGCGCCGCCGCAAATATTCACCGGCCCAGGGCGCGCCCAGCCGCTCGCATTCGACGCACAGATACGCGATTTCGTCGAAGGGATCGACCATGCGCAGGCGCGCGTTGAATTCCAGACAGTCGATGATGCGGACCGGATCGCCGATCCAAATATGTTCGGGGCGCAGGTCGCCATGCCCATCGACGATGTGGCGCGTCCGCACGCGCCCGGCCAAAAGCTCGGCCCGTTCGGTGAGGAAGCGGCGCTGCATGGCGTCGATGTAGCGCACCGACCCGAGCGGCAGGTGAAAGCGCGGGTCGAGAAGGATGCGGCGATTATAGGCGAGGCCGCGCCACAACTCCGCAGCGTAGACGGCGGGCGAGATGAGCACGGCGCTGGCGCGGCGATAGAACTGCACAAGTACGGATGCCAGGCGGTCGAGCTGCCAGCGATGCAGACGCCCTTCCGCAATCACGCGGTCGAGCATCTGGCTCTCGTCGAGACGGTTCATAACCACGAGCCAGTCGACGACCTCGCCGGCGCCGCCAGCCCCGCCGATGGCGAGGCCGTGCGGCGAACGCCTAAGCGCAACGACGTCACGATAGATGTCGGGAGCGAGACGGCGATTGAGTTTGAGCTCGGCCCGGCAAGCCGCCTCGCGGCGAGCAAGCGTCGAGAAATCAAGATAGGGGAAACGGACCGGTTTTTTCAGCTTGTAGGCCCGATCGCCGGCAAGAAACACCTGCGACATGTGGGTTTCATGACAGGCCACCTCGGGCACGGGCGGCCGATAGGCGTCGCCCCGCATCAAGAATGCGATCTTGTCGGCAAGCGATGGCGCGGACGCCGCAACCGGCTTCGATCCCGGTCTAGACGGCTGCTTCTCGACCAACATAGATCGAAGATAGCGCCTGCCGCGGCCGGCCCCAATTGATACGGATCAATCTGCCTTGCCGGACAAGCGGATAGAATACGCGTGGTACAACAGAGCTGGCGCCGTTGGGTTTCTTTTGTCTCACTTCAGCCATTCAGGATCGTGCAGTAATTTGTGCCGTGCGTGCCTGTGAGTCTTTTGCCGGGGGTAGCTCATCATGACTGAATCGGAATCGAAATCGCCACCAGCACCTGCTCCGGTTTCGCCAGACCGTAAGGACGAAGCAGCAATATCGTCGGTGGCAGTGCGGCCGCTCCCTGCCGAGCGGCTCTATCGCGCCGCCGATTTGTCGGCGCTTTCGTTCGAGTCGACGGCCGACATTGAGCCCGCGGACGGGCTTGTCGGGCAACAGCGCGCGCTCGACGCCATCGAGTTCGGAACCCGCATCGGCAAGCCGGGATTCAACCTTTTCGTGATCGGGCCGACCGGCATGCGCACGCAGCGCGCCGTCGAGCAGGCCCTCAAGGAGGCTGCCGGCGAGCGGCCCAGCCCATCCGACTGGGTCTACGTCAACAACTTCAAAGATCCGCGCAAGCCTGTTGCCATCGAGTTGCCGGCGGGGCGCGCCGGCGAGTTTCGCGACGCTATGCATGGGCTCATCGACGATCTCAAAACCACATTGCCGGCGGTGTTCGAAAGCGAAGATTACCAGACGCGGCGTGGCGCGATCGATCAGGCTTTCCAGGCCAAGCAGGGCGAGGCGTTCACCGCCGTGCGCGACAAGGCCGCCGCCAAGGACATCGTCATTCTGCGCACGCCAATGGGCTTTGCGCTTGCTCCGGCGCGCGATGGCCAGCCGGTTCCGCCCGACGAATTCAGGGGTTGGCCGGAGGCAAAACGCAAAGAAGTCGAGGCTGCCATCGAAGCGCTCGAGAAGGACCTCGAGCACGTCGTGCGTCAACTTCCACAATGGGAGACGGAACGGCGGGACGAGATTCGCAAGCTCAATCGTGAAACGGCAAAGTTCGCCATTGCACAATTTATCGATACCGCAAAGGCGCGTTTCACCGATATTCCGAAGATCATCGAGCATGCGGAGACCATTCGCGCGGATCTTATCGAAAATGTCGGGATGTTCGTGGCCAAAAGCGAAGGTGACGAAGGACCGCAGCTGGAGGACCAAGTTGGCGGGCCGTTCGATCGCTACACGGTGAATGTCCTTGTCGGTCATGGCGGACATGAACCCGGCATTCCGATCATCGAGGAACTACATCCCACGTTGGGCAATCTCTTGGGAAGCATCGAATACATCTCGCAACGCGGCGTGGTCGTCACCAATTTTCGTCTCATCAAGTCCGGCGCAATTCATCGGGCCAACGGCGGCTTCCTTCTGCTCGATGCCCGCAGCCTGCTCACCGAGCCGTTCAGCTGGACGGCCTTGAAACGAACGCTGCACCAGGGGGAGATCAGGATTGAAGACCTCGGCCGTTTCATCGGTCTGACCAGCCCGGTCTCGCTTGAACCCGATCCGATCCCGCTCGATGTCAAGGTGGTGCTGTTCGGCGATCGGCTGTTGTACTACCTGCTGGCGGCCTTCGATCCCGATCTTGCCGAGCATTTCAAGGTGCTCGCCGATCTCGAAGATGATGTCGATCGAACGCCCGCCACCGAGGCGGCGCACGCGCGCATGATGGCCGCGCTGGCGCGGCGGCAGGGTCTCAAGCCCGTCGATCGCAGCGGCGCCGCGCTCTTGATCGAGCACGCCGCCCGGCTGGCCGATCATGCCAACAAGCTCACGCTGGTGGTCGACCAACTCGACGACGTGCTTGCCGAGGCCGACTTTTGGGCCGGTAAAGCCGGCCGCGCCGTCATATCCCGCGCCGACGTGGAAACGGCAATCGAGCGAAAAATTCGCCGATCGTCGCGGCTGCGCGATCGGGCCCACGAGAGCATCCTTGAGGAAGTGGCGCTCATCGACACCAGCGGCACGCGCGTCGGCCAGGTGAACGGCCTGAGCGTCGCCGAGCTCGCAGGATTCCGCTTCGGGCAGCCGACCCGAATCACCTGCCGGGTGCGGCCGGGAAGCGGCAGGGTGGTCGATATCGAGCGCGAGGTCGAGCTCGGCGGTCCCATCCACTCCAAGGGCGTGCTGATTCTATCGGGTTTTTTGGCCGGCCGATACGCGTTGGACACGCCGATGTCCCTGTTCGCGAGCCTCGTCTTCGAGCAGTCCTATGGCGGCGTCGAAGGCGACAGCGCCTCCTCGGCCGAGCTTTATGCGCTCTTGTCCGCGCTGGCGGAGCTTCCGCTCCGTCAAGACCTTGCCGTGACCGGCTCGGTGAATCAGCACGGCCAGGTTCAGGCCATCGGCGGGGTGAACGAAAAGATCGAAGGCTTTTTTGATATCTGCCGCATGCGGGGCCTGACCGGCACCCAGGGCGTCCTCATCCCCATCGCCAACGTGCAGCACCTGATGCTGCGCTGCGACGTGATCGAGGCGTGTTCGGCGGGCAAATTCTTCATCTACCCGATCACCATGATCGACCAGGGCGTGGAGCTTTTGACCGGCCGCCCGGCCGGCGAGCGGGGTAGCGACGCGCATTATCCTGCGCAAAGCCTCAACGGGCTGGTCGAAGATCGGCTCCATTCATTTGCCCGCATTCGGCAAAGTTTTGGCCGAGAGGCCCTTTCATCGACCGAGAACCGCACATGAGCAGCCGGCGATTTGAGCGCATGGTGGTCGGCCTGCCGCAAGGCATGGGCAACCAGCCGGCGGTCGAAGCCGCCGCGGGTCTGGCCGAGTTTCTGCACATCGAGCTTCTCGCCACCTTCGTCGCCGACGCAACGCTGTGTGCGCTCGCCGAACTACCCGGGCGCGAATTGCGCAGCCTTGATCAGGGCTGGCAGGCGATCGACGTGGCGCAAATCACGCGCGACATTGACCACGCCACCGCCGGCGCACGCCGGCGCTTCGCCGAAAGCGTCAAGAGCCGCACCATCAAGACAAGTTTCGACGTCATTGCCGGAGCGCAGGTGATGGCCTCGCTCATCCGCGCCGACGATATCGTCGCCATCATCGAGCCGACCCATCCGGGCGAAAGGATAACGCGGCAATTTACCGGCCTGCTCGACGCCGCCTTCGAAACGGCCACCGCCATTCTCGTTGTCCCCAGGCGCATCGCGCGCACGAGCGGCCCTATTATGGCGGTGGCCAGCGGCCCCGAGGATGCCAGCATTCGCGTCGCGCTGGAGATCGCTGCCGCGTTGAACGAGCGGCTGATCGTCCTGACCCGGCCCGGCGCGCTGCTGTCGCCAGAGATTCTTGCCGATGCGGAACAGCTCGGCGTTCAGGTCGAGCAGATCGCTGCCAGCGGAGCGCTGGCTGACGCCTCGGCGCCGGCGCCCTCACCCCGATCGAAGGAGCGTCTGCGCGTGGTAACGCGCAGCCTAGTCCCAGATGATGTTCACCGGCTGTTTTCGACGCTGCACGGAGTGCCACTGCTTGTGATCGAGCCGGAGCGAGCAGAGCTGGCGGTGGAGCAGGAAAAACAGGAAAAACAGGAAAAGCACGAACTCCGCTGAGCGGACGAAGAGAATAGCGGCCGAGACCCCGTGCGGCTTCAAAGCTTCGTCAGCTTCACTTTTGACGCCGCGTGAGTCACGAAAACATCGATGAAATTGGCACTTCTCGCATCGTCGTGGTAAATTTCTACTCGCCAAATCCTCGTAACCATTGAACTGATCGGCCGGCGCCGGCTTGCGCCGAGGCGTACATTATCGGCGCGGCCGGACGCCGCGCAAACAGCGTCCGGCCACTTCGGGAAGGCCCGCCGCAGGGTAGCAGCGCTTTGTTGGCATTTTTGCTCGCCGACACATGCCAGGAGAATGGCCGCAGCACCTCAGATAGCGGCCGTGCAGTCACGCGACCGGCGCGGCCGAGATGGGCCAGGGAGCATCACTTCGCACCGCAGAAAAACAGCGAGCCTTTTTGCCGATCACCAACAGGAGACATGCGTGTCCGATTGAAGAAGAGCCGACTCTGCTGCTGATGATGTGGGTTCGTCCCGTGTCGTCGCGTCTTTAGTTGGTGGTTGGATCACTGGATGCATGTCAGGCGGTAGTACCTTGTGTTGCGCGTATTAAGCTCAATTCGCCACGAACAACAGTGAGCACTCAGCGTTTTCCAGCAGTGAAGAGGCGGTATCGCCGAAAAACAGCTTTTCGCCGGGCCGGCGGCCGACGCCTATCACGATCAGGTTGTTCTTGCGCCGCTTTACCTCGTTGAGAATAGCTTCGTCCGCGGCATCGTCGGCCAGCACCGCGGTGCGGATGCTCACGTTATAGCCGTCGGCGATCGCAACGATGTCCTTAAGGATTGCTTCTTCGTGGCGGCGCGTGCGAATGCCGCGGCGGACGCCCCGCTTGTCGTTAGTCCGTACCGCGACGTAAAGTACCGTGATTGGCGCCTTGGTCGCGCGCGCCATGGTAATCGCAACTTCCGCCCCACGGCGTGAGGGCTCGGTGCCATTCACGGGAACGAGAATGCTGAGCTTGCCGTCGGGCTTTTCCAACAAATCGCCGCGCACAGCCGTGATCGCAAGGGGGCCTTCGAAGCCCGTGGCGAGGGTCGTCACACTCTCATGGAAGTCCTTGCCGCGCTTTGAAGTTTTCTCCAACCCGATGATGAGGAGATCGTACCCCTTCTTCGCTTCTTGGGCGATGACGTCCGGACCTGGAGCTTCGTGCACGATAGTGGTGACGTGCACCGGCGTGTCGACCTTCTCGTCTTTTTTCTGCTGACTCTTAATCTGCGCGGCCGCTTCTTTGACAGTATCGCCCGCGTTTTTCGCAGTCTTTTCTTCTTCTTTTTCTTTTTCTTTTTCGACTTTTTTATCCTTCGCGGATTGTTTGCCGTTGGACCTGCCTTCGTCCACTTTCTTCGCTTCGGATATTTTATGCTCAGACTTGTTTTCGGCCGCCTTGGAGTCAGGTTTGCGGTCGCCTGCCTTCACGTCCTCCTTCGTCTCTGAGTTCTTCTCCTCCAGCTTTTTTCCTTCGATCTTGGTAGCGTCCGTGATGTGAAGAACGGTCGTGGGCATGCCGCGCGTGCCGGCTAACATTCCGGCAACGCGGCAGGCGAATTTTCCGTTCGGGCTGTCGTCGACAGCAACCAATAGGCGATCGAGGTTCGCTACGAACCCCTTTTCCTCCAGCTCTTCGCGTTCAAGCCGCTGTTTTTCATCCTTGCGCATGGGAATACGCGAGAGCGCCCAGCGTAGCGTCGGCGGCATGGCCGCGGTCGTGATCACCGCCATGGCAACAATCATTGTGAAAAGGTCCTGATTGAGTACGCCCATCGAAAGGCCGATCGTCGCGATAATAACTTCGGTCGACCCGCGCGCATTCATGCCGCAGGCCAACGCAAGTCCCTCACGTCTGGTGAGACCCCCCAGCTTCCCGCCGATGAACGCGCCGCCGAACTTGCCCATGCAGGCGATCAAGATAAGGCCAGCGGTAAGGAGGGCAATCTTCGGGTCGGCGAGGATGGTGAGGTCGGCGCTTAAGCCAGCGATACCGAAGAATACCGGGGCGAAGAACGCCGTGATCAGGCCGCGCAACTGTTCGTCAATATGACGGGTGAGGATTGGGGATTCGCCGATCAAAATGCCAGCGACGAAGGCGCCTAACACAGTGTGCACGCCGATGAGGTGCGTGATCAGCGCCATCCCGCCCATGATGACGAGGATCGCGGTGATCACTGCAAACTCGCTGGCGAAGTTATCGTTGACCCATCGAATGATGAAAAATACCGCTCGCCGGCCGATCGTCAGGCTCACGGCCATGAAGACAAGCGTGCCGATCACGCTTTGCGCCAGTGCCATCGCATCGACTGCGCCGTGCAATGCAAGGCTGAAGATGATCGAAACGATAATCCAACCGACACTGTCATCGATGATCGCAGAGGCGAGAATAACTTGCCCGACAAAACGTCGCATGAAGTTCATTTCGCGCACGACCATCGCTACGATCTTGACCGAAGCGATCGAAAGGGCAGTTCCGAGGAACAGCGATGTGATCAACCGCTTGCCCGGATCCGGCAGCAAGGATTCGGGCAAGAACTCACCGAGTACGACACCGCAGACGAAGGGGATGACGATACCCATCAGCGACGCGAACACCGCGGCACGCCCTGTCTGGCGCACCAGCTTGAGATCGGTTTCCATGCCGGTAAGCAGCAGGAGAAGCAGGATGCCGAACTGCGAGATCGCGTCGATCATTGCCTTTTGTTCGGGGTTCTTGGGAAACAGTGCATGCTGAAAATCGGGCAGGAGGAGCCCAAATAGGGAAGGGCCGAGCAGCAGCCCCGCAATCAACTGCCCCATAACGGCTGGCTGGCCCCTGCGGAGCATTGCTTCGCCGAGCAACCGGCCGACGATCATCAGCGCCAGGATTTCCGCGATGAAAACGACCTCGGAGGGAGCTTTCTGGCCTTCGCCTGCGGCCAAGGCCGGCCACCCCGCCGATAGCGCGACGACGACAATCAGCGCAAGCAGCGCGCAAAGCCACGGCAATCGGCTGCGAATAGTTCTCATGAAGCTGGGCGCCCCCCCTTTAAGCCGCCTTCAACAGTAACCGCGTCATGCATCGGAAATCCTTGAAGAGTTTGTCGTCGCACCTTTCGGCTCTTTCGTTATACCGCTAAGTTTTCCGCTACGTTCTAAACGGGCCTCAAACACATCAGAAGTGCCCTTGATGAGATTACCGAAGGATCTCGATCGAACCGCGATTGCGGAAAACACCCAGCCCGGTCGGGTAGGATCGTGGCGCGGACCGGGCTTCGAATGATGCCGACGTCTCCACCATCCCCCCTATCATTCCGCAAGGCGAGTTTTCCTCGTTACGGCTGCCGAGTAGATGAGGATGTTACCATCCTCATCCCTCACAGATCCGGATGTGCAGATTTCCCGCTTCCGGTTCTTCATGG
>Ga0187856_1001545_pt1 | contig 18255 bp, 9 predicted proteins | sample June2016WEW_8_40_FD_132443 | JGI IMG/M metagenome (GOLD analysis project Ga0187856, IMG submission 132443) | Peatland microbial communities from SPRUCE experiment site at the Marcell Experimental Forest, Minnesota, USA - June2016WEW_8_40 | ecosystem: Environmental > Terrestrial > Soil > Wetlands...
AGTCTGTCGCAGACAAGAAAACTCGAACGAAGAATCAATAGCTTCTAGAGAGACTGCGTCTCAGACCGACGAGTCATGGTCTGGTAGAGATCGCACGGGCGGGGTCCAAACCCCGCCCGTCCCTTACAATCGCACGCAGAGCCTTACTCGTTTGCAGCAAGTTTCACACCTCAAGACTGGCGAGACTTAGCCTCAGGTTCAACTTGCATGCTGTCACCTCAAATCCGTACACGGTGTGTAGCCACGGGCGGAAGCGCGCAGTAAGTTTCATCCCGCAGTGCGGGATTCAATCCCACAGGGGGTTGCCCAAGACCGTTCTGGCGCGTCAGGGCCGGGGGTCTCTTGACGCCTTCCTATCCGTGGGTTTTATCCCGCATGGTGGTACTACCCAAAATGCTCCGCTAAAACGGAGCATTGGAAAACCCAACTCATCTCCGCCAAGCTTGGGGAATCAAGGATTCCAGCGGTACGCGCGGGTTGGTGGGCGCATGGACAAAGTTTGAGGAGGATGGCGGTGAAACGACGAACGTTCATACAGAGTTGCGCCGGCGGGGCGCTGACCCTGTTGGGCGACTGGCGGCCAGGCCCCCAAGCAGTGGAAGCCGCGGATATGGAACAGGCCTTCCGGAATCCGCCCGTCTCTGCCGGACCTCACAACTATTGGCCCTGGATGAACGGGAACATTTCGCAAAACGGGATCACCCGCGACCTCGAAGCCATGAAGCGCGTGGGCGTCAAGGCGTTTCAGATCTTCCAAATCGGCTCCGGCGTTTACCTCCCCCAGGGCCCGGTCAATTATGGGAGCCCGGAACATCTCCGGCTGTTGAAACACGCAGCCAGAGAGGCTGATCGGCTGGGGCTGGGATTTGCCATGCACAACTGCCCCGGCTGGTCGTCGAGCGGCGGCCCGTGGATAACGCCGGAGCTTTCCATGCAGGTACTGACCTGGACCGAGACCCCCGTGGCGGGAGGGCAAGTCGTAAACACCACGCTGCCGCAGCCCTTCGCGAAACTCAATTACTACCGTGATGCCATGCTGCTGGCGTACCCGGCACAACCGGGCGAAGCCCGACCTATGCAGGAATTACTCCGCAGCGTCACCTCGAGCAGCGGTCCGGTAGGCGCGAAGCTGTTCACTGACGGTGACCCGTCCACCTTCGCCGAGGTTCATCCAGCCGCAGAGGGGCAATCGGCGTACCTCCAGTTGGAGTTTGCGGAGCCTTTCGAAGCGCGGTCGATTACCTTGTCCAGTGCTGCCGTGCTTGCCGGAGGTTCCCCTACGGACTCTTTCGACCCCAGCGCCGCGCTCCCAATCGCGCTTGAGGCTTCGGACGACGGCGCCCAGTTCCGCAAGGTTTGCGAAATCGGCATCGGGCGAGAGAGCAACATTCCCACATCCGTGAATTTTGCCGCTACCCGAGTGAGGTTTTTCCGCCTGGTTTCACCGAAGGCGCGTCGTTTCAGCGAAATCCGGCTTTCCGGGGCTTCCCGCATTCCCAACTGGACTTCGAAGGCCAACATCCGTCCCGCTGGGAACCCCGCCGCAACCGCGGCCCTTGTCGAAACGCCTGGCGGACCCGTGATTGATCCCGCTTCGGTTCTCGACATCGGCCGGTACATGGACCCGCAGGGCCGGCTCAACTGGCTGGCGCCTGCCGGAAGCTGGACGATTCTGCGCATTGGACACACCACCACGGGAGCGCAAAACGCACCCGCTCCAGACGGCAGCTCGGGTCTCGAGTGCGACAAGTTCAGCAAGACAGCATACGATTTTCACTTCAATCACTTTTTTGGGGAGTTGTTCGACGCGATCGCTCCCCTGGCCGCCAAGGGCATGGCGGGAGCGACGATCGACAGCTACGAAGTGGGTCTGCAAAACTGGACGGCGGAGTTTCCCCAGGAGTTCCAGAAACGCCGCGGCTACGACCTGCGGAAGTATATGCCGGCGATGTTTGGCCGGGTGGTCGCGAGCGTTGAAGAATCCGAGCGCTTCCTCTGGGATATTCGCAAGACGCACGCCGAACTGATGGAGAAGAACTATTACGGCTGCTTTGCCGAAAACTGCCACCGGCACGGAATGAAGGCCTTCTTCGAGCCCTACGACCCTGGCAATTTCGACGAGATGCCTGCCGGCGCGTATGCCGACATGGTCATGGGCGAGTTTTGGCTTGGGTTGGACATTAACCATAGTATCAAGCTGGCAGCCTCGGTCGGCCACGTGAATGGGAAGCGGGTCATCGCGGCGGAGTCCTTCACCTCGGCAGGTACGCGGTGGCTAGAATACCCCTACTGCATGAAAACGACCGGGGACTTCATGTTCGCCCAGGGGCTGAACCAGTACGTCTTCCATCGCTATTGCCATCAGCCGCATCCCGACGTCCTGCCGGGCATGACCATGGGGCCGTGGGGCTGGCATTGGGAGCGGACTAATACGTGGTTCGAAAAAGCCAAGACCTGGCTTGAGTACGTGTCCCGTTGCCAAACGACGCTCCGGCAGGGCATGTTCGTGGCGGACTTGCTCTACTTCACGGGCGAGAACTCTCCCCAGCAGGCGCCAGGGCTGGCTCAACTTGAGCCGCCGCCCCCGCCTGGATACGATTGGGATACCATCGACTCGGATGCCATCAAGAAGCGACTCAAGATCGAGGACGGTCGCATCGTCCTACCCGACGGGATGAGCTACAGGGTGCTGGTGCTTCGCAACGAAATCAAGCTGTCGCTCGGGCTGCTGTCGAAGATTAGCGAGTTGGTGAAGCAGGGCATGTGGCTGGTGGGCCCTAAGCCGAAGCAATCTCCCAGCCTCTCGGACAACGAAGAGGAACTACGGCGCATCGCCGGTGAAGTCTGGGGCGATCTGAACGGCACGACTGCCACGGAGCGGACGTGCGGCAAGGGGCGCGTCTTCTGGGGCCAGCCCCTGCGCGCGGTGCTGGATAAACTGGGCCTCAAGTCGGATTTCGAGTTCACGGCGAAAGCCGCCGACGCGCCCATCAACTACCTCCACCGACGAGTCGGTGACGCCGAGGTTTACTTCGTGGCTGGCCGACGCCGGCAATCCGAGGAATTGGTCTGCACGTTCCGGGTGGAGGGCAAGCAGCCGGAAGTGTGGAATCCGGTTACTGGCGAGATCGCGCAGGTGGCGACCTACGAGGTAACGGATGGGCGGACGCGGGTTCCGGTGCGGCTCGATCCAGCCGGGTCACTGTTTGTTGTGTTCCGTTCGCCGGCAGGGGTGCAGCGTCTCGAGTCGGTCGCGAAGGATGACACGACCCTCGTCGCGACCCAGCCTTTCCCGGCGCCTGCTCCCGGACGGCATCGCGACGTGACGAACAACTTCACCATGAGCGTCTGGGTGAAGCCGGATATGGACGCCGTCATGCCCGATGTAGCCACGGGCAGTGTTGCCAACTTCTGGAGCACTGCCCGCGGCTACATCGTCTACCCGCCAGCGGGCGAGAAGGTTTACGGCGCGGGCCATGCGGCCTGCGGGTTCAATGCGGGCCGCAACGGTGTCGCCCTATACGAACGGGCCACTGGAAACCCAACCCCGGTTCTGTCGGCCCATGTGCCGCTCGCGGGTTGGACGCATCTGGCGGTGGTCTACAAAGAGGGCGCTCCCTCGGTGTATGTGAACGGCAGACAGGCCGGCCAGGGCAAGAACTCAGGCAAAGTGGTGCATCCGGGGCTCGGCGAGGCTTACCAAAGCGATGGTGCCTTTTACTATATGGGGCACATGAGCGAGCCGGAACTGTTCAACGAGGTTCTGGATGACGCTCGCATCCAGCAGTTGGCGGCAGCCGGAATACCCAACCCGGAAGAGCCACCCGCCGTCGAACCGGCAGGCGGGGCGAGGCCGGAACTGCTTTTCTGGCAGGACGGCATCTACTCGTTGCGCGATAGTGCGGGCCGGAACTCGTTCTTGAAGATTTCAGGTATCGACAAAGCGGTGGACATCAAGGGGCCATGGAAGGTCACTTTCCCACCGAACTTGGGTGCGCCGCCGGAGATCACGCTTCCTAAGTTGACCTCGCTGCACCGGCACCCTGAAACCGGGGTGAAGTACTTTTCGGGTACGGCGACCTATAGCAAGCGCTTCAACGTTCCAGCCGACGCCAAGGCGGGTGGCAAGCGGCTCTACCTGGACCTGGGGCGAGTCGAGGTGATTGCCGAAGTCAAGCTGAACGGCAAGCCAATCGGCAGTGTGTGGAAGCCTCCCTACCGCCTGGACATCACGGATGCGGTGCGGTCCGGGGACAACGACCTCGAAATCCAAGTCGTGAATTTGTGGCCCAACCGGCTCATCGGCGACGAGCAACTGCCACCTGAATATGAGTATGGGGGCAAAGGGGACACTAGCTCCTTTTGGATGGGTTCGATCAAGAAGATACCGGATTGGTATGCCCAGGGGAAGCCCAAGCCGCCCAGCCAGCGGGTGACATTCTGCGTCTGGAGGCATTACAACAAAGACGAACCGCTGCTGGAATCCGGGTTGATCGGACCCGTGCGGCTGAGAACCGCAGTCCGCCGCGCCATCGAACTCTAGCGCGAAGAACAGTGACTATTGACGCGCAAAGAGGAAGAAACCAGAAGTCTGACGGGCGAAGGCAGGGGGTCCCTGGGAGAAGAGGCGTTTCCCCACCAAAGTCCGGCGGTTCATAAATACGGTCACGTATACCGTAAGGCGTTCCTTTCCGTGGGCTTCCCCCTGCGGCCACCCAAGGTCCTCCCCTTAACAGGGGGCCAAGGCAGACCGGGACATGTTGTTGTACAGAAAACTGACCAACGTGGTCAAAGGCCTTCAACAGCGCTGGACGATGCAGCACAGGATCACGATTATGAAAATAGCTTCTGCAACTAAACATGCTACAAATCTGCTTCTCCTAGCCCAACTTTCGCAGTTTTTGGTGGCCAGCCTTGGCGGCGCGCGCGCACAGGAGAGTCCCTCGTTGGACAGTTGGGTCGACGTCTCGCATGGCATTGGAGTGCCCATCGGCGGCCTTGGAACGGGATACTCGGTATTCGGCAAATTCGGATTTGTTCGCGTCAACTTCGATGGATGGCCGGATAACGTGAAGTATGATCCGCATGGTCTTTGGGGTGTCACTTATACCCAGGAGCCCGTTACGAAGGCCACGTTCGGCTTCGTTTTGACAGACGTTGAGGGTCGGTACGTATTCCAATCGACGCCGGCAGCTTGGGAGCCCTCCGCCAAACCCTTCGATAGCGTTAAGAGCTACGCATACTTGCCGAAGGGAAAAGTGCTTTTTACGACCTCAGGGCTTGACTTGCAAACCACAGTTCTGACGTACACCCCCTTACTGCCGCACGATTTGGCAACCTCCACAATTCCTGTCCAAATCTACGATGTCACCTTGCTAAACCTCTCCGATAAGCCGCAAAAGGTGGGGCTTCGGCTGCAAAACGCTGCAACGGGAAAGCCATCCGATCACATCGTCGTGTTCGCCGACAAGGATGGTCAGATGGCATTTGGTGCGCCGTCCGGCGTTTCCGATGCGCATGGCGTGGGGGTCACTGTTGACCTGCCCGCGCATAAGTCTGGTACGGCGCGCTTTGTTATCGGCTGGTACTATCCGGCGTTACACATACGCGGACAGGAGACACGATACTATGCCGAGAAATTCCCGAACGCAGGGGTCGTAGTCGCCCGTGGGCTGCGCGATGCGGATTCGTGGTCACGCCGGATTGACGCTTGGCACGATTCGTTCCAGGTGCCCAGTTGTTTTAAGAGGATGTGGTTTAGCTCGCTGACTTCAGTGATGACCTCGACCATGCTGACGACTGAGCCGGCTTACTACGCGATTGAGACGCCGCACAGCGGCCTGAATACGATGGATGTGAACGCGTACAGCAGTTGGATCAGCCTTGTCAACTGGCCGGAACTAGAACGTATGGACATGGAGGAATACTTTGCCACCACCCCGGTCAGCGGTCCTGACGCAGGTTTGGTCTTACATGCTCTGCCGGACGACCGGGCGGAATATGCGAGCGAGCCGACTTTCGTGGTCCGGTTCTATCGAGATTATCTTTGGTTCAATGATCGCGCATGGGCTGAGAAGGGCTTGCCTCAGGCGACTGCGGCGGCGAACTACATCTACAATGCAAACCATTATAAATACTTAATAAACTCACCGGTGGGCAATCAGAGCTACGACGGATGGATGATGCCGGGAGTGAGTGCATTCGTGAACTCGGCGTGGATCTATGGACTCTACGGTCTGGATCGCCTGAGCCAGATCTTGCACCGACCCATCTCGGTTGGCGGTATGACGATAGACGATCTGCGCCGAAAGGCGGCTGCGAGCTTCGATGCTGTTCTGTGGAACGAGCACCTGGGGGATTGGAATTGTTTCTTCCGCACTCCCGACGCATCTGGGAGGAACACTCCGGAAACTACTTTCACGGACCAGTTGTTTGGAAAATGGATGCTTGCGATCGATCCGGGGGCGGAGACAGTACTGCCACCGAACAAAGTACGCGCCGCGCTGCATACGCTCTATGTGAACAACCAGGTTGACGACCCAAGCCAGTCGTTCCGAGGCTGGGTTGACGGGATGCTGCCGGGACATAAGCCGGACATGAAGGCGGGCATTCATGCGCGAACTCTCTGGTTCGGACCGCAAATCAACCTCGGCTCCTTGCTCGGGCTGAGCGGAGACGAAAGTGCTTCCCTGGACATATTTCGATCCGTTGAGCAAAGCATGCACGGGAACGATTTGGCCGCGGGCGAGTGGAACAAATCCATCAACGCCCAAGGAGAGGTCGTGATTTTACCCGAGGAGCCGCCGAAAGATACGCCGCGCTTTCCGCCTTATCCACGGTATCAATCGTGTTGGGAATACCTGCCGCGCCTAATCGGACTTCAGATGGACGAACGCGCACTCTATGTAAATCCCTATCATACGCTGGATTTCCGGTTAGATTCAGTCCTGCTTGCAGGAACGACTTTCACCCTGCAGGTGCAATCTAGGTGGAAGAAGGCCCTTCTGAACGGCAAGCCATCACCAGTCCCCGTTCGCATACCCAGAAGCACGAAAGTGTGTCGAATTGAGTTTGTTCGATGACTGCTGCCGCAGCGAGCTTGAGCTGCACAAAATCTTGGGAGGCGCGGCATGAGCTCAGAGAGGGATGACACATGAGACGAAGAGATCTGTTAGCGGCATTCGGCAGGGGGGGCGGTGCTCTGGCTCTGAGCTGTATTTCGGGAGTGCGCCCGCGTCAGATGGCGGCGATCACTGTAGGCTCAGCTTCCGCCGAAAACGGGGGGGAAGAATCCGGCCCTACTGATCAGGGCTTTAGCAATCCTCCTGATTCTGCCCGGCCACAGACCTTCTGGCATTGGATGAACGGCAACGTCACGAAGGAAGGGATTACGGCCGATCTGGAGGCGATGAAGGAAGCGGGGATCGGCGGAGTATTCCTGTATAATATCCAGGGGTATATGACTGAATCAGTGCCGGTCTACCTTGACAAACCGGTCCGGGCTCTTACCGCGGAGTGGTTCCCTATGATCCGCCACGCGGCCGCGGAGTGCAAGCGATTGGGCCTGGAACTGTGTTTAATGAACTGCACGGGCTGGGCCACGTCGGGCGGCCCGTGGGTGCCGCAGGAGAAGTCGATGATGCGCATTGCGTGGAGCGAAAAGTATTTCAAGGGCCCCGGGCGAGTCGCGGGTCCCTTGCCCCAGCCGCCCCGTAATTACGGGAGTTACCAAAACCTGACACCGACGCGGGCGCATGTCCCCGAAACCGAGCCCCCGGACCAGCGGTTTTACCGCGACATGGCCGTCGTGGCCTACCGCTTGGACCCCTCGGCTGCGGAGACGGCCGCCCTTTGGCCGCCGAAGCTTTCCTGCAGCGAGGCGGGCGAAAACCCGGGAAAAGCAGTCGATGGCGACGGTGCCACGACCGTGGCCGTGAAGGCGAACGGGTTCCTCCAATTCGACTTCGGCGAGCCGGTCGTGGTCCGCGGCGTGGAGTACCTTGGCGATGGCTGCGAACTCCAGGCGGGCGACGACGGAACAAAATGGCGCAAAGCCGCCGACCTTCCGGGCCCGCGACCTTTGGGCTATCCGCAGACCATGCCCGTGCCGGAAACGAAGACTCGCTACTTCCGCCTGTTCTACCCCAGGGGCGGTTCAGTTAAGGACGTGAAGCTCTCGGGTGATTCCCTCGTGTACGACTACCAACCGAAGGCGTCCTTCCACGAATCCTGGTTTGTTTGCAAAACGGCGGAAGACCGCATCGGCTCGCCTACCCCAGATTGGGCCTTGGCAACGATCAAATCTAAGGATGTCTTGAACCTGACGAATCGCCTCAAAGCCGACGGAGCGTTGGACTGGGACGCACCGGAAGGGGATTGGATGATCGTCCGCTTCGGCTGCGCGCCGATCGGGCGATTCATTGGCCCTAGCGCCCGCGAGTTTGCCGGATTGGAGTGCGACAAGCTCGACGGCGCGGCCGTCGAGTATCACTTCAACCAATACGCGGGCCGCGTGGCCGACGAGTTGAAGGACTTGATTGGTTCGGGCTTCCACGCAGTACACGTGGATTCCTGGGAGGCGGGTGATGCGAACTTCACGCCGAAATTCCTCGAGGAGTTTCATAAACGTCGTGGCTACGATCCAACCCCCTTTCTGCTGGTGCTTGGTGGAGGCCGCGTAGTGAACAGCCCGGCAATTGCCGATCGCTTTCTCTGGGATGTCAGGCGAACAATAGCTGACCTGATTGCTGACAACTGTTTCGGAAAGTTTAACGAGCTATGCCACAAACGGGGGCTGAAGTTCCAAGGGGAGATCATCGGCGTGATGATCCAGGCGACGGTCGACCAGTTGCAGGTCAAGGGGCGCTGCGATTTGCCGATGGGCGAGTTCGTGATGCCCAACGTCCTGAACGGTGACAGTTGGGCCCGATGGGACTCGCGCGAGGCCGCATCCGGGGCCCATATTCATGGCAAACCCATTGCTGCGGCGGAGGCGTTTACTTGCTTCGATCGTTGGTTGACGGACCCGTACGGGCTGAAAGGAATTGGCGACTTGGCCTTTACCATGGGCATCCACCGGCTGGTTTTTCACGAATGGGCACTGAATCCTTGGGTGGACAGCACCCACACGCCGGGCATGACGATGGGGCCGTTTGGAGTGAACTTTAGCCGGTTGAACACTTGGTGGGGCCGGCCGGCTAAGGCATATATCGATTACCTCCGACGCTGCCAGTACATGCTCCAGCAAGGCCAATATGTGGCCGACATCCTCTATTTCTACGGCGAGGGTGCCCCGAACACCCTGCCGGCAAAGCCCCTGATCAAGCCCGCGTTGCCCGATGGGTACTCCTATGATGGCTGCGACGCGGAAACTCTCCTTTCGCGGGTCGAAGTGAAAAATGGCCGATTGGCGCTTCCCAACGGTCTAAGCTATCGCGTTTTGGTCCTGAAAGAGGACTGCCGCATGACGCCGGAACTGCTCATGAGGGTAAAGGACTTGGTCAAGGCGGGAGCGACCGTCATTGGCCCCAAACCGCTGGAGTCGCCGAGCCTGAAGGATTATCCCCGATGTGACGAGGATGTGCGCAAGTTGGCCGACGAGGTGTGGGGCGGCATCGATGGTAAAACCGCGACCGAGCGGGCCTATGGCGCAGGCCGCGTCATCTGGGGGCCTTCGGTCGGTGAGATCTTAAAATCCATGAACATCGACATGGACGTCGAAATAGTCCGGCGCGACGGGGGGAACCCGATCGAGTGGATTCATCGCCGCTGCGGCGAAGCAGACATCTATTTTGTCTCCAATCAACAGAACATCATCGATCACGGCGTGTCGCTGGAAATCTGGGAGCGGCGTTACAGTTCGTTGGAGGTCAACGAGCTGGAAAGGGACGCAGCCAGGCTGGACGTGGCCTTCCGAGTGGCCGGCAAGCAGCCCGAACTGTGGGATGCGGTCAGCGGCACACGGCGCCACTTGCCCGAGTTCCGCCTGGATAACGGTCGCACGATCGTTCCGCTTTCACTGCCACCCTCGGGGAGTTGTTTCGTCGTCTTCCGCCGTGCCGTGTCGGGCCAACCAAAATCAGCCGGCGGCAGAAACTTCCCCGAATTAAAAAAGGCTGCGGAGATCGAAGGCCCTTGGACTGTCGCCTTCGATCCGAAGTGGGGTGGACCGGCACAAGTGACCTTCGACAAACTTGAGGATTGGACAAAACGGGCAGAGCCGGGCATCAAGTTTTATTCAGGCCGGGCAACCTACAAGAAGACATTCGACGCGGCCGAGGGGATTCGAGCACGAGGAAAGCGGTTGTACCTGGACTTGGGAACTCTGCGTTGCTTGGCGGAAGTCCGGCTGAACGGCAAGAACTTAGGCGTCCTCTGGTGCCCGCCGTGGAGGGTTGAGGTTACGGAACTATTGAAGCCAACCGGTAACGCGCTGGAGATTGACATCGTCAACGTATGGGCTAACCGGATCATCGGCGACGCCGCCTTGCCCAAGGAGAAGCGGGTGACTTGGACCTCACTTACCGATACGAAATGGGCCTTGAAACCCAGCGACCGGTTAATTCCCTCCGGCCTTCGCGGTCCGGTAATGCTTTATGTTGATGAGCGATGAACAACGTACGCGCTTGGCGTCTTATCAATCCAACAACGGAAATGCCGAGAGAGAGTAGTTGTACATGAACCAAGTAGAACGCTTCCGCGCAGTGGTGGATGGTCGCTGATGGATCGCCTATGCTGCGCGGCCGGCTGATGACAATACCCCGGCTCAAGATTCCATAAATTCGGGCACGAGCTGAGGGCTCCAGCCGTTCCAGCCAGGCTGGCGATCGACAAAACACATTTTCTCGGCACGGGATCCATCGCGAAATGATCTTTGGTGGCCATCTGGCGCACCGTTTCTTCACTTTCCGGCCGCGGGTAACGACCCCAGGAAGTAAAGGTGTGCTCTGCATAGAGCACCAAGTCTTCCCACATCTGCCGGAGAGACTCTTTAGGGCCAGCGACGTCTTTCTGGAGATAGGTGGCGAGCGTGGCCAGCTTCTCCGCGGAGGGCGCCCACTGCTGGCTGAAACGGTCAACGGCTACGTAGTGAGCATCGGTGCCCAGCCCGTCTTCCCAGTAAGGACCGAAATCGCCCACCACCGTCTCCAGCACCGAGCCGAAATGCTGGTCGATGTAGCGGAAGTAGTCCGGAAAGGTTGTGAGAATCATTTTCGGGTAGGCATAGCGTGAGTTCCACTTCCTGACGAACTCCGGCACGCCAGGGACCATTCGAGAGAGCCGTTGAAAATGGGCTGGTTCCCGGTTTTCGTGGGCGCGCGAAGGCCAGAAGCGGCCATCTGCGGACTCCGGTACGCGCTCGGAATGAGGAACTTCACGAACCCCGGCGTCGGCAGCGACGGTTCGATGTATGCTTGCGTCATCGGGGAGACCCAAAACGGAAATTCCGGCTTAAGGAGCTTACGCATGCGGAACTCAAACTCAATTATCAAAATAGTGACGGTAGCGGCTCTTCTGGCGCTGACGGCCGTGCGGGCCGTGCCAACGGCTCGGGCTGCGGAGGGCGCTTTGGCTCCCGTGACCTTGCGGTGTGAATACTTGCATAATCCGGTGGGAATCGACGTGCGCCAGCCGCGATTCGCCTGGGTGCTTCATCACACGGAGCGGGCGCAGGTGCAGTCCGCGTATCAGGTGCTGGTGGCCTCCAGCCCGGAGTTGCTGGCCCAGAACAAGGGCGACCAGTGGGACAGCGGCAAGACCGCTTCCGACGACTCGACGCAGGTGGTTTACAACGGCAAAGCCCTGGAGAGCGATCACTCCTACTGGTGGAAAGTCCGGTACTGGGACAAAGACGGGAACGCCAGTGACTACAGCCACCCGGCGAGTTTTGATGTGGCGCTGCTCTCTGCTGATGACTGGAAGGGGCAATGGATTGGCGGCGCCAACCAGTTGCGGCAGGAATTCACCCTGGCCGAAGCCCCGCGCCGCGCACGCGCTTACATTTGCGGGCTGGGTTACTACGAACTGCGCATCAGCGGCAAAAAAATCGGGACCAACGAGTTGGATCCGGGCTGGACGACGTTTGAGAAACGCGATCTATACGTTACCTACGACGTTACCGCGAACCTCCACCACGGCGCCAACGCGGTGGGCGTGATGCTGGGTCAGGGCTGGTTTAAGTCTCGCGTGCTCCTGCTGCAAATGGATATCGAATTGGCCAGCGGCAAGCACGTGAGCGTCACGAGCGGCCCCACGTGGAAGGCCAAGAACGGCCCCATCGTGAGCGACAGCGTTTGGGATGGCGAAGTCTACGACGCGCGGCTGGAAACCCCCGGCTGGGATTTGCCGGGATATAAGGACGATGGCTGGAAGCCGGCGGAAATCGTGAAAGGCCCCGGAGGCGTGCTTTCCGCGCAGATGATGCCGCCCATCCAGGACGTGGATTCCATGGTGCCCCTTGCCTTGACCAACCCTCGCCCCGGCGTTTACGTGTACGACATGGGGCAGAACTTCAGCGGTTGGGTGGACCTGCACGTCAACGGACCGCGCGGGGCGCAGGTTCAACTGCGCTTCGCCGAATTGCTTTATGACACGGGGATGATTAACCGCGAGAATCTCCGCGGGGCCAAAGCGCGCGACCTCTACATCCTGCGTGGCGAGGGAGAGGAAGACTACCACCCGCGCTTTACCTATCACGGCTTCCGCTACGTGGAAGTCACCGGATACCCCGGCACGCCGAGTCTCGATTCGCTGCGCGGGCACGTGGTGCGCACGGCCGTCCAGACCACCGGCAGCTTTGTGGCCTCGAAGCCCCTGCTGAATCAGATACACAAGATCATCCGCTGGTCGGACTTGACGAACCTGCACAGCGTTCCCACCGATTGCCCCCAGCGCAACGAACGCATGGGCTGGATGGGCGATGCGCAAGTCAGCTCCGAAGGCGTGATGCTGAACTTCGACATGGCGGCCTTCTATGCCAACTTCCTGCGGGATATGCGCGACGTGCAGGACCCCGACGGCACCATCACCGATACGGTTCCGCACCGCTATGGCAGCCGCCCCGCCGACCCCGCCTGGGGCACCGCCTTTCCCCTGATCTGCTGGTACGTCTACCAGCAGAACGGCGATCGGCGCATCCTGGAGGAGAATTACGACGGGTTGAAGAAATACGTCGAGTACCTGCGCAGCCGCGCCCCGGACAATGTTCTGCGCTATAGCTACTATGGCGACTGGGTGGCGACGGAGAAGACTCCGGGCGCGGAGGTTTCCGACTTCTACTATTATTACGACACCCTGCTGCTTGCCAAAATGGCGGCGGTGTTGGGCGATGCCGCCGATGCCGCGAGTTACGCGCAACGGGCGGTTCAAATCAAAGACGCTTTTAACAAGGAATTCTTTGATCCGAAGACGGGCAACTACACCACGGGAACTCAAACGGCCAACGTTCTGCCGCTCTTCCTGGATATGGTTCCCAACGACTACCGGTGGGCGGTGGCGGGCAAGCTTGCCAACAACATTCTTTACGAGCACAACACGCACCTGACCACGGGACTGGCGGGCCTTCGCTACCTGATGCCGGTGCTGACGCAAAACGGCAGCTCGGACCTGGCTTATGACCTCGCGGTGCAGACCACTTATCCCAGTTGGGGCTACATGCTGGCGAATGGCGCCACCACGGTTTGGGAACTTTGGGAGAAAAAAGTCGGGTCGGCCATGAATTCGCAAAATCACCACATGATGGGAAGCGTCGATGCTTGGTTTTATGAGGCCTTGGGCGGAATCAAGGTAGATCCTGACCACCCGGGCTATCGCCACATCCGGATTGAGCCGCAGATGACGCGCGACCTCACCTCCGTCAGCGCCACGGTGGGAAGCGTGCGCGGCAATGTGACGTCCTCCTGGAGCCACGAGCCGGGAATCATCACTTTGCAGGTGGATGTGCCCGTAAATGCTACTGCGAGCGTTTCCGTGCCCAAGAGCGACGAGATGACGGATATTACCATTCACGAAGGCGACCGAATCGTTTGGGAGAAGAGACATTTTGTCGGGGGAACCCCAGGCGTCACGGCGGGGAAACTGGATGGTAAGCGGGTGGTCTTCGAGGTGGGTTCCGGCCAGTATGTCTTCCGGGTGACCGGCGAATAAGAATCGGGCATTTTGTCCGTGCCGAAGGATGCCGCCCTACCGGCGCCGGCTTGGACGTGCTCGAACAGGAACCACCGCGTGTACCGCACCCGCTGTTTCAATTCGAGAATGTCGTCTTCACCTGCCACTACGCTTCCTGCAGCGTGGAGGCTTATGCGCGGCTGTGCCGGGAAATGTCGGAGCAGGCGGGCCAGATTCTGAGCGGAGAGTTTCCCCGTCACCTCGTCAATACGCGGGTGACGGATCTGCCGCAATGCCGGCTGCGGAAGTAAGCATTTCTCGCACGGACTTTCCGCAGCACGTCACACGAAGCGAACGCTTATGAAATCGTACCAAGCGGGCCATCACCGCTTCATCCAGGCGGGCATATTGGAAGGCGCGTGAAGTGCAACGTTACCAAACCATCAATGTTTGCGGCGGGCGCACCGCAAACCTTTCATTAGCGGGACGAATCAAGTGTGGAGGTGTAGGAAGATGAATCTGTTTGATTTGAAAGGCAGGAAAGCAATCGTAACGGGAGCGAGCAGCATGAAAGGCCTTGGCCGGGCCATGGCACAAGCTTTAAAGGAGAACGGAGCAGAGGTGGCTGTCATTTCCCGCTCGGCGAGGATCTTTGACGTGGCCCGGGAGGATGGCTTCTTTGCGCTCCAGGCCGATCTTACGAATCGAAGTGATCTCGACCGCGCATTCAGAGAAGCAGTGGAAAAGTTGGGAACTCTGGACATCCTGATCAACAATCACGGGATGAGTTATGTCCATGAGGCCATCTCGTTTCCCACGCAAACCTGGGACACCTTGATCGAGACCAATCTGACCTCTGTGTTCCTCCTGTGCCAACTGGCGGCCCCCATTATGATGGAGAAGGGATACGGGAAGATTATCAATATGGCGTCCATATGCACTTTCTTGGGCTTGACGCAAAATCCGGCCTACGTAGCAAGCAAGGCTGGCGTGGGACAAATTACCAAGGCACTCGCAAGCGAATGGGCCTGCAAAGGCATCAACATCAATGCCATCGCACCCGGCTTTATGCAAACGGATATGACGGAGGGTTTGAAAAGGAATCCCGCCCGCCAGGATTTTTTCTTCAGCAGAATTGCCGCCGGGCGTTGGGGCGAAGCAGCGGACCTAAAAGGCGTCGCTGTGTTCCTGTCATCGCACGCTTCTGATTACATCCATGGGGCCATCATCCCCGTCGACGGCGGATATTTGGCCCGGTAGCCAGGAACCGAGTTTCTGCAACTGTGGCTACCAAAGGCCTCGACCGCATTTAATCAATTGATGGTGGCCCGGTTCCCCTGGTAAGCTCTCAGTCCCAGGTTTGCTCTGTTTGTTTCCGCTTCAGCCGCAGGCCCGAGTGTCGGAGGAGCAGTTGGAGAAGCTACGCAAGCCGGTCAGTCAGAAAAGCCGCAGAACGGGAAACATGATTACAACCCTGAGACAACCGAGGGCTAAGAACCGTTTCGCTGCCACCTCCAATGAATAACGCTCCGCCGAGGATGGACTTCATCCCCTAGTGCTGCGCGGAGCCCGTCAAAATCAACAAGCAAGTAGATGCGTTAGCGGCATTCGGGCTTCTTCTAGTTTTGGCAAGAATGCTGGCACAAGAAAAAGGCAGGCGTGTAGGGCCTGCCTTGTAAGGGTGTTGCTGCTGTTTTCCTCACCTCTTGACGGTTCCAGACATTTGCGGTTTGGAGTGGTTGTTCTGCTTCGAGGATTTCTTCGCGAAACTATCCCGTATCTCCCGGAAAACCTTGTCCGCGTTGATCCTGTAATGCGCGGCTTCCTTTGCGAGCTTCGAGTCCTTTGGGAGCGTCGCGCCGGAGAGGTACGCCGGGCAATACAGGTCGGAGGCGAGGGCACAGACCATGAGGAATCTTCCGGTTTCTGCGGTTGTCATGCAATCCAGTTTGGCACTCGCCAGGTTAGGCGAGTCCACGTAGCCGCCGTTGGGCGATTTTGTCTTCGCCATCTCCCACGAAAAAAATTTGGAGATGCGGTGCTGGCTGTCGTGGCCCAACTGTTCAAAGTAACGGAGGCCAATCAGGCTAAGCTCGTGCCGGGGTAGTTGGCCGGGCACACGTTTATAGACCTCTTGGAGCAGCCGCTTTCGGAATTCTTGTTGAATGCGCAATTCCGCGGCTTGCTTCCTCCGCTCCGCCTTCTCTTCGGGGGTAAGACCCACCGCGTGCTCCGCGTGGGTCTTGCATTTCGGGTTGGAGCAGATGTGCGGTTTTGTCCCAACTCGGTTTCCCTCAACCACCAATGGAGCGACAGTGTCGGGGCAGTCGCCCGCCTCCGCGTCGTGGTAGTCGGGTCGGTAAATAATGCCGGCCAGGCGTTTCTGACCATAGAACAGATGCGAGTCTGAAACGGACACCGTCGCGTAGCATCTCTTTGATTTGATTTTCTCTTCATTGTCGTCCATTAATCCCCCATCACAAGGCGGGGAGATTTGCCGTTCTCGGCAAACCATGCACACAGAGGCCCGCTAGTTGCTAAAACGAGGTATTATCGAGTGAACGCGCATCCAAAGAAAGGAGAGAGGGAATCATGCGCCAGATAGCGTGGTATCTCGGCCCAGTGCTGCTCGTCAACTTGCCCTCTGATTTCCATCTTGTGCGTACCTCCTATATACATTATGGCCTACACGTAGAAGTGCCGCCTCTGGCGGTTCTAGCGTTTTGATCGCAGGGTCGCACTCGGAAGTTGATTTCCAATTGGTTGCGGAGGAGTTATTTCGCCCGTCTCACCGCAACTTGCGGCCGCTCAGATGGGTTTCGCACTGTCAGGGATTCGGCATGAAAAGTCACCTTCCCGCCCCGTGGCTACATCGGCGGTCAACAGCAAAGCACAGTTTGACAGGGTGAGACAATCAAAAGAACGGGGTTTGCGGAGCGGCCGGGAATGATTATGATAGTCAACAACCTGAGGACTGTACGACCTTTAGGGAGATGACAAATGGCAGCGGGAGACCCTCAACGAGTATGGTTTCCGGAGATGCTCGCAAGACTTCGATGCCAGTGGAACTCCCAGATGTCATTCCCGGCGTTAATCGAGTTGCGCAATAAGCTGGACGCGATGCTGCAGCAAATTCGATCCGAGCGGCATATTGTGTCACCTGTCTTGCGCTGCCCCGAGTGTGGGACAACCGGACCTTCGGCTGAACCTCACGTAAGCGTTCGGGCGCTTATCCTCTCGCTCGGCCGATTCGGTATCACTTCGCAAAAAGACACAAAGCGAATTGAGAGAGACTGGGCGGAGTATCGGGTCCAGAACCGGCTTGATCTTTACGGGCAAGCATCAGCCACAGTCGCCGAAAGTCATTCGGAACAATCCAAGATGGTCAGATGTGCCCACATCAGCTCTACGCCGGGTCTAGGATACTGAATTCGTTTCTGGAAAAAGCGATCCTTCGAATCCGTCCAAGTCGTTTCAGACGGGCATCTACAACCTAAAGTCCCCAGTGAGGGCCGATACCCCCGCTCAACTGATGCACGGCCAACCGCCCCGAATCGGGATTCGCGTCCTCGAACCCCGTATCTCGGGAGTTTGAACGCGTGAGGCACTTCAACGGCCAGGTGTCGGCTGCCCGAATCTGATCCAGGGTGGCACAAGCCCAGAGCTTCTGAAAGAAGGCGATTGCCCGCCGGGCAGATTGCTGGGCATTTCCCGCCCCGTCACAGATCACCGCCAACGGAAATGGATCGCGGCCAATCCAGTAGGCGTCTTCATTCGCCGTGCGGCCCTGCTGGGGCCGGGATGCTCCATAGCATCCCACCAGGGTACTTGTTTGAGAAATGGGAATATGATTCATACCAACAGGGACTGTCTTACCTTTGATCGTTATTGGGCCAACAAAGGATTGCTTGGCCGCGTCAGCGAGCGGGGCCATCAGGTCCATGTCCTGGTCGTCTCTTTATGGTCGCAAGATACTTCACGACACTTAGCCGATAGACGGAGGGAAACTCCGCACCCGGTCTTGCACGCATGATGATGTCGGCTGCGTCGGTGACCCGGGCAACCAGAGGGGAGGTTCGATCACCAGACCTCATGCTTGTCCCGCATGAGGTCCTTTGCCCTCACATTGCCCAGACGGATCAGGTGTAA
>Ga0187856_1001546_pt1 | contig 18254 bp, 17 predicted proteins | sample June2016WEW_8_40_FD_132443 | JGI IMG/M metagenome (GOLD analysis project Ga0187856, IMG submission 132443) | Peatland microbial communities from SPRUCE experiment site at the Marcell Experimental Forest, Minnesota, USA - June2016WEW_8_40 | ecosystem: Environmental > Terrestrial > Soil > Wetlands...
AGCAGCATCAGATGCTCAGCGCGTTCCTTGGGGTCGGCGAGCAGCTCTTCCTCGAGCGCCTTGTCCTCGTGCGGGGTGGCGCCGCGGCGGCGGGTGCCGGCGATCGGGCGAATGGTGACGGTGCCGCGGCTCGTTTTGACCAGGATTTCCGGGCTCGAACCGGCGACCGCGAAGGTGCCGAAATCGAGGAAGAATAGATAAGGCGAAGGATTGACGCGCCGCAAAGCGCGATAGAGCGCGAACGGCGGCAGCGCGAACGGCGCCTCAAAACGCTGCGACAGCACGACCTGAAAAATATCGCCCGCGGCAATATAATCCTTGGCGCGCAGCACCATGCGCTTGAATTCTTCCGCGGAGGTGTTCGAACGCGGTGTTACATCGAGCGGCCCGGCGTCGCTCGCCGCCGCCGATTTGTCGAGCGGCCGGTCGAGCGCGTCGACGATCGCCGCCAGCCGTTCAACCGCGTGCGCCAGCGCCGCCTTGGCGCTGACTCCGGGATGCACCCGCACCGGCGTGACGATGGTGATCGTGTCCTCGACCGCATCGAAGACGATGACCAAGGTCGGGCGGACAAGGATCGCATCGGGAATGTCGATCGGGTCGTTTCCCGGCGGCGGCAAATCTTCCATCAGCCGCACCATGTCGTAGCCGAGATAGCCGAAAATGCCCGCGGCCATCGGCGGCAAAGCAGCGGGCAGGGCGATGCGGCTTTCGCCGACAAGGACGCGTAGCGCGGTGAGCGGTGTATCATTTGCTTGAACAAACGCAGCGGGATCGGTCTGTACCGTGCGGTTGATCTCCGCGCCTTGGCCGTTGACGCGGAAGATGACGTCGGGCTCGAGACCGATGATCGAATAGCGTCCGCGCACTTCGCCGCCTTCGACCGATTCAAGCAAAAAGCTCATGGCTGACGAATGCCTTGCGCCGGTGATCTTGAGAAAGGCGGAGACCGGCGTTTCCAAATCGGCGACGAGCGTCGTCCATGCCACCTGCGGCTCGCCGGCCGCGTAGCGTGCGGCAAACGCTGCAGCCGAAGGCTCGATCTGCATCTAGTGTCCCGATTCCGAAGTTCGCAAACGCTTGCGGCCCACTCTGATGCGAACTTCGGAATCAAAGGGACACTAGCAAATTTATAAGCCTAGTACCCACTTTCATAGAAACGTGATTCGCGCGGGCAGTGAATTCGAGAGTCGGATGAGACACTTGTTCGCATCGTTGCCTGCGCGGATTGGTGATTCCGGGTACTAGTGCGGGTTTTGGATTTGAAGTTCCTATTCGAGTTCGCCGGTGAATTGCAGGAACTTCAAATCCACCGCACTAGTTCGTATCCGGCTCCGGCGCGCTGGCGCCGAGGGCTTGCGCCAGCGCAGCCTGATTGACGCTGGTGCCGAGATCGCTTTCGAGCCACCCTACGTATTGGCCGAAAAGATCATTGCTCTGTTGGCGCTGCACCACTTCCTCGATGTGCTTGGCATCGGATGAATTTGCCTCGGGTTTCGGAGTGGTCACGTCGGTCACGCGGAACACCATCCATTCGCCCGGTCGGTCGCCCTCGGCGCTGCCGAAGCCGTTCTTGGCGGTGTGGAACACCGAACTGATGATCTTGGCCGACACGGCTTCGGTCGCCTTGCCGCGCTTGAGCTTGTCGGCTGTTTCGACCTTAAGGTCATTGGCCTTGGCGACCGCGTCCAAGGGAGTGCCGTTCTTGAGCTTGTCGAGGAGATCGGCTGCTTTGGCCTTCAGCCGCGAAGCCATCTCGTCCTCGCGCCAGCGCTCTTCGACCTCTTTTTTGACTTCGTCGAGCATGCGATCGCGCGCCGGCGTGGTGCCGGCCACGTCGTACCAGATGTAGCCGCCGTCGGCCTGGATCGGATCGTTCTCCACCCCGACATCGGAGGCGAAGGCGGCGCTGATCACGTCGCCGGCATGGGGCAGGTTGGTGACGAGCTTGCCGTCCGGATCGCGGCCGGAGCGATCGAGATCGTAGGTGACGACAGCCAGCTTCAGCTTCTGCGCCGCGTCTTCCAGGGTGCCGCCGCCGGCGCGCTCGTCCTCGATCTTGTCGTGAAGGGCCTGCACCTCGGCCTTGGCGCGCTCGGTCGCGATGTCGTTGCGGATCTGCGGCGCAATTTCGGCGAGCGATTTCGCCTCCTCCGGTTCGATCTTGAGCGCGGTGACGATGACGGCGCCGAAGCGTCCCTTGACCGGCGCACTCACCTCGCCGTCCTTGAGCGAGAAGGCGGCGTCGGCGACGGCCGGATCGATGATCTCCGATTTCAGCACTGTACCGAGATCGATGTCCCGCTCCTTGAGGCCGCGCTCGGCGGCGAGCGCGGCGAAGCTCAAGCCGTCCTTCATGCGCGCGTCGGCGGCCTCGGCTTCCGGCATGGCCGGAAAGACGATCTGCTCGACGTGTCGACGCTCCGGCGTAATATAGCGACTGCGGTGTTCGTCGAAGGCGCGTTTGATGTCCGCGTCGGGGATCTCCATCCATTTCGCGATTTCCATCGGCGCCACCTGAACGGTCGCGATCTTGCGGTATTCCGGCGCCCGGAACAGGATTTTGCGCGCCTCGAAATACTTGTCGATCTCATCGGCGGTCGGTTGCGGAATGTCGCCCGCCTGCGCCGGGCCCAGCGTCAGGTATTCGATGCCGCGCTCTTGGTTCTGGAATTGATTGATGGCTTCGAGCCATGCGTTCGCCACCGGCAGTTCGCCGGAGAGTGAATCGATGATCTGCCGGCGCAGCGTCGCCCGCCGCTGTTCGGCGACGAAGAGCTGCTCGCTATAGCCGGCGTTGCGCAGGAACTGCTCGAACCGCATGCGGTCGAACTGCCCGGTCGGGGTCTGGAGCGTCGGATCTTTAGTGATGCGCCGCACGATCTCGGCATCGGAAATGCCGAGCCGCATCTGCCGCGCGCGCTGGTCGAGGCCAACCTCGGCAACCATTTCGCCGAGCACTTGCCGGTCGAGGCCGAGTGCTTTCGCCTGTTCCGGTGCCAGCGGATGGCCGAGCTGGCGGGAAATTTGCTGCAGACGCTCGTTATAGGTCCGGCGGAACTGCTCGATCGGGATTTCGGTGCCGCCGACCTTGGCGACCGTCGAGCGGCCATAGCCGCGAAAAATGTCGTTGACGCCCCAGACCGCGAAGCTCAATGCAAGCAGGCCCATGACTGCGCCCATGACGGCGCGGCCGAGCCAATTGGCGGAGGCTTTGCGGATACCTCGAAGCATTTGGGTCCAACGTTTGTGTGATGCCGGTCGGGGGTGCCGGGCGGGAGCGGCGCATCATAAAGAGCGCCGCGCTGCCCCGCAACCGACGGGACTTTCTGGTAAAACGTCCCTTTTCCGGGTGCAAGGCGTCTGCTAACGGCTCTTTGTCGCAGGCTTTGCGGCAAGGACATTGAGGCCAAGATGATGGCGCGCCGCCCGCTGGTCGCCGGCAACTGGAAAATGAATGGCCTGAAAAGCTCGGCCGGCGAATTGCAGAAGATCATCGCCGGCGCGCGCGAGCTTCCCAAGGTCGAGCTGATCGTGTGCCCGCCGGCGACGCTGGTCGCCAGCTTTGCGGAGGCCGCGCGCGGATCGCGCGTCTCGATCGGCGGCCAGGACTGTCACGCACTGTCCTCGGGGGCTTATACTGGGGATATTTCGGCGGAAATGCTCAAGGATGCCGGCGCCGCCGCCGTCATCGTCGGTCATTCCGAACGCCGCCACTATCACGGCGAGACCGATGCGGCAGTGCGCGCCAAGGCGCTCGCGGCGGGTCGCGCCGGCCTACTCGCCATCGTTTGCGTGGGGGAGACGCGCGCCGAACGCGAAGCCGGACACACGCTCGCCGTGGTGGGCACGCAGCTCGACGGCTCCCTGCCGGACGACCCGGTGGATGTCGTCGTCGCCTACGAGCCGGTCTGGGCCATCGGCACGGGGCTGACGCCGACGGCCGGCGATGTCGGCGACATGCACCGCTTCATCCGCCAGCGGCTTGGCTCCCGCTACGGCAAAGCGGAGCAGGGGATTCGCATTCTTTACGGCGGCTCGGTCAATCCGGCGAACGCGAAGGAACTGCTGGGGGTCGAGAACGTCGATGGGGCGCTGGTCGGCGGCGCCAGCCTCAAGCCTGACGCGTTCCTGGCGATCGCCGGCTTTTATCGGTAGCACGGCTACGCTCGGCTCCCTGCCTCTGGCGGCCCGGGGATAAGGCCGGAAAGTCCGGGCCGGCACCGCCATAGAAAATCCACTTGGGATCATGTAGAGACGCGCGCGACTTCCTATATCGAGGCGCGAAGCCAGCGGCCGCAAGCGGACATCATCGATGCTCACCGTCGTTATCGTCGTTCACCTCATGCTCGTCCTCGCCATGATCGGAGTGATCCTGCTGCAGAAATCTGAGGGCGGAGGACTCGTCAGTTCCACCAGCGGCTTTATGACCGGCCGGGGCACGGCAAATGTATTGACGCGGACGACAGCATTGCTCGCTGTGGGATTCTTCATAACCAGTCTGACGCTGTCGTGGCTGGCCGGCCTTGGCCGCCGGCCAGCCTCGCTCATCAATACCGGCGCGCCGGCGACCCAGGAGGCGCCTGTTGGCGCCCCGGCAGCGCCGCCGCTGAGCCAAAGCGGTCGTGGCGTTCTCGACCAGTTGCGCGGCATTGCGCCGGCGGCGCCAAGCCCAGCGCCAAGTGGACCGCAGGTCCCGCAGTCGCAATAGGCACGGAACCATGGCGCAAGCGACTGCCGCCACGACGCTTGCGATGAACAGAGCTGGGCGATCTCCAGCGTGGCGTGAGGATTCTGGCAGAACTACCTGCTATTGTGCCGTTTTCCCATTGCGGGGCGTGCGCGACAGCCATTCCGGAAAAACGCTCGTCGAATCGGGCAACCCACGTTAGAGCTTAAATCCCATGGCGCGGTACATTTTCATCACCGGCGGCGTGGTCTCCTCTCTTGGCAAGGGTCTCGCTTCCGCAGCGCTCGGCGCGCTGTTGCAGGCGCGCGGCTACAAAGTGCGCCTGCGCAAGCTTGATCCCTACCTCAATGTCGACCCGGGCACGATGTCGCCCTACCAGCACGGCGAGGTGTTTGTCACCGACGACGGCGCGGAGACCGACCTCGATCTCGGCCATTACGAGCGCTTTACCGGACGCCCCGCGACCCGCACCGACAACATCACCACCGGCCGTATCTACCAGGAAATCCTCGCCAAGGAGCGGCGCGGCGATTATCTCGGCGCCACCATCCAGGTCATTCCGCACGTCACCAACGCCATCAAGGATTTTATTCGCGACGGCAACGAGGGCTTCGATTTCGTGCTGTGCGAGATCGGCGGCACGGTCGGCGACATCGAGGGCCTGCCGTTCTTCGAGGCCATCCGCCAGTTCGGCAACGACCTGCCGCGGAACCACGCGGTCTACATCCATCTGACGCTGCTGCCGTTCATCCCCAGCGCCGGCGAACTCAAGACCAAGCCGACCCAGCACTCGGTGCGCGAATTGCGCGCCATCGGCATCCAGCCCGATATTCTGCTCTGCCGCACCGAGCGGCCGATTCCCGAAAGCGAACGGCGCAAGCTCGCGCTGTTCTGCAACGTGAGCGAAAGCGCCGTGATCGAGGCGCGCGACGTCGACAACATCTATGCGGTGCCCGAAGCCTACCACGCCGGCGGTCTCGACGGTGAAGTTCTCGCCGCCTTCGGCATCGAATCACCGCCCGAGCCCGATCTCGCCACCTGGCATTTCATCAACGAGCGCATCCGCAATCCGGAAGGCGACGTGACCATCGCCATTGTCGGCAAGTACACCGGCATGAAGGACGCCTATAAATCGCTGATCGAGGCCCTCTCCCACGGCGGCATTGCCAACAAGGTCAAGGTCAATCTCGATTGGATCGAGAGCGAGGTGTTTGAGAACGAGGATCCCGCGCCGTTCCTCGAACACGTCGACGGCATTTTGGTTCCCGGCGGCTTCGGCCAGCGCGGCGCCGAGGGAAAAATCCGCGCCGCGCGGTTCGCGCGCGAGCGCCATGTGCCTTATTTCGGCATCTGCTTCGGCATGCAGATGGCGGTGATCGAGGCGGCGCGGAACCTCTGTGGCATCGAGGCTGCGAACTCGACCGAATTTGGCGCGACGCCCGAGCCGGTCGTCGGCTTGATGACCGAATGGATGAAAGGCAACGAGTTGCAGAAGCGCGGGATCGGCAGCGATCTCGGCGGCACCATGCGGCTCGGCGCCTATCCGGCCATCCTGCAGCGCGGCAGCCGCGTGGCCGAGATTTATCACGCCAGGGAGATTTCCGAGCGCCACCGCCACCGCTACGAAATCAACACCGCCTACAAGGACCGCCTCGCGCAACACGGCATGCGCTTTTCCGGCATGTCGCCCGACGGCCTGCTGCCGGAGATCATCGAGTACGACGACCATCCCTGGTTCATCGGCGTGCAGTTCCACCCCGAGCTCAAATCGCGCCCGTTCGCGCCGCACCCGCTGTTTTCCTCCTTCATCGAGGCGGCGGTGGAGCAGAGCCGGCTGGTGTAATGCGCATGGAGCTTTTCCAATTTTAGGAAAGCGGTGGCGGCCCGAATTGGCGGGCAGGATGGCCATTCAACTTATTGACAGTAAGGAAACTCGCGAGTAGCTTATCGCGAAATGTAAGGGTTCCGTCGATCGGGAGCGAAGCATGACCGAGGACAGTCCGGGCACTAAGATCGCGGAACAGCTGATGACCCGGCCGAACGGCGCCACGATGGACGAGATCATCGCGGTGACCGGCGGGCCACAATACAACGTGCTGAAAAGGCTCGAAGCCCGCGGCTATCGCTTGCGCAAGGTCAAAGAAGGTAGGGAAACACGGTATTTTGCGCAGGCGCCAGCGTCGCCGTCCTACGAAGCGACGGTAACCAGCAAGGGCCAGATTACGCTGCCCAAGGAGGTGCGCGAGCGCTTGCGCGTACGCGACGGCGGCAAAGTCAGATTCACCTTCGAAGACGGAGACCGAATTGTTGTGACAAACGGAGGGCCGAGGCTGAGTGACCTCTTTGGCATTCTCGGCAAGCCGCCGCGGAGCGCCACGCTTGAAGAGATGGATGAGGCCATCCGGGATGCGGCGGTCGCACGGTATCTTCGTGCGGTCGGCAGAAAACGATGATCGGCCTCGACACAAACGTCCTTGCGCGCCTTTTCATCGACGACGATCCAGTTCAAGCGCGATCGGCGCGGCAGTTCGTGGCTGAACGATGCAGCGAAAAGAATCCAGCCTTCATCGATCGTGTTGCCCTCTGCGAACTCGTATGGGTCCTTTCGTATTCCCATGGCTATGGTCGAGCCGAAATCGTACGCATCATCGGGCAACTGTTGGAGAGCCAAGAAATAATATTGGAAGATGCGGATGCCGTTGGCGCGGCGCTTCGCATTTTCTCATCGCGAAACATCGACTTCGCCGACGCCCTGATCGGCGAAGTCAACCGTGCGCGCGGTTGCGAGGCGACGGCTACGTTCGACCGCAAGGCGGCGAAGCTCGACGGTTTTGTCAGCGTGATCTGAACCGCGGCCTCTCGGCGCGAATTTCGCGCGCAAGCTTACCGCGCATCGGTGTTGACCCGCAGCGCGGCCGCCGTCATGGTCGCCGCCGATGAAGCCGATGCCAGTCAGGCCAAACTCCATCGTCGCCGTGGGTAAAGTGCGCTTCGGCAACGCGTTGCCGCTCGCCTTGATCGCGGGGCCGTGTGTGCTCGAGAGCCGCGCCCATGCGCTCGAGATGGCGGCCGCGCTCAAGGATATCGCCGCGCGGCGCGGCGTCGGCTTTGTCTACAAGACTTCATTCGACAAGGCGAACCGCACCAGCGGGCGGAGCGCACGCGGCGTCGGCCTCGACAAGGCGCTCGCGATCTTCGCCGAGCTGCGGCAAAAACTCGGCGTGCCGGTGCTCACCGACGTGCACGAGCCCGAGCAGTGCGCGCCCGTCGCCGAGGTCGTTGATATTCTGCAAATACCGGCCTTCCTGTGCCGGCAGACCGATCTCTTGGTCGCCGCCGCCAAGACCGGCCGGGCGATCAACGTGAAGAAAGGCCAGTTCCTCGCGCCCTGGGACATGGCCAACGTGGTGGAAAAGATCACCGGCGCCGGCAACCGCAACGTACTCGTCACCGAGCGCGGCGTGTCGTTCGGCTACAACACGCTCGTCTCCGACATGCGGGCGCTGCCGGTCCTGGCGAAGACCGGCGCGCCGGTGATCTTCGATGCGACGCACTCGGTGCAGCAGCCGGGCGGGCAGGGGGCCTCCTCCGGCGGCGAGCGCGAGTTCGTGCCGGTGCTGGCGCGCGCGGCCGTGGCCGTGGGCATTGCCGGCCTCTTCATCGAGACCCATCAGGACCCCGACCGGGCGCCGTCCGACGGACCGAACATGATACCGCTCAAGGAGATGGAGCCGCTTCTTGAGCGCTTGATGCAATTCGATGCCTTGGCGAAGGCGCTCGCCAAAACCCCAGCCAAGAGTGCGGCAAAGACGTAAGCCCGCCGGCTCTGGTCGCGAGGCGCGAAAACCACCATCATCGATACTGACGGCCAGGGGTGCCGCGGAAAAAACGCGGCTGAGATCAGACCCGTCGAACCTGTCTGGATCATTCCAGCGAAGGGAGCCGCGTTGAACGACACGATTCATTCCGTCACGCCCACAAACAATCGGCCGAGTGTCGCCATCATCGGCGCGGGCGTCGTCGGTCTCGGCATCGCCTGGCGGCTCGCCGGCCGCGCTGTGGTCACGGTCTTTGACCGCGCCAAGGCCGGATCGGGCGCAAGCCATGCGGCCGCGGGCCTGCTGGCGGCCTGTTGCGAGGCCGAGCCAGGGGAAGAGGCGCTGGTCGCACTCGGCCGCCAGAGCCAGGCGCGCTGGCCGGCCTTTGCCGAGGAACTTTTGCGCGCAAGCGGCATCGATGTCGAACTGCGCCACGAGGGCACGCTGGTCCTCGCCTGACCGCGGACGATCAGGCCGAGATCGCGCACCGATTGGAGTTTCAGCGGCAGCTCGGCCTGCCGCTCGAATGGCTCTCGGCCGCGGCGACGCGGGCGCGCGAGCCCCACCTTGCCAGCAAAATCGCCGGCGCGCTTTTTTCGCCGCAGGATCACCAGGTCGATAACCGCAAGCTGGTGCAGGCGCTGCGCGTTGCCGCCGAGAGCGCCGGTGCAAAAATTCACGAGCATCGGCCGGTCAAGGAGATTGTCGTGCAAGGCGGCCGGGCCGGGGGTGTAGTGCTCGAAGACGGAACGATCGCCGCCGCCGATATCGTGGTGCTTGCCGTTGGCGCTTGGTCGCGCGGCATCCCCGGACTGCCGCCCGACCGGCGGCCGCCGGTGCGCCCCATCAAGGGCCAGATGCTGGCGCTGCGGATGGATTCCGCTGCGCCGCTCATCTCTCACGTGTTGTGGGCGCCGGGCGCCTATCTGGTGCCGCGACGCGATGGCAGGCTCATCGTCGGCGCGACCGTCGAGGAAAAGGGCTTTGACGATAAAATCACCGCCGGCGGTATGCTCACGCTGCTGGAAGCTGCCTGGCGGGCGGTGCCCGCAATCGAGGAGCTGCCGATCGAGGAAATTTGGGTCGGTCATCGGCCGGGCAGCCGCGACGACGCGCCGATCCTCGGACCCGGGCCGCTGGAAGGCTTGTTCTATGCCACCGGCCACCACCGTAACGGCATCCTGCTGGCCCCGGTGACGGCGGATTCGATGGCCCGTCTCGTGCTCGATAACGTCGTCGAGCCGGCCATAAAGCCGTTCGGTCTCGAACGCTTTTTGCCGGCGCGCGCTGCCGAGTGATTCTTTTTCGCTTTTTTCTCTTTTTGGAGAAGCCGATGACCGAAGCATCGATCCAGGTGAATGGGAACAGCGAGCCGCTGGGCGCGCAAAAAACGCTCGAAGCGTTGCTGGCGGAAAAAGCCGTCGATACCGGCCAGCGCGGCATCGCGGTCGCGCTCAACGGCGCCGTCGTTCCGCGTGCGGCCTGGCCGGCGACGCCGTTGCGGCCCGGCGACAGCGTCGAGATCGTACGCGCGCGCCAAGGGGGATAGAGCGTGATCCGATCATGTTGAACCGCCCCCGTGTTTTCCGCTCGTCCCCGCGAAAGCGGGGACCCAGTTCCACTGAAGTGTCGCAACCTGGATTCCCGCTTGCGCGGGAATGAGCGGAGTAAGCTTTAGGAGCATCAAAGAAATGTCCGATCCGCTCGTCATTGCCGGTTGCGAATTCCGCTCGCGCCTTTTCCTTGGCACGGCCGGCTACCCTAATCGCAAAATCATGCTCGACGCCGTCGCCGCGAGCGGCGCCGAGATGGTGACCGCTGCGATCCGCCGCATCAGCCTCGCCGGCGACGACGAGAGCCTGATCGAGCTGTTGGCGGGCCGCGTCCGCTTCCTCCCCAACACCGCCGGCTGCCAGACCGCGAAGGATGCCGTGCTCACCGCCGAACTCGCGCGTGAAGCGCTCGACACCCATTGGATCAAGCTCGAAGTGATCGGCGACCGCGAGCTGCTCTATCCCGACGTCGAGGAACTTCTGCGCGCGACGCAGATGCTGGTGGCGAAAGGTTTTGTCGTGCTGCCTTACTGCACCGAAGACCCGGTGATTTGTCGCAAGCTCGCCGACGCCGGCGCCGCCGCTGTGATGCCGATGGGCTCGCCGATCGGCTCCGGCCTCGGCATTTCCAACCCGCACCTCATCGAGCTTTTATGCACGCGGTCACCCGTTCCCGTGGTGCTCGATGCCGGCATCGGCACCGCCTCCGACGCGACGCTGGCGATGGAGCTCGGCTGCGCGGCGGTGCTCGTCAACACCGCGGTATCGAAGGCGCGCGACCCGGTGATGATGGCGAAGAGCATGCGCGCGGCGGTGGAAGCGGGCCGGCTGTCGCGGCTCGCCGGCCGTATCGCCAAGCGCACCCACGCCGAACCGTCGAGCCCGCAATTCGGGCTGGTGGGGACGTAAGAGGGATTGGGGAAAACCCAGCAAACCTGTCGGCGCGCGCTTACCGGTTCCTTTTCGTTTATATAACTTCGACGCGATCAATTTATGTGAGACGGCAAATCGATGGCCCGAAGGAAGCAGTGGATGCCGACGATTCGCGCGCCCCGGTCGGCGCTGCCGGACGAGGCGGAAAAGCAAGCGATCATCGCAGCCTGCGAGACTTTCATTCGCAATGTCTTGAAGCCGCGCTTCCTGCCTGGGATCAGGCCGACTGAATGGAACTACGTGATCGACATCCATGGCGCGTGGACGGCGGGGCGATATCGCTTCATGCAGCGCTACAGGTCGGGCATGGCGCACAATCGTGGCGAGGAGTTCGATGCGCCCTTCGCCCGCATCGACCGCATGGGACGAGACCGTTTTGATATTTACTGGATGCGGCACACGGGCAAATGGTGGCGGCTTTACGCCGGCGTGACGTTTGTCGAGGCGCTGCGAATCCTCGAAACCGACGAGGTCCTGCGTCCGGTCTGACCCCTGCGCCCGGTTGCGCGCCGGCGCCGATTTTCGTCCTCGATACAGAAGCGGTGACCGCAGCCATGAGCGAATACCAGTACTACGAGTTCCAAGCGATCGACCGTCCGCTCAGTGAAGCGGATCGCCGGGCGCTTCGGGATTTATCGACACGGGCGCGGATCACGGCCACGAGCTTCACGAACTCATATGAATGGGGCGACTTCAAAGGCGATCCAGCCAAACTCATGGAGCGGTGGTTCGACCTCCACCTCTATGTGGCGAACTGGGGCTCGCGCCGGATGATGATCAGGCTGCCGGCGCGGATGATCGACCGCCATCTCCTCGAAGCATTCCTCCGAGAGGTCAATTGCGCCGAGCTAAAGGTCGCAGGCGAGAACCTGATCCTGGACATCGGGCGCGACGAGGTGGAGTCCGAGGATTGGGATGATGACGGCTCGGGCTGGCTCGCGGCCCTGACGCCGCTGCGGGCCGAGGTCCTTGCGGGCGACCTGCGGCTCTTCTATCTGCTCTGGCTGACGGCGGTCGAGGCCGACATCGTCGCGGCGGACGAGCTCGAGCCGATGCCCGGAATTGGGCCGATGACGACGGGGCTGGAAGCTTTCACCGAGTTCTTCGGCATCGATCCGGATCTTGTCGATGCGGCGGCCGAACGCTCCGTTGTCGGGAGCGCGATATCTGCGGATGCCGCTCGCAGCGTGATTGCGGCGATGCCCGATCGCGAGAAGACCGGGCTGCTCGTGCAATTGTTCGAGGGTGCTCCCCATGTGACGGCCGAACTGCGGGCCGAGGTTCGCAAGCGTCTGGGACCCGAAACCGTCGCTCCACCAGTTGCCGCACGTACCGCCGGCGAACTGCGCGCCCGCGCCCGGGCGATCCGTCTCGCCCGTGAGCGTGCAGACGCCGACAAGGCAGCCGCAGAACGCAAACGCCAGGCCGAGGAAGCAGAGAAAGTCCGCCGGGCGCGGCTGGACGCGGTCGCGCGACGGGGTGAGAGCGGCTGGCGCGAGGTCGAGAGCGAAATCGAGCGCCGCAACCCGGGCGGCTACGACAAGGCGGCAAGCCTTCTGTTCGATCTCAAGGCGATCGCCGAGGAGAGCGGCACGATCGAGGACTTCCTTCGCCGACTTCGCACGATCCGTGAGCGACATGTCCGGAAGGAACGGTTTATCGAACGGCTGGCGGCATTAGGATAGCGCAGCGCGTCATGGTCGGATTCGAACCCGCGAGGGAGCAAGAAAAATCTCCCTGCCGGTTTTCAAGACCGTTGCCTTAAACCACTCGGCCACCCTTTCGGCGGTGATTTACTCCGAGAGCGGGCCGCTTGTCGCGGCTCGCCGGCCGCATCGCCAAGCGCAGGAACGCCGAGCCGTCGAGCCCGCAATTCGGACTGGTAGGGGACGTGAGGGGTTTAGGATAGCATGGCAGCCCACCGGGGCAACTTGGCGGGCTTTTCCATTGGCGCCCGCCACTGAAAGAAATGGCAGCTGCTTCAATGTGGCGCTACTCCGAGAAACTCCTTCAGACGAAGGCTTACTGCTTTCCGGCGTTCGGCAAGAAAGCTTTTGTACCCTTCGACACCGAGGACGGCGGAGTTGGTCGGAATACACTGGGCCTCAAAGGCGGCGAGGCCCGCCTTCTCGATCAGGGGTGAGAAGTACTGGCTTGGCGGCTTGTCACTGATCTTCCGGTTAGTCTCGCCGCCGATGAAGGCGAGATTGGCGATGTCATCGGCCTCGCGCGCCGTATAGCTGCCTTTAAGCACGGCCTTCGGAAAGATGTGGTGAAACTGCAGACGATGGTGCGAACCCTTGTGGTCCAGCGCAATCGTCAGATTGGAGCGCCAATCGCGGGCACCGGCGGCGCGGAACGCCAGGAACATGGTCTTGAAAAGGGCGCTGCGCTGGTTTCGACCCGCCAACTCTTCGGGCGCGATATCGAGACGCCCCACTTGAAGTCGCAGGCGGTCAATCAGTTCATCTACGCCACCGTCCTGGCGCAAGGTTGCCAGATCCTGGTCGAGTAGCGTTTCGCTCGATCCACGCGAATAGCGCCCCTTGGCGTTTGCAATTAGCACCCAGTGCTGAAGACGTTGCGACTCTTTGGCTTCGATCTGGTATTTCCGCTTGTGCCCGTAATAGCCGAGCGTGACGAGTAGGAAGGGCGACGACAGGAGCGCCGGGCTGTCGATACCCACGTTGCTCTTGAGGAAGTTGAGCGCGAACTCCATCCCTGGCACACATTCCTTCCAAGCCTGCTGTAGTCGCTCGATGGGTAAGTTGCCCACGGTGAGGAAGCGTGACTGCCCAGTGGCGAAGGCGACCATGTTCTTGAGGTGGATGCCGAGATCGAGGTCAAAACCGGCCTTAGCACACTGCCTCTCGAAGTCTTGGAACGTTTTCAGCGCACCGTGCCACTTGGCGGTGATCTGCGCCAGCGCGAGGTCGGAGCTGCGCAGCTTGGCGCCCAGAGAATTCACGCGGACGAATATTTCGGTGACCTCCCCATAGGAAAGTGTGCGCTCCAATATGTCCATGCGGTAAGGGTACTTGCGGATACCTCGTAGCCTGGCGAGGCGCTTGCTGTATTTCTCGCTGCGCACATCTTCGAGGTCCGTGATTCCCGCGCGCTTAAGGAACGGCAGGTCGCTATTAGTCTTGAAGACGTCAGTAACCTTCACCCACTGCGGCATTTGCTCAAGCTTTCTGGTCGCCACGACGAAAGTCATCCGGTCGAAACGCTTTTGCAGCTCGTCTTCGCTTGAGTCCGCCTCGTCGTTAGCTCGCTCTTCTTCATCCTCCTCGTCGTCGCCGTCCTCATTCACCTCGGTTACGACTGCGAGTTCGTCGGGATGTTCTAGGTTAAAAAGCAACTCTATCGGTTTCTTACGCCCACGCACGCTTACCGACTCGCCGCGGATCACGGCAGAGAGAGAGGTGAGCCGTTGCTGGCCGTCGAGCAGGAGCCGCGAGCTGTGGTAGGGATTTTCTTGCTGCGCCACAGCGAACTCCTGCTGCGGAACGGCTTCATCGGTCTGCCAGAGCAGGATCGTGCCCGAGGGGTAGCCGCGATAGAGTGAATCGAGCAAGTCACGTACCCGGGTCGAGCGCCAGACATAGCGACGTTGCATCTCAGGCAGGCGCAGCTCTCCGCGCTCGATCATGCCAACGAGTTCTTCGACGGTGGCTTCAGCTTTAGCCAAGAACGTGATCCCCTTATGTGCCTAATCGGAACACAACCCAGAATAACATATACATTTTTGCGATATCACGCAGCACGTTGATTTTCCAAACGCTTGCGGTCCTTGGTTGCGACGGGCTGGTTGGGACTTAAGGTGCTTTGACGGCCGCCTCCCTACTCAGCCAAGCATGTCCCGCACCATCGGGACAACCTTGCGGCCGTAAAGCTCGATGCAGCGCATGAGTTTCTCGTGCGCCAGCGTCCCCGCGCTGTACTTTAAATCGAAGCGCGAAATGCCGAGGGCCTGCGCGGTCGCGGCGATTTTGCGCGCGACCGTCTCCGGCGCGCCGACGTGGAGCGCGCCGTGAGTGACTTCCTGGTCGAATTGCGCGCGTTCGATCGGCGGCCAGCCGCGCTCGGCGCCGATGCGGTCGTGCATGCCCTTGTAGGCGGGCCAGAATTCCTCACGCGCCTGCTCATCGGTCTCCGCGATATAGCCGGGCGAGTGGACGGCGATAGGTTTTACCGGCCTGCCGAGCTGTGCAAAGGCGCGCTGGTAAAGCTCGACATAGGGGCGAAACCGCTTGGGCTCGCCGCCGATGATGGCGAGCGCGAGCGGAAAATCGTAGCGGGCGGCGCGGATGACGGATTCCGGGCTGCCGCCGACACCGATCCAGGTCCGCAGCGGTCCGTTTTCGATCTGGGGGAAGATACGCTGATTTTTCAACGGCGGCCGCGTGTGGCCCTGCCAGGTCACGGTGTCCGCTTTCACGAGCGCCGCGAACAGGTCGAGCTTTTCTTCGAACAGCTCCTCGTACTGCGAGAGATCGTACCCGAAAAGAGGAAAGGATTCGGTGAACGAGCCGCGGCCGATGGTCACCTCGGCTCGCCCATTCGACGCAGCGTTGAGCGTCGAGAACCGCTCGAACACCCGAATCGGGTCATCCGAGCTGAGCACGGTCACCGCCGAGCCGAGACGGATCCGTTTGCTGCGCCCGGCAATGGCCGCGAGCACGATTTCGGGAGCGGACACGGCAAAGTCGGGGCGGTGATGCTCGCCGACGCCAAAGGCATCGACGCCAACTTCATCGGCGAGGACGCCCTCGTCGATCACATTGCGAATGACCTGCGCATGCGTCAGCAGGCTGCCGTCGGAACCGGCAGTGATGTCGCCGAATGTATCAAGCCCGAATTCAAGATGCTGTGCCATGCGTTCTCTGTTCACGCGATCCACCGGGGATCGCACCAGGAGGGGTATCCGGAAAGTACTCCTTTATGGTGGCAGATTTGCCGCCAATGCCAGTCGATTTGCGGCGTCAAGCAAACGCTTGTCGCGTGTCCACAACTTGACCCCGGCGGTCAGTTGCGCGGACGCCAGAAGATGCACGTCGACATAACCGATACCAAACCCAAACAGTCCATGCTCATCGATGAAATGCAGCACTTCGCCGTGCGAGGCGATGGGCGCCTGCGGAATGATGCGCAATGTATCCAGAACTAGCCGTCGTCGCCGCAAATGACCGAGCGCAACTTCGCCAATTACGAAGGGATGGATCAAGACCTGTTCTGCATCGAGCAACTGGAAAAGAGTTTCGTCGCGGGCGCGCAGGTGATCGACCCACACCGAGGTGTCGACCAGGATCACTTCCGTACTGGCCGCCTTCGTCGCGGCGCCACCAGACCGGGTTCGCTCCCGCCGAGCCGCGCCAATCGCCGCGCCGCCTCCCTCTCGATCAATGCCTTAAGCGCCTCGCGAACCAGGGCGGACTTCTCTTTCAGTCCGGTGAATTCCTGAGCCCTGGCCAGGAGTTCGTCGTCGAGTGCTAAAGTCGTTCGCATCTTGAATACCTTTCCTGACGGCACGAAAATATCATCATATGATGATGAATTCAATGCCACAGCTTCAATGCCACCGCGGCGATGGGGGAAGTGCCGTGATAGGATGACCGGAAAGGGGAGGTGGGTGATGTTCACAGACGGATTGTTTCGCGGCAGGCGCATCCTGGTGACCGGCGGCGGCACCGGGCTGGGCAAGGGCATGGCTGAAAAATTTCTCGCGCTCGGCGCTGAGATTTTCATCTGCGGGCGCCGGAAATCGCTGTGCGAGGCGACCGCCGCCGAACTCACCGGCAAGCACGGCGGCAAAGTCACCGCCTACGCGGTCGACATCCGCGACGCGGCCGCGGTCGACGCCATGGTGGGCGACATCTTCGCCTCGGGTCCGCTCACGGACCTCGTCAACAACGCCGCCGGAAATTTTATCTCGCGTACCGAAGATCTGAGCCCACGCGGTTTCGACGCGATCGCCAATATCGTGATGCACGGAACCTTTTACGTCACCCACGCGGTCGGCCGCCGCTGGATCGCGGGCGGGCACCGCGGCAACGTCGTCTCGATCGTGGTGACGTGGGTCCGCAACGGCAGCCCGTATGTGGTGCCGTCGGCCATGAGCAAGGCTGCGGTCCACACCATGACCATGTCGCTGGCGACCGAATGGGGGCGCCACGGGATCAGGCTCAACGCCATCGCGCCGGGCGAAATCCCGACCGAGGGCGCGAGCAAGCGCCTCAATCCGGGCGACGCGGCGGGCTCGCGCACCGAGCGCATCAACCCGATGGGACGGGTCGGCCGCATCGAGGAACTGCAAAACCTCGCGACGTTCCTCCTCTCCGACGGCTGCGAATGGCTGACCGGCCAGACCATCGCCATGGACGGCGGACAAAGTCTCGCGACCGGCGGCAATTTCTACGAGCTGCGCCACTGGACCGACGCGCAATGGCAGGCCGCCCGCGAAGCCATCAAGGCGCAGAACGAGAAGGACCGCGCCCAGCGCGCGGTGTGAATCTTCATGATCGAGTTCTTCTTCGACTGCTCGAGCCCGTGGACGTATCTCGCCTTCCACAACATCCAGCCCATGGCGGCGGAACTCGGCGTTGCGATCGCGTGGCGGCCGATCCTCGTCGGCGGCGTGTTCAACGCCGTCAATCCCAGCGTCTACGCGGCGCGGGACAACCCGGTGCCGGCCAAGGCGGCCTATATGCGCAAGGACATCGCCGACTGGGCCCGCCTCGCCGGGCTCAAAATCGTGTTTCCGCCGCTTGTGTTTCCCATCAACAGCGTCAAGGCGATGCGCGGCTGCATGCTGCTCGAAGCCGACCGCAAGCTGGTTGCCTTCGCGCGCGCGGCGTTCGAAGCCTATTGGGGCGAGGACGAGGATATTTCCCAGGACGCCGTGCTCGCCCGCGTCTGCGCGCGCGCCAGCGTCAATCCCGCCTATTTGTTCGCCGGACTGGGCGAACAGTCGATCAAGGACAAGCTGCGCGCCAACACCGAAGAGCTGATCCGCCGCGGCGGCTTCGGCTCGCCCACCATCTTCGTCGACGGCACCGACATGTATTTCGGCAACGATCGTTTGGTTCTCGTCCGCGATGCGGTCGAGCGGGCGCAAGCGAAGCGGAAGGCGGGTTAGTTAGTACGACTGAGTCAGAAAGTCGCAGTCGTTTGTTGTTGAGAATCAGGTATTTGGCGAGATTCACAGATCGGCGGAGGGCTGATATGGGTCTCGCAACGATAGCGGATGGTGCGTCTCGA
>Ga0187856_1001551_pt1 | contig 18231 bp, 20 predicted proteins | sample June2016WEW_8_40_FD_132443 | JGI IMG/M metagenome (GOLD analysis project Ga0187856, IMG submission 132443) | Peatland microbial communities from SPRUCE experiment site at the Marcell Experimental Forest, Minnesota, USA - June2016WEW_8_40 | ecosystem: Environmental > Terrestrial > Soil > Wetlands...
AAAAAAAGAAGTTGCTGGCCTCGAAAAAGAGCGGATGAAGCTGGAAAAGAATCTCACCGGGATAAAAGATATGCCCGGGATTCCCGGCGCTGTTTTTATTGTAGACCCGAAGAAGGAGAGGATCGCCATTGCGGAGGCAAAAAAGCTCTCCATACCGATAGTTGCTGTTGTTGATACCAATTGCGATCCGGACGAGGTGGATTACGTAATACCCGGAAATGATGACGCCATACGGGCAATAAAGTTGATAACAGCAAAGATGGCTGAAGCCATTCTTACGGGAAAAGAGACCGCTGCAAAAGCCGCTTCCCTTGAAGCGGAAAAGGCGGCGATACAGGAGAAGATCGGACAGGAAGAAGCTGCTGAGGCCCCTGCGGAAAGCACAGTGCCACTGCCTCCACAAGGCTTTGCGACAAAGACATCGGAGGTTTTAGGATGACAACTATTTCAGCTGACAAGGTGAAAGAACTCAGGGAGAAGACCGGTGCAGGCATGATGGAATGTAAAAAAGCCCTCACCGAAGCCAATGGAGATTCTGAAAAAGCAGTAGTTGTGCTTAGGCAAAAGGGCCTTGCAACCGCATCGAAAAAGGCAGGGCGAAGCGCGTCCGAGGGCTCTGTCGGCTCATACATACACATGGACAGAATCGGCGTTCTTGTGGAGGTCAACTGTGAGACCGATTTCGTGGCCAGGACCGATGATTTCAAGAATCTTGTGAAGGACATCTCGATGCACATAGCCGCAGCAAATCCGTCCTATACAGCGAGGGAAGATGTTCCCCCCGATGTTATTGAAAATGAGAAAGCGATTTACCGGGCGCAGGTCGCAGGCAAAGCGGCACAGGTTGTCGAAAAGATAGTGGAAGGCAAGCTGGAGAAATTTTTCGGCGATACCTGTCTCCTCGATCAAGTGTTCATTAAGGACCCCGATCAGAAGCGCACGATAAAGGACCTGGTGACCGAGAAGATCGCAAAGCTCGGGGAAAACATCGTCGTGAGGCGTTTTGTCAGGTTCCAGCTGGGAGAGCGGTCATAATCTCAGGGACGGGGGATCTTCATTCCTATCCTGAGGACTTCCTATACACGAGCCGCCCCCCCTCCCTGACGGACGGGGTGCGCAAGCAGTTGATGCGTAGCCCGGGAGTGACCAGACGGAGTCCTCATACTCATAAGCCGGATCATCGGCCGACAAGGCAGTACGTCGTGCGGGAGGTTAAGACCAACGTCCGAATGCTTCCTCAGTTCGGACCACTCGAACCTCTGCCTGCTGACACGGTCTGGATGACCGCGAAACGGACCGAGACATACAGCGGCCGTACAACAGTGGCGAGTGGAGACACTCTCTCACAAGGCGAGTGCGTTACCACGGGAAGGCGAAAGTGGGGCAGCCCACACAAGCGGCTTCTCACCGCCCTCGTGGGCTGGGTCTCAGCCGCCAGGACTTAAGATGAAAGGCTTCACCTATAAACGGATACTGTTGAAACTCAGCGGCGAAGCCCTCATGGGCGAAAAGAGCTATGGGATCGATTCGACGACGGTTCATTTCATGGCATCTGAAATCAGGGGAATTGTTGCCATGGGGGTCGAAATTGCAGTGGTGATTGGTGGCGGGAATATTTTCAGAGGCGTGGAAGCGAGCGTCAAAGGAATGGAACGAGCGTCTGCCGATTACATGGGAATGCTTGCCACGGTCATCAATGCTCTCGCCCTTCAGAACTCCCTCGAGAAGATTGGAGTTCATACGCGAGTCCAGTCTGCGATAGAGATGCAGGAGCTGGCCGAGCCCTATATCAGGCGCAGGGCAATGAGGCACCTCGAAAAAGGCCGCGTCGTTATCTTCGCTGCGGGGACAGGGAACCCTTACTTCACCACCGATACTGCAGCTGCCTTGAGGGCAATGGAGATCGGGGCCGAAATCATACTCAAGGCAACAAAGGTCGACGGGGTATATACCTCTGATCCCATGAAGGATCCAACCGCCAAGAAATACAGCTTCATTTCCTATATCGATGTCCTTAGGAAAGGCTTGTCGGTAATGGATTCGACAGCAATATCCCTCTGTATGGACAACAACCTGCCCATCATGGTATTTAACGTAAGGGCAAAAGGGAACATCAAGAAAATCGTTCAGGGAAAAAGGATAGGCACCTTAGTAGGGGGTAACAATGCAGAAGGAACTCAGAAGAAAGACCGTTGAAAAAATGGACGGGACCCTCGAAGCGCTCAAGAAGGACTTCGCTTCGATACGGACAGGCAGGGCGGCCCTTGCCTTGCTCGATGGCATTATGGTGGACTACTACGGGACGCCCACGCCGATTCAGCAGGTGGCAAGCCTGAGCATCCCTGACCCGCGGCAGATAGCAATTCAGCCGTGGGAACCGCGAATCATCCCTGAAATCGAGAAAGCGATCATGAAATCCGATCTCGGCCTTACCCCCTCAAATGACGGGAAGATGATACGGATCATGATTCCGGCGCTCACCGAGGAGCGGAGAAAACAACTTGTCAAGGTGGTAAAAAAGCGTGCTGAAGAGGCGAAGGTATCGGTAAGGAACATCAGGCGAGACACAAACGAGGAACTGAAGAAACTCGAGAAGGAAGAACACATAAGCGAGGACGATGTCAAAAAATTTCACGCTGAAATACAGAAACTCACCGACTCCTCCATCGAGAAGGTCGACGAGGTGCTCAGCCATAAAGAGAATGAGATCATGGAGGTTTAGCATGAATATCAATTATATCGTGAAGGTGAAGGATGCAAAGCTCGTTGACCTCCAGAAGGCGCTGCAGCAGGCAGGCATAGAAGTGGGGAGCATCATCGAGATCTTTAAGGAAGAGGAGAAGAGCCCGGAACCCGCGGCATCTCAGAAGCAATAGGGCTTTTCATCGGTCGTCATGAAAAGAGAACATTTTGTTAACAGCCTGATAACTGATCGGAAATAAAGCATAAAGAGGTACTTATGGCAAAAAAAGCGACTCCGTTAAGAAAAAAACCACAGCCGCAGAAGAAGTCTGCCAAAGACAAAGCAAAAAAAACACCGCCGCGGACAAAAGCTCCCCAGAAAGCAAAGAAATCACGCTCGGCAAGCCAGTCGGCCGTGATCAAACCGGCAAAAAAAATAACCGCGCTGCCAAAAGCCAAGGAACCGAAGCTCAAAACCGCCACCCCGAACAGGGAGGCGATATTGAAAAAGCGGCTGATTCTCAACCGGGAAGAGATCGTACGGGAAGCGAAGGCCGAGATTGGGAAATATATCAAGGGGGAAACGCGGCAGATCGTCGAGTCCGTCCTGGACGATGGTGATTGGTCGGTCATCGATCTTTCGGAGGATATCAATTTCCGGCGACTCGCCACCCACCGGGACGTCCTCCTCAAGATAGACGAGGCATTGCGGAAATTGAGAGAAGGCACCTACGGGACATGCGAAGATTGCGGAGAAGAGATAAATATCGAACGGTTAAAGGTCCTTCCTTTTGCCATTTATTGCCGAGACTGCCAGGAAAAAAGGGAAGAGATCGAAAAGATAGAAACCGAAGAGCTATAGGCTGTAGATGACCCTGTCAAGGAAAAGCCCTTTTGCTGGCGCGGTCTGACCGGCACGCCTTCTATCCCGTGCCAGGAGGATATCCCTTAGCGTTTCCGGACGTATCCTTCCCCTGCCAACCTCAACGAGCGTTCCCACAATGTTTCTCGCCATATGTCTCAGAAATCCGTTGGCCTCAAGAGAAATCTTGATGAAGTTGCCACTGAATCGCGCCGAGAGGAACGTCAGTTCCCCGAATCTCTCTGCCTGGATGCAGTAGACCTCTCGAACAGGGCTCTTCACGTCACACCCTGCTCCTCGAAAAGAAGAAAAATCATGCCTGCCCAGGAGAAACTCTGATGCGGCCTTCATGCCCCCCACGTCGAGGGGTGCCCTTATCCACCACATATACCGTTCAAAAAAAACAGGCACGTCCCCCGCGTTCGCTATCAGGTAAAAGTATCGCTTGCGAAGTGCGCTGTATCGCGGGTGGAAATCACCTGGACAGTTTTCTATAGCCATGATCTTCACATCCGGCGGGAGCTGGGCATTGAGCGCCCGCTTTAGAACCGTCTCATCAAGTCGGGACGACGAATCGAACGATGCAACCTGCGCAATGGCATGGACACCGGCATCCGTCCTGCCCGCACCGACAATAGTCACGGGCTGGCCGGTGATGCCCCGGATACTCTCCTGCAGCATGCCCTGAATGGTCACACCGGAGGGCTGCACCTGCCACCCCCGGTAAGAAGTGCCGTCATACTGAAGCTCTATCTTTATCCGCCTCAACGCGTTCACCATGGTCTGCCTCCTCTTTATTATACGCGTGAAACAGGCAAATTGTCTGACGGTAGATACCACTTCTTCGGCGGCTGCGGATGAAAAAAGAGGGATAATAGGGTAATCTCATATGTGTTTCATTGACGAAGAATAAGATTGGTTCACGTCGGAACCTTGACAACGCGTCGGAACCGATTTGACTTTCCGTGCATTTTTTTTTAATCTGATTTAAAATATCAAGAAATACAAGGCCACGAGAGAGGTATAAATGCAAGATACGGCAATTCAATTGATTCTTCAGGCAAGTTATGTTGTGAAAGGTGTCCTCCTGATTCTCTTATTCTTCTCCGTTTTTTCATGGGCGATAATCTTCTATAAATACCGGTATTTCTCAAAGGCGACGAAGGAGTCCGATGCTTTCCTGCGAGTGTTCAGGGCGGGTAGCGAGACCCGAGGGCTTTTTACCACGGCAAAAAACCTTACCGTCAGCCCTCTCGCAAACGTCTTCAGGTCTGTGTATACCGAAGAGGGGCGCGTGAACCGCGATGAGATAAAGAGACTCCTCAGGAGATACGAAGCACTGGAGATAGCAAAAATGGAGCAATATCTGAACTTCCTTGCAACAACTGGCTCAACGACCCCTTTCATCGGGCTCTTCGGTACTGTCTGGGGGATCATGAATGCATTCAGGGGGATAGGCTCAGCAGGCTCGGCATCCCTTGCGGTCGTAGCGCCCGGGATTGCGGAGGCACTCATAACGACCGCGGCGGGACTCGGCGCAGCTATCCCGGCGGTCGTGGCTTTCAACTATTATCTCAGTCGTGCCAGAATAATGAGCATAGATATGGAGGACTTCTCCGAAGAACTCCTCGATTTCTTTTCTAGAGAGACTCTATGAGGGTAGAGAGAAACAGGTCAGCGATGTCCGAAATAAATGTGACGCCGTTTGTAGATGTCATGCTGGTTCTGCTCATCATCTTTATGGTGACCGCGCCGCTTCTGCAACAAGGGATCGACGTCAATCTTCCGAAGGCAAAAGGTAAAGAGCTCCCCTCCGAGGAACGGATAACCCTCATCATCAAAAAGGGCGGGACGCTTTACATGAATAACGATCTCGTGTCCATCCCGGAAATGAAGAAAAAGCTCGAGTCCATAAGCAGGCTGAATCCCAACGTGTTTTTAAAGGCTGACCAGTCCGTGCCTTACGGCCTCGTCGTTGAGGTTATGGGCGAGATAAAGGATGCCGGGATAGAAAAACTCGGCATGATAACCGAGCCGGCCATTCAGATGAAATGAGTGCGGTGTCTCTGCAACGCACGGCAGCTCTCTCCCTGCTCCTCCATATCTCGCTTTTCGCTGCAACACTGCTGGCAGTGAGACACTCAACCCATTTCGTCATGCCGTCGCCTTATATGGTGGATCTCGTCAGTCCCGAAGCCTTCGCAAACAAGACAGCGGAGAAAAGTCTGCCTGAGAGCAAAGAAAGTCTGCCCGCGGAAAAAAGCCGGCTTGAACGGAAAGCGGATATGTCTGCTCCAAAGACACTGCGCAGGAGCGATGAAAAGTTGATCGAAGAAAGGATCGAAGCGCTCAAGCAAACAGAAAAGGACAAAACGATCGTCGAAAAAAGGATTGAAGCGCTTAAACAAACAGAAAAGAACGAAAAGATCGTCGAAAAAAGGCTGTCTACGTTAAAAGAGATAGAAAACATTAAGAGGAATCTGAAATTGGGAGAGATCATCTCCGTGAAGAAGGAGAATACTGAGGCGAAAATCGGCCCTGCTACAGGAGCCGCAGGTCAGGGGAAAGGCTCCGTGATCGATGACTACGGCAGGCTGGTGGGAGAGGAAATTCGGCGGCAATGGCAATTTCCAACAGACTTATTAGACAACAGGAACATCGAGGCGATTGTTTTGATACGGGTACAGAAGAACGGTTCCGTTCAGATACTCCACATAGAAAAGAGTTCCGGCAATCCCCTCTTCGATCGCTCTGCCTTGAGGGCGATAACCAAGGCAAGCCCTGTTACATCCCCTCCCTATGAGATGGAGATCGGAGTGAGATTCTATCCATGATAGCGATTGCATCGCACATATCGAACACGAAATACCGCACCGCCTTTTTTATTGCGTTGTGTCTGTTGTGCACCCTTCATTCCCACTTCTCTGTTGCCGATGCGAAGGTGTACATTGACGTCACATCGCCAGCAGTCAAGAAACTCCCTATTGCCATTTCCGAGTTTCCGGGGCCATCCGGCAGGGAGATCTCTGATATCATCAGGGATGATCTTGATTTTACGGGCATTTTCCTCGTCCTCGATAGGAATGCGTTTCTTGAGGCCCCTACCCAGCCCTTCAATCCCAACAACTGGACAGTGCTCGGTGTTGAAGTTGTTGTGAAAGGGACGGTGAGAAGTGATAACAATAGTGTTTCAATCGTCTCGCTATACGATGTGGGTGAAGGCAAGGAGATCTTCAAAAAGGAATACCGGGCCGAAGCCGGACTTACGCGTCCTCTTGCTCATAGCATTGCGAATGACATCTATAACCAGATAACCAATGAAGCCGGTATCTTCAGAACACGGATAGCATATATTACACGGTTCAGCGGTCATGACGAACTCTCAATCATGGACTGGGACGGCCAGCGCTCATACAGAACGGGGATAAAGAGCTCACTTTTACTCAGTCCGCGCTGGGCAAAGGATGGATCAAAACTGATCTACTCTGCCGAGAGGAACAGACAATGGGGCATATACCTCCTCGATTTCAAAAAACAGTCGGAAAAAAAGGTCTTTTCAGCCAAGGGGACAAACCTTGCCGGTGATTTCTTCCCCAATGCCGATGAGTTTGCCCTCTCTTCCTCCATGGGCGGTACATCGAACATATATCTCTACCGCATCTCCGAATCGAAACTCGTGCGATTGACTGCATCCCGGTCTGTAGAAGTTACCCCCACCGTTTCCCCTGACGGAAAGTACATAGCCTTCGTCTCTGACCGCCAGGGAAGTCCTCAGATATTCATCATGGATAAAGAGGGGTACGATGTCAGGAGGCTGACATTCAGCGGTCCTTACAACACCGCTCCGTCATGGTCTCCAAAGGGAGATAAGATCGTTTTCTCAGGAAGGTACAGTGGCAGAAATCAGATATTCACCATCAACACTGACGGTTCAGGGATAACACAGCTTACCGACAGGGGGAATAATGAAGACCCTTCCTTTTCCCCTGACGGAAGGTATATAGTATTTATTTCAGACAGGGATGGAGGGAGATCCATCTACATTATGAGGGCAAATGGAGAGGCGCAAAAAAGGATAACACCAAAAGGTGAGCGGGCCTTTGGTCCCCGCTGGTCACCTAATTAAATTACTCAAAGGAGGTTTTCCATGAAGAAGTTTTTTGTCTTGGCAGTAATCTTGGGATTCGTAGTCAGTTTCGGTTGTGCCCAGAAAAAAGTGGTAGCTCCGGAGGCTCAGCAGCCGACAGCCCCGCAACCGTCAAAGGAGACAGTAAAGCCGTCCGAAAAGGTGACAGAGGAGAAAGTCCCACCGATCCAATCAAAAGAACTCCCGTCTTCGGTTGAAGAAGTCTCAGGAATGTTTGAAGACATCCATTTCGATTTTGATAAATACGACATAAGGGACGATGTAAAACCCATTCTCAAATCGGTGTCGGATTATCTCATTAAGAATGCCGGGCAGAGGTTGCTCATTGAAGGCCATTGCGATGAGAGAGGAACAGCAGAATATAACCTCGGTCTCGGGGACAGAAGGGCTAAGGCTGCAAAGGACTATCTCATTTCCCTTGGCGTTCCTTCATCCCGCCTGGACACCATCAGTTACGGCAAAGAGAAGCCCCTTTGCGACGAACACACGGAGGATTGCTGGGCGAAGAACAGAAGGGCGCACTTTGTCATCATGAAAGGAAAGAAGTAAAATGACGTTCCGTCCAACGATCATACTCCCACTGCTCTGTCTTCTTCTCTTCGCCGGATGCGTATCCTCGGGCGATTTCGACTCGATGAGAGCAGACGTCGATCAGTTGAAAACCGAGACATCTGATCTCAAGAAAGATATGAGCGCGACGAAGCTGCTGGTGGCCGGTGCCGCAAAGGAAGAAACCTTCAACGCCATCAGAGAGAGCCAGGCGTCCCTTTATTCCCAGGTCTCGGATCTCTCGAAGGATCTCCAGGTCCTCCGCGGCCGATTTGACGAAAACAAGTTTTTCATCGACAAGACATTGAAAGACGACTCCACTGAGCGAGAGCTTTTCCGCTCCCAGATCGGCAGCCTTGAGACTCGTCTGAAAGAACTGAATGATAAGTTAGCGAAACTCCTTGAGGCGTCGTCTCCCGCTAAACCGGCGACAGAAAGCCCGGAGAAGAAAGAAGAGCCCGAGTTGAAAAGTGAAGCTCCCTCAGAGAGCGTGAAGACCACCGAGGAAAAAGGCATCGAGGATGACCCGGCGAAGGCCTATGAGGCCGCTTACATGCTGTTTGAGGATAAACAGTACAAAGAGTCACGAGAAAAGTTCAATGCCTTCGTAAAGAGATTTCCGAAAAATAGTCGGGTGAGCAGCGCACAGTTCTGGATTGCTGAGACCCACTACGCGGAGAAGGACTATGAAGGGGCCATCCTGGCATATGAGACGGTTATAAAAACATATCCGAACAGCGAAAAGGTACCCTCCGCATTCTATAAGCAAGGACTGTCCTTCATGGAGTTGGGCGATAAAAAGACTGCGAAGGTCATATTCCAGACACTGATAGAGAAATATCCAGATTCAAAACAGGCCAAACTTGCCAAGGAAAAGATAGCCGAGCTAGATAAGAAAGGGGCAAAGGCCAAGCCTAAACGGTAGCCGCGCCCGAGGTGGTATGGAGCTCAAAGACACTTATGACCGGACCATAGACTACCTCCGCATCTCTGTCACCGACAGATGTAATCTGAGATGCGTTTACTGTATGCCACAGCACGGCGTAAGACCCTTTAAACATAAGGAGATACTGACGTACGAAGAGATTGTAAGGGTCGCGAGGGTCGCTGCGGCCCTTGGGGTGAGAAAAATACGCGTTACCGGCGGTGAGCCCCTCGTACGAAAAAATATCCTCTATCTCATCAAATCCCTCAGGGTCATCAACGGCATAGAGGATATCAGCCTGACCACGAACGGGACACTCCTTGAGCAGTATGCGAAAGACCTCGCAGACGCGGGTCTCAGCAGGGTTAACGTCAGCCTCGATTCCTTCAAGCCTGACAGATACAGGGAAATGACCCGCGGAGGAGACATCAATCAGGTGATGAAGGGCATTCGGGCTGCTGAGGACGCAGGGTTAATGCCGATAAAGATAAACATGGTGCCCATACGGTCTCTGAATGACGATGAGGTTGAGGATTTTGCCCGCTTGACCCTCCGGACCCCATACCACGTGAGATTTATCGAATTCATGCCCATAGGAGGTCAGGAACTATGGAATAGCGAGCGGTATATCTCATCCGATTCTCTCAAGGCCGTGGTCGAAAAAATCGGCCCCCTCGTTCCTGTGCGGCTGAGGAAAACAGGACCGGCGCGGTACTTCAGATTCGACGGTGCCTGTGGCATCATCGGATTCATCAGCGCATTAACCCACCACTTCTGCGCTGACTGCAACCGTCTCCGCATTACCGCCGATGGGAAGCTGAGACCATGTCTTTTCTCAGAGACGGAAATTGACCTGAAACCAGCATTGAGGGAATACTCCTCTGATGAGGAGATAAAGCGCATCCTCAGGCTCTCCATCGAGATCAAGCCCGAAGGACACAATATCCATCAGCGCACAGATCTCTTGTCCTTACGAGCTATGTCGAGGATCGGGGGATGAGAAAACTCAGCCATCTGGATAAAGAGGGAAAGGCAACAATGGTGGATGTGTCTGAGAAGTCTCCAACGAAAAGGGAAGCCGTTGCAAGAGGTTCAGTGCATATGAAACCGGAGACGCTACAACTGATCATGGATAACGCCATTGAAAAGGGTGATGTGATTTCGGTGGCTAGGGTTGCAGGCATCATGGGAGCAAAAAAAACGAGTGAGCTCATCCCCCTGTGTCATCCCCTCAACGTCACGTCGATTGCTGTTGAGATCACGGTCGATGAAGCAAGGAGTCTGGTGGACGTGGAGGCAACGGCAAAGACCATCGGTCAAACCGGGGTCGAGATGGAGGCATTGATCGTTGTGTTTGTCGAGGAGTTGACGGCATACGATATGTGCAAAGCGGTTGATAAGGAAATGGTTATATCCGGCATTATGCTCATGAAGAAGCGCGGCGGAAAGAGCGGGGAATTCAAAAGAAGATAACCCTCTGCGGCCGCGGATGTCATCTCTCCCCCCCCGTTATTTCCGGTTCATTTCTGCTATGCTGACTGCTGAAACAGTGACATCTCTTCCTGAAAAAATGCCTGCGTTGAGATTGCGAAGGCCGACTGAGGAGATCCAGGACGAGAGAACGTAATACGTGAGCGATGAGATATAGACCTTTGAGCAAAGATGACAGACTCATAAGAGGATTCTAAGATGACGATGAGTCAATGCAAGCACACACTACTGTTTTCGCCGAGTAACGGCCATGCCACCTCCTTGATATTCCGGTTCCCCCTGCAGTTCCTCCAAATCGAGGTAGGCATGGGTGGAGCAGGTGGGCAGTTGTCTGCTGCAAGGCCAAGCAGCGCACGGGCGGGCGGGCGCGTCCCGATCCGGGTTGTCACCGACCGAAGGGCACGGCACGTCCTGCGATCATACCGCTTGTTGCCGGCGAAATTGCGGTTTGCTAATCGTCATGAGTACCGTTCGAATGATGCCATGGCTTATTTGTCCATGTTTTAAGGAACGATATTACTAACGCCACGTTCCGTAGAATCAAGAGAATGTTGTTGGCAGTCGCAATCGGCCTTGCCCTTGGCTACATACTCCTTGTCGCTTATTTTTATGCAAGACAAGGCTCCATGCTCTATTTCCCCTCGGGGGAGATAGAGGCCACCCCTCTTGATATCGGACTTCCTTATGAGGATCTCACATTGAGGACGGCGGACGGCCTGAATATCTCAGCATGGTATGTCCCTGCTGAGGACTTGAGGAGTGTCGTCCTCTTTTGCCATGGGAACGCTGGAAATATTTCGCACCGTCTGGACTCGATCCGTATATTCCACAGCCTCGGCCTCGCGGTACTCATCTTCGATTATCGAGGCTATGGCAAGAGCCAGGGTTCACCGGATGAAAAAGGGACATATGAAGACGCAGAGGCTGCATGGGATTATTTGGTGAACAGTCTCCGCGTGAAACCTGACCGAATTATCTTCTTCGGACGTTCTCTCGGAAGCGCCGTCGCCGCCGAAATCGCGTTGCGGAAACAGGCTGGTGCACTCATCATGGAGTCAGGATTTACCTCCGTGCCTGACCTGGGTGAAAAGTTTTTTCCACACTTGCCCGTGAGACTTATAGCGCGATACCACTACGCATCGATCAGCAAAGTCGACAAAATAAAGATACCGAAACTTTTCATCCATAGTCCGGCGGACGAGATCGTGCCTTATGAGCAAGGGTTAAAGCTTTTTGAAAAGGCATGTGAGCCGAAAGAGTTTCTCCAGATCATCGGTGGGCACAATGAGGGATTTCTGCTCTCCGGAACGGCATATATAAACGGTTTACGTCTTTTTCTCTCGCGCTATGGCTACGAATCAGCAGACATCGGACGACCTCATTCTTGATTCTTGTTCAGACTAGGCCCCAGTCCGCCAACTCATTCTTTACGTATGCATAGTAGATTGGAGCCGCAATAAGGCCTGCAAGCCCGAAAGCCGCCTCCATCACGAGCATCGCCACCAGCAACTCCCAGGCCCGAGCATGGATCCGGCTTCCCACAATGGTGGCGTTCAGGAAATACTCAAGCTTATGAATGACCACAAGAAAAACGAAAGAAGCTGCCACAACGGACAGCGACTGGCTCAAGCTGACTACCACGATCACCGAGTTCGAGATCAGATTGCCGGCAACCGGTAGCAAGCCTGAGAGAAAGGTAATAGCCACCATGGTCTTCACGAGTGGCAGGTGAATGCCGAGTACCGGTAACACAACGCCCAGATAAAGCCATGCAAAAAAGGTGTTCAGCGCCGCAATGCGCACTTGTGCGAAAATGATAGAACTGAAAGCTTCACTGAAGCGTGTAACGCGCTCAACCAGCGCCCGCCCAAGGGGACGATATTCCTGGATGGGCATCACCTCCCTCAGGGAAATCAGCACGCCGATCACCATGCCAATTACGATATGCACAACCACGCGGCCCACCTCTTTCCCCGCCGCCTGTAGCTCACCCGCATGCGTCCGTAACCAGTGCACCGCCCAGTTCTTAAACCCCTCAGCATCAGCCGGCAGATAATCCACCAACCAAGCAGGGAGCCTGTCGCGCGATCCCTCAAGAATCTCCGCCATTTTCTTCATCGCCTCCGGAATACTACCCGACTCGCTCCGGAGCAAGGAGACTGTCTCCCCCGTCAGCAGAGCTAGCAACACCACGACCGTAATGGATAGGACCATGACCACCACGACCTTGGCGCGATTGCCCGCCAATCTGGTAATTCGGAGCAACGGGGCCAAGAGATGGACGAGTTCGTACACGAGTAACCCGGCGAGCAACGCAGGCAGGAGGTGCAACTCAAGCGTCAGGAGGAGCAGGACTCCCATGATCAGCCACGAGACAATGTCATAGCTGCCTGGATTCGCTTTGTCCTGAGCATTCATCTCCATAGCCTCACCCTCTATTATACTCATTCTTATCGTCAAACTCTTCACCGTAAAAGACAATGAGATGACCTTGCCATCGATTTCCGGTCTTGACAGAAAAAAACTGCCGGTATGCTGTTGCTCTTGACACTTTCGATAACTGTTCGGAAACCATCAGGAAGCACAGAGAGCAGCAGCGCACAGGAGCTTGACGGCGTGCCATTCACTGACGGATGAATCACGTGGGCTTTCTGGCACCGGCCCTGGAAAGGGTACCCATTTTCCCCTTTGCATCCCTGTCCCGTCTCGTACGTGATATTAGGCGGTCGTTGTATCTCAGGGGTGGATGAGCCCGTCGAGAATCGGCACAAGGCTGCGGAGTTCCTCGTAAGAAACAGATGAATGCCATCTCCCGGTTAATTTCGCCACGAGAATCAGACCAAAGTAAACACTCATAACCATAAGAACGAAGGCCAGCGGGCTCATCCGCTTTCTGCCCGTGACCATCGCATCAAGAGCGCCCTGTGCAGGGCAGTGGCTCACGCAGGTGAGACAGCCCATGCACTCCGGAGAGCGGATGACCCTTTTCCGGTCGACAGGCAGGAGTGATGGGCAATGCCTGGAACAGAGGCCGCAGTGAATGCATGCCAGGTCAGTCCGCTTTATCTTTACGGGACTGAGCAGGCTCACCAGTCCGAGCAATCCGCCGTAAGGGCAAAGATACCTGCACCAGAAATTCTTAACGATGAGGGACAATGCTATGAGAACGCCGATCGCTATCTGCGTCATCAATGACATTTCCATAAAGAATTGCAAGAGTTTGATATCCGTGACCTTCCAGTAAGGCGTCGAGAGGAATCCTATGACTTCTTGGGATGACATCTTCACGAGTATGATAAAAAGGAAAAACGCCATGAGAATATATTTTAGAGACCTCAGGGGATAGTCGATGAATCGCGGCAGGGTGACATTTTTCCCGAATATTCTTTGTCCCACCTTCCAGACAGCCTCCGACAGCGTGCCCACCGGGCATATCCATCCGCAGAATGACTTTTTCAGCAAAACTGACGACAGTGCTGCACCGCAAAAAAGAACTAGGGCCGCAGGGTGCACCGGATCAAAGATCCCCTCAGTAACCAAGAGTTTCAATGACATGAGCGCGCCTATGGGCATGAATCCTTCCACCGATGGAGGACGGGGCAAAGAGGGAACTCTCCCCTGCATGAGATCCTCGGCAAAAAGATAAAAAGTGAACCCGACATAAAGCACGAGAAGAGAGATAATCCCCTGGACAGCGTAACGTACCTTTCTGATATACGAACGATCACTCCTCATAATGCATATTACAATTTTTACTGGTGACCGGGTATGATTTATATCAGGAAACGCGTGGCGGTTTGGTGGTCGGAGGATGTCAGCAGTTCGTTCATGAGTCTATCTTTATGATTCCCCGGTGGATGGCAAATTTAATCAAGCCCGCACGGGTATGAATATCAAGCTTTTCACTGATATTGGTTTGATGGGCTATAACCGTCTTGGCACTAATATCAAGCATATCCGCGATCTCTTTGTGCGTATATCCCTCAGCAATAAGCTTTAAAACCTGCTTTTCCCGGTCCGTCAGTTTTTCATAGGGATCCACCATCGATTCATTCTTATCTTTGCCGAGATAGCCCGCGACCACCTCTGCGGCAATGGAGGAAAAGAGATACGTCTCTCCCCTGCTTACCGCCCGTATGGCGGAGATGAGATCGCTCCCCACCGCCCGTTTTAACAAGTATCCGGAAACCCCTGCTTTCAAAAAACGTGAGATATATTCTTTGTCATCATACTGGGTGAGGACAAGTATCTTTATCGCTGGTTTTATTTTCTTCAGCTCAATCGTCGCTTCCAGCCCCCCAAGCTTGGGCATCGAGATATCCATCAAGACCACATCAGGATCAAATTTCTTGGCTTTTTCGATTGCTTCGAGGCCGTCCGAGGCTTCAGCAATCACCTCGATGTCATCAGACAACTTAAGGAATGCCGCGATACCCTCCCTCACCAGCGTATGGTCATCTGCAATGAGAACCGTTATCCTAGACATCATGAAACTCCTGAGCATCCAGAGGCACCTTCAGCGTTATTTTCGTGCCGCTGCCCAGAGATGAACTTAAATGCAATGTGCCTCCAATGAAATAGGCCCTCTCTCTCATGCCAAGGATGCCTAACCCCCTGCCGTCTTTATAATTGAGCGTATTCTGCAACAGAAGGTCAAGGTCAAAACCCTGGCCATCATCTTCTATCAGGACAGACACCATCCTGCCAACTATCTCCATGCTGATAAGGACGTGTTTCGCTTTTGCGTGACGGGCGATATTCACAATTGCCTCCTGTATGGTCCTGAAAAGGCTTATTTCGACCTCGGGACTGAACCTCATATCAGTGGCTCCGAACATCTTGAAGAAATAGGTTACACCCCGTTCCTTGAGATGGGTATCAAGGAGCCATTTTATTGCCGACTCAAGCCCCAGATCATCGAGAACGGATGGCCTCAGGTTCTGGGTAATCGTATGTACCCCATCAAGCGCATTCAGGGTGATGTTCCGCACCTCTTCGATCTTCTCCTGAGAGATGCTCTCCGGGAACAATTTACAAATATCGAGCCTCATGAGGATAGCTGAGAGTTCCTGAAGGGTGATGTCATGCAATTCCCTGGCGATCCGCTTTCGCTCCTCCTCCTGACTCGATATGATCTTTTTCAAAAGGTTTTGGATTCTCCTCCCGCTCTCTTTTATCTGCCGAGTCCTTTCCTTCACCCGAGTTTCGAGTTCGATGTTGTACCGCTTCGTGTTTTCCATGGATTCGACCAATTTTAGCCTCATGCTCTCAAAGCTCCTGCCGAGAACACCTATTTCATCGCCTCCCTGGGGAAAAAGGGGAGTCGAGAGCTTACCCTCTGCGATTCGCTCGGTTGCATAGGTTAACTCTCGAATAGGATTGACAATACTCCGACTGACGCCCCAGGTCAGCATAAAAGCAGTACCGATAAAAATGATGCCCAGCGCCGACAGGGTCCACTTCAACTTAACGACAGGCGCAAAAACGTCTTTCTCGGGTTCCTGGATCGATACCCCCCACGGTGCTGTCTCGAGGGGGACGAAAGCCATCATATTCGTGATCTTCTCTCTCCCGGTGCCCTTGATATGACATTGATGGCAGGTAGTCACCCGTTCTTTCTTTGAACTGATCAGCGCGCTGAAAATGTTATTATAGTCGCAATAGGTCAGTGCCCGCGACGGAGTTGACGACGCAACAACCACACCGTTGGAATCGATGATATCGACAAACGTATTTCCCCCCGCGTCGCGTAACCTAAGCATGCTGGTCAAGAGCGGATTTGTCGGGTCAATCTCCCCCCCGGCAACTCCAGCGTAGTTGCCATTCTTATCACGAAACGGCACGAGGATATAGAGAAGCTTCTTCTTTACGGGCTCCACCGTATAGATATTCGATACAACCGGCTTTCCCATGGCAATCATCCTGCTTATTGGCTCGATACTCAGCAAATTAAGGGAGACGTCCTTCATTCTTTCAGGATAGTTGAGAAGGACATTCCCTCCCGTGTCCATGAGAAAAATACCGTCGGTAAATATGGAATACCGATATGCGGTGGCAAGGGCTTCCTTTGCCAGTCTGACATCGCTGCCATGCAGGTCGATGCTTCCGGAGAGCGATATGTCATAGAGGCGATTAATATTTTCTTTTATGACGGTATCGACATTATTCCGGATAAGATGAGCAAGGGCAATTCTCTTGTTCAGGGTGTCTTCGATGTTCCTCTCGATAAGATAATAGCTTACGATTCCAAAGCATAACACTATCAGGGATAAGCCGAGCGTCGCCGCGAGCGTGATCCTTCTTTGCAGCCCACCTTTTGTAATCCTCATAAAGCATTATAAATGAACATTCAAAAAATGGAAAGGGACGAATAGGGATGATGGTCTTGCGTGTAAGCTCCTCTAATCGCGTCTGAACTTTTCGCGGTGCTCCGGATGAACAATCTCCTGGAGCGTTTTACCCTCAATCCTTGCGAGCTCAGCTGGGTGTTCACGCACCATCCGTTCCCATGATATGTAACCGGTAAGTATACTGGTATCAAGGGGGAATATCTCCGGATTGAATATCGCATTATAGATATGCCAAAGGGCTATGATGAGGAATATGAGGAATGCCTCATTTGAGTGCATCACTTTTGCCGCGGGGATGAGTTCTCCGGGGAGGAATCGGCTGACCGTCGCAGGGAACCACAGGATGACCCCTGTTCCCATCATCACGAGCAGGCCGGAAAGGATTCCCCAATATTCGAATTTTTGTTTATATCCGTATCGGTCGCAGTATGCCTGATGGTCTTTCATGTTGAGATAGTATTTCAGGTTGTCGATGGCGTCGCTGAAATCCTTTTTGGTGATCATGATCAAGGGTTTCCATTTTCTGAAAAGAATGCCGTATGAGGCAACAAAGACATGCTCGATCAGGAGGAAAGCTAGGAACAACCCGGTGACCCTGTGGATCATCCTGACGGAATCGATTCCGCCGAGATACATCACCAGCAGCTGCGAGACATCAAGGCTATAGAACCGTTGGGAAAGGCCGGTCACAACCAGGATCGCAAAAATGACGGCATGCAGCCAATGCTCGATTATTCGATAGAAGCTGAATCTCCTCACGTACCCCTCTTTTATCTGGTCACCTTCCATCGTTGTCTCCTTTCATCTGTTGACCGCATAACGCCAGGCATGCAAGAGGATTTGGAGGATAAGCCCTACCACCAGAATAGGCAGGAAAACCGTATAGAGCAGGTTGATCATGAAAACGAGAGGGGCTTGTTTCAGGCTCGGCTCGTAGTGAGAGAGCCATGCGTCCGGAAAATTCCGAGTTGCCTGCGCATGACACTGCTGGCACCTCTTCACGAGGTTGGCTCTTACGACGGCCGGATTCGCGGCTCTGGTGCTCATGATATTATGGGTGCCGTGGCAATCCGTACATACGGCTATCTGTCTGGCGGGCTTGCTCATCTCCTCCCTCTGCTTTCTGTAAAAGGCCAAGGTGACCCCATGGAAGCTCGACAAATAGGTTTTTACGACATCCGTCGAAAGTCCATATTTCGCCATCACGGCTTTATTTGCATGGCAG
>Ga0187856_1001561_pt1 | contig 18144 bp, 23 predicted proteins | sample June2016WEW_8_40_FD_132443 | JGI IMG/M metagenome (GOLD analysis project Ga0187856, IMG submission 132443) | Peatland microbial communities from SPRUCE experiment site at the Marcell Experimental Forest, Minnesota, USA - June2016WEW_8_40 | ecosystem: Environmental > Terrestrial > Soil > Wetlands...
GCAACGATCTACGCGGAGGTCGCCGGATACGGCTATAACGGCGACGCGTATCATATCACCGCACCCTGTCCCGACGGCGACGGCTCCATGCGCTGCATCAGAATGGCGCTCAAGGACGCCGGGATAAGCCCGGATGAGGTCGATTACATCAATGCCCACGGGACTTCGACGGATTTGAACGACTCGTCGGAGACGCTCGCCATAAAAGGGGTTTTTGGCGAGAGGGCGTATAAAATCCCTGTAAGCTCGACAAAGTCGATGACCGGCCATCTGCTGGGAGCGGCAGGCGCCGTCGAGGCGATCTTCATCACCCTCGCCATCAGGGACCAGGTATGCCCCCCGACCATTAATTACGAGTATCCGGATCCGGTATGCGATCTCGATTATGTGCCGAACACCGCGCGCGAGCATGCTATCGACGTGGCCATCTCCAATTCTTTCGGCTTCGGCGGCACCAACGCGGTCCTCGTTTTCAAGAGGTTCGGGTAAGTGCGGATCGCCATCGGATCGGACCACGCCGGCTACGAGCTGAAAGCATATCTGGGACAGATGCTCACCGGGGAGCATGACGTGGTCGATATCGGGACAGACTGCCCCGATTCGGTCGACTATCCCGATTATGCGGTAAAAGTCGCCCGCCTTGTCGCCGGAAGGCAGGTCGAGCGCGGTATCCTTGTGTGCGGTACGGGCATCGGCATGTCGGTCGCGGCGAATAAGGTATGCGGGATAAGGGCCGCCCTCGCCTTCGACCTCTATACCGCCATGCAGAGCAGGCGTCACGTGGATGCGAACATTCTCGTGTTGGGGGCCCTGGTTACCGGGAAGGGGCTTGCCGCGGAGATTGCGAGGGTATGGCTCGAAACCCCCTTTGAGGGCGGACGGCACGAGGGACGGATAGAGAAAATAAGAAGGCTTGAACATGATTTCCATGGATGCCCTGAAAAAGAGTGACGGCAGGATTTACGATTATGTCAGAAAGGAGATAGAGCGCGAAGAATATAGCCTTATCCTGATCGCCTCCGAGAACTACGTCGATCAGGATGTCCTGGAGGCACAGGGGACCCTTCTGACGAACAAGTATGCCGAAGGCTATCCTAACCGGCGTTTCTACGGCGGCTGCCGCTACGTGGACGCCATCGAGCGCATTGCCATCGAGCGCGCCTGCCGACTCTTCGGCGCCGAATACGCGAATGTCCAGCCCCATTCGGGGTCGTCGGCCAACATGGCGGTTATTTTCGCCGTGCTTCGCCCGGGAGACAAAATCCTCGGCATGGACCTCACCCACGGCGGCCATCTCACCCACGGCGCACCCTCGAGCTTCTCGGGCCGCTTTTTCACACCCCTCTTCTATCAGGTCTCCCGAAAAGACGAACGGATCGATTACGATCAAGTACGGGAGATTAGCCGCAGGGAGAGGCCAAAACTGATCATTGCGGGCGCGAGCGCGTACTCAAGGATTATAGATTTCGGTAAATTCAGGGAGATAGCCGATGAGACAGGTGCGTATCTCCTCGTCGATATGGCGCACATTGCAGGCGCCGTTGCGACGGGTCTCCACCCAAGCCCGGTAGGCGCCGCCCATTTCGTCACGGGCACGACCCATAAGACACTGCGGGGGCCGAGGGGAGGGCTGATCCTTGCCGACAAGAAGCATGGCAAACTCATCGACTCGATGGTTTTCCCTGGTATCCAGGGGGGGCCTCTCATGCACGTGATCGCCGCCAAGGCAGTAGCCCTGAAGAATGCGATGACCCCCGAGTTCAGGGCCTATCAGGAGCAGATCATCAAAAACTCCCGATATCTCGCATCCTCTTTGGAGAAGCGGGGGTACAGGATCGTGTCGGGAGGGACGGACAACCATCTTTTCCTTGTCGATCTCACCGGAAAGGGCATCACCGGAATAGAAGCGCAGGAAAGTCTGGAAAAGAGCGGGATCGTCCTCAACAGAAACGTGATCCCTTTCGATACAAAAGGGCCGAGCGTGACGAGCGGCATACGGATAGGCACGCCCGCGATAACGACGAGGGGCATGAAAGAGCCGGAGATGGAGTTCGTTGCGGAAATTATCGATGCCGTTCTCCTCGCGCCTCATGACGAGCAGCTCCAGGACAGGGTAAGAGAAGGGGTGAAAGAGCTCTGTCGCAGGTTCCCCTTCTACTCCCGTATCTACTCCCGATGACTATCGCCCGGCCGCACCCCACCATGACAAAAGGCGAGCGCCCTGATTGGGATGCCTATTTCATGGAAATAGCGGGCATCGTCGCCAAGCGGTCCACGTGCCTGAGGAGGCATGTGGGCGCCCTTATCGTCAAGGAGAAGCGCATTCTTGCCACGGGTTATAACGGCGCGCCAAGCGGTCTTGCCCATTGCAGGGACCTGGGGTGTCTCCGCGAACTGAAGCATGTGGCCTCCGGGGAGCGACATGAGCTCTGCAGGGGCCTCCATGCGGAGCAAAACGCCATCATACAGGCGGCCTATCACGGCGTTTCCATCAAAGGGGCAGTGCTCTACTCCACCCACCTGCCCTGTTCCATATGTGTGAAGATGATCATTAACGCGGGGATCGGTCACGTGCTGCACCTGGAAGGGTACCCCGATGATCTGGCAGCCACTTTGATCTCGGAATCGGGTATAATAATAACACGGGTAGGGCAGCCTTAAGAAAGGCCGGTTAAAGGGACATCGAAGGCTTAGAACGTGTTCATTACCCATGGAAGCGCGTAAGGTGCGTGTAACTCTTGCGGAGTTGTGGTGAGGGGCACAGGTGCGGTCCAATGAAATGTCCTTATTGCGGATTTGCCGAAAGCAAGGTAATCGATTCGAGAACGAGCAAAGAGATGGACGCCATCAGGAGGCGCCGCGAGTGTCTTGGGTGCTCGAAGCGATTCAGCACGGCAGAGATGCTGGAGGAGGGTCTGCCGCACGTAGTCAAGAAAGACGGCCGGAGAGAAGCCTTCGATAGGGGGAAAATCCTTGCGGGCTTGCGAAAAGCCTGCGAAAAGCGGCCTGTCGGGATTACCGATCTCGAGAAAGCGGTGTCGAGGATCGAGTACGACTTGACGGAGCGGGGGGAGAAAGAGGTCACGAGCACGGAGATAGGACGCATGGTGATGGATGAGCTGAAGAGGCTTGACGGGGTCGCCTATGTGAGGTTCGCCTCCGTGTACCGCCAGTTCAAGGATATTACCGACTTCATGGAAGAGCTGAAGGACCTGCTCTTAAAAAAGGGAGAAACATGAAAGAAGAAGAGTTCATGCGGTTGGCCCTTTCCCTTGCAAAAAAAGGACTGGGAACAACGTCTCCGAACCCGATGGTAGGCGCCCTGGTGGTGAAAGGACAACGTGTCCTGGGAGAGGGATACCATCATAAGGCAGGAGAAGCCCACGCCGAAGTGATTGCCCTGGAGCGGGCAGGCGACGGCGCCCGGGGCGCAACGCTCGTGGTAACCCTGGAACCATGCTGCCACACGGAGAAGAAGACGCCGCCATGTGTCGATGCGGTAATCAAGGCGGGCATCAAGAAGGTGGTCGTCGCCATGTTCGACCCGAACCCGCAGGTAAACGGAAAAGGGATCGAGGCCCTGCGGAAAGCAGGCATAGACGTCAAGGTAGGCTTGCTCTCTGAGGAGGCGAGGATGCTCAATGAAGTCTTCGTGACCTTCCAGGAAAAGAAGCGGCCTTTTTTTCTGATGAAGGCGGCCCTGAGCCTGGACGGCAAAATAGCCACCAAGATCGGTGAGTCAAAATGGATCTCGAACGAGGAATCGAGGGCTTACACAAACCGGCTGCGCTCGGTAATGGACGCGGTGCTCGTCGGCATCAATACGGTGATCCTCGATAATCCTCTTCTTTTGCCGAAGGTGACGAAGCCGAAAAGATACCCGGTGAGGGTCGTCCTCGACTCGAAGCTGCGCATACCCCTCTCGGCTGAGCTGGTGAAGACCGCGAGCAAATACAGGACACTCATCTTTGCCCTGTCCGATCAGTCTTCCGACAAGGAAAGCCGCCTCAATACGCTTGGCGTGGAGGTTGTCCGGGTGGGCGGGAATGAGAACCGGAGGGTTGCCCTTGCCGATGTGTGCCTGGAGCTGTACCGGAGAGGGATTATGAGCGTCATGGTCGAAGGCGGCGGCGAAGTCAACAGCGCTTTGCTCAAGGAAGGTCTCATCGACAAAGTGATGCTCTTTTACGGGCCCCTGCTGATCGGGGGGAAGAACGCATCGGGCCTCGTTGCCGGCAAGGGCATCGATTTTTTGAAGGATGCCTACATGGTGGACGTGGTTTCAGTCAAAAAACTGAAGGACGACATCTGCGTGGTGGGGTATGTTCACGGGCATCATTGAGGATGTAGGCGCCATAGCCGGCATCGGGAAAGGTGAGGGTCGATGGACGTTTACAGTCCGGACGGGCTTCAATCCCGGCGATATCCGCGAGGGCGACAGCATTGCCGTGAACGGGGTCTGTCTCACGGTTACCGCACTTGTTGGCGGATCAATCCACGCCGACGCCTCCCTGGAGACGTTGAGCCTGACCACGCTCAGGGGCTCGTCGATCAACGACCGGGTGAACCTGGAAAGGGCCATGCGGCTCGATTCGCGGCTGGGCGGCCACATCGTCATGGGACACGTAGACGGCATCGGGCGCATCGTCGCCATCGGCCCGGAAGGCGATTCCTTAAAGATAGAGATCGAAACGCCTGCGGAAATATCGAGGTACATCGTCAGGAAAGGCTCGGTCGCCATTGATGGAATAAGCTTGACAGTAAACGACCAACATGATAATAGATTTACACTTAACGTTATTCCGTATTCTGCAGCCAAGACAACAATAGGATCCAAGAATCCCGGGGACCGCGTCAATGTTGAAACGGATATACTGGGGCGCTACGTGGAAAAGTTTGTGAGCCGTAGAGAGCAGGACGGCTCAGACCTCGATTTCCTTTACAGATACGGATACATCAAGGGAAGGTAATCATGACGATAGCGAACATAGAAGACGTAATCAAGGACGTGAAGGACGGAAAGATGGTCATCATCGTCGACGACGAGGACCGGGAGAACGAGGGAGACGTGATGATCGCGGCAGAAAAGACGACGCCCGAGGCGATCAACTTCATGGCGCGCTACGCGCGCGGGCTTATCTGTCTTTCCCTGTCGGAGCAACGGGTAAAGGAGCTCGACCTGCCCCTCATGGTCAGCGATAACACGTCGCCGTACAATACCGCCTTCACCGTCTCCATAGAAGCCAGGGAAGGCGTGACGACGGGCATTTCCGCCTATGACAGGGCAAGGACCATTCTTACCGCGATAGATCCCGACACAAAGCGGGACGATCTTGTACGGCCGGGCCACGTATTCCCCCTCATGGCGAGGAGCGGCGGCGTGCTCTTCAGGGTGGGACACACGGAAGCATCGATGGACCTTGCGCGCCTGGCGGGGCTCACGCCCGCGGGTGTGATCTGCGAGGTAATGAAAGATGACGGCACCATGGCGAGGCTGCCGGACCTGGAGGCTTTTGCCCAGCAGCACGGGCTGAAAATAGCCTCGATTGCCGATCTCATCAAATACGTGATGCGGAACGAGACATTGGTGAGAAGGGTCGTGGAGACAAAGCTCCCTACCCGCTATGGCGGAGAATTCAGGTTGATCGCTTACGACAACGTGTTGGATGACAAGGAGCACCTCGCGTTTGTGAAGGGTGAGATCGCCGGGGACGACGCGGTGCTCGTCCGTGTCCATTCGGAATGCCTCACCGGGGACGTCTTCGGGTCCATGAGGTGTGACTGCGGGGAGCAGCTCCGCACTGCGATGGCCATGATCGAGAAGGAGGGCAAGGGCGTGCTCCTCTACATGAGGCAGGAGGGGAGGGGCATAGGTCTGGTAAACAAGATCAAGGCCTACCGCTTGCAGGATGAGGGGAAGGATACGGTTGAGGCAAATGAGGCGTTGGGCTTTTCACCGGACCTTCGGGACTACGGCATCGGCGCCCAGATCCTGCACGACCTCGGCGTGCGGAAGATGAGGCTGATTACGAATAACCCCAGGAAGATAAAAGGGTTGGAGGGTTACGGCCTCTCGGTGGTCGAGAGGGTTGGACTCGAATGCGTGCCCACGAAAGACAACATACATTACCTCAAGACAAAACGGGAGAAGCTGGGCCATATGCTTGAAAACCTATGAGGTGGATAATGACACACGAAGGAAAGCTCGACGCTCGCGGGTTTAGGTTCGCAATCGTGGTAAGCAGGTTTAACAGTTTTGTGACGGACAGGCTTCTTGAAGGCGCCCTCGACGGTCTGAAGCGCCATGGCGCCGACGACGGTCGTATTGAGATATTCCGGGTGCCCGGCGCCTTCGAGATACCGCTGGCGGCAAAGCTCGTCTTGAAGAGGAAAGATATCGACGGGGTGATCTGTCTCGGGGCGGTAATAAAAGGCGGCACTCCTCATTTTCACTATGTTGCGTCCGAGGTTACCAAGGGTATAGCGCTATTGTCCCTGGAGAGCGAAAAACCTGTCGGTTTCGGCATCCTTACCACCGAGACCGTCGAGCAGGCAGTCGAGCGGGCAGGGACGAAGGCGGGGAACAGGGGTTATGACGCAGCATTGTCGGTGATAGAGATGGTAAACCTTTTAAAGGATAATGGTTTGTGCGAAGAAGGAAGGCCAGGGAATTAGCGCTGAAGATGCTCTACCAGATGGAGGTAAATCTGGATGCCGTTGACGGGGCACTTGAAAGGTACTTAAAGGTGTTCCCCCACCAGGATGATATCGTCGGCTACACCCGTATTCTCTTGTCCGGGGTAAAAAGAGAGCGGGATAACCTGGACCGCTATATCGCAGAGGCTTCCGAGCACTGGAAGATCACCAGGATTACCTATGTAGATAGGAATATCCTGAGAGTGGCTATTTTCGAGATGCTCTACTCGCCGGAGGTGCCGCCCAAGGTGGCGATCGATGAGGCCCTGGAGCTTGCGAAGAAGTTCGGCGGTGAGGATTCAAAGGACTTTATCAACGGCATTCTTGACCGGATCCTGAAGGACCACTATGTCAACCCACCTCCTGATTGACGGTTACAATTATGTGAAGCAAAGCGCCATAGCCGCCCTTCTTGACCCCTTCGATCTCGAAAGCGGTCGCCGTTATCTCCTCGACGAACTGTCACGCTACAAAAAAGATAAGAAAATGCGGATAACCGTGGTCTTTGACGCAGGGCAGGGGTTCTCGCCGGGGAGAAAGAAAGAGGGCTACCGGGGCGTCGAGGTCATCTACTCAAAACAGGGCGAGACAGCCGACGAGGTGATGATGGAGACCATAAGGGAGCGGCGGGCGGGCCTTGTGGTGGTCACCTTCGATCGGGCCATTATCGACGAAGCCAAAAAGCATGCGGTCCCCTTCATCACGCCTGCGAGGCTGGAAGCGGCCCTGAGCGGCGGCGGACCCGACGAAGAAGACAGGGGCAGGACGGAGAAAAAGGGCAACCCCCGTAAGGCGCCGAAGGGGGTGAGGAGGGCCAGGCGGGTGGTGAAAAAGATATAAAGGGGCGGCCGGGGTCTTTTCGCGCCTGGCGCGGTCGCCGGGGCGTGTCCGGGTCCTCACATACGCACAAAGTATGCTGCGGCCCGGACGACACCCCGGCTTCCGCGCCATCCATCAAAAATCCCTCCGGCCGGGGAAAGGAACTTACCCGGTTCACCTGCCAACTGCGCGGTTCACCGGCCGTCGAGAAAGTGAGGATTGCCATAGAAATGCGATGGTGCAAACATCAGCTGCGATCTGGCGCCGATTGGTTGCCTTGTGACGCAGTCGTCATCGGGCGTTGCGCTCGTTGTCGTTTCAACATTTTAAGAGCATCCCCCATTGACCGCGTCACGAACTTTCTTCAGCAGGTTCTCTTGGTTACGGTGGGCTATGTCGTTATGGTTCCGACTCGAAATAGGTTGGCCGCTTGATAAGCGGACCGGGGGTTCGAATCCCTCTCCCTCCGCCATATAATGGCATTGATTTCAAGTAGTGAGACATCTTAAACGCACTTCCCTTTCACTTCTATTTTCTCACTTCGAAGCAGCCTCACCCTGCCCCTGTTAAGGTGTACAACATTGGAACAACACTATAGCCCATCAAACAACCAGCTTTCCCTCAAGCAATAGCATTCAGGCCCTTTTTCCGCACCAGCGTCAGCAGCTTAAGAGAAGGCCCCTGCGGGTGTTTTTCGCCTCTTTCCCATTGGCTCACGAGGCTGACCGTGACATTGAGGTAACTCGCAAATACGGCCTGACTGACACCGGCCCGCTTTCTTACCTCAACGATTTCCTCGGGAGAAAGTTTCTCCACGGGCGTCAGGCACGACGCGTCGAAATCCCGCATCGTTTTCGCATCTACCAATCCGATTCGATGCAGTCCGGCCGCCGACTCGTGCACGGCAGCTAAGGCGTCACTCCGATATCCCTTTTTCATCGTCATAATTTACCTCCTCTACTTCGCCTTCCCTCGAAGCTTTTTCCATATCCGCATCACTGAATCCCAAAAAGATTTGTGCCAATTTCCGGTAAGCATGCAGTTCTATTGGGCTCAAATTAGCTTTTGCGCTTTTCGGAAAGCCGTATACGAACACCGACCGGGACCCTGTGCGATAGACAAGGATCGTTCTATGACCGCCTCTTTTGCCCTCACCGGCGCGGGCAACGCGTTTCTTGATGAGACCTCTTCCCAACTCCCCATCATTCAGGCCATTTTCCACTTCCCGGATAGCCGCATTCAGCATTCTGTCATCGATATGCTCTTTTCGGGCAAACCGCACAAACCACTTCGTTTTGAATATCCGCATGCGACCTCCGGTATCGGCGTCAACATATTATATAACACCCTGTGCTATAATGCAAGAGCGTTCGCTTTCGCTTACCGTCGTTGATGCAACTCGGAAGCGCCCGGGGGCCGATTGACAATCGTCAGGTAGGTTCTCAAAAAAAGGTTAGTGTTTTTGGCGGTAGCCGGTCTCTTTGATAATTTTGCCCCCTTGCTCGGCTTTTAGCCGTTCCCTGTAGTATGCTTCCCGCCGCCGCTCCATTTTCTCTAAGGTTTTTTTGACGTTCTCTACTTCTTCTTTGTATCTTTCAGTGTTTGGTAGCGGGGCATCGATAAATGTGATTAGGGGGATATAGGCTTCCAGGATTCTGAAAATTTTGTCTCTACGGACGAAATAATGAATGATTTTTTTCATTCCCCACACCCGCAGGGTTTCTCTCGAAATGCCAAAGGCTCCCGAGATACCCCCAGGCGATTCCATCTGGTATTCATAGGCATCGAGTATCAGGTACATATCAGCGTTCGAGACCGAGTGGTAGCCCCTGGGGTACTTCGTCAAAACCCATTGAAGCTCTTCGGTCATCCTTAACATGCTACCCTCACCCTATGCCTTTTGGCAATTGTCAATGTCAATTTTAGAACGGGGGGATTGTGGTTGTCAAGGTATTTTTTTGCAGGGAGATATTTTTTCGGCAGCCGGAGTCTGATCACCCGATCGCCCAAGAACTTCTACGAAGGATAGAAAGCGGCTAAGCATCCTCGGCTCGGCATTACCGTGTGTAACCTTTTAGCCTCATTCGGCGATTACGGAGTAAAACAGCATGGATTCAAATAGTACGAGGCCGGAGGAGTTGCGTTAAAAAATTTCACCATATTGCTCTCGCCTTGCTCCTGCTCGGTCTGCTAGTCGGCCTAGCGGCAGTGGTGTTCGGAGCCGGCCTGTACGATGCCATTATGGGATGACAGATGTTTGTCCATAAAATCTATGAACAGATTGAGTTGCGCTTGATCGAGCGCCAGTGTATAGAAGGGTTGTTCAACCTTGTCGATAGCAACCGCGAGCACTGGCGACAATGGCACCCTGGCTCCGCGATACCCTGCGGTCGGCCGCCGACGTGGAGAAGTTTATTGCGCTATGGCTCCAAAACTTTGCAAAGGACAGGGGATTTTGTGCCGGTGTCTGGTTCGAGGGACTTCTTTCCGGAATGATCTACCATGCGAACGTCGATTGGGCTGATCGCTCGGCCGCTCTAAGCTACTGGCTGGACGAGGCTCACCAGGGGAAGGGCATCATGACGGCATCCTACCGTGCGTTCGTCTCCCACGCCTTCGATACCTGGAAAATGAACAGGATCGTGATCGAGTGCGCTGTCGACAATGCCCGCAGCCGCGCGATACCCGAACGCCTGGGGTTCACGCTCGAAGGCATTATTCGTGAGCCGGAATGGGGCTCTACGACCGCTACGTCGATCACGCGCTCTATGACTTTCTGGGATCGGATTATGAGAACAATGCCTGGGAATCTCCGTCGCACACGAAGGTGCGGACCCCAAAAGGTGCATAGAGAGAGCACCGCTGCGGTATCGCAGGAACGGACCATCTTAGGGCGGAAAGAAATTCCCTGTCGGGAATATTCTTCCGCCCTATCGGAAAAGTTTGCCCAGGTGCGGAGCCTTGTAATCCGCCTCAAACAACCGTGTTGACATTGGAACCCTGGGCGTTGTTAAGAATGCCGCTGCTTCCCAGGTCCTGCATCAGCGTGGAAAAGGCGCTCTGGGCGGTGGTGAGGTTGCCGGACTGGAGGGCATTGCTCAGTGATGTAAGGTCATTTGTTATGCTCGTGCTTGTCGTGCTCGTGCTCGTCGTGCTCGCGGTTTGTGAGCTTCCGCCGTGATGATGGTGATGATGACCTTGGGCTTGGTACGCCTGTTGTCCGCCCTGAGTCTGCTGCGCGCTCTGCAGGTCCTGGGTCAGCGTGGAAAATGCGCTCTGGGCATCGGAGAGGTTGCCGGACTGGAGGGCATTACCGACTGCCGTAAGGTCGTTGCTGATCTGGCTGCTCCCTCCCGCCTGCTGACCGTTCTGCGACCCGTTGATAGCCTGCAGATCCTGAGTTAATGCAGTGTACGCCTGTTGCGCCCCCGAAAGGTTATTCGAGGACAGGTCTGTCTTAAGGGTCGTGAAGTCGGTGCTTATCTGTTGGAACGGGTTCTGGTAACTACTGTTGATTGAGGAAATACTGGACATGTTAAGACCTCCTTAGAGTGGAATGCAAACTTCTTAGCAAAATTCGCGCCGTCCTCTGCCTCGATGATGCTTACTATATCTCATACTGGTTATCGGAAGATCAAAGAAATAACTTAAGCCCCCGGTTTCTGACGGTTACCATCCTTATCTTAGTGAAATCCTACAAATCAGCGGCCGGGGATGCCGCTTGCGGCTATGTCCTGAAACCCTCTGACTCACCTATGAGCTCGACGTGGTGCCCGACGATGCCTGCGATGCTGAGCGATATTATTTTGCAACGGGGACATAAGGGTGTCGGGGTCTCATCGTAGGAAAATTCATGTTCTCCAACGCCCGGACAAGTTCCTGAGTGGTCGTGGTGTTGGAACTCGTAGAGCCGGAAGAGGAAGCGCTGCTCGCTGATGTCTGACTCGCGGAAAGACTATTCTGGACCAGGCTCGGGTTCGCCTGCACGACACCGGAGGGCATTGCAGACTGCCGCAAGGTCGTGGCTGGTCTGGCGACTTCCTCCTTCTTGCTGACCGTTTTGGGATTGGCCGATAGCCTGCGGACCCGCCTGTTAGCAAACATGTTGGAACCTCCTTAGAGTGGATGGAAACTGTTTTAGCAAACCTCGTGCCTTTCTCTCCATTGATGTTGGTTTTTCTCCCTGCCCGCATAGGTGTCATTGCAAGGCTTAAAGAAATAGTATAAGCCGACGATTCGCAAGTATGGCCGTCCGCTATGGGCGAGGGAGTCAGTTGAGATGAGGGCAGAAGAGGCCGTCGGTAACTATCTTATTAAGCTGTTTGGCTTACCTGGGAGCCTGACGTGGTACCCGACGATGCCTGCGATGCTGAGGCTATGTTGTTCTGCAATAGGGACATAAGGGAGTCGGGACTCATGGTAATAAAGTTCATGTTCTCCAGCTCCTGGACAAGTTCCTGGGTGGTCGTCGTGTTGGAACTCGTAGAGCCGGAAGAGGAAGTGCTGCTGGCGGACGCCTGGCCCGCCGAAAGGATATGCTGGACCAGGCTCGGGTTCGCCTGCATGATGCTCGCGTTTTCGGAGGAAAGCAGAATGTCGTACATGGAATCGCTCGAATCCGATCCCTGGCTGCCGCTGAGGATGCTATAAATTGAAGAGGTATTGGAAGAGTCGGACGAAGAACCGCTCAGGAGACTGACGATATCGGATGTTGAGGAGCCGCTGTCCGTGGTGGCTGTCGAGCCACTCGAACCTGACAGCAAACTGCTGAGCAGCGAGCTTGTCGTAGAATTGGTGACACTGCTGATAGTTGACATTAGCGCTCCTCCTACCTCTCTTATCGGAAGCTCGAATGGAAACTTAAGCCCCAAAGATGCATTCTCTCGGATCGTTTCCGTGGAAGACCGTCCGGGGCACATGTTTGAGTGCAAAACCGACGTGGACAAATGCCCCGCCTTTTTTGTGCCTGCTCTCGATTACCGCGTCAATTATGCTATCGAGTGGAGAGGGACAGGATTTGAGGAGGAAGATGTACGTAACGGTCGTTTCCCGAAGCCCAACCGCTACCTTGGTCCGCGAATCAGATCGAGAACCCGTCCCACGGTCTCTCCCCTGATCGCCACGAACCCCGCGAACCTATCATTTCTTAACGACTTCTCGTATCTCCGCTTCGGACGGACCATCACCACCGAGCCGTCCTTGAGCCTCTTCTTCCGCTTCTGCGTGCTGTGCAGATACCGCCGGAGAAATCTCTTCAATCTGACAACCTCTCCATCGGTCACCTTCTGCTCCTCCCCTTCCGCCTGTTCCACCGGCCCTATCATGCCCCAAAACCGCCCTATCCCCTCCCCCTCGATGGTTGATTTCTTGGAGACGTATTTGGCGAAGTAGGTAATGTACCCGTCATGCTCCCTGAGAAAGCCGAAGCTCTTCCGGTGCATGATAACCGCCAGCGCCTTCCTTACCTCTTCCGTCTTGGAGTAGGCGACCCACTTCAAGGCCACTTGGGTGAACATTTCCGTATATTGTTCATCGGTCCAGCCGGGACCATAAGCCATGAAGTGATAATGCGGGCAGGCTTGCCCTGTGTTTCTACCGGATTTTCTTTCCTTCCATTCCCTCTTGTAGACAATTTGGAGATCGGGGTATCTTGCTTTTATGAGGTCTTGCGTCCTATGAAGCACGGTATAGCCGTATCTTGCCTTCTCTTCTAAGGTCTTTCCCTCCATCATGTCATCGGCGAATCCGAATTCGAACCTGAAGCGCCACGAGTGGGGGAACCTGCATAGCATCTTTATCAACCTATTTCTCGATTTCGTTGAGAATTGCTTTATCTTGTCCCTCTTGACCCAGGCTGACGACTTCCCCGGAGTGTTGCAGGCACTTATGAGGTTCGTAGCATGGTAGAAGCCGTCCTCATTCTCGACGTATGTTATACCCGAACTGACACGCTTCTTTTGCCTTGGCTCTATAGTAACCATGCCGGGATAGAGTTTTACCAGATCGCTTGAATCATTACGGCCAGTTAGCTTTTTATTTTCTGCTAGTATGGCCCTTAAACAAGCAGGGCCATAAGGACCGCCCCGGAATCTGGTCTTGTCAGGCTTCGCACCCAGGCGGACCGGCGACGGCGCTGGCCTTGGAGTGGCCCCGCCGTGCCGCCCGCTCCTCGGGGCTGAGTAAGAGCAGTGGTTTGACTGTGATGGGTGTTTATCGGCATCGGCCCGGCCCCCGTGCTCATCCTTCCGCGCGGGAGGCCGGACCCTCGCCGAAGAAAGACCGTCTAAAGCTCTATGGCTTGGCTGCACCTGCCCCCGTACCCTTTGGACGGACGGCGAGAGCCAACGTGTCTCGCACACCCGCCCGTGGGCAGGGGGGTCACTTCTATTTCACTTCTAAAGTGTCTGAAAACCGTTGAAAGAGAAGGGGAGTTGAGGGTTCTAATCCCTCTCCCTCCGCCATATTTCCAACATAATTCATCATAAAAAAAAACACGTAGGCGAGACGTAGGTGCTTTACTCCCGGCCCGCTCGCATCCCCGCGAACCCCCTGAAAGTACCCGATACCCCCCTCAATCTCCCTTTGAGTTCCTTCAGGCTCTACAGTGGTATTCTCGGAAGTCTGGTCGACCTGAATTTACCTGGCCGAAGGTGTATGAGGAAAGAGCCGTGATGAGATTGGGGATGTCTTGATCGCAACCTGGACAAACCTCTTCACTATGCGGCTATCCTCAATCGCAAGCAAAATATCCCTGAGAAGATCGTCGGACAAATCGCGGGTCTTTATCGAAAAGCCTACCTTTTTATCTATGATTTGAGGCAATAGGGCTTTTGGAATCAGAATGGCCCGGTTACAGTCGACAACGCTAATAATATCCTTTGTAAGAAAGGGAAAAGCTTTTTTCGGTAGGAGAACAATTCCGCGTTCCCCGTAGTATTCAAGCCTCTTCGATGCCTTGGAGGTGATGATACACACAACCAGGTCCAACTTGTCGTTAACAGGGATTGCGACATAGAAGTGAGGGGGAGCCTCAGCGGCATGCGCCTTTTCTTTGAAGAAGCATATACAGGGTTCTTGAATGCTGTCGAGAACCAGGTCCTGGGGTAGCTCCACGGCTAATCGTAGGTCCCCGTAAGGATCTCACGAGACTCTTGAATGTGTTCTTCGGAGACGGCCAGCTTGTCATCTTCCAGAAGCGATAGGAGCTCAACCGGCCTTATACGCTCCCGCCTTGTCAGATTCTTTTCAAAAAGGGCCTTGTACTGTGCCCACTCTGGATACCTGTGTGTGTACTCTATGAGACCCCACTTGCTCATCTTGCCGAACTTGTCTATAACGAAATCAAGGATTTCTATATCGCTGCCGGAAAGCATGTCAAGGGTTTCAGGAGCGCATTTCTTTCCAGAAATGAACGTATGCTTGCCAACCCGTTTCAGCCTTTCGGCAGCGTACTTGTATTCTTCTTTTGAGAGAAAATCGGGGTCCAGGCTCAGGACATCCTTGGCGGTCGAGCCGACAGGACCATAAGACATTGCCCAGTAGTCATCATTGGTGATGGTTCTGCCATATTGCACCAAATGGTACTTGTCAGCGAGGAAGAGAAGTTTGACGAGTTTTAATTTGTCAGCTTTTTTTACCTTGCCCAAGATATAGCAGAGAGCCTGGATTGTTGCGGACGTCTCAACCATTGCCCCCTCCTGAGATAATTTGCATCAAAGAGCGCGCCCTGCAGGCCTGGTTGCTACGGCTCGGCCAACTGATGAATGGAAACATCGTAATGCCCTGCAGCGGTCTTACCACTCTCTCTTTTCTTAGTATAGCACCGCAACTTCCCATGTCAACATGATGATAATTTTTCACATCCCCCCTCGGCCGTGGTCTACTCTGGACCCCAGGTATGTGAGACCAGTGCTCTAACCGCAATTTTTCTTTTCTTTCTCCCCCAAAGTCTTCTGGCCTTTTCGGCCAACTTTTCTTAAAGTTGTGCATCTATTTCCAGCAAAAAACCCGCCCTAAAACCGTTTCTCCTTTGCCGAACAAGGAGGCGGCGCCAAATGTTGAAAAGATTAACCGCTGCACTACTGCTTTTCTTGTGGGATAAGCCCGAGCTCATCGCTCACCTGATTCTCGAACTACTCCGTCTACTCGGGGCATAATTCTCGAGCGGCTCCGGCCTCGGACCTCGCGCTGAATCCGGAGCGGCGGTTTCTGAATGCCGGTGGCCAGACAGGGGCCTTCCGGATGCTTCCGCGAGGACCCCGGGCGGCCGGCAGCCCGTAGCTATAAGGGGCCCTTGTCCCTCCGGCTTCCTCGAAGTCGCGCCACAGAGGCGCCTGGCCGCCCGAAGGGGTCACCTGTAGCCCCCCCGGTCCCTTCGAAAATACACGCTGCATAGAATCGCAGCCTCCCTCGGATTTGCTTGACAGCCGGCCCTTTAATGGCTATACTTGCCTCAAATGGCTAACAAAGTGAGTGAAAGCCGGTCACGGTCGGGGGTACGGTTGCAGAGCTATAAGCATCCTCCGGTCAACGAGGTGGTTTGTGGCCTTAAGTTTCAGCCACCGGAAAAATTTACCTTACCCTATTTTGGTCTACTTTGGGAGAAAGTCCGGGCTGACTATCCAACCATTCAACATGCGCCACCCATCGCCCGCGGTCTCAATGACTTCTTAGTCGATAGCGCCACCGGCACCCCACTCCCAAGAGTCTGGTTCGTGAACGGTAACGATAATCAGTTGATCCAGTTCCAGGTGGACCGCCTTTACTTTAACTGGAGACAAAGAGGAGACACATACCCTCGGTACCCGCATGTTATAAAGGAATGGGCAAGGGTCATTGACACAACCGAGCAGTTCTTTGAAGAGAATGGATTCGGCAAGGTCCGGATAATGGAGTGCGAACTAACTTATATTAATCACATTAAAGCAGGACAGGGATGGCAACATGCTGGGGATATCTCGGGCATTGTTAGAGATATTGTTTGGAAGAACTCGGAACGTTTTCTCCCCAGTCCAACGGATGTGCATTGGGGAGCGACATTTCCACTTCCCGACGATAAAGGAACCCTGAACGCAAGTATACAGACGGCTCGTCTCGCTACAGATAAGCAACCTGTTCTTATTTTAAACCTCACAGCTCGAGGAATTGGTCGCTCTACGGACCGGCTGGGGATAAGGGAATGGTTTGATACTGCCCACGAGTGGATTGTATGCGGCTTTGCTGATCTGACAACCGAGAAAGCACAAAAGGAAATATGGGAGAGAGAAGATGCTTGAATTAGCAAGGGTCCGTTTGCAAGATGAGGGCGACGGGTATGGTATCTACAGTCAAAGCACGGTTCAATTTACCAAAGACTATTCGACCCCACAGGGGTGGGCGTCGACTACCGATGTGCCCATTGATTATCCGGTCCCGAATGGTTGGCTTCGACGGTCCGTCAGAGAAGCTGTGACTGGAGGGCTTGTGGGAGAACTGAACATTCAAGGAGACCCGACGACTGAGCACAACACACTTGAGAAGAACGAAGCACTCACTCTCGACTTGATATCGAGGCTTGCCTTTACGCCGTCGATTCCCGATCGCTTATCATTGGGGAAACGTCTATTTGAACTGTATGAGGATGCGAAGGAAGAGGAATCAGAAAGTGCGGGGATGTGTATTGAATCATTACGCAGTTTTTATGCTTTTTTGCAAGCTCATAGTTATCTTAAGCGGCCTTCGGTTACACTGACCGAAGACAATGAAATCTATGCATCTTGGTCAGCAGGACGCGAAAAAGTATTTAGTATTCTTTTTCTATCCTTTGGGGTCGTCCGTTTCGTGATTCTCGCTCCGTCAACTAAAAAGCCAAAGCAGCATGTGAAGCTATCGGGAATGACGGACGTAGAGAGTCTTTTAGAAAAGGTGAAACCGTGGGGCGTACTAGACTGGGCTGGAAGTGACAAACGATAGGATACCCCATACAGACCACGTAACCCGCTTCTGTTACGGCAGGATGATAAACGAGGACGGGACTCCTTCAGGTGCAGCATTCATACCACGCCGAACAGATAAGGCGCTTTCCGTTAATTGGGTCGAATATTTCAACTGCGCAAACCGAGAATTGGCAATCGGTGAATTACGCGAGGTTTATTCGCAATTCAGGAAAAAAAAGAGAGATTTGATAGCCATTATGAATGTCGGGGATGTATGTGAAATAGAGGCTGAAAATCGAGCACTTACCGTCCTGCATGATCCAATAGACGGAGGCGACGAGTCTCATAGCGGAATCTTTGGATATACGGCGGATGATATCGAGGTCGCTGAACTCGTTCGTCTGACAGTACAGGAAACATTCGCAGCCACTGATCGTCAATAACCCTGTGTAATTATCTGCCCTACCCGATCCTTGACCACGCTCCTGGAACACGCTGCCTTATATCCTCGATGAAACGCCGCCCAGGTCGACTGGACCGACGCGGCCGCGAGGATCCCCGAGGTCCTCGCCCTGGCAAAAAAAAAGGGGGGGGTCGCGGTAGGAACGCCGGTTGCCCGGCGTCCCCCGCACAGACCCGTACGTGCGGCTCTTCCGCATACGGTTCTTGCTTCAGGTAGTGACGCTGAAGCGCACCAGAGGATAAGGGTGGCATA
>Ga0187856_1001564_pt1 | contig 18112 bp, 17 predicted proteins | sample June2016WEW_8_40_FD_132443 | JGI IMG/M metagenome (GOLD analysis project Ga0187856, IMG submission 132443) | Peatland microbial communities from SPRUCE experiment site at the Marcell Experimental Forest, Minnesota, USA - June2016WEW_8_40 | ecosystem: Environmental > Terrestrial > Soil > Wetlands...
CGGAGACGAAGATGACTTAAACACCTGAGCCGCGCGGCCCCTCATCGAGGTGCCGCTGCGTCGAGCGGCCGCTGGCCTATGGTCCATTTGCAGCGCCCGACGACCGCCCGTGTGACCGGGCAAGGAGCCGACGAGGTTGCTCGAAATGATCTTTTGAAGCACCACCCATTGGAGATAGAAATCATTGCGCTGGAATCGTCGCGCCAATTTTATTGTGACGGCTATTATGACGTGGACGGACGTCTCATTGTCTCGCCATCGCCCGCAAGGACGCGGGCCCGATCACCGGAATCATCCCGGCCAACGATGGCGAGGTTTTTCATGGAACAACTTGCTCTGACTATCTCCGAGGCATGCGCCGCCGCGCGGATCGGTCGAACCAGCTTGTATGCGGCAATCAAGAGCGGCGAGCTCGTCGCCGCCAAATATGGCCGCAAGACCCTCATTCGTGTCGATGACCTGCGCGCCTGGCTCGCGCACTTGCCGAAGATTGCAGCGAATTCAGCCGCCACCGAGCGACCAACGGCGAACGCGCGAAGCGCGCATGTCCTTGCAGGGGGGCGGGGATTAAATCCTCAAACCCTTCCGGCCTGTAACCGCGCGTGTCCTCACGCGCAGAAATTTTTTTCTCCGGCGGGAGTTTTTCCCGTCCTATAAAAAGGGGGCCTTTCCGGCCGCCGAGGGGAAAATCATTCTATTGCTGGCAGGTTGGGATTGGCCAAGCGGATAATTGGATGCTCCGATGGCTGTTGCGTAAGGAGACGCCGGCAATCTTTCGGTCGCGGTCGGCCGCTGCGCGACCGACCCGCGGAGACGCTTGAGGAGGCGCGCGCCAAGGCCGCTCGCCTCATCGCGATGCATTCGAATGGCAGGCGCCCTCTGGGCTACGGCGTCACCGCCGACAGTCGATCGGGTCGACGGAATGACCGCCGGAATGGATCAGCGTATTCACGCCGATTCAGCACCATGACTATCGGCTCGTGCGCGAGGCGGGCTATTCTCATGAGCGCAATAAAGCAGGCGTCCCGCACGCTTTGGAGCGGCGCTCCGTGGCGTACTTCCTGTTACCATCCCAGCCAGCGCCTAGTCAGAGATTTAAGAATTGGCGTCAAGCGTGTGCGGTTATAGGCCTCCGCCGCCATTTTTATCGCCTCCGCTTGCGTCGGGTAGGTATGAATGACCCCCGCGAGCGCGCGCAAACCGATACCAGAGCTGATCGCGAGCGAGAGTCCGTTGATCATCTCCCCGGCATGGCGCGCGACCACAGTGGCACCCAGAATCCGATCGGTGCCCTGTCTCACATGAATCTTCACGAATCCTTCCTCTTCGCCGTCGGTCACTGCCCGATCGACGTCGTGCATCAAAATCGTGAACGTCGTCACAGGGATGGACTTCTCCCGCGCCTCCCGAACATAGAGACCGATATGTGCGATCTCCGGATCGGTATAGGTGCACCAGGGGATCGTCAGTGCGCTCAACCGCTTGCGGCCGAGGAACAGAGCATTTCTCACCGCGATGCGCGCGGAAGCCTCGGCGGCGTGAGTGAACTTATGTTCCATGCACACATCGCCCGCCGCGTAGATTCGCCGGTTGCTGGTACGCAGGAAGTCGTCGACGTGAATTCCGGTTTCGGCGTCGTAACGAACGCCGGCGGCCTCGAGATTCATGCCTTCGACGTTGGGCGCGCGGCCAATGCCGGTCAGGATTTCATCGACGGAAACGCTGAATTTGTCGCCACCCGACACGAGATCGACAATTTTTTGTGCGCCCTTCATGTGAACGGCGACCACCGTCGTATTGAGATGAATCTCGACGCCATCGCGCGCCAAGGCATCCGAAAGAATCTGCGCCGCGTCGCGCTCTTCCTTTGGCAGGAACATCGGATCGTCTTGTGCGATGATGACGTGCGAGCCAAACCGGCAAAATGCCTGCGCCAATTCGCAGCCGAGGGGGCCGCCACCGATCACCAACAGACGGCGCGGGCGCTCGGTCAGATTAAAGACATTTTCATTGGTCAAATAGCCGGCCGCGGCGAGTCCTGGAATCGGCGGCGTCAGCGGCCGCGCGCCTGTGGCGATGAGCGCCTTCCTGAACCGAAGCTCTTCGCCGCCTACCGCGACGGTGTCGGATCCCGCGAAGCGCGCCTCGCCGAAATAAACGTCGACGCCCACCTCGCTTAATCGCCGCGCCGAGTCGGCCCGGCTGAGGCGCGCCTGGATCCGCCGCATCCGCTCCATCACAGTTGCAAAGCCGATGCCGATATTGCCCGGCACCTGACCGCCGACACTTTCGGCATCGCGCATTTCCGCATAGAGTCGCGCGGTGCGAATGATCGCCTTCGACGGAACGCAACCGACATTCAAGCGATCGCCGCCAATGAGATTGCGCTCGATGAGCGCGACCTTTGCACCCAGCGCCACCGCTTCGCGCGCCGCGGTCACGCCGCCTGGCCCCGCGCCGATGACGACAAGATTGTATTTGCTCGCCGATTTAGGGTTGCGCCAGGCGGACGGGTGAGCATTGGCCACGAGCGCGCGCTGGAAGCGGTCGTCCGGCGGTGCGCTCGGTGGCGATTGATCGTGCGGCATGGCACATTCTTGCTGCGCGGAAGAATTCGTCATGATAACCAGCCGCCGGTGAATCCAGCGCGGCGCAGTCCGCGGCCGATATAGGGGCACTGCCGCATCAACTTCCAAATCATTCGCGAGCGATAATTCTCGACCATCAGGACAATGATACCCTGGTCGAGTCCGAAATAACCCTCGGAGACCCAACCGGACGGACCGCCGCCCGGCAATGTCGGATTGAAGCTGCTCGGCAATCTCGATTCCCGGATTATCTCGGGATAGCACGCGCGAAAATGGCGCAACGCCGACAAGGAAAGTTCGGGAGCGAACGGCAGCGACGCAAGCACTGCACACGGGTCGATCGTGCCGTCGTCGGGCCCATAGGGCACGCCGCGTGCGGCATAGCCGAGAAAACGGCGTTCCCTGCCGTCGATCTTCCGCGTCCTGAAGCCGGGCCCATCGTTCGCCGTGATGCCCCAGCAATCCTTGCCGTAGCCTTCGAATCCGTACGGATTGCGCCGCGCGTATTCGCGCTGGACATAGGTGGCGCGCTTGCTATTTTCGAAATAATCGCTTTCCTTCTCGCGCATGAAGCGATCTCGTATGCCGGCGAAATCGATCCAGGCCTGAGAAAAATGATGAATGAAAAGCGGCCCGGCATAAAGAAATTCGTAATCGTAGATGTTTTCCCACTGATAGGTCGCGGTCCACCCTATGTAGCTGTGCTCCGGAAGCGGATGCGTCGGCGACGCCAAGCCCAGAACATAGAGAATGATCGCCTCGTCATAGCCATCCCAGCCATAGTGTAAAAATCCGCTCTCCGGCTTCCATCCCTGCCGCGCCGTTGCTGCGCCGCCGCAAGCCCATTGCCAATCGATGCGGTGGTAGATCGCATCGGCGCGCTCGCGAATCTCATTCTCGCTCGGGGTGTTTTCGTTGAAATACACGCTCGCAATCAGCACTCCCGCGAGCAACAGCGTGGTGTCGATTAGCGACACTTCCGATTGCCAAACGCGTTTGCCGGTCTTCATGTCGAGAAAATGGTAATAGAAGCCCTTATAGCCGGTCGCGTCCGGTTGTTCGCTTTGCACGCTGTTCCAGAAGAAACGCAAGGTGACGAGCGTGCGCGCCGCCGCATCGGCGCGCGCCATCCAGCCCCGCTCGACTCCCACCGGATAACATGACAACGCGAAGCCGACGACCGCGATGCTGGCAGGCGCGCCCGCGCGGCTGGTGTCGGCCACCAAGCCGTTCTCGGGATTGAATTGATCAAAAAAATAACCGAACGCCGCGCGCTGGAACCGATCCAGCAATTCATCATCCGAAAGCGGCATCGTCACGCGATGGCCTCCGCTGCCGCCGCGTCGGCAAACATCCAAAGCGTGCCGGTCGGACGAAGACGCATCGCTGGCAGGCTCTCGTCACCGAGGCGAAGCCGCTTGAAGATCGCCTGCTTCTCCTTTCCGGTGACCAGAAAGGCTGCGTGCCGGCTGCTCTCAAGCGCAGGATAGGTCAGGGTGATGCGCGCTTCGGACTTGGCGCCAACGACTGCGGCAACCCACCGATCGCGCTCCGCGAGCACCGCCGTGCCCGGAAACAAAGATGCTGTATGCCCGTCCGGCCCCAGCCCGATAAGGTTCACATCAAAGAGCGGTCGAGCCGGGTCGAGGCGCTCCGCGCCGTAGAAGGATTTGAGCTCGCGCTCGTAAGCGGACGCGGCCGCTTCAGGACTGAAACCTTCGGTAGGAATTGGATGGATGTTGATGGCGGGGATCGGTGCGCGCGATAGCAGCGCCTCTCGCGCCATGCGGTAGTTGCTTTGCGCATCATCGTGAGGCACAAATCGCTCGTCGCCCCAGAACCAGTGCGTTCGAGACCAAGGGAAGGCATCACGATAGGGCGGTCCAGCCAGACGCTCATAGAGCCGCCGCGGGGTCGAGCCGCCGGACAGGGCGACGGCAAAAACACCTTCCTTCGCTGCTGCCAATTCGAGCACCCAATCCGCAACCCGGCGTGACATGGCCTCTGGATCAGCGAGGATTTCCAGTTTGGCTTCGGAAGGGCTGGTCATGAGAGCTCCCTCCCGGCCAACGGGCGGTAGCCCTCGCGGATAGCGGCGATCGCGGCTGCGTAATCATGCGATCCAAAGATTGCAGATCCGGCTACGATGGCGTTCGCGCCCGCCTCGATTGCCTGCCCGGCGCTTTCACGATTTTCTCCGCCGTCAACCTCAATGATCGGATCGAGGCCGCGCATTTCGCAGAACTGGCGCAAATGGCGTATCTTGGGCAGCATCTCCGGCAGGAATTTGTGGCCGCCGAAGCCGGGGTTGATGGTCATGACGAGAACGACGTCGCAGAGATGGAGGACGTATTCGATGAGTTCAATCGGGCTCGCCGGGTCGAGCACCACTCCTGCTTTCTTGCCGAGATCGTGGATTTGCGAGAAGACACGGTGGAGATGCATCGTCGCGGACGGCTCCGCCGGGACGAGGAGATGATCGGCGCCGGCCTGGGCAAAGTCAGTGAGGTAGCGCTCCGGCTCGACAATCATCAAGTGTACATTGAGCGGCTTCTGCGTGTGGCGTCGCACTGCTTCGACAACCACCGGCCCGATCGTGATATTCGGCACGAAGCGACAGTCCATGATGTCGAGATGGATCCAGTCGGCGCCTGCCGCATCGATGGCGCGAACCTCCTCGGCGAGACGCCCGAAATCCGCCGACAAGATCGGCGGTGCGACAATAATCGGCCTTTGCTGCGCGACGTTGACCATGGCTGTCCCGGCTGTCAACGCGTTGGTGTGCGCGAGGGCCGCGGACCACATGCGCTGTGGTCGCAGATCACTTCCCATCTCCGTACCTTCCTGACCATGCGGCCTATGGCAGCCGTGGCGCATGCGGCTACATTCCTGTCACGAGGGTCATGCGCATCAGCGCAGAACAAACTTCCGCACCGCTTTGGCGAAGCCCTCGTTCTCGTTGCTGTCGGTCACTGCGCTCGCCTGCGCCTTCACTTGGTCGCTGGAATTGCCCATGGCGATGGAAAAGCCGCTTTTGCGGAACATGAGGACGTCATTCGGCATGTCCCCGATCGTGACGATCTGCTCGGGCGGAATGTTCAGAAGCTTAGACAGGGTGGTCACGACTGTCCCTTTGTTGGCAAGCGGGTGGGTTACGTCGAGGTAGTACGGCTGCGAGCGTGTCGCGCTCGCCTTCTCACCCAGGGTGTTCTGCACCACCTTCTCGCAGGTGGCGACCAGATCGAGATCGTCGGAGATGCCAACGATCTTCACCGCGTGCGCCAAGTGCGCGTCCGTAAAGGACGCCACGACCTTGGCGTCGAACTTCACCGTCCACGTCTCGCGCGCCACATGCGGCGCGGCCCGGTTACGGATCAACCATTCCTGCTCCGTGTAGACCCAAGCGTCCAGCCCCCGGTCGAGGATCAGCTCTAAGGCCTGTTTTGCCGTCGCCGGCTCGAGCGTATGGCTCTCGATCACCGAGAGGTCGGGATTGACAAAGACGCCGCCATTGAAGCCGGCGATGGCGCCTTGCAGAGCGAGAGGCTCGATCAACATGCTCATGCCGCGTGGCGGCCGGCCGCTGGTAATCGCAAAATCGATTCCGGCCGCCTGCAAAGCCTTCACGGCCTCCGTTGCGCGTGACGTCAGGACCTTCTCTGTAGTGACGAGAGTACCATCGACGTCGGCCACGACGAGCGAAATCGTCGATGCAGCGCGAGCGGACTCTACCACGCGCGGCCTCCTGCCCGGGCGATGCCAACCCGCGCGTTCAAACGATCGCCGCCGAGAATGAATCGGTCGATCGCGTTGGCAAAACCATCTTCGCGATTGCTGTCCGTCACAAAATCCGCAGCCCGCCGCACCTGCGGACTGGCATTGCCCATGGCAATGCTAAGACCACTCCGCTCGAACATCGCGACGTCATTGCCGCCGTCGCCAATCACGGCGATCTCCTCCAGCGGAAGAGCCAACAGCTTGGCGATCTCCAATAGTGCGACGCCCTTATTGGCGAGCGGGTGGGTGATGTCGAGGTAGTAAGGCTGCGAACGCGCGACGGACGCTTGATCGGTGAGCACGGCACGCACGTCGCGCTCGCACTGTGCGAGACAATCGAAATCCTTACTGACACCAACGATCTTGGCGGCAATATCAAGGACAGATCCGAAATCCTCGACGATCGTTGGCCGAAACCCCACGGTGCGCTCCTCGCGCCCAACGTAAGGCCCGTCGGAATCGCGCACCAGCCAGTCCTGTCTGGCGAAGACCCAGGACTGCACTCCATGCGCATCGAGCATGTCGACCGCGCGCCGCGTAACCTGAGACAAGAGGAGATGCTCGGTGATCACCGAAAGATCGGGCGTCGCTATCACACCGCCGTTGAAGCCGCCAATCGGCGTCGTGATCTCCAGGGGATCGAGTAGCATGCGTAAGCCGCGGGGTGGTCGGCTGCTGATGATTGTAAAAATGATGCCGCGGGCGTGGAGCGCTGCGACGGCCGCCCGGGCGCGCGCGGTCAAAATCTTGTCGTCGGTCACCAAAGTACCGTCGACATCCGAGACAAGAGCCGAGATTTTCGGTGAGGAAAATCGGGGGAATTTTGTCATGACGATTTCTCAGGGCCGGCGCCGTTGATGGGACGCCAGCATCGGCCATCGCGCGTCAATAGTGCGTCCGCTTTACTCGGTCCTGAGCTTCCCGCTGGATAGGTCTGCGGCGGCGCTGCCGCGCTGTCCTCGGCCCAGGCGTCAAGCACCGGCTGCACGATGCGCCAAGCCTGCTCCACCATGTCGGCGCGCATGAATAAGGTCGGGTCGCCGATCATAACGTCATAGATCAAGGTCTCGTAGCCGACGTTGGGTTCCTTCGGGAACCAGTCGTCATAGTGGAAGTCCATCTTCACGGCAGCGAGATCCACCACCGGCCCGCGACGCTTGACCTCGAACTGCAGAGAGATCCCCTCATCCGGTGCGATGCCCAGCACCAACCAGTTCGGCCGCAAAGTATCGACGGGCGTATCCTGGAAGGCTGTGTAGGGCGCCTGCTTGAAGCTGATGGCGATCTCCGTGATCCGCTGCGACATGTGCTTGCCGGTGCGGATGTAGAATGGCACGCCGGCCCAGCGCCAGTTATCGATCTCGAGCTGCATCGCGACATAAGTTTCGACGTTGGAATCCGCGGATACATTCGCCTCGTTCCGATAGGCATTCACCTGCTTGCCCAGCACCGTGCCGGCGCCATACTGGCCGCGCACCGCCCGTGTCGGTTTGACCGCGGGCATCGCGGCGAACACTTCGGCTTTCTTTGCGCGGATCGCGGCGGCATCGAAGCCCGTGGGCGGTTCCATCGCCACCATCGAAAGGAGCGTGAACACGTGGTTGGGGACCATGTCGCGCAACGCCCCGGTTGCCTCGTAGAACTTGCCGCGCCGCTCCACGCCCACCGTCTCCGCCACGGTGATCTGCACGTGATCGATCCGGTCGCGGTTCCAGATCGGTTCGAACAGTCCATTGCCAAAGCGGAACGCCATGATGCTCTGGACGGTCTCCTTTCCGAGAAAGTGGTCGATCCGGAATATCTGGTCCTCGTCGAGCGTCCGCAGGATGCCTGCATTCAACTCGCGAGCCGACGCGAGGCTATGGCCGAACGGCTTCTCGATCACCACGCGGCGCCAGAACCGATGTTTACCCTTCGGGTCCTCGTTCTGAGCGGTCAGCTTCGCTTTGCCGAGCTGCTCCACCACGGTGCCAAAGAATCGGTCCGCAACAGCGAGGTAGAAGATGGCGTTGCCCTGCGTGCCGTGAGTCTTCTCTGCCTCGGCCAACGTGGCGCAAATCTTCTCGTACGTCTCGGGCTTGGTAAGATCTCCCTGAACGTAGGACATTTTCTCCGAGAGCCGCTTCCACGCCGCCTCGTCGATCCGGTCGATGTCGAACTCCGCGGCGGCGTTGCCGACGAAACTTTTCAGCATGTCGTAAAGATTATCGCGCCAGCTCTCCGCGGTTCCCTGCGCTAGGTCCACGCCGGTCAACGTGAATTTCTCGGGCAGCACCTTGGTGTGCGAGAGATTGTAGAGTGCCGGCATCACCAGGCGTTTGGTCAGGTCACCGCCGGCACCGAAGATCACCATGGCGCAGGGATCGGCCGGCTTGGGTTGCCGCCGTGGCGCCGCCCCGATCACCTGTGCGGTCTTTGGCATTCGGATCGGATGGTCGCCGTGCATGGTACTACTCGGCGGCGTGCTGTGCTGCCGAGTGACGCTGCGAATCTTTTGGCGTTGGTTCGGGGTCAATGGGCTCTTGGCCCTCGACGTGCCCGCCGAAGCCGAAGCGCATGGCCGAGAGCATCTTTTCCCCGAACGTGTGCTCCTGCCGCGATCGGAATCGGGCGTAAAGCGCCGTGGAGAGCACGTCCGCCGGAACCGCCTCCTCGATCGCGGCCTCGACCGTCCAGCGGCCCTCGCCGGAATCCTGGACGAAGCCGGAGAAATCCTTCAGCTGAGGATCTTTCGCCAGCGCTGCGGCGCCGAGGTCGAGCAGCCAGGATGAGATAACGCTGCCGCGCCGCCAAACCTCCGCGATATCCGCCATATTGAGTGCAAAGCGCTCATCCTCGGGCAGGTCCTTCGAGTCCTTGTTGCGGAGGATGTCGAAGCCCTCGGCGTAGGCCTGCATCAATCCGTACTCGATGCCGTTATGCACCATCTTGACGAAGTGCCCGGCACCGGATGGACCGGCGTGAATGTAACCGCGCTCGGCGCGGGAATCGCCTTTCTTGCGGCCAGGTGTCCGCGAGATATCGCCCAGCCCGGGAGCAAGTGCTGCGAAGATCGGATCGAGGTGATCCACGGCCTGCTTCGGGCCGCCGATCATCATGCAATAGCCGCGCTCGATACCCCAGACGCCGCCGGACGTGCCGCAATCGACGTAGCGAATGCGCTTGTAGGCCAATTTTTTGGCGCGGCGGATGTCGTCTTTGTAGAAGGAATTACCGCCATCGATGATAATGTCATCCGGCTCCAAGAGGCCGCCGAGACGCTCCACCGTCTCTTCGGTGATTCTGCCAGCGGGCAACATCACCCAAACGGCGCGCGGCTTTTCCCTGAGCGTCTTGACCACATCCTCCAGCGACCGCACCGCCGTGGCGCCTTCTTTCGCCAGCGTCTCGCGCGGCTTGGCATTGGCGTCGAATACGACGCAGTGATGTCCCGCCTTCATCAGGCGGCGAGAGATATTGCCACCCATGCGGCCGAGCCCGATGACGCCGATCTGCATTTGCGTCACTCCTTATAAAAATCCGCTATTCGAGCGCTGTATCTATTGCGCGAGCCAGCTCGGTCAACCCCGCATCGACATCCTTGAGATGGACGCGCAGCGCGCGGCGACCGAGTTCCACCAGGACGTCGAGGTCGCCGCTGGCCTGCGCGGCCTTCACCACGCCGAAGCTGTAGGAATGGCCGGGCACGTCGATATCGGCAGGATCGTCGCAGGTGACCTGCAGGAACACGCCGGAATTCGGGCCGCCTTTGTATGCTTGCCCGGTCGAATGCTGGAAGCGAGGTCCGAAGCCGAGGCAGGTGGCGGCATGGGTCCGGTCGCGGACGCGCGTGCGCATCGCGGTCAACGCCTGCGTGTTCGCTTTGTTGCGCTGGATGTAGGCCAGCAGCGCCACGTAGTCGCCCGACTTTGCGCCGGCGTGCACGCGGCCGAAATGGCTCTTCAGATAGCCGGACAGCGTGTTGTGCCGACCGAGCTCGGCGGCGTTGCGTGGATCGGCATAGAGGACGAGCCCGTTCTCGCGGAACATCGGTGCCTCTGCGGGCAAGCGATGCAATTTCTCGTAGTCTTCAGTCAGCGCACGCGTCTTATCCTTGCTAGCCTCGACATCCGGTTGGTCGAACGGGTCGATGCCGATGATTGCGCCGGCCACCGCGGTGGCGATCTCCCAGCGGAAGAATTCCTGGCCGATGTGCCAGATATCCTTCACGCTGATCCGCGCGACCGGATGGCCGGCCTGCTCCAGCGCCGCCATCGCTTGGCGCTGTGACGGATCGTGCTGCCCTTCAAGCTCCAGGTAGGCGAAAAACCTGTCGCTCCCATAGCGCTCGGGTGTGGTGAGCGGCTCATCGGCCAGCGGGATCAGCCCGCGCCCGCGCTTGCCCGTGCTCTCCGCCAGAAGCTGCTCCAGCCAAGCGCCGAGATCGGCGATCCCCGGCGAGGCAATGATCGTCACCTTGTCGCGGCCGAAGCGCGTTGCCGCGACGCCCATGGCGACGCCGAGCTGAACGCCCGGACTCTCCGCCGGCGGCACGTCGGGGCCGCAGGCTCGTTCCATCGGCTGCGTCGTCTCGAGGAGGCGTTTGGTGTCAAGGCCCATCGCCGCTGCCGGCACCAGGCCGAACTTCGACAGCACGGAGTAACGCCCGCCGATCGATGGTATGCCGTGAAAGATATGGGCAAAGCCGAGCTGCTTGGCGCGTCGCTCCAGCGAGGAGCTGGGATCGGTGACCGCGACGAAGTGTTCGCCGGCCTTATCCTTGCCTCGCACCGCCCCGACGCGCCCGAGGAAATATTCCATGAAAATGTTTGGTTCCAGCGTGCTGCCGGATTTGGAGGAGACGATAAACAGCGTCCTGCCGAGATCGACCGCCCGCTCGATCGCCCTGATCTGTGCGGGATCGGTACTGTCCAGCATGTGGAAGCGCGGCCAGCCGGACTGCGGTCCGAAAGTTTTGCCGAACACTTCGGGCCCCAGGCTCGACCCTCCCATCCCCAGTAGGACGACGGCAGTGAACCCACGCTTCTTTATCTCCTCCGCAAAGCCGTGCAGCCGGTCGACATCGGCCAGCTCCTGCTCCACGATGTGCAGCCAGCCGAGCCATTTGTCCTCGTCCGTCCCGGCCCACAGCGACTTGTCGCCGGCCCAAAGCCGCCGAATGCGCCCGCCCGCGCGCCAGACCTCCATTTCTGCGTCGAAGGCGGTCTTCATCCCAGGGGAACCCGGTCCAATCTCAAGACGGGCGTGATCGCCTTCCAGTAGCGTGCGGCGGCGCCGCGCGATGGAGCCGAACAGCTTATCGAACGCGTCGGCGAACTGCTGCACGCCGTCCTTGACCAGTTCTTCCGTGACCTCGTTCAGCGAGACGCCGTGCTGCTCCAGCTCGGCGAGCATCGCGCGGGCGCCCGCTAGGTCCTGCTCTATGACATCGGACTTCGCTTGACCATGATCGCGGAACGCGTCCATCGTCGCCGGCGGAATGGTGTCCACGGTGTCGCGGCCGATGAGCGCCTCGACATACATCGTGTCCTTGTAGGCAGGACTTTTAGTGCTGGTGGAGGCCCAGAGCAGGCGTTGCGTCTTCGCGCCCGCTGCGGCCAAAAGCTGCCAGCGCGGGCCGGAAAACAACGCCTTGTAGCGAGCGTAGGCGAGTTTCGCGTTGGCAATCGCCGCTTTGCCGCGCAACCGATCCGCCACCTGTTTGTCACCGAGCTTGTCCAGCTGCTTGTCGATTGCAGTATCGATGCGACTGACGAAGATGCTGGCGACGCTGCCGACCTTGGCGACGTCGCCGCCGGCTCGCGCTAGGTCCTCGAGCCCAGAGATATAGGCTTCGACCACCTGCTCGTAGACGCTCACCGAAAAAAGCAAGGTGATGTTGATGTTCAGTCCGCGACTAATCAGTTTGCGGATCGTAGGAATGCCGGCCGGGGTCGCCGGCACCTTCACCATCAGGTTGGGACGCTTCACCGCCGCCCACAGCCGCAGCGCCTCCGCCACTGTGGCTTCGGTGTCGTTGGCCAAGTAGGGCGAACATTCCAGGCTGATAAAACCGTCCCGGCCTTGCGTCTGCTCGTAAACTGGACGCAGTACGTCGGCGGCGCCACGGATATCGTCAATCGCCAGGTGCTCGTAGATTGCGGAGATGCTGTGGTCGGTCCCGGCTTGGAACTGTTTCAGCGCATCCGCGTATTCGTCCGTTTCGCCAATCGCCTTCTCGAAGATCGATGGGTTTGAGGTGATGCCCTTCAGCCCGTCGCGCTCCATCAGTGTGCGCAACTCGCTGCTCTTGATCAGGCTGCGTTTCAGATAGTCCAGCCACGGCGACTGGCCGCACGCTTCGAGCTGCTTCAGCGGATTCATGCCGTCTGCCTCTTGGGCGTTGCAAACTGCTCCTTGACCGCGGGGAGCACTTGCTCTCGCGTGAAGCCGAATTTCGTTTGCAGATACATATGTTGATCTTCGACGCAGTTATTTACTGTGCAATATTGCTCACAAGTTTTCTTCGAAAGCAGTTCACCGTCCGTCCATCTCGCTCGCTTTCGACGCTTGGGCCGGATAGGTCAGCGCTCCGTCGGGCTGCGGCGTTGCGACCTTCGTCAGGCTCGCTGGAGCGACAGCAGCGGGCCCCAGAATATGAAATACCCGCTCGCCGGCGGCGAGCAGGTAGTCCGCGATAATCCGGCGATGGCAGCGCCACCACACTGCCTCCGCGCACATCACGGCGCAGCGCCGGATGTGGCCCAGTTCGCGTAGCCTGGCGAAGCCGGAACGAAAACCGCCACCCATCGCATAGTCGGCGTAGTTGTGGAAACTCTGGTTTTCCCAAAAGCCGTTGACGCTGGGCGAAATATGCCGTGCGCGCGGGCGGCGGCCGCCGAGCGCCGCGACATGCTCGTATGCGATTTGATATTCCGAGAAAGACTCGGGAAGTGCTTCGCGATTGTATTGCGGATTCGTCCGCGAGCGCGGAACAGTGCGCACATCAACCACGAGGCCAACCTTCGAAGCGTTGAGCAAATCGATGAATTCCACGATTGGACGCGTGGAATGGCCGATGGTGAAGAACGGTAACGCCATGCCTGCCACTGTGCTTTCGAATTTGCGTCCAGCAGTCAGTCGAGGCGTCTTAACACCGCGGCCTTGTGCAAGGCGACGTGATCGGTCTTGTCGCTCTTGATTTCATATTGCGGCTCGTCCGGGGTAGCATGGTGAACGTAGCCTTTGTAATTGACGTCTCGTCGATGCACTTTGACGATTTTCCCGCGCACCCGCCCGGCTTCCGAATTCCAGCTCACGCGATCGCCAACCTTGAAAGTCTTGACCATAGCTCGGTCCTGGCGCTCAAGCGAATGTTCCGACGAGAGACGAAAGGGGAACGGAATTAGCATCGGATGGGTTGGATGACCGGCGATTGACTCCGCGCAATTTTCCGGCGCGAAGGATGACGAACTTTTGCCGGGTGTTGGCCATCTTCAGCGCGGAGGCGATAATAATCGCGGCGATCCCAAGAGGGATACCCGCATAAAGGTGCCCTGTTGCGCCCAATCCCGCGCCGACCGCGAGGCAGGCGAGAGTCAGAAATACAGTGATGGGATTCATTGTCTTGGCTCCCTACTCGAGCGGGGCGCCCCTCAATGACGATATTGATCTCCGACTCCATGCATTTCTGAGCAATATTGCTCAAACGGATGCACCTCCATTGTGTTTAATGTTTCCATTTCCCGGCCGGCCCCACCGACGGATCATGGGTGCCTGCCCATAATCATAAGGACCGCGTCAAAGTGCCCCCCCAGGTTGAGCCCGCGATTCCCTTCCCTCCCAGAGAAGCCTATGATTGGTGTGGAGGATCATGTCATGGCGACGAAACGCCGCCGCTCATTCGATACAAAATCGTTTCTCGCCCGTGTCGGGGACGGCCGGAGCATCGGCAAGTACCGCAAAGGCCAGATCGTATTTTCACAAAGGGACGCTGGCGATGCGGTCTTCTACATCCAGAAAGGCAAGGCGAAGCTCACCGTCGTTTCCGAGCAAGGCAAGGAAGCGGTTATCGCAATACTTGGAATGGACGATTTCTTCGGCGAGGGATGTCTTGCCGGGCAGGCGCAGCGCATCGCGACGGTCACGACCATGACGGATTCCGTCATCGCTCGATTGGAAAAATCAGCCATTATCCAGGTGATCCATCAGGAACCGGCATTCTCCGAATTATTCATTGCGTATCTTCTGGGTCGGAGCATCCGCATCGAAGCGGACCTTGTCGATCAGCTGTTCAATTCGAGTGAGAAGCGGCTTGCCCGCCTGCTCCTGCTGTTGGCGAATTTCGGCAAGGAAGGGTCACCCGAACCGGTGATCGTGAAAATCAGCCAAGAGACGCTTGCGGAGATGATCGGAACGACGCGGTCGCGTGTGAGCTTCTTCATGAACAAATTTCGAAAGCTGGGCTTCATCGACTACAATGGCGGCATCGAGGTCCACAGCTCGTTGTTGAACGTCGTTCTGCACGACCAGCCGCCGATCAAGAATTAAATTCGCATATCTTGTTTATTCGGGGGTGGTGCAGCTGCGCGGGCGCGATCCACAGGCCTCTCGATGTGAGCAATTTTGCACAGCCCTCGCCTCGGCATGAGGCTTTAATTGACGCAAAGTAAAAGGAAATAGGATCATGTCGCCGCTGGGACTCATTACTCGTTATCCTCCTCGTGATTTTCCTGCTTGGCGGCTTCAGTGGCCGCTTCGGCGGCTACGGTTACGGCTACGGACACGGCGGCGTCGGTATCATCGGCACCATCTTGATCATCGTTGTCGTTCTGATGCTGCTTGGGCGGATTTGACGTGAGATCCGCCGCCCCGAAACGAGCTTGAACAGCCAATGAAGTCATGAAACGGCAAAGTCTGTAAAGGTTTCAAATGGATATGAACCGCTATTCGGACCGTGATCCGCGATCGATTGCAAAATCGACACCCGACCACTGGATTCTCTTTCTTATCGAAGGAGTAGCCCTCATTTTGTTGGGGCTTCTCGCCATCGCCGTCTCGTCGATCGCCAGTGAGAACGTGACCGGCATTCTGGGCTGGCTATTTCTTCTCAGCGGCGCGACCGGGCTGGTGACGACCTATTGGGCGCGCCAGGCGCCGGGGTTTTGGTGGTCCCTTATATCGGCTGTGCTGGCGGTACTCGTCGGTGTGGTGCTGATCGAGAATAAATCGCAGGATTTGTATGGCGGCCTGATGGGATGGCCATTCAAGGACGCCGGCCCGCTACGGCTGATTCTGGTTCTGTTCTTCCTCGTCGAAGGCAGCGCGTCGATCATGTTCGGTATCGAACATCGGCGTCAGTTCTCCACGCGCTGGGCATTCATGTTCGCAAGCGGCGTGGTGGATATTTTCTTGGCGAGCATCATCGTTTTTGCGCTTCCGGGAACCTCTGCCTGGACATTGGGACTTCTTGTCGGAGTCAACATGATCTTCGGCGGCTCTGCGCTGTTCGCGACAGGAGTGCACGCGCGTGCGGAATGGGCCGTCGCCAACGAAATTCCACTGCGCAATGCTTGATCGTTTGCGTCGGTGTCGCGCAAAATACGAAGCCAAGAAACGATCGTTTTGATGGACGCAAATGCGCGGCGCATTGCCGATTAAGGCTGTACAATTTTGTGAAAACCCCGGTTCGACCGTAAGACCGACGCTTGTCTCTATTCATTTCGAGGCGTCTCGGCTGCCCGCAATTCTATTTTTGGCGGGAACCGGGGCTTTGCCGGAAAAATCCCACGGGTCTGGCATCCGTATAGCCGTTACAAAATTCATCCGGGAGCGTCTGTTAACAATGCAAGGAACTAGTATTGATGCCGGCTGACATTGTTCGAGAAGACGATTCGGCGCTGGCGCGCGTCGCTCGCAAAACCACACCGGCGGCCGCGCTCGCTGCGCTCGGGGTTGTCTATGGTGATCTCGGAACCAGCCCGCTCTACACGCTGCAGGCGGTCGTCACGACGACCGGCGGACATCTTTCCCCGGAAGCGGCGCTCGGCAGTCTCTCGCTGATCTTCTGGGCGCTGATCATCACCATCTCCGTCAAATATTGCCTGTTCGTCATGCGCGCCGACAATCACGGTGAAGGCGGCATCCTGGCACTGATGTCGATGACCAGTGCGAATTGGTCCGAATGCCGGCGCATCCTCATCGTCATGGGGCTGTTCGGGGCGGCGCTGATCTACGGCGACGGCATCATCACGCCGGCGATCTCGGTATTGAGCGCCCTCGAAGGGCTCAACATCGCAACCGATGTGTTCAAGCCGCATATCGTCCCGATGGCGGTCGCGATCCTGTTCGCCCTGTTCGCCATCCAGAGCCGCGGCACCGCGCAGATCGCCAAGGCGTTCGGGCCGGTGATGCTGTTGTGGTTCGCGGTTATCGCCGCGTTGGGCGTTGCCGGCATTTCCCGCTATCCCGCGGTGATCGCCGCCGTCGATCCGCGGTATGGGATCGCGCTGCTGACGGGACACGGCTGGAGCGGGATCGCCGTGCTCGGTGGGGTCTTTCTGGCGATGACCGGCGCCGAAGCCATGTATGCCGACATGGGCCACATCGGCCGCAATCCGATCCGCACCTCATGGTACGGGATCGTGCTGCCGGCGCTGCTGCTCAACTATGCCGGGCAGGTCGCGCTTTTCCTCGACGATCCGGCGATGGACGGCAATCCGTTCTTCCGGCTGGCGCCGTCATGGTCGATCTATCCGCTCGTGGGGCTTGCCACCGTTGCCACGATCATCGCCAGCCAGGCGATCATCACCGGATCGTTTTCGCTGACCCGTCAGGCGATGCAGCTCGGCTGGTTCCCGGGCGTTCGGATCCGCCAGACTTCCTCAGAGGAATACGGGCAGATCTACGTGCCGTTCGTGAACTGGACGATGATGGTGTTGACGGTTGCGCTCACCGTCAGCTTCGGCAGTTCGAATCACCTAGCGGGCGCCTATGGTACCGCGGTTTCGACCACCATGCTGCTGACGACAGCGCTGCTTTACAATGTCATGCGCGAGCGCTGGCGCTGGCCGGTAGGACCGGCGCTGACCGCGAGCGGCCTGTTTCTCGCTGTCGATTTTGCGTTCTTCGCGGCCAATCTGTTCAAGATCCGGGAGGGCGGTTGGATCCCGCTCACGTTCGGCACGCTAGTGTTCATCGTCATGGTCTCATGGCACTTCGGCTTCGAGGCCATGCGAGAGCGCCATACGGTGCTGGCGGAGAGGCCGGATGAGTTCTTCCGCCACCTCAAGGAGAGCCGTGTCCCGCGCGTGCCCGGCACGGCCATCTTTCTGACGCGGCTCGCTACGACGATACCGTTCCTAATCATCGAGCACGTCACACAGATGAGAGCGCTGTCCGAAACTGTGATCGCGCTGACTGTGAAATTCGAGGATATCCCACGCGTCGCGCCTCGCGAGCGCATCGAGCTGGCGAAGCTCGCCGAGGGATTTTGGCACATCATCGTGCACTTCGGCTTCGTCCAGGTGCCTGACATTCCCGCCGCCTTGAGGCAGGCGAAAGATTGCGGGTGTCCGATCGACCTCGAAGATGCAATCTATTTCGGCGGCCGGGACGCAGTGGTCTGCTCAAAACGGCGCAGCTGGCTGGTGCGCGCAACGCTGCGCCTGTTCACGCTGATGTTCCGCAATTCGGTGCGGGCAGTGGACTTGTTCAACATTCCTCCGGAGAATTTCGTGGAAGTCGGCCGGCAGATCGAGATTTAGGAG
>Ga0187856_1001565_pt1 | contig 18106 bp, 18 predicted proteins | sample June2016WEW_8_40_FD_132443 | JGI IMG/M metagenome (GOLD analysis project Ga0187856, IMG submission 132443) | Peatland microbial communities from SPRUCE experiment site at the Marcell Experimental Forest, Minnesota, USA - June2016WEW_8_40 | ecosystem: Environmental > Terrestrial > Soil > Wetlands...
AAGTTACGAACAGCCTGGACCCCGGTTTTCACCGGGGTGACGACTAAAATGGATTTTTCACAGCTTCCGACAGGCGGGCCGCACCCGCGTGTTCTCGCCAGATTGCTGGCCCGCTTCGCCGGCCGTGGCCGTTTATTCAACATTTATAATTTATAATTCAACATTCTCTTTACCCTACCCCCCCCCTGAAACCGTAAACTTTCGTACACAATCGTAAACCCCCCTTAGGAAAGGCTTGCGAGAGAAGGGAATCAGCAAAGAGGTGGTGAGACGGTTGGCGGAGAATGCGTGCTGAAGAGGGTAAAAAGAGGGTAAGCAGCAGCAAAACACGCCGGAAGCGGTCGTTTTTGCGCTTGTTTGGAGGGCCATGGGGTCTTGTTTTTTGCGTCCTGCCCATCGGCCTCACTTTTTGTGCGCTTAGCCCGTTTGTGGCGACGAGGGGGGGACTAGACCCTTTTCTGTTCTTTTCTGTCTTAAGAACATCCGTCCCCGTCCATCCCTCTTTTTCACAGAACACTTCGATTGTCCAACTCGTTGAGGTAGTTTCTTACCACAGCCTCAAACTTGGAGGCCACCGCTCCGACCATATCCATGCCTTCCTTGAGCCGGTCCCAGTCCAGTTGAAAACCATAGCCATGATGAACAACACGCCGGAACTTCCTAAATCCCGACATCGGCAAAGCCAGGGAGTCGTCAAAGAAAAAAGCCAGGGTTCTATAGGGAGGATGGCAGAAATGCTTGAAGAGGGCAACATGCCAGGTATCTCCAGCGGGGAGAGGGATGGAGTTGAAATAGCTGATTCGCTTTAGGATGTTTTTCCACGCCGTTATAAAACTGTGCCAGGAAAGCCGCCGCCGCGGTCATAACAGAACTTTACCGGTTTTCTCAATACGCCTCGTGAAGTCAGAGGGCGGAGTCAGAGGTACCACATCAAATGGGGCCTCAAGCTCGTTTTCGAGTCTCGCAGCAAACTCGAACAGTTTCCAACCGGGTATTCCATCACATGCCAGATCGATATCTCTTGCTTCAGACGGCCCCGTTGCAGCGCTACCGAACAGGATCAGCCTGGTTGCGCCGTATCTCTTTGCAAGAGAGACGATTCTATCGATGTTCATCGCTTTCCTGGTAACAGTCATGTCGGATACCTCCTATTTCGTATTCTTGAAGGTGTCCTCAATTATAGCCTACCGCAAAGGATATGTCACCAGACCGAGCAATTCGCGGCCACGGCACTTCGACTTTCAGGCACCATATTTCTCGCCGAAGTTAGACGCTTGACGTATAACATATAATTTGGTAGGATACTGAATGATTCTGAGCTTCCGCGACAAGCGTACAGGCTCTTTTTTCGAGGGCGAGCGTGTTAAGGCATTTCAGGGATTCGAGCGGCAGGCTATGTTACGGCTCGACCGCCTTCATGCGGCAGATCGCCTCATGGCGCTTAACACACCAGGAAACCGGCTTGAAAGCCTTAAAGGTGATCGAAAAGGCCAGTACAGCATCCGTATTAATGACCAATGGCGGGTATGCTTTGAATGGCCGGAAGGCTCACCGGGACCGCTTAACGTAGAAATAGTCGATTATCATTAGGAGGAAACCATGGCACGGCTTCTCATACATCCAGGTGAACATTTAGCCGACGAACTGCAGGCTCTGGGGATGAGCGCAAACGAACTGGCTAAAGAGCTGGGCGTTCCCACGAACCGGCTTACCCAGATCATCAAAGGCAAACGCGGCATCAGCGGCGACACGGCCTTGCGCCTCGGGCGGTGGTTCGGTACCGGGCCGGATATTTGGATGAACCTACAGAAAAATTACGAGTTAAGAATAGCGGCGCATGAGATCGGAGATGCGTTGAAAAAGATTCCTCAGCGTCACGGAAAGGCAAGGGCAGGCATCGAGTCACACCCGCATTAGGGTGCGACCGACCCGTAGTTTATGAACGCCCTCGCCGACGGACCGATAATCTCCGAGACTGCCGAGCCGGGCGCGGTCGACTGGCATTCTTGAAGTGTAGCTTATAAGTTACTCCCCGTCAAGGGGAAAAGGGTGGTGGGGGAAGTTCTTTACCGTGCTCTTTGAGTACTGCCCTAAACGGTCTGGCTTTGTCTCTGGACCGTTCTTCAGCGATCGCGATGTCTGTCAGGTCTTCCCTGAGACGCCTGGTCTTTCAGCATCTCAGGAAAAAATAGATCCTGCTCCTGTTCTTTCTTCTTCTTGTCGGAGCGTAACGATACCCCGTTGGGAAAGCGCGCGCATTGACATGATGGCAGGATTGAGGGCGGAGCGTTGTGGCGCTTCTGCTACCAGGCGGTGCGGACTGCGTACTGGATGATTAAGGGGTCGGGAGTCAGGAGCGTCAATTCGTGGTGGATTGCCTGGCAAACCAATGCGCGGTCAAAGGGGTCGCGGTGAAGCAGTGGCAGCTTTGACTCATACAGAATTGCCCCCTCTTCAAGGGGAAGCGGCGTGATGCCGTGACGTTCGCGCTGGTTCGGAATGAAGCGCTCGGGAGAAGTGGGGAGCGGGAGTTTGCCCAGACTATGCTTGACTGCGATCTCCCAAACCGACACCGCGCTTAGGTACACCTCGTTGTCGTGATCTACGAAAGCATTCCTGGCCGACGCGGACAGCGCCCTATCGTCAGTGATGAGCCACAGAAACGTGCATGTGTCGAGGAGGATCCTCAACGGGCTTCACCCTGGAATCCTTGCACGAGTTCCTCGGGAAGAGGATCAAAGAATTCCTTGGGGATGGTGAATTGGCCCCTCGCAAGCCCGATGGGGCGTTTCTGGCCGCGATGCGGCTCCAACGGACGAATTTCGGCGATAGGCTGATTGCGCTTGCAGAGGACAATGGTCTCTCCTTTCCCGATCATGGAGAGGTACCGGGACAGATGGGTCTTTGCCTCATGAATGTTAAGTCGAATCATAGTGCCACAGTATAGACCAGGTACTGAACTAAGTCAATAGTTCAATGGCGGGTGGCCGGTTAGTCCATTCATCTTTTTCAGTGCTGATGGGCAGGGATCAAGCCGGCTTCACGAAGCCTCTGAAGCAGGTCCTTCCGTTCTTTCGCGAGGACTTTGAGGCGCTGCGTTTTGTATGGTTTCACCAACGGGGCGGTAGGGACATTGTTCCACTCTGTCCTTAGCGCCCTCAAAAGAACGGGCTGGAGCCGGGAAAAATAGGGCGTCGCCGGCCGGGTTAATTTCGCGCCTTGCCACCCGCGCCATCGCCGCAAAGCCGGGCTACCGAAAGGGTGTATGGTGAGTCGACGAACCTGTCATGGAAGCCTCTGTATTTATGTAACACCTCCCTTAGCAGTGTGATGGCGCGGGAGGAATGCGGCGCGATCCTGGTGGGTTTTACCGTCCCGCCTGGGAGGTGCGAGTAATCCCGTGCCTGGGAGCAGACTTATTCCTTCTTGTTTCTCCCCGGAGCCGCCAGGGGTAAAGCAGGCGCCTAACCATCCATAGGGTCGAGAGCGGGAACATGGGAACCGCATTGTGTCCGCCTGTGAATACAGGCTATCCGTGGAGACCGGGGAAGGACAGGTGTGGGGCGGAGCCCTCGCCCGTTTCCATGTTACTTGAGCAGGAGCTTACAGAATGGCGACAAGAACCCTAAGCCGCAATACTTTACGCCTCCTTTCTCCTCATCATTTTCTGGTTACTGGCGGCTCGGCTGCCTTCCTGCTGAAGGTCCGGTCGGAGCTATGTCTGAGGCCCGTTGGCTTTCCGTCCCACCCTCGCGGATGGTTTGGCTTTTTAATATTATATACGAAGTTATACTGAGCATCACCAGATGTTAAGAAACAATGTCAAGAATGTCAGAAATGTCAAAAATAAACATCACTGGAGTGTAATCCCTCAGTTACGGGACTGGAATAATTCTTGCGTTCAATTCCCACCTATGGGGGCATGTACGGGATGTCGTTGACTAACTTGACAATATCGGCGTACCGAGGATACTACAGAGGAGAAAGGAATAAGTCACGATAGTCAACTACGTTCCTGACGGCCGTCGGAGGCTATAGACCTGAGATTGTTGCCTCTTGCCATTCCGGTGATTATCTTAGAGGTAGGGCGGCCGGACCGGCAATTGAGTGCTTGTGTCCGGTGCGCTCGTAAGCACCGCGTGTTTTGTCACACTGATTAGGACACTCTTTTTTCTGTGAGGCAGCATATATTCTGCACGAGATCATAAAAGGGGGCGATAGGTGATAGAGACTGTCAGGAGCTATGGATGGGTCAGGAGGCTAACTGTTTTCGTTGTCGCTCTTCTTGTTGCCGCCACCTCGGCGGGGGCTCTGACGACGGGCAAGTCCGAGCCCGTTTCAAAACCCTCTCCGGTCTCAATTAAAATCGCACCGAAGGTCGGAGGGACTGTCGATTTGACCACTGCTATCGTGAAGGTGGCGAAAGAGACCATACCCGCCGTGGTCTATATCGAGGTGACCGAGAACAGAGAAGTAAAAAACCCATTCGGCCCCTTCCAGAACGACCCCTTCTTCAGGCGTTTCTTCGGCATACCCAAGATGCCGCCTAAATCCAGGCAGGAGATGAAAGGCTTGGGGTCCGGGATGATCATCGATCCTCAAGGATACATCCTCACCAATTTCCACGTCGCGGGGAGTGCGACAAAAATGGAGGTGGTCCTGGCCGATGGCAGCCGGCACCCCGCCGAACTGGTCGGGGGCGATCCAAAAACCGATCTCGCAGTGATTCATATTGCTGCGGGAAGGCCGCTTCCCCATGTGACCTTCGGGGATTCGGATGCACTGGAGGTTGGAGAATGGGTTGTGGCTATCGGGGCACCCCGTGCCCTCGATAAGTCCGTCACCCAGGGGATCATCAGCGCGAAGCACCGAACGAACATTACGGAACCGAGCGCATATCAGGACTTTTTGCAGGCCGATGCGCCCATCAACCCGGGCAATAGCGGCGGTCCTCTGTTGAACCTCCAGGGCCAGGTCGTAGGTGTAAATGCCTCAATAGCGAGCGAATCCGGCGGCTTCGAGGGAATCGGCTTCACCATACCGAGTAAGATGGCCGTCTACGCGGCGAATGCGCTGATCTCCCACGGAAAGGTAGAAAGGGGCTGGCTCGGGGTAAGCGTGAGAAACCTCACGCCCGAGTTGGCAAAGGACGTCCACGTGGAGACCCTCGCAGGCGCGCTGATCGTGGATGTGGTGAAGGGTGGTCCGGCCCAGAAGGCGGACCTCAAAAAAAACGACGTGGTCATCGGCTACCAGGGCAAAGAGATCCCCGATTCCGCGGCCCTCCGCAACGAAGTGGCTCAAACACCCATCGGCCAGGAGGCGAGACTCAAGATCCTGCGCAACGGCAGGAAAGAGGAAATGACGGTCAAGGTCGGAAGCCTCGAAGAGGCTACGGCGCTTTTGGCATCCGTGGTGAAAGAACGGCTCGGAGCGGAGGTGAGGTCCCCCAATCCCAAGGAGGTTGAAAAATACGGCCTCGATGGAAACCGGGGAGTGGTGATCACCCACGTGGATCCCAAAGGGGCTCTCGGCCGGATGGGCTTCGAGGCAGATGACATGATCCTTGCTATCGACGGCGAACCCGTGGAGGGGATGGACGGTTTTATCGGCCTGGTCAGCGCCCTGCCGCCGGGGAAGAGGGCGTCATGGACTGCTTTCGACCACAGGACCGGGAATACGGGGAACATTTTTGTGGTGGCACCATAGAGAGAGAGGCGCTAATTACTCCTGGCGCCTTGATTGTCGGCCATTTTCCTTGCTTTCCGTGAAACAGGTTCCCAACGGGAAGAGGCGGAATTATGTTTCTATCGTAGCCATGTGGGAGCACCAGGGGAGGCCGGGACCCTACCGGCCCTTCCCTAATCTTGGCTGCGCCCCGCAGATGCCCGATACTGGGTTTTTAAGGTAATGTCGCGGGTGAAAACAGGGAAGATTGTTTTTCCAGAGGTGTTGGTTTTTCCAGGGTCCTTTTGAGATATTCAAGCATAAGTTCTTCCACCATCTGCTCTTTTGATGTGTCGACAAAGGATTGCCTTTTGTCTGCTTCGGATTTGCTTATTTTACCGGCCTGGATAGCTGAAAATCGCAACGCCTGCTGTAGAGCGGCATATTCGCTGGCCAAATCCGATGTCGGCATACGTGAAAGCGATTTATAGACCGAGGTCAACTGGCTCGGAGCAGGAAGACGGGGCGACTCAAGAACCATTCTGGAATTCTGGGCATAACGTTTCATGCCTCCTAGTATATCACCCGGTTTGACAAAGTTGATACCTAACCAGCCGGCGCGAAGCCATTGAAAAACTCCTGTCCTGACCATGCCGGGCGAGCTGTCTGATTCGGCATAAACGGCAACCGAAAGATAATCGTAGATGTAAGTCTTTGCCCACCCAAGCCCGGTTTTCATGGTCCCCGGTTTATTTGAATAGAAGTAGGTCCAGTCGTTGTCATTGCCCAGAATAACCCCCTTTTTCCCGACATTTGATTCGTTAATCTGTTTCGAGATGGAGATTAACCCCTGTTGGCCCTTGTGGTTAAGGAGGATAAGGGTTCTTTTCAGGTCATATTCATAATAAACGCCGGTGGTCAGATCAGGGGTGTTGGAGTCGTGCTGCAGACCGCGAATAACGACTGGAGCCCCTTTAAGAGGAATTGCCCTCCAACTGCTCGGCATTTTTTGCATGTCACTTCGAGGATTGGACCAGATGGAGTAGCGCAGGGAAGATGGTCTCGCAATGATTGCTGGAACGAGAGAGCTATAGGAGTACTCCATGAATCGAGGAAAGGCGATCTCTGTATCAAATTCATAGTAGGATCCGACACACTGATTCGATTTCGGGAGGGAGTATTCCCTGCTATTCTTTGACGTCAAGACGTAATCCACCAGGGTAGCAACCGCCTGTTCATCAAGACCGGCTTTGGAATCGCTACAATATTGGACGAGACGCACTGCAGCGTCGCTGACAGGGCGGGGGGTATCCGTGAGAGAAGCAGCAGGAGCGGGCGGATACGCCACTATGAGCAGCAGCCCGAGCAGAAAGCAGCGCCATATCCACGAAAAATGCCAAAAATGAGTCTGTTGATTCACGTTGAGATATTATGTGAACGATCTATTTCTTTTGCAAGGCATAAGAGCGGAGAGCCTTCCTTATCAATGGAGAAATCCCCTTCTCTGCTTTTCTCCTGGAGAGGACATCCATCCCCGCGTATAGCTTCCTGTAGTCCTCAACCTGAGGACCGTCAGGAATGGTAAAGAGTTCAAGCGGCATTCGTGTGACGTAGGAGAGAGCATAAATCACGACGGTCAACTACGACGTCCCCGAGCCGCCAGGCGGTGACAATGAGAAGGGAAAGCTATAATGCGATGGACGTCCTTCTATGCTTGACCAGGTCCCCCGGGGAGGACAAAGATGTCAACATTTCAAGAGTGTCCCCAGGTCTCCCCTAAAAGCTTATGCGAAATCGAATGGTTGAAATGGTTGACGTATATATACACATGTTGTAAGTTGTATATATGAGGCAGGAGGTGACGCCATGGCAAAGGCAATGACATCGATCAGACTGGACACCCAACTGGCGGATGAAGCCGCGAAGATATTGGGGGTAAAAAGCAGGACCGAGGCGGTTCATGTCGCGTTGCGGGAGATCGTGGCGCTCAAGAAGTTCAAGAACCTGATGACGAAACACGCGGGGAGGCTGAGCTTCGAGGCGCTTGGTGAATAGCCTCGTTATCTTCGACACCTCCGTTTTTGTTGGCCACCTGCGCACCGGCCGTCACCAGGAGCGGATTGAATCCGTAACGGGCCTTATAAGGACCTCAGCGGTGGTGCTGGCCGAACTTTGGCGGGGGGCGACAAAGCCTGCTGAAAGGGCATTCCTGAAGGATTTGGAGAAGAACCATCCTGTCCTGTCGCCAACGGAAAGGAACTGGCTGGAGTCGGGCCAAATACTTGGGAAGATGCATGCGGACAAGGGTTTCTCACCTGAAAAGCTCCGTGATCTGCATTTTGACGTGCTGATAGCGCTGACGGCGAGGTCTCACGGCGCGCGACTGATCACGTCTAACCCGGTCGATTTTGAGTTAATCCGGGGCTATCGCGAGTTTCGCCACGAGATATGGTGACGAGATAAGAACAGGGGTCTCGCACCGGGTGCCGGTCGCTTTTCACATTCAAGCTCAACGGCACTGCGGTTGTGACTGCCTTAAGCGACTGAAAACGGAGTGGGCCGTCGGATGCGGCCGGGTGCGACCCGGCAAGGCAATATGGAACTGGGCGCCCGGCCGGACCCCTGCGTCTTGATTTGTTGAGGGTTTCACGGTACATTAGGAAATGCCTGCTCCCAACCGGAAGCTGCTGATAAACGCCCCCTACGATATGGTGAGGCCGGGTATGGACAGGATGCTGTCCCTCCAGGTAGGGGTCGAGGTGTATCTGAGCAACGAGGCGGTCAATGAGATAGATCGGCAAGATGCCCGTCAACTTGGCCGCGAGCTCGAAGACCGCGGCATTATCTGTACTGTCCACGCGCCGTTTATTGACCTTAGTCCCGGCGGCGTCGATAAAGAGATAAGGCATATCAGCCTGGAAAAGCTGAAGAAAAGTAGTGAGGCAGCGCGTCTCCTGGGGGCGCAGGGCATGGTGTGCCACGGCGGATACGACAGGTGGCGCTTCGACGGCCATGAGGGGTTGTGGCTCAGAAACAGCATGGATACGTGGACGGAACTGCTCAAGGAGTCGGGCGACATGCCGCTCATGATAGAGAACGTTTTCGAAGAGACGCCCTCGACGATCGTCGCCCTCCTCGACCGGTTTGCCGAAAAGAACCTGTGGTTTTGCTTCGACACGGGCCACTTCAACCTGTTTACCACGCTCTCCCTCGGCGACTGGCTCATGCCGCTCCGGGATAGGCTGAGGGAGTTCCATATCCACGACAACCACGGGAAGAGCGATGAACATTTACCGGTGGGACGCGGCATATTCCCTTTCCGGGAACTGAAGCGTTTAATGAAGGGCCTGGACGCTCCGCTCTTCACCGCAGAGATCCCCGACGAATCTGCTGCGTTTGATGCCATAAAGGCCGCGAAGGAGTTTTTATCCTGATATGGCGGTGAGAATTGAAGTCGCTTATAGAGAAGGCATCAAAGACGTACCCGGCGAAAAGCTGAAATCGCGCATAAAGGCCGAGCTGGGAATCAGCGTCTCCGTCCACGTGGCGGACGTCTACACGATCGATGCGGACCTCCCCGCCGCCGCGGTTGAGACCTTAAGGACGGATGCGTTCATCGACCCCGTGCTCCAGGAAGGCTTCAGCCGGACTCCCGTGCTTTTTGACGCCGATTGGGTGATCGAGATCGGCTTCAAGCCCGGCGTCACCGATAACGTGGGAAGAACGGCAAAAGAGGTGATCGAGGCAGCCGCGGCCTACACCTTCGGAGAGGACGAAGGCGTCTACACCTCCAAAATGTATTTTATCAAGGGTCCCCTCTCCCGGGACGATGTCCCGGCTATTGCCGAAGGGATACTCGCGAACACCCTCATCAACCGCTATGCGGTGAAGCATATCGATGACTACAAGAAAGACGGAGGCATGGGCCAGACCGTGCCGAAGGCGACAACCGGGCACGAGCCGGTCGTCGAATCCTTCGACCTCACCGTGGACATCGCCGGCCTCATGAAGGTGAACCGCGAGCGCACCTGGGCGCTCTCCGAGGAGGAGCTCCGCGTTATCCGGGCCTACTTCAAAAGGGACGACGTGGTGGCTGAGAGGCTGGCGTTGGGACTTTCTGCGAGGGCCACCGACGTGGAGATGGAGGCGTTGGCCCAGACCTGGTCGGAGCACTGCAAGCACAAGATATTCAACGCCGTCATCGACTACAGGGAGGACGGCCGGACATCGGTGATCGACAGTCTTTTCAAGACCTGCATTGCCGCATCGACCAACGCTATCCGCGAGGCGGCCGGAGAGAAGGATTTTTGCCTTTCCGTATTCAAGGACAACGCAGGGATCATCAAGTTTAACGACAAGTACAACCTGGCGTTTAAGGTTGAAACGCACAATACGCCCTCTGCCCTTGACCCATACGGGGGCGCCCTCACCGGTATCGTAGGCGTCAACAGAGACCCTTTCGGGTCGGGCAAAGGCGCCCGCCTCCTCTTCAATACGGATATCTTTTGCTTTGCCCCGCCCGACTACAAAGGTCCGATACCGCCGCGGTTGCTCCATCCGCGGAGGGTGCTCGACGGCGTCAGGGAAGGGGTGGAGCACGGCGGCAACAAGAGCGGCATCCCCACGGTCAACGGCTCTCTCGTGTTCGACGAAAGTTTTCTGGGTAAGCCCCTTGTCTACTGCGGCACCTGCGGCATCATGCCGGCCCTCGTCTGCAATGAGCCGAGCTACGTGAAAAGGGCCCAGGTCGGCGATTACATCGTCATGGTGGGCGGAAGAATCGGCAAGGACGGCATTCACGGCGCCACCTTCTCATCGGAGGAGCTTTCCGAGGCGTCTCCCACAAGCGCCGTTCAGATAGGCGACCCGATCACCCAGAAGCGGATGACCGACTTTCTTCTGGTTGCGAGGGATGAGTGCCTCTACAACTCGATTACCGATGACGGCGCGGGCGGGCTTTCCTCGTCGGTCGGAGAAATGGCGGAGGATACACACGGGTGCATGATCGAACTGGAGAAGGCGCCCCTCAAGTATCACGGCCTCGATCCCTGGGAGATTCTGCTGAGCGAAGCCCAGGAGCGCATGACCCTCGCGGTAAGTCCGGTCAAAATCGAGAGGTTCCTGGACCTTTCACGGAAGATGGGCGTCCTTTCGACCGTACTCGGGACTTTTAACGCGTCCGGGAAATTCCACGTGTGCTTCCGGGGAAGGACGGTTGCATACCTGGATATGGCGTTTCTCCATAACGGTCTGCCCAGGATGCATCTCCAGGCCGCGTGGGAGAGGCGCATCTTTGACGAAGCGCCGCCCGGGGAGCCGAAAGATTACATGCAGGCGCTCCTCGCCGTGCTCGGTCGCTGGAATGTGTGCAGTAAAGAGTACGTGGTGCGGCAGTATGACCACGAGGTCCAGGCGGGAAGCGTGGTGAAGCCCCTCACGGGTGCTCAGAATGACGGCCCGTCCGACGCGGCCGTGCTCAGACCGGATCTGTCAAGCCTCGAAGGCGTAGTAGTCAGCCACGGTATCTGTCCGAAATACAGCCGCTACGACACCTACGATATGGCTGCCTGCGCGATAGACGAAGCAATCAGGAACAACATCGCCTCAGGCGGAAGCCTCGACCGGATGGCAATCCTCGATAATTTTTGCTGGTGCGACCCTGTGCGATCCGAAAAGAACCCTGACGGGGAATATAAGCTGGCTCAACTGGTGAGGGCGAACAAGGCCCTCCATGATTATACGGTGCTCTTTGGCACGCCCTGCATTTCCGGCAAAGACAGCATGAAAAACGATTACGTGAACGGTGATATCAGGATCTCGATCCCGCCCACCCTCCTTGTCTCCGCAATCTCAAGGGTAAGAGACGTGAGAAAGACGGTTACCATCGATTTCAAGCAGGGAGGAGACCTGATTATTCTGCTCGGAAAAACGTATGCCGAGCTTGCGGGATCGGAATACTTCACCCAGTTGGGCTTGCGCGGCAATATCTGTCCCAAGGTGGACGGCCCGCAGGCATTGAGGACCTACCGTGCCCTGGAAAAGGCTATCAGGATGGGCCTTGTCCGGTCAGTGCACGATGTGTCGGACGGCGGCATCGGGGTCTCCCTCGCGGAAAGCGCGTTTGCAGGCGGGCTTGGCGCTGAAGCCGATCTCGCTTCCGTCCCCCAGGCGGGCGTGTTCAGGGATGATTACCTCCTCTTTTCCGAATCCCAAAGCCGGTTTGTGATCACGGTCAAGGAAGAACACGCGGATTCCGTGTACAAGCTGTTCAGGTCGCTGCCGTATGGGGTAATCGGCAAAGTGACAAAAGAGCCGCGCCTTGTCATCAGCGGCATCTATGGCGCCCGGCTCATAGATATAGATATCGCGCAGTTGAAGGAATACTGGCTTGCCCCATTCCAAAGGCTTTTCGGATGACTGCCTGAGAAAAACAGCAAAGGCCCTCCTTAGCCTGAAGACCAAAAAGCCCGCGTAACCGGTCGCCTATGCACGTCACGGGACTAGTCCCGGTAGAATTGCTCCTCGGACATCATCCGCAGCTCAAGCCGTGCGAACTCATCGTGGAGGGCGTCCACGCTTTTGCCTACGATAGCAAAGGTACCGATTATCATGGCGAGGGTATCCGATAGGGTCTGGATGTTCTGTCTGGCAGCGTCGGAAGCCTCTTTGATCTGTGTTTCCCTTAACCGGCATTCTTCGATGATATCGCGGAGCTGTTCCTCCTCGTCGGCGGTGACCCCTTTTTTTCTGAGAAGATCATCCACTGTCTTTACTCCGTCCATATGCTTCACCTCCCTGCGTTTTGAGCCGGACCGAAGGCCACGTGCGTTTTGCGGCCGGGTTTTGCCCGCCCTCATGCTTCACGGCTGTGCGCAAACGCTCATCGAGGGCACAAAAGGTTATACTTAATTATACAACAAGAGAGAGAGTTAGTCAAGGGAATAAAGAAGAGAGGCGACAATGAGCCCTTTTTCAACGATGTCCGTATTCGACCATCCGGGCGTTTCCGGTATGCCGAAATAGCCCGGCCCTTACAAACAGGTGCTATGTATAAAAAAGGCGGGTGGACTACGTGCCCGTTATCCTGTTATGCCCGTCCACAAACACAACGTTCGGCTGAAAACCTTCAAGCTCGTTATCCTGGAAAACCCCATAAGAGACAATAATGACCAGATCTCCTTTCTTTGCCTTGTGCGCCGCGGCGCCGTTGATGCAAATGACGCCCGAATCCCTTGGCCCCACTATGGCGTAGGTCGTAAAACGCTCGCCATTGGTGATGTTGTAGATGTCCACCTGCTCGTAGGGAATAATGGCTGTCTTTTCGAGCAGCGCCTCATCTATGGTAATACTGCCCTGGTAATCGAGGTTACTGTCCGTAACCGTGGCCCGGTGAATCTTTGCCTTCATCATGGTCCTTAACATAATTATGGCTCCGTTAAAACAGTGTTATCGATAAGCCTGGTTTTCCCCACTTTAGCCGCGATGGCAAGGAGGGCGCTCGCGCCGACCTCCTCCAGGCCGTGAAACGTCTCCGGATCGCATAGAGTGACGTACTCTATGTCGATACCGTCTTTCGATGTCAGTACCCTGCGAGCCTCTCCTTCCAGCACGCGGGCCTTCCTCTCCCCACCCCTGAAGAGCTCTTCAACCTTTTTCATCGAGGCCTGGATAAGGAGGGCCTTCTCTCGCTCGTCAGCGTTGAGGTATGCGTTCCTCGAGCTCATGGCGAGCCCTCCCTCCTCCCTTACCGTAGGATACCCGATGATTTCAAGATCCATGTTGAGATCCTTCACCATCCTCTGGATGATCTTTAACTGCTGATAATCCTTTTGTCCAAAAACCGCGAGGTGCGGCTTCACCGCGTTAAAAAGCTTTGCCACCACAGTGGCTACCCCCCCGAAGTGACCCTTCCTCGAAAGCCCGCACAGGTGATCCTCCAGCTCCTTCACCTCAACGTAGGTCGAGTACCCTTGCGGATACATCTCGGCGACGTCGGGAAAGTAGAGCACGTCCGTCAGCTCCTGTTCGAGCAATGCCCTGTCGCGCTCAAACGCTCTGGGATAGCGGGCGAGATCCTCTTTTGGGCCGAACTGTATGGGGTTCACAAATATGCTTGCCACGACTATATCGGCGAGCCCTCTCGCTTTTCTTACAAGGGCCAGATGACCCGCGTGCAGATACCCCATGGTGGGGACAAAGCCTATCTTTTTCCCTGCTTTTCGGAAGGTATCGGAGGCCGCCTGCATCTCTTTGACCGTGCGTATAATCTTCATGGCTTAATGGAAAGAATGGGCATCATCAGGAAAGGCGCCCGATCTCACCTCCTCGATATACTCCTTCACGCCCTTTTCTATCTCCTCGCGAAGGTGTACATAGGTCTTGACGAATTTTGGCCTGAACTGGCCGAACAAGCCCAGGAGGTCATGGACGACGAGGACCTGCCCACCGCAGTCGGGACCCGCCCCTATCCCGATTGTCGGGATAGAGAGCATCTCCGTGATCCGCTTCGCAAGGCCCCTCGGAATGCCCTCAAGGACCACCGAGAATGCACCTGCTTCTTCAACGGCCTTTGCATCTTCGATGAGCATCTCCTCCGCGGACCCCTTGCCCTGCACCTTATATCCCCCCATGGCGTTTACGGACTGCGGAGTAAGACCGATGTGAGCCATCACCGGGATATCGATATCGACGATCGCCCTGATCACGTCCCGCATTTTTCTTCCGCCCTCTATCTTGACTGTTTCCGCGCCGCTCTCCTTGATCATACGGCCGGCATTCTTCCGCGCCTGCTCGATGCTTTCCTGGTAGGACATGAAAGGCATATCGATAACGACCAACGCCCTCCTGGCGCCCCTCGTCACCGCGCCGGTATGATGGATCATCTCTTCCACGGTGACGGGGAGCGTATTGGGGTATCCGAGCACCGCGTTTCCCACGGAATCTCCTACGAGGATGATATCGATCCCCGCGGCATCCATTATCTGCGCAAAGGGAAAGTCATACGCGGTCAGCATGGTGATTTTCTCTCCGCCCTTCCGTGCCCTTATCATCGGCGCCGTTATTTTTTCCATCGATCCCCCAAAAAAAAGCCTTCTGAACTGTAATTTCAGAAGGCAAAGGTCCTCACGTTCCTTCCGTCTCAGTCCAAGTCTGGATCCAAGCGGTATATATATTCATCATACACCTGATTCCCGATTCCCGTCAAGGGTTTTATAGAAAATTATTGTATACATAGTCCGGGGGCAACCGGGGATATTGAGGCCGGGGTAATTTGAATGAAGGCTCGTGCTCAGATATACGTTTCGAGGAGTAAAGACAGGTGCTGCTCGACCGACCCCGGCCCCTTCTCCTCCATCTCCCGGATCGCCCTTTCGACGCGCCCGTAAGTCGCCACGTCCGACAGATCGTCGGTGCTCCGGTAGATGCCGGCTCGCCTCCCCATGCGGTAGACGAGCCGCTGTTCCTCGTTCAGCGCTAAATAGCGGTCGATAACCGACAAGATCTTCTTCTTCTCCTCCGGCAGCTTTCCCTCCACTTCCTCCAGGAGATTGAGTATATGATCGCTCTTTACGAAGCTCCCGATGCCCTCTAGATGCTCGATGAACAGCCTCAATTCAGCGAGGACCTCCTCGTCGTGCTCGATGACGAACGCTCCGCTTGCCACCTTCTCATGAAGGAGCATGCCCCTGGTGACCTTGAGCGTCCTTATGCGAATGAAGTCGGGATCGATCTGGTTCAGCGCGTCTGCCGTCTCGAGGGCATGTTCCCGCCACCACTTCTTTCCCCCCAGACCGGCGATGACATATTCGGACAGCTCTATCCCCGATTCCTTTATCCGGCGTCCGGCGATGATATGCTGCTCTTTCGTGGTCCCCTTGCGCATATACCGCAACAAGAAATCGGAACCCGTCTCCAGGCCGAGGTGGAGCCTTGTCAGCCCCGCTTCTTTCAGACGTCTCAAGTCGACGACGGTGTAGAGCTGTGCAATTGTCTGAGAACGGGCGTAGCACGTGACCCGGTCGATGGTGGGGAAGGCTTGCCGGAGGTACTGCGCCGCCTCGACAAAGTCGTCCTTTTTCATGACCAGCGAGTTGGCATCCTGGATGAAGACGTTCCTGGCGCCAAAATAGATCCAGACGGCGATACTCTTGAAGAAATCGTTATAGCGGGGAGCGGCGAGTATCTCTTCGGTCAGGCCCTGGGAGAGTTTCCCTCCCCCGCCCCTTTGCCATGACAGGGCAACAATCCGGCTTTGTATCGTCTTGATCGCATCGATGTCTTTCTTTATGTCGGCGAGCGGCCTCCGCTCGAACCGCGTGCCTTTGTAGAGGTGGCAAAATTCGCATTTGTTCCAGGGGCAATTCCGCGTAAAGCGGACAAGCAGGCTGTAAGCCTCACTGGGTGGCCGTATCGGTCCTATCTCGTAGCTAAGAAGGGTCTCTGCCGGGCTGTTTTCACTCATGGAACCTCGCTGCCTTTACACCCGGCCTTCCGGATCGTCCCCTTCACGCGTGATGACCCGACCCCCTATCAGTCTTTTTGCACGTGGATCTGGAAAGCGGGTGTGGAGTGCTTCGACTCGGCCTTCTTTCTCTTTTTGCCGAGATTGCCCTTTTTTCTCTTTCTCTTCATTTCAGTGATCTTGGTGTTCGACGGCATCGCTCCCTCCTCTCGCAACGCAGAGAGCATAGCACAAAAATGGGCCGCCTTCAACATTTCCCGGCGGGTCAAAAGCTCCGCTCCTCCTTTTGTTTTTACTTTCTCCAGGGCCTTCTATATAATAACCGGAGCATACGGACCGCTTCGCGGCGCTTGGCAGGGCGGATGGAGGCACCTCGTGACCGCTCACACAATTATAGTCGGCGATTCCAGGGAAATGCGTGAAGTGCCTTCCGGGTCGGTCCATCTCGTCGTCACGTCACCGCCGTATTGGCAACTGAAAGATTACGGCGTCGCCGGTCAGATCGGGTTTGATGACTCTTACGAGGATTATATTAACAACCTCGACATCGTGTGGCTGGAGACGCATCGCGTCCTCCATAATGGGTGCAGGCTGTGCGTGGTCATAGGGGATCAATTCGCCCGGTCCGTCTATTACGGAAGATACAAGATCATCCCCATCAAAACCCAGATCGTCAGGTTTTGCGAGACCATCGGCTTTGACTATATGGGGGCGATCATATGGCAGAAGGTCACTACCTGCAATACATCGGGCGGCGCCACCATCATGGGTTCTTATCCCTATCCCCGGAACGGGATCGTGAAGCTCGACTATGAATCGATTCTTCTCTTCAAGAAGCCGGGGGCTCCGCCTCCTGTGTCGAAGGAGATCAAGGTGCGGTCAAAGCTCTCTCCGGCGGAGTGGAAGCTCTATTTCTCCGGCCATTGGCGTCTGCCCGGGGAAAAGCAGCGCAGCCATCTGGCCGTTTTTCCGGAAGAGCTGGCTCAAAGGCTCATCAGGATGTTCAGTTTTGTGGGAGAGACCGTGCTCGATCCCTTCCTCGGAAGCGGCACAACGAGCCTCGCTGCCAGGAACAGCGGCAGAGATTCGATAGGCTATGAAATTAACCGGGAGGCCCTCCCTGTGATAGAACAAAAGCTGGGGGCGAACGGACTCATCCATTTGGGGGACTTTACGATCATGGAGCGGGACAGGGAACCGGTGCGGGTGCAAGAGAGGTTGGCCGAACTCCCGTACGTGTTCAGGGACCCGGTCCGCATAGCGAAACAGATCGACCCCAGAAAAAAAGATTTCGGGTCAAGAATCGGGGCAGAGCGGCCGTCCGGACAGGAATTCCATACTGTCAGGGAGGTGCACAGCCCTGAAGAAATGATATTAAGCAACGGGTGGGTCGTCAGGCTCCTGGGCGTCCTGGGAAACGGCCTGACGGACCGGGAGGCAGTGGCGTTTCTGGAGAGACTGACCAGGAATCAGAAGGTTTTTCTCAAGTTCGATCCCGCCAAAGGTGACGCTTCCCCCCGTTTCTGTTACCTTTATCTGAAGAACAAAACCTTTGTCAACGCCCACCTTATCAGGACAGGATTTGTTGACGTCGATATGTCTATCGAGTACGGGAAGCGGACGAAATTTCTCGATTACCTCCGCGCCGTCCCCGCCGTGTGATGCTTCTCCCCCTCACAACCCCAGGCCATCGATCTTTGTCTTACAGAATCGACAGCGGCCTGCTTCGAGATTGTACTCGGCAACGGTAAAACCCCACCTCTTGATGACGGGTTTTTTGCAGTTGTAGCAGTACGTGTTTTCTCCGTCTATGCCGGGGATATTTCCCGTGTAGACATACCTGAGCCCGGCCGCAAGCCCTATCTCTCTCGCCCGTAGCAGCGTTTCGGGCGGTGTACGGAAACTGTCCCGGAGCTTATACGTGGGGTAGAAGGCGCTCACGTGCCACGGGGTCTCGACTCCCACCTCGTCCCGTAT
>Ga0187856_1001572_pt1 | contig 18039 bp, 11 predicted proteins | sample June2016WEW_8_40_FD_132443 | JGI IMG/M metagenome (GOLD analysis project Ga0187856, IMG submission 132443) | Peatland microbial communities from SPRUCE experiment site at the Marcell Experimental Forest, Minnesota, USA - June2016WEW_8_40 | ecosystem: Environmental > Terrestrial > Soil > Wetlands...
CAGGGTTGACTCGGCTGCGTGCAAGCTGGCTTCGCCGGCAGCCAATTGCGCCTCCGACTGCGCGACATCGGTCGACGTCACCTGGCCGGCCGAGAAACGATTGTGCGTATCCCTGAGCGTGCGCTGCAAAACGCGAACGTTGTTCTGCTGTACCTCGAGGTTCGCGCTATCGCGCGACATGTCCATGTAGACGGTCGCGGCCGACAGCAGCACGGACTCTTCCATGACGCGCAACGTCTCGCGCGCCGCAGAGACCTGGCTCTCGGCCGCCCGGACCTTGTTGGCGGTTTGCTGGCCATTGAACAGCGTCTGCGCGCCGGTGACGCCGACCGAGCGTGGTGTGCTCAGGCCTTGGGCCTCGAACGACGCGCCCGTTGGCACAAGGCTTGGTGTCGGCGGAATGACCTGCGTCAGATCCGTGTATTGCCGTCCAACACTGGCGTTCGCGGAGACGGTGGGGCGATAGCCGGAGAGCGCCTGCGGCACGCCCTCGTCGGTCTGGCGGACGATGGCGCGCTGGGCGTTCAGTTGAGGATTGCTCTCGTAGGCCCTCGCAAGCGCGGTTTCGATCGTTTCCGCGCCGGCCGCGCGGGGCGCGATGGCGGTGAGTGCGGCGCATACCAGCATTGTTGCCGCGCTCGAGCGTCGATGCCGCTCTTCCGGCAACCTTCCCCGCACCCTTGGAGCCATAACTCCACTCGTCACCATGAGCCCCAATCCACGCGACGGAACCTTAACGTCAGCCGGTCCTCCTTACAAGGTTCCGGGCGGGATGAACGCGGCGGCCGGTCGCGCGTCGCGCGACCAAGTGCAGCTCGCGCAGGCCCAACACGAGCGTGGCGAAAAGCAGCGGAATGACGAAGTAGAGCACGCGGAACGTCAATAGCGCCGCGAGCAGTTCCTCCTTGCCAAATTGGGGAAGTCCGATGAGCACCGCCGCCTCGATGACGCCAAGGCTCCCCGGCGCATGGCTGACGGTTCCGAGCAGCGTCGCAATGAGGAAGATGACGAGCACGGCGGCGAAGTCGACCGCGGGGCTGGGGGGGCTGGGCGGCAGCAACGCGCACATTGCCAGCGCCACCAGGCCGAGATCCAACGCCCCAATCCCGATCTGCAACAGCGTGAGCCGCAGATTGGGCAGGACAATTCGCCAATAGGAGCGACCGACGACCCGCGGTCGCGGCGCGAGCCAGATCAGATAGCAGGCGATGCTCAACAAACCCGCCAGTCCGATCATCCGATTGATCCACGCCGGCAGGTGATCGACGGCGCTCGCAGACTCCGGCGCGTACGTCATGGCGCCGCCGAGGAGCAGCGCATTGCCGAGCCAGAATGTCATTCCGGTGACGAAAGCGATCTTGGCGATGTCGACGACGGTCAAGCCCCAGAGCGAGTAGATGCGCAGTCTGACCAGCCCGCTAGTCAGGACGGCGGCGCCAAGATTGTGGCCGATCGCGGAACTCGTGAAGCTTGCCAGCGCGGCAACCGAATAAGGCACCGTGTTGCGGCCGATCGTGCGCAACGCGAAGAGATCGTAGAATGTCAGCGTAATGTAGCCGGCGACCACGAACGCCCCGGCGATCGCCAGTTTGCGGATCGACTGGGCCTGCATCGCCGCAACGAGTTTGCCGAAGTCGACGTCGCGCAACAACTCATAAAGCGTGAAAACAGCGATGGCGACGATCAACAGACTGATCGCAATGCTGATCCTGCTCAGGGCAAGCTTGCTGATGATCGTCTGTGCGATGGTGCCCGTCAGGTCTGGACGGGTTGCGGTGAGGAGGTCCCCCTGCCGAACAACGCCGTCGTGCGATTCGCGGCGGCAAGTTCCCACCCGTTTGTAACAACATTATTACGTGCCGATTGAGGCTTTACCGCGGCGCCGCGCGCGTCACACGATTGAGACATGGAATGGCAATTGTTGTCGCATGCGATTCGCCAAGACATTGGCCGGCAAGACATTGGCCGGGCGGCGGTCGCGGCGACAGGCGGCCCGATGAGGGTTCTCGTCGCGACCGACGCTTGGCATCCGCAGGTCAACGGCGTCGTGCGGACCTTGGGCGCGCTCGAACGCGCCGCAAGCAGGCTTGGCGTCGCCATCGAATTCATCTCGCCGGAGGGTTTCCGGACCTTTCGGCTGCCGACCTATCCCGGCTTGCGGCTGGCGCTGCCGAACCGGCGGCGGATCGCCGAACGCATCGCGGAAGCGAGACCGGACGCCATCCACATCGCAACCGAGGGGCCGATCGGCTTCGCCGTACGATCCTACTGCCGAAGCCGCGGCCGGCCGTTCACGACGAGCTATACGACGCGGTTTCCCGAATACATTTCGGCCCGGGTGCCGATCCCGCAAGACTGCATCTATGCGGCGCTGCGACGGTTTCACGCCGCCGCAACCGTGACCATGGTGGCGACGCCGTCGCTGATGACCGAGCTTGGCGAGCGCGGATTCGCCAACCTGGGAATGTGGATCCGCGGGGTGGACGTCGATCTGTTCAGGCCCGATCGCGCCATCGATCTCGGCTTGCCGCGGCCGATCTTCATGACCGTGGGCAGGGTTGCCGTCGAAAAGAATCTGCCGGCGTTCCTTTCGCTCGATCTGCCCGGCACCAAGGTCGTCATCGGCGCCGGGCCGCAGCAGGCGGGGCTCAAACGCCGCTATCCCGACGCAAAATTTCTCGGCCTTTTGAACAACGGAATTCTTGCCGCGCATCTGGCGGCGGCCGACGTCTTCGTGTTCCCGAGCCGGACCGATACGTTCGGCATCGTGCAGCTCGAGGCGCTCGCCAGCGGCGTTCCCATCGCCGCTTTTCCGGTCACCGGCCCGAAGGATGTCGTCGGCGACAATCCCGTTGGCGTGTTGCACGAGGATTTGCGCCTCGCCTGCCTGCAAGCCCTTCGGCTATCGCGCGACGCCTGCCGCGCGTTCGCGCTTGACTATTCCTGGGAGTACAGCGCGCGCCAGTTCGTCGGCCACGCCCGTAAGGTGGCCACAGGCGGCGATCGCGAGCCCGAGATGGCCGTGACAATCAAAGAAACCGCCCATGGCTGAGGCGGGCCGGCAATCGGCTTTTCGCCGTGCTCCAACAACCCTCCCCTCTCCCGTTCCGGGAGAGGCCGCCGAGCGCCGCCGGCGTTCGGCGGGTGAGGGCCCGCGCCGGCTTCGTGATGACAAGCCACCGACGATGTTCAAGCGGCGGCGTCGAGGCGGTAGATGCCGCATCGGAAGTACGGCGGAATACGTCTCGCTATTCCGGCCTACGGGCTGATGGATTCAGATAGGACGCTTGGCGCTCGTCACCGCGTCCAACCCGCTTCGCAAGCCGCCAGAAAGAAATGGACGCGTTCGCGGACAAAGGACGGCAACTCCCTTCGAAGCACCCTTGCTTCATCGCCCATCAGAGACCGCATGAGCATCGGGAGCAGGATCAGATCCATGAAGATCTGAGCTGTGGCGATGCTTCTTTTGCTGCTGAAGGGGCCCTTCGACGTACGCGAAAGCTCATGAGTGGCGTCGTTCAAGAATTGGGAAACTGCATTTGCCGCCCGATCGCGCGACGCTTCATGGAGATGTCGGCTCAACTCAGGGAATCTGTCCGCTTCAGCAATTATCACACGTGCGACGCCGACCGTATCTTTTATAAATCTTTCGACAAGCTCCGTACCCAGATTCGTGAGCTTGTCCTGGACAGTGCGGCCGTCTGGTGTGTAGCCCTCGAAACCGGTCAATCCATTGATGACGTGAGCCACGACAGCAGCGAAAAGCGCTTCTTTCCCCGGAAAGTGCGCGTAGATCGTCGGCTTACTGGCAGGAGCCCTCTCAGCGATTTCGTCGAGGCTCGCGCTTTGGTAGCCTTTTTCAAGAAAAATGCGCTGGGCTGCTTCAAGAATCCGCCCCTCGACGTTGCCAGCAAGGTCCTTCGGCGGTCTGCCGAGACGGGTGCGCGGTCGTTTTAGCGATCGATTCCTAGTCATGATCATTTCCTCGTTGCAATCACGATAACGTGAGCGGGCCAGTGTCGACTGACTTTCCTATTGACACGCCTGCGACCAAAGTTCAATAGAAATAAACTATACGGTATAGTGTATATAGGGCGTCAACCTGCCCTACCATAGGAGACGGTCATGAATGGGTTGAATGGGTTGGTCGAAAGGACATCGGTTTGGGATGAGCGGTTTCTTCTTCACCCGTTGAACCGCCGAACCAGCGACGAGTTATGCCGGCACGCGGTGCGCCTAGGACGCTCACACGTTAGCGCGTTAGCGTTGCCCCGGACACCCGGGCCCCTTAGCGGCGTCGCGAGACGGGCGGCACCGGAACGAGTACTGCGCTGCTGTATCACCGCGGCACCAGGCATCTCGTCCTGGCGGAAGCCGTGAAATCGTTCTTTGCCTTGGCGGGCTATCCTTGAATAGGGGATGTCATGACTAAGTACTCTCCTCCTCATGCTTATGTGCGTCGTCACTGCAAACATATTTTGAGGCACCGCAGTGCCGCAGTTGCGGTGATGCTACTGGCGACCGCGTTGAGTTCCTGCAACGATCGCTCCACCAACGCAACCAAACCCGCGGCGCTCGTCCGCACCTTGACTGTGCAACTGCGGGACCGACAGGCTTCTGTGACGTTGACCGGTGAGGTCCAAGCCCGTTTCAGCGCCGACCTCTCGTTCCGGGTCACCGGGCGCGTCCTCGAGCGCTTGGTCGACGTCGGCGCCCACGTTAATGCCGGCGACGTCTTGGCGCGGTTCGATCCAACCGAGCAGCAGGCCGATCTTGACGCGGCGACCGCCGCGGTCGCTGCGGCAGAGTCGCAGTTGCGCGTAGCACAAGCGAACTTTGACCGGCAGAAGGCTCTGCTCGCCAACCGTTTCACCACCCAAGTGGCCTTCGATCAGGCGCAGGAAGCGCTGCGCAGCGCAGAAAGCTCGCTTGAGGCCGCGAAGGCGCAGCTGGGCACGGCGAAAGATGCCCTCGGCTATGCCGAGCTGCGCGCCGGCGCCGCGGGTGTGATTACCAAGCGTAGTCTTGAGGTGGGCCAAGTGGTGCAGGCGGCCCAGCCGGTCTTCACGCTGGCGCAAGACGGCGAGCGTGACGCCGTGTTCGACGTCTATGAATCCATTTTCTTTGGCGACTTCAATTCCGACCAAATATCGCTGGCACTCGTCTCAGACCCCAGCGTGGCCGCCACGGGCTACGTCAGAGAAGTATCGCCGGCCATCGATCCGAAAAGCTCGACCGTCCGTGTGAAGGTGGCAATCCAGAATCCACCGGCAGCGATGACGCTTGGCAACGCTGTGGCCGGCACGGCCAAAGCGAAGCCAGCCGCAGAGATCACGGTGCCATGGACCGCCTTGATGAGTTCGGGATCAAGGCCCGCAGTTTGGATCGTCGACCCGGCAACCAAGACTGCGGCGCTGAAGACAATTGAGATCGGCAGCTACGAAGCCGGAGCGGTCGTGGTGAAAGCTGGCCTTGAGCCTGGAGAGCGCGTCGTCGTGGATGGCGGCAAGCTGCTCAGTTCTGGCGAGCGGGTAACCGACGAAGGGGGGGCCCCATGATGCGCCTAATCGCCATCGCCGGCATCTTCGCCGTCTCGCTGTTCACGGCCGGCTGCAAGCAAGAGACACAGGCGCAAGAGCCCGTTCGACCGGTGCTGTCGACCGTGGTCGAACCGACAGAGTCGAGCAGCACCGCAGCTGTGGGCACCGTGGAACCGCGGTACAAGACTGATCTCAGTTTCCGTGTCCTGGGGCGCCTCATCGCCCGTCCCGTGAATGTCGGAGATACGGTTGAGCAAGGAGAGATTGTCGCCGCGATCGATCCCACGGCGCTTGAACTGGCCGTGCGGTCAGCCAAAGCAGACCTCTCGCGCAGCCAGGCTCAGCTTGCGAACGCAAGCGCAACGGAGCAACGCCAACGGACGCTGATTGCGACCGATACGACGAGCAAGGCGACTCTGGACAACGCGGTGCAGGTCCGGGCCGGCGCTCAAGCATCGGTGGCGCGCGCCCAGGCGAACCTCACCAAGGTGATCGAGCAGCTTAGTTATGCGCAGGTGAAGGCCGATTTCGCCGGCGTCGTTACCGCGGTGTCGGGCGATGTCGGACAGGTGGTCTCACCGGGTCAGACCATCGTCACGGTCGCGCGGCCCGACATCAGAGAGGCTGTCGTCGATATCGGGCCGGACTTTCCGGTCCCGTTGCGGGTCGGCTTGCCCTTTACGGTCAGCTCGCAGATTCTTCCCACCGTTCACGTTGACGGCCAAATTCGCGAGATTGCGCCGCAAGCCGATCCGGTGACGCGTACGCAGCGCGTCCGTATTGCCTTGAACGATCCGCCGCCGACCTTCCGACTTGGAGCGACCGTCACCGCAAGACTCGCCACCGACCAGCGCCCAATTCTGCGCGTGCCCGCATCTGCCGTCCTGACCAAGGATGGCGAAAGTTTCGTTTGGGTGGTCGATGCCCCTACCAGCACTGTTTCCCGGCACAAAGTCGATCTTTCTCAAGACGCGAACGGCATCCGCGTGACCGGCGGTCTGGACGCCGGAACGCGCATCGTGACGGCTGGAATTCACAGCCTCAAGCAAGGACAGCACGTCCGAATTGATCAGGACCAGACGCCATGAGCTCGTTCAACCTCTCCGACTGGGCACTCAGACATCGTTCGCTGGTCTGGTATTTCATGATCGCCTTTATGGCGGCGGGTCTCTACTCGTACCTGCAGCTCGGACGGCAAGAAGACCCCGATTTCACCATCAAGACGATGGTTATCCAGGCGCAATGGCCGGGCGCATCTCCGGAGGAGATAACGCGTCAAGTCACCGACAGGATCGAGAAGAAGCTCGAAGAGCTAGAGTCGCTCGACTACACCAAGAGCGTAACAGTTGCGGGCCAAACAACGGTGTTCGTCTATTTGCGCGACAGCACGAAGGCGAGTGACGTCAAGCCGACCTGGGTTCGGATCCGCAACATGATCGCCGATATCAAGGGCGATTTCCCGCAAGGGGTCGTCGGGCCGGAATTCAACGATAGCTTCGGCGACGTGTTCGGCAACATCTACGCTTTCACCGGCGACGCCCTGAGTCAGCGCCAGTTGCGGGATTACGTCGAAGACATTCGCGCAAAGGTATTGACCGTTCCCAATGTCGGCAAAGTCGACATTCTTGGAGCGCAGGACGAGGTGATTTATCTCGAATTTTCGACGCGGAAAATCGCAGCCCTTGGCCTCGACATCCACTCGATCATCTCCTCCCTGCAGGAACAAAATGCCGTGGCGCCGTCTGGTGTGTTCCAGAACGGACCCGAGCGCATCAGCGTGCGAGTCAGCGGCGAGTTCACGTCGGAAGCAAGCCTGAAGGCAATCAATCTGCGCGTCAATGATCGATTCTTTCCGCTGACGGATGTGGCCACCATCACGCGCGGTTACGTGGACCCGCCAACGACACTGTTTCGCTTCAACGGTCAGCCCGCGATCGCTCTCGCGATCGGGATGAAGACGGGGGCCAATCTGCTGAAGTTCGGCGTGGCGCTGAAGGAGGAAATGGCCAAGATCACAGCCGACCTGCCGATCGGCGTGGGCGTGCATCTTGTTGCGGATCAGCCCGTGGTCGTCGAGCACGCGGTGTCAGGATTCACCGAGGCGCTGTTCGAAGCGGTGGTCATTGTTCTCGCCATCAGCTTCGTCAGTCTTGGACTGCGGGCGGGTCTCGTTGTTGCCATAGCAATTCCGCTGGTTCTCGCCATCACTTTCGTTGTGATGGCGTATGCCGGAATTTCGCTGCAGCGTATTTCGCTCGGTGCATTGATCATCGCGCTTGGTCTGCTCGTCGATGATGCGATGATTGCCGTTGAAATGATGGTGGCACGGCTGGAAGTCGGCGACCCGTTGGAGAAGGCCGCAACCCACGTCTACACGTCGACCGCTTTTCCCATGTTGACCGGCACGCTGGTCACCGTGGCCGGGTTCATCCCGATTGGCCTGAATAGCAGCAATGCCGGTGAATTCACCTTCACTTTGTTCGTAGTGATCGCGGTTTCGTTGATCGTATCATGGATTGTCGCGGTGCTGTTTACTCCGCTGCTAGGGGTCACCATCCTGCCAGCGAAGATTGAAGGGCGGCATGAGTCAAAGGGCCGATTGCAGCGAATCTTCGCTCGGCTCCTTGCTGTTTGTATGCACCATCGGTGGATCACCATCGGGGTAACGGTCGCCGCCTTCCTGCTTGCGCTGGTTGGCATGAAATTCGTGCAGCAGCAGTTCTTTCCATCGTCGGACCGCAGCGAACTTGTCATCGACTGGAACCTGCCTGAGAACGCCTCGATTACCGAATCCAATGCGCAGATAGGGCAATTCGAGCGCGAACAGCTGCAGGGAAATGAAAACGTCGACCATTGGTCGACCTATGTCGGGACCGGCGCCCCGCGGTTTGTGCTGTCGTTCGATTTGCAGACGGCCAACGCCTGGTTTGGCCAGATGGTCATAGTAACCAAGGGCGGGATTGCGGCGCGGGACCGTCTCAAGGCGCAATTCGAAACATATTTGAAGAGGACGTTTCCCGGTACGGACACTTATGTGAAATTGCTCGAGGTCGGCCCTCCGGTCGGACGTCCCGTGCAGTACCGGTTGAGCGGACCCGATATCGCTAAAGTCAAAGAATTCGCGCAGCGCCTCGCCGGGATCGTGCGATCCGATCCGCATCTCGACAACGTGGTGTTCGACTGGATGGAGCCTGCGCGTGTCGTCAAAGTTGACGTTCTGCAGGACAAGGCGCGCCAGCTTGGCGTGAGCTCCGAGGACATCGCGACGGCCTTGAACAGCGTGCTTGACGGTACGTCGATCACGCAGGTGCGGGACAGTATTTACCTGGTGAATGTGGTCGGTCGGGCGACCGCGGCGGAACGTGCATCAATCGACACGCTGCGAAACTTGCAACTTGTCGGCTTGGGCGGACAATCGGTGCCGCTCGGTGCCGTCGCGACGTTGCGCTACGAACTAGAGCAGCCGACGATATGGCGGCGATCGCGGCTTCCAACCATCACGCTGAAGGCAAGTCCCCTCGACGGCGTGCAGCCGAAGACTGTCGTGGATCAGCTCGCACCGCAAGTGGCGGAGTTCGCAAAGGGGCTGCCGGCCGGATATTCGGTGGCGGTCGGAGGTGCCGTCGAGGAGAGCGCCAAGAGCCAGGCTCCGATCGAGGCCGTCGTACCGCTGATGCTCTTTATCATGGCGACGATCCTGATGATTCAGCTGCAAAGCTTCCATCGGCTGTTTCTGGTATTTGCGGTCGCGCCCCTTGCCTTGATTGGCGTGGTCCTCGCTTTGTTGCCGAGCGGCGCACCTCTCGGATTTGTCGCAATTCTTGGTGTGTTGGCGCTGATCGGCATCTTGATCCGCAACTCGGTGATATTGATTGTGCAAATCGAACACCTGAGAGAGGTCGGGCGGCCGGCATGGGACGCGGTCGTCGATGCAACCGAGCATCGCATGCGGCCGATCATGCTGACCGCTGCTGCCGCAAGCCTGGCGCTCATTCCAATTGCGCGCGAGATCTTCTGGGGACCCATGGCCTATGCGATGATGGGCGGCATCATCGTTGGGACGCTCCTGACGCTTCTATTTCTGCCCGCCCTGTATGTGGCTTGGTTCCGCGTCAAGGAGCCATCGACATCCCAGCTGCGCGAAGAAGCGAGCATTCTGGCGGCACACTGAGACCAGGCGAAACCGCTAATTTTGCTGCAGTGCCGCTGGTCTCCTTTTTGGCCCATACCGACGGATTACGTTTGGATGGCTGACGGTCGCTTTCGGGGCATTGCGGACGTGGCTGGACCTGCAACTTGCCCGGCCCGACCGCGATTGACACCCGGCAACCCCAGGACGGCAGGACGGCACCGTCAAAAAGAGCTTGCACCGGCCCAGGCTCAGCGCAATTATTCCTATTCTCACGGCCGCCGGCTCTCATCCTGATTACCGCGCCGTTCTCATCCAGATTGTCGCGCTATAGGTAGGGCGGGTCGCAATAAAAGAGCGTGTTCGGACTGTCGTAAAGCCTGATCACGTCAGTCGCCGGCCGATTCTCAATTTGAACACGAAGCAACCGCATCCCGATTTCCGGCACGTCAGCATGGATACGCGGGTCAAGCCCGCGTATGACGATTCCTTACGGCGTCACCGATATAGCGATTTTTTTCTTGACATCCGTCACCAATTCAGTTATACAGCAGCCAATCTCGCTCATCGAGGGACGCCTTCGGCCGAGGGTACTCCCGAATGCGGAGCGAGTGCGGCGCCCGCGCGCGGAAAGATACACTCCGCTCCCGGGCGGCTTCGGGTATCATGCTGACCGGCACTACGACCGGTCCGGGAGGTGCTTTCCCTGGACTGGGATAGGCGGGCGCGGGTAACGCCCGTTTAGAAGCGTGAGGTCTCCGCCCCCGGTTGGGGCGGGCTTACCGGATCGAGCGCTCTCGCCGAGTCCCAGGAAGCCTGGCCTGGAGCTGCGCCGAACGGGCGAAAGCCCCGACGGTAAGAGCCGCGGTGGAACGCCGACAGGCGAGCGCGCCCGCAGCAGACGGTTCGCGCAAGCGAACCGGTCTGTGGCGCGCCCTGCGCCCTAAGCGCGCGCAGGTGGCAACATCTGTGTGCGTGGCGCGGACAATAAACAAATGCGCCTGTCGGCGTTCCGCTTCCCCTCGCCCCCACCCTACCCTCCCCCGCAAGCGGGGGAGGGCAGGGTGGGGGCGGGCGGGCACAAGGCCCGCCCCTACGCAATGGGGCGGGAGGGAAGGATCAAACAAAACTCGGGCGCAGATGCGTCGCGAGAACGATTCTTTATTTCGTCCTTGCCGGGCTTGACCCGGCAATCCATGCTGAGGGAGGGCTCGCTGATGTTCGCCGCGCGGTTTCGTTCGCCGCACTTGAGCATGGACCACCGGGTCAAGCCCGGTGGTGACGACGGTGGTATTACGCCCCCTCCACCGGTCTTGCGGGCGGTCCCCCGCCCATGTCGCGCATTCCGGTCCTGCCGTTCACTCGGCTGTCAGCGTGCGATATATTTCCGCGCTGTCGCGTGCCGCTCGCAATGCGGCCGTGATCTCCGGGTTCCTGAGCTTGCGCGCGATACAGGCCAGCGCGCCAAGCTGCTCGCCGTTGGAACCCTCCGGAAGCAGCAGCAGAAAGACGATATCGACCGGCTTGCCGTCGACGGCGTCGAAGTCCATGGGCTTCCTGAGCCGAACGAACATCCCGAACGGCTTGCTGACTTGCTGAAATCGCGCGTGCGGTATCGCTACGCCGCCGCCCACCCCGGTAGAACCGAGTTCCTCGCGCTTGTTTAGTTCGGAGAACAGGCGCTCCGGAAGCACGTCGAGAATCGATCCGGCTTTGCGGGCCAGCTCCAACAGGAGTTTTTGCTTGTCGGCGGCGACAACGTCGATCATCACGTCGGTGGGGGAGAGAAAATCCGAGATATTCATGGCGCTTCTTGGCGAACGACGCATCATGCGCAGGAGGAGAGTTGAAGTTGCAGTCACTGGGCTCAATCGGGAGCGCGCAGTCGATACCCTATTCCGGTCTCGGTGAGAATGTATTGCGGCCGCTCGGGATCGGCCTCGATCTTTTGCCTGAGCTGTCGCACGTAGACCCGCAGATACTGGGCGTCGGTCAAATCGTCCCACAGCTCGCCCAGCAGGAATTTGTGCGTAAGCACCTTACCCGCGTGCTGAACCAGGACGCGCAGCAGGTCGTATTCCTTCGGCGAAAGCTTGATCTCCCTTTCGCCGACCTTGACGATGCGGCGGACGAGGTCCACGGACAGCTCGCCGAGCCGGAACATCGGCCGCTCGCCGTGCGTCTGCAGCTGATGACGCAGCGCCGCGCGCATCCTGGCAAGGAGTTCGTCCATCCCGAACGGCTTGGTCACGTAGTCGTCGGCGCCGAAATCCAGCGCCTGGACTTTGCCCGCCTCGTCCCCGCGGCTGGACAAGACAACGATGGGAACGCTTTCGCTGCGGGCGCGAATCGTTCTGAGCAATTCGTGGCCCTGCGTATCGGGCAGGCCAAGATCGAGAATGATCAGATCCGGAGACTGGCTGAGCAGGTCGAGCGCAGCTTTGCCGTTGGGGGCTTCGAGAATTTGATATCCGTGCGCGGTCAGGCCCATGCGCAAGAGCTTGCGAATGGGCGGCTCGTCGTCGACCACCAGCACGCGGAGCGGAGCTGCACTCATGCGGCGGTGTCCAAGCGCTGCCGTTCACGCGGGATCGGCAGGCTGATCGTGAACATTGCGCCTGTCCGGTCGGCGCGGTTTGCTGCGACGATGGTGCCGTGCATCGCTTCCACAAAGCCGCGCGAGATTGCCAGCCCGAGCCCGGTGCCGGCGCGAACCTGATCGGTCTTCTGCGCCCGATAGAACTTGTCGAAAATGTGCTCGAGATCGGCGGCGGAAATGCCGCTTCCCTCATCGAGAACCCGCAGGCAGACGGCGTCGCCACTTCGCCAGCCCTGAATGCGGATCGTCGTTTCCGGCGGGGCGTACTTCGCGGCATTGTCGAGAAGATTGAACAAAACCTGCTCGAACAGCACGGCGTCGAGTTCGAGCATCGGCAAATCCGGCGCGAGTTCCAGCTCGACGTGGTGCCGAGACAATATCCGGCTCGCTCGACGCAATGCGCTGCCGACGATCTCGCCGATATCGTGAAGCGCGACATTCGGTGCAATGGCGCCGGATTCGAGCTTGGTCATGTCGAGCAAGTTGGCGATGAACCGATTGAGCCGCTCGGATTCGTCGATGATCGTCGCCAGAAGGTCCGCTTTCTCGCTGTCGGTGAGCTTCTCCGCGAGATCGCGCAGCGTTCCCGCCGCCCCGAATACGGCGGCAAGCGGCGTCTTCAGGTCATGGGAAATCGAGGTGAGGAGCGCCGAGCGCAACCGCTCGGTCTCGGCGACACGCTCGACGCGGACCATGTCCTCGACCAGTCTGACGCGCTCGATTGCGAGTGCTCCCTGGTCCCGCAGCGCGTCGAGCAATCGCCGCTGATCGGGCGTGAACAGCGGGCCCGGCTTGTCGCTATCGATGCCCATCATGCCGACGGCGCCGCGGCCGGTACGCATCGGCAGGAACAAGCGCTTGGCGCCAGGAAGCGTATCGGAGCCGCGTCCGGCGGCGCGGTCGTTCTCCCAGGCCCATTTCGCTGCGGCGAGATCGGCCTCGCCGAGAATGTCCTCGGGCGGGTAACCTGCCTTCACCGCTATCGTGCCGTTTTCGGGCAATAGCAGCACGACGTGTACTTTCAACATCAGCGCGGTCTGATAGGCCGTCGCCCACAGCACGTCATCGAGCGTACCGGCGCCGGCGAGCTTGCGGCTGAACGCATAGAGCGCCTCGGTCGCTCGCGCCCGGTCCAGCGCCGCCATCACCTGGGTGCGGCTGCGCGCTGCGACATTGGAGACGATGACGGCCACGATCATAAAGAACACGAAGGCGGTCAAATTGGTAGGCTCGGCGATCGTGAACGTGTAATGCGGTTCCATGAAAAAGAAGTTGAAGCAGAGCGAGGATGCGATGCTGGCGAACAGCGAAGGCCACAAGCCATAGCGAACGGCGATGACAACGATGGCGGTGAGAAAAACGAGATGGATGTTGGCGCGACCGACCCACGTCGTGATCAATTCGCCCAACGCGATTGCCGCAGCCACTGCCGCGAGCGACGCGATATACGGGCGAGGGTTGAAAGTATCCTCGCGTTCTGCGGCGCGGACCGACTTCTTAGGAATCGGCTCGCCGGCGATGGTATCGCCGGCGATGACATGGACGCTGATGTTGCCGGAACGACGGACGAGATCGTGGACCACCGAGCCATGCAAAATCTCGAACCAGCGCGTGCGCGCCGACTTGCCGATCACGATTTGCGTCACGTTGTTCGCTTGCGCATAGCCGATGACGTCGTCGGCGAGGCGGCGATCGCTGGCCGGAAGCGTGATGGCCTCGCCGCCGAGCGCCTCGGCGAGCCGCAGCGTGTCGGCGATGCGGTCGCGCTCCTCTTCGGAAAGCTGCAAGCTTCGCCGCCCCTCGACGTAGAGCGCCACCCACGGCCCATGCAGGCGGTCGGCGAGCCGCTTGGCGTAGCGAACGAGGCCGGCGGCACGCGGATCGTCGCTGATGCACACCAGAATCCGTTCGCCCGCCGCCCAGGGACCCTGGATCGCATGCGCCTGCATTTCCGTGAGCAATTGCTCGTCGACCCGCTCGGCGGTGCGGCGCAACGCCAGCTCGCGCAGCGCCGTGAGGTTGGCGGGGGAGAAGAAATGCTCGAGCGCGCGCTCGGCCTGCCTCGGAACGTAGACCTTTCCTTCCTTGAGGCGCTGGATCAGATCGTCTGGCGTCAGATCGACCAGCTCGACGGCGTCGGCGCGATCGAACACGGCATCCGGCACCGTCTCGCGCACGCGCACATGCGTGATCTGGGCGACCACGTCATTGAGGCTTTCGATGTGCTGGATATTGACCGTCGTGTAGACGTCGATGCCGTGGCTCATCAGCTCTTCGACGTCGAGGTAGCGCTTCGGATGGCGGCTGCCTTCGACGTTGGTGTGAGCGAGTTCGTCGACGAGAACGATCTGCGGGCGCCGGGCGATGATGGCGTCGAGGTCCATCTCCTCGAGCCACTGGCCCTTGTATTGGATGCGCCGCCGCGGAATGACTTCGAGGCCCTGCAGCAACGACTCGGTCTCTCTGCGGCCGTGGGTCTCCACAATGCCGACGACAACATCATAGCCGTCCTTCTTGCGCGCCTGGGCCTGATGCAGCATCTCATAGGTCTTGCCGACGCCCGGCGCGGCGCCGACGAAAATTCTGAACTTGCCAATACGCCTCTCTTCGCGGTGCGCCGCTTCGAGCAGGGCTTCCGGCGAGGGTCGACGTTCGGAATCGCGCCGCTGATCCGCCATCACTGATCAGATTTCTCAACGTCCTTGGTCTGCCACCCTATCCAGCGGTCAAGCGGTCGAGCGCGAGATTGAGCAGCAGGACATTCACGCGCGGCTCGCCCAGGAGGCCGAGGAAGCGACCTTCGGTGTTGTCGTTGACGAGCTGGCGGATGCGATCTTCGGGCAGATTACGTGCCTTGGCAATACGGGGCACCTGGAAAAGCGCGGCCTCGGGGGAGATATCCGGGTCTAGCCCGCTGCCCGACGTGGTGACCAGGTCCGCCGGAATAGGCGTGCCCGGGTTCTCCTGCTTGAGCTTGTCGATGTCGCCCTGCACGCGGTCGATCAGGGCCTTGTTGGAGGGTCCCAGGTTCGATCCACCGGAATTGGCGGCATTATACGGTGCGGCCACCGTCTTGTTCGGGTCGGAGGGATCGGGCGCGGTGGTGGCCGACGGCCGGCCGTGGAAATACTTGTCGCTGGTAAAGTTCTGCCCGATCAACGCGGAACCGACGACCTTGCCGTCGCGCTCAATCATGCTCCCTTGCGCCCGATAAGGGAAAATCACTTGGGCGATCCCGGTCATGACCAGCGGATAGACCAGTCCCGTGATGAGCGTCAGGGCGACGAGGACGACGATCGCCGGACGGATTTCGCGCAACATGACGTCTTCTCCTTAGGCAAGATGCAAGGCTGTGACCGCGAGGTCGATGGCCTTGATGCCGACGAATGGAATGATCACTCCGCCGACACCGTAGATCCAAAGATTGCGGCGGAGCAGCGGGCCGGCGCCGATCGGTCGATAACGCACGCCTTTCAGCGACAGCGGGATCAAGGCAATGATGATGAGCGCATTGAAGATGATCGCGGAGAGGATGGCGCTCTGCGGGGTCGCGAGCCTCATGATGTTCAACGCCCCCAGCTGCGGGTAGAAGGCCATGAACATCGCCGGGATGATGGCGAAATATTTTGCGACGTCGTTGGCGATCGAGAAGGTGGTGAGCGCGCCGCGCGTCATCAGGAGCTGCTTGCCGATCTCGACGATCTCGATCAGCTTGGTCGGGTTGGAATCGAGATCGACCATGTTGCCGGCCTCGCGCGCGGCCTGCGTGCCGGTGTTCATGGCGACGCCGACATCGGCCTGCGCCAGTGCCGGCGCATCGTTGGTGCCGTCGCCGCACATGGCGACGAGCTTGCCCTTGGCCTGCTCGTCGCGGATGAGCCGCAGCTTCTCCTCGGGCGTGGCCTGGGCGAGGAAGTCGTCGACGCCGGCTTCCGCGGCAATTGCCGCGGCGGTCATGGGATTGTCGCCGGTGATCATGATGGTGCGGATGCCCATGCGGCGCAGCTCGGCAAAGCGCTCGCGGATGCCGCCCTTGACGATATCCTTGAGCTGGACGACGCCGAGCACCCGGCCGTCCTTGGCCACTGCGAGCGGCGTTGCCCCCGACTTCGCGATGGCGTCGGCGATCGCGTTCACTTCGCGCACGGTCTCGGCGTTGACGCTCGGACGCAGCGCCTGCACGGCGCCGCCTGCGCCAACGGCAGTCGGCGACGTGTTCAGGTAATTCAAGATCGCGTCCACGGCGCCCTTGCGGACCCACGAATCGCCGACCTCGACGCCGCTCATCCGGGTCTGCGCGCTGAACGGGATGAAGTTCGCCTTCATTTCCGCAAGCTCGCGGCCGCGGATGCCGTATTTCTCCTTGGCCAGCACCACGATGGAGCGGCCCTCGGGCGTCTCGTCGGCGAGTGACGCAAGCTGTGCCGCGTCCGCCAGTTCCTGCTCGGTCACTCCGCGCAGCGGCTTGAACTCGGTCGCCTGGCGATTGCCCAGCGTGATGGTGCCGGTCTTGTCGAGAAGAAGCGTATCGACGTCGCCTGCGGCCTCGACGGCGCGGCCGGACATCGCCAGCACGTTGAAGCGCACCAGGCGGTCCATGCCGGCGATGCCGATGGCCGAAAGCAGCGCGCCGATCGTGGTCGGGATCAGCGTCACGAACAGCGCCACCAGGATCACGACCGATATCGCGCTGCCGGCATAAGCGACGTAGCTTGGAATCGTTGCGGTCGCGAACACGAAGATGATGGTCAGGCCGACGAGCAGAATGTTCAGCGCGATCTCGTTCGGGGTTTTTTGCCGTTCGGCGCCTTCGACCAGCCTGATCATGCGATCGAGGAAGGTCGATCCGAGCGCCGCCGTGATGCGCACGCGAATCCAATCGGAAAGGACTTGCGTTCCGCCGGTGACTGCGGAGCGGTCGCCGCCCGACTCGCGGATCACCGGCGCGGATTCACCCGTGATCGCCGCTTCGTTGACCGAGGCCATGCCTTCGATGACCTCGCCGTCCGACGGAATCATATCGCCGGCTTCGACCAGCACGATGTTTCCTACTTTGAGGTCGGTGCTCGGCACCAGCCGATAGTTCTGTGAATCGCCCGAACCCGTCAGGAGCTTGGCTTGAGTCTCGGTACGCTGACGGCGCAGCGTCTCGGCTTGCGCCTTGCCGCGACCTTCGGCGACGGCTTCGGCGAAGTTGGCAAAGAGCACGGTGAACCACAGCCACAGAATAATCTGGAACTCGAAGCCGATGTGCTGTCCGCCGCTGGAATTAGCGTGAAGCAAGGTCAAAAAATAGCGAACCCAGTCACCAATGAAACCATTGGGAATCAAGGTCAAAAGATCGCGAATCAGGATGATGGTTGTCAGCGCGGTGACGATTTCGAGCACGAACATGACCGGATTCTTCATGAGCGTGCGCGGATTGAGCTTGACGAAGGCCGAGCCGATGGCCGGCGCGACGATCTTCGGATCGAACAGCGCCGATACAGGCATACGCTTGCGCAGGGTCGAGGTTTCCATCGAGGTGACTCCGAGCCTAATTCGCTGAGAAGAGAGTGCCGGCGTTGATCGAGAGCTGCTCGACGATCGGGCCGAGCGCCAGCGCCGGGAAGAAGGTGAGACCGCCGACGATCACGATCACGCCGACGACCAGGCCGACGAACAAGCCGCCCGTGGTCGGGAACGTGCCCGCCGAGGCCGGCACCGATTTCTTGGCGGCGAGCGAGCCGGCGATCGCCATGGTCGGGATGATCATCCAGAACCGGCCGACG
>Ga0187856_1001574_pt1 | contig 18024 bp, 19 predicted proteins | sample June2016WEW_8_40_FD_132443 | JGI IMG/M metagenome (GOLD analysis project Ga0187856, IMG submission 132443) | Peatland microbial communities from SPRUCE experiment site at the Marcell Experimental Forest, Minnesota, USA - June2016WEW_8_40 | ecosystem: Environmental > Terrestrial > Soil > Wetlands...
CTCTGGCAAACATGGGCGTCTCCTTTATGACACCCATAATATACCAGGTATACCCCACAGAAGTCAAGGTAAATGTGCCTATATATTGGCACCACACTATTGGCTAATTTCTACTTGTGGCCAAGAGCCCTCTAACAATTACGGGGGTTAGGAGGGTGAAGCCCTGTGCAAGTGTTAAAGATCAGCTAGAGAGAGGACAATTGCCCAGAAGTGTGAATTGCCACCTGAAAGCGTCATTATTTACAAAAGCTTCATCACACGTTCGTAAAATTGTAACACATTTCGAGATATGCTCTGAGAGCTGGTCGATGCTAGTTTGTTTCAGCTAACACTTCGTTTAAGGACCTCCGCTAACCTTGCCCTGCATCAATCTGGTTGTTTTCGGCCGGTTGCTTTTTGCCGGATTGAGGAAGAAATTGAGAACAAAACCAACGACTGCGGAGGTAGACACAAGCATGATTGCGGTCCTGAAACTCCCTGTGGCCCCGACGATTTTTCCTCCGACGTAAAGACCCAACGCCCCGCCGAAAGCGCCGAAACCGAACCACCATCCGACCACCCTTCCCACGATGCTCGAGGGGTAGTTCATCGCGATAAACCCGTTGAAAGATGCTCCCATGAAATTAATGCCCCAGCCGACAAGCATGAGACAGAGGATAAAGAAGGCCATGTTGCCGTATACCGAAGACAATGTTAGGGGGAAGGCAAACAATGCCGTCAGGACAAATCCTATGGAGACCGCAGACCTCTGATTCCCTTTCGCGACCTTGTCAAAGAACGACCCACCGAGAATGGTCGAGACGATCCCTACGATTGTGCCCGCCAAAGCTAGCTTTCCCGCCATGACGTTGCCCAACCCCATGCCCATAGGTGGCGGCGCCGCTATGTAGGGCGGGACGAGGTTCAGGAAACAATAGAGGTTCCAGGTATTGAAAAAGACCACAAACGCGCCGATCCAGGTCATCCGCAGCTTGAAGGCCGTGCGGAAAGTCAGTTGGCCTGCAGGCGACCGTACTGGTCCTGAAGGCCGTGGCGACAATTCCGATGGTGGTTGCCGTCTCGTGATAACCCATGTCAGGACGATAGAAACCCATCCAAAAAGAGAAAGGACAGAGACAGTGCCTTGCCACGAAAGTCCGGTACTTAATATCACTGGCGAAACCAATCCTCCCAACGCCGACCCGACAGAGATAAAGGCTAGGATTATCCCACCTGCGAGACCGTGTTCCTTGGGAGGGAACCATAACACCACGGTAGGCCCGATTATTGCGAGTATGAACCCTACCGATGCACCCTGAATCAACCGGGCGAGCATCGCGAGCCCGTAGCTTTGACTTATCATTGGCGCAAAAGTTGCGGGAACGGTGGCGCAAAGCAGTCCCAGAACGGTCGCAACAGTAATGCCGAATCTATCGACTACGACGCCGCCCCAGATGAGAACACATGCTGCAGCCAGCACGAATCCCATCATAAGCTTCGTTGCTGCCCCCATATCGACCTGAAGGTCCTTTGCAACATCACCGAGTATTGGAGCAATGGCGATCATATCGATGTAAAGCGACATGAACGCGAGACATGTCGATAGTAGGATTGCCCACCGATAGGAGGATGGATGGGTCAACTTCTCAGTCATACATGCTCCAATCGAGTGAACGCTTCTTCGTTTGAACTGGGGCGACGACGGGGACGGAGTACCACGTACAAGAAGGCTCGAAATCAGAACCGAGGGGGCGGGCGAAAAGAATACTCTTAATTCATTTCGGTTTGGCCTCAATCCTTTTTTCAAACTCCTTCCAGAAAGCTTCGTCCGGTTTGCGCCAGTACGGTCCCCACGCGTCACTGAAAACTCCTTCCACCTGTTTCAGGATACGCTTCCAGACAGGGCCATACTCGTAGGTCAGGACGTCTTCCAAAAAGGGGACCACCGCCCCCAGGCCCTCCTTTGGAAGATAAGCCCGAGCCCCCAGTTCTATCGACTTCTTGAGGGATTCGGGAGAGAAGGCGTGGGCGGTGAGCATCACGACCGGCACAGGTTTTGGGAGCGTGGTGGCCATTTTTAGAAGATCAAAACCGCGAACGCCCATGATATCGAATATAGCCAGGTCATAGGTCCACGCCGTGAGGAGCGCGACGACCTTTTCATAGCTCTAGGGTGCAATTAGGTGCATTTGATAGAATCTCCTCCTTCAGCACCTCAAGCACATCCGGCTCGTCATCTACAATAAGGATGCTCTTATGGTTCAGAATCGAGTCTCCCATGGTCAGCCTCCCAGATATGCCTTTTTAACTGCCTCGCTCTTTTTCAAATCGTCCCTGGTGCCCTGCGCGACTATCTTCCCCACATGCAGTACATAACCCATATCGGCTACCCTAAGGGCGAGGGGGACGTTTTGCTCCACCAGGACCACACCTACGCCGAGTTGATTGATGCTTTTGACCACGGGAGCCAATTCGGCAACCAGTAGTGGCGCCAGTCCCAGCGACGGCTCGTCCATGAGAAGCAACTTCGGCTTGGCCATTAGGGCTCGAGCGATGGCCAGCATCTGCTGCTCACCTCCGCTCAGGGTTCCAGCCTTTTGGGTTCGTCTCTCTCTGAGTCTCGGAAAATGTTGAAAGATTTCGTTCATGTCTCTCTTCATGCCGGCCTTGTCCTTGCGTAAGTAGGCCCCTAGCTTGAGATTCCCCGAGACGGTGAGGTTGGAAAAAAGCCTCCTCCCTTCGGGGACGTGCACCAGACCTCGCTTCACGATCTGGTGGATCTTCAGGCCATTTATCCGCTCACCAAGAAACCAGATTTCTCCTGAAGCAGCTGCCTTCAACCCGGACAGCGTCCTCAGAATCGTACTCTTCCCCGCGCCGTTGCTCCCTATAATGGCGACCACTGTGCCCTCGGGTACCTCGAAGGATACCCCGTCGAGGGCCCTAGCCTTTTCGTAGTAAACCGTCAAATCCTTTACGCTAAGCAGCATACTCGCCACCAAAGTAAGCTGATATTACTTCCTCGTTCTTCCGGACTTCACTGGGTGTGCCTTCCGCAATCTTCCTCCCATAGTTGATCACGATGATCCTGTCACAAAGACCCATGACTACCGGAACATTGTGCTCCACCAGGAGGATAGTGGTCCCCTGGGCGCGGACCTTCTTGATCGCATTGAGGGCAAGGTCCATCTCCTCCTGGCCCATTCCGCCAATCGGCTCATCCAGAAGGAGCAGCCTTGGCTTGACGGCAAGGGCTGTAGCCAAGTCGAGCACTTTTTGATGGCCGTGAGGCAAGTTCCTGGCAAGCTCGTCCCTCACGCTGCCTAATCCGACGAGCTGCAGATTCTCTTCAGCCTGCTTCAGAATCTCCTCCTCTCTCCTGCGGTATTCACGGGTGGCAAGTATGGACCTCCAGATACTCTTGTCGGCGGAAAGGTAAAATGATGCCACTATGTTCTCAAAGGTCGTAAATTCGGCAAAAAAAGGCGTGATCTGGAACGTGCGGCCCACCCCCATGGCGGCGAGAACGTGGGGTTTCTTGCCGGTCGCATCTTTCCCTTCGAGCACTATACGTCCCCTCGTAGGCGGTATGAAGCCGCTGATCAGGTTTATGACCGTGGTTTTTCCTGCCCCGTTAGGGCCGATGAGACCAACTATTTCTCCTTTGTCCACCGACATATCAACGTCGGAGACGGCAGCCAACCCACCGAAATACCTGGTTAGTCCAGTAATCTCAAGAAGCATTCTGCGAAACCCTCCCGTCTGCGCGAGGCCTACCCATCAGTAACTTGATCTGGCCGGGCAGACTGATCAAGCCCTGAGGAATGAGGAAAATAACCACAGCCAACACACCTGCAAGAACAAAGGGCGCATACCCTTTCAGGCCACCCATAATAAAGGGAATAAGGAAGAGAACGGCTGCCCCCACAATAGGCCCTGCAAAGCCTCGTGTTCCTCCCACGAGAAGATAGACGACCAGGAAGATGCTCGGAAACATAGAGAAGTTGGACGGGCTGATAAAGGTGTTATAGTGAGCATAGCAGGCCCCCGCCAGACCGGCAAAAAAACAGCCTATACCCAAAGCTCTGATCCTTGCTCTCGCCTCGTCAATGCCCCTGCTCGATGCCGCCAGATAGGACTGGGCCACACACTTAAGGGTCATGCCTATCCGGGAACGTTCAATCCGATACAGGACCAGGAGGGAAAGCAAGGTGAGGATAAGAAAAAAGTAATAGTAAGGCACCTTTGAAAAGCCGAATAAGCGTGGAATGCCCGGCATCCCGCCGAGATAGCCTGTTAGATGCGGGATAACTCCCGTGAGGGCCGTAATTATGATTCCAAAGAAGAGGCTCGCCATGGAGAAATAAATTGCCCTCAACCGCGAAAAGGGAAAGCCCACCAGGATGCCCGCTGTCATTGCAGCCAAGCCGCCGATAGGAATAGTGCACCAGGGACTCCAACCGAGGTGTTTTGCCAGAATGGCCGACACGTAGGCTCCGATACCCATAAAAGCGGCGTGGCCCAGAGATAGTTGCCCTGAAATGTATACGGCCCGAAGGCTGCTGGTGAGGATGACATAGATCAATACTAGATTAGCGAGATGAATGCGGTAGGTGCTCATAAAAAGAGGGTACAGGAATAGAAGGAGCATCAACCCGCCGTAGACAAAGCTTTTCGTCTGTCCTTTCTTAGTCACAGATCCTCTCCGTAGCGATATCACACCTCATGCCCAAAGAATCCCTTGGGCCTGATTACCAGTATAATGACTATCAGTCCAAAACCGACGAGGTCGGAAGCAAAGCCAGGCAGAAAATAAGGACAGACCGCATCCAGACCACCCACGATCAGCCCGCCCGTCCAGATGCCGCCGATAGTTCCTATACCGGATAGGATGACCACGGCAATGATCCTTATCAGGATCGAGTCCGCCGAGCCAACATTCAGGACCGTTACTGAGCCCATAACCCCTCCCGCAAGCCCCGCCAAGCTACAACCTATGGCAAAGGCAAAGGCGGAAATACGATTGATATCTATGCCCTGGAGGCCGGCGGCGTCCTTATCCTCCGCGATGGCCAGCATCGATTGCCCTATCTTGCTCTTTTGAACGAAGAGGGTAAGTAAGGTCAGCAGCACGACGCAGATAATAAGAATCACGAACCTGTCTGCATCAACCCTGAGGTCGCCGAGGGCGATAACGCTTTGCAGCATAGAGGGCAACCTTTTGGTAAACGGACCGACGGTGAGGTCGGCACCGGTTTTCAGAACGATGACAAAAATAATGGCCATGACCGTGGCCTTCTCGAAATCCCCCTGAAAGGGCCGGAAACAGACCTTCTCGAGGAACAGCCCAAACACGGCCATCACACCCATAGTCATCGGCAGCGCCGCCCATGGGCCAAAGCCCAGTACAACCCAGAAATAGTAACAGACATAGCCGCTGACCATGTAGATCGCGCCGTGCGCGAAGTTCATGATTCGCATGACACCAAAAACAAGCGCGAAACCCAGCGCCGCCAACACGTATATCGACGATATCATCAGAACGTTTAGCAGATGCTCTGCCAGCTGTGAGGCCACGTCTTTCTCCTCCACACCGTCTTATTCGGCTGCCTGGTTAACCCGCAGAAGCTCAGCCACGTCTCTCCGTACGGGTTAACCAGAGTACCGATTTGCCCGTTTAAGGCGTATGGTCGGCGCCAAACCACTGAACGTCTTGTATTTTACCGTTTACCACTTGCGTAGCCGCTAGAGGCTGACAAATAATATTGTTGATTCCGAAGGTCTTCTGTCCTCCCATTCTACCCGGTCCGGTAACGGTTTCTATATTCTTCATCGTCTGCCAGTGTTTCGCTACGACTACCGGATCGAGGCTCTGGGCCGATTCGATGGCCTGAGTTAAAACCCAGAGGGTGTTGAACCCAAAAGAGTGCCAGTGATTTTCCTTTCCGTACTTGGCTCTGGCCCTCTTGATTATTTCAGCCATAATCGGCGGCAGCTTGGGGTCATGAATATACCAACTGGCGCAGAAGAAACCCTCAGCGGTTTGCGGACCGCCGGCAGCTTCAACGATGTCCGGAGCTGCGGTCGGATTGGTCGCGAAGAGTGGACCTTTGTAGCCCATTGTGCGCGCCGTCTTGATAACGGAGCCTATGTGATACGGCCATCCGTCCGATATGGAGAACACATCCGCCTTGGCTTCCAGCGCCTTCTTCACCACAGGGTTGAAGTCCGTGATATCGTTCGGAAACCCCCCGACGTATATGATCTTATAGCCCAACTCGTCAGCCACTCGCCCGAGATATTTCTTCCTGTACGGTATGCCGCCGTCATCAGGCATAATGAGGGAGAGTGTTTTTGCCTTGGGGTTTGTCTCCTTCAGACGGGTGAGCACAACCCTCATCCCCGCGACTCCGGCTGACGATTGACAAAATACCTGCGGCAGACTGGGCCCAATTTCATCAGGACCCATATTGATGTAATGACGGATGTGAGTCACCCTGGCCGGCACAGTGACGGAATTGGCCGCCGCATTCATTTCGTTCATGATTCCACCCACCAAGAACTTTATCTCTTGTTCCATCACCAGCTTGTTGGCAGCGGCAATCATACCCTCGCCGCTACTTTTCGTGTCTTCGGTGACGAGTTCGATCTTATACTTCTGCCCCTTAACGGTGATCCCCCCTTTTTCGTTGATCCACTCGACCGCGAGGACCACTCCCTGGTGGATAAGGCCTTCACCCGGCGCCATGAACCCGGTCAGAGAGTCGAGAGCCCCTATTTTGAGGGTCTTGTCCGCAGCAAGACACGGCTGCGCCGCTACTCCAAAAATCACGCCAACGCACACCAAGAATACAAATAAGCCCGTTCTTCTCATTTTTGCCCCCTTTTTTGTTTTCAATTTATGATGCTGCTCGCCCGAACCGCACACCTCCTTTTCTTCTCTTCGGCTTGGCCTCCACACCGTGAAATACCCGACGCGCCGGCTGCCACCCTGCCACATCGCACGTTCGCTACCACATCGCATACCCCCCGTCCACCACCAAAGCCTGTCCCGAAGTGCTGTCTGCTCTGCAGAAATGAGCAACAGCTTCGCCGATCTCCTCCGCAGTCTGGGGCCTTCCCAGGGGCATATTAGCCCTGGCGGTCGCCTCAATCAGTTGAGAAGGTTCTACCCCAAAGGAAGGGGCATAGGCTATACTGAGGTGTTCCGTCCACATGGGTGAGTCGACAAAACCAGGACACACGGCGTTAACGGTGATGTTGTGCGCACCCAGCTCCATGCACCAGACCTGGGTGAGGCCGATCTGCGCATGTTTTGAGGCTGCATATGCCGTTTGCAAGGGGCCGGGCCTCTTGGCCGCCACGGACGCGATGTTAACGATCCTTCCCGTCTTTCTCTCCATCATGTGGGATACAACCGCCTGAGCGCAGAGAAAAGACCCCTTCACGTTGACCGTCATGATACGGTCGAAATCCTCCTCCCTGAAATCGACGAGGGGCGCCACCACTATGATCCCAGCACAATTGACGAGAGCATCAATCTGGCCGCAGGCAATGAGGACCCTGTCCGCCATGCTCTTCACCGAGTCTTTTGAGGCTACGTCGACGGCAACCCCTATTGCTTTTCCGCCGGAAGCTATGATCTCCCCGGCAAAATTGTCACAATGGTCCTGTCTCAGATCAGCCACGGCCACCTGCATTCCTTCCCTTGCCAGAACCCTACAGATGCCGCGGCCTATAACGCCAGTCGCTCCGGTAACAATCACCACCTTTCCTCTCAACTCCATCTGCTCCTCCTTTGCGCCGACTATCCCAGGATCGCCTTGCTACCCTCCCAATCTATCGACAAAGACCTGCTCCTTCACTGCCCATATGGGCAGAACGCGGCAGATCGATGAACCTCTTCTCGTCGTCCGTATAGACCTGCACTGCTTTCACCCCCTCGGGAGTGGCTGACCCAGCCGCCAGATCAGCCCGGTCAAACCATAGCTCCGCATGGCCGTAATAGCGGGCCGCCAAAGACCCGCGCGTACAACGCAGATACTCCCTGAATTCCGATGATGACATGTCGGGATTCCGACGGAGCACAAATGTTAGTCTTACCACCCGTTCACCCTCTCCTCTCGGAAGACGTCATCCCAACTCACTGAGGACCTTCACCATATTAGTCCAGCCGAGCTCCATCTCGTAGGTTTGTCCTCCCGATTCAAGGAATTTTCTGATTCGTGCCTTCGCCAAGGCGAGGGAAAGAGATTGTGCCGAAAGACCGGCTTCCCCAACCAAGCCCTCCATGAGGAGCAATTCGGTGGTAGCCAGTATGGCCTTTTTCGCGAGGGCTATCGATTCGGGAGTGTAGGAGGCAAGCCGAAATGCAGGGTCGTTTACAAACGGCCCGAGTTCGTCGGCAGGGAAAACGCGGTCGAAATAACCGTACCGTTCGTCCGTCTCAGTGGTAAGGTCACCTCCACCCAGGATGACTTCCATGGCCCGGCCAACGCCAATCAGACGCGGCAATCTCTGGGCGCCGCCGACATCAGGCGTGATACCCAAGGGTAACTCAGGCTGGCCCACTACCGCCTTGCCGATCGCTCCGAACCTCATGTCGAGCGCGATCAGGAATTCGCTCCCACCGCCACGAGCCGCCCGCCCCTTGATCTTGGCCATGCTTACCTTAGGCATTCTCCAGAAGGCTTCACACGCCTTGTTCAGGTCGTGGAAGTCAATGGTTTTGCGAACATCGGCCTCCTCCGGCACCTCGACCAGGAACGCCACATCATAATGGGCAATGAAGAAGCCGGGACTGTCACTATCGAACACGACGACCCGGACCTCCCTGTTCATGGCCGCGTCCTCGGGAAACGCAGAAGCTCTGTTGCCATCGGAACGGTGAGGGGGTTGATAGGCGGATTATGTATGGCTACGAGCAGGACGGCCTGTGAGGACCGCAGCTTAAAGAATTCGTACGCCTCATTCGTCATCCAATTCCTCCCCAAACTTAGGAGGGCCCGCTACTATTGGCCTTATCTCAGGACATAGCCGGAGGTCCAACCCCCATCGACAACCAGTGTGCTGCCAATGACGTAGGAAGCTGCGTCGGAACAGAGCCACATCACCGCTGCAGCTATCTCTTCCGGCTTGCCTACACGTTTCGCTGAAGAAAAGCCCGCAAGTGCCGTATAGAAATCTTCTTTCTTCACCCCGGCTATCTGGGCTGCTTCGTCCATCATGGGCGTTTCGACAAAGCCCGGACAGATCGCTGTTATTCTAATCCCTTGGGTAGCGTACTCCATAGCCGCAACTTTTGTCAATCCTACAACGCCGTGTTTCGCGGCAGTATAGCCACAAATCTGGGTCAGCCCCGTCAACCCCATCACGGAGGCGGTGTTAACTATCGCTCCACCGCCTTGCTTGGCCATTTGTTGTATCTCATACTTCATGCAGAGCCACACACCGGTTAGGTTGATCCCGATGATCCTGTTCCAATCCTCTTCCGGGTAACCGGCGGTCGGTGCATTGGCGCTGCCGATACCCGCATTGTTGAGCGCAAGGTCCAATCGTCCGTATGTCTCGACGGTCTTGCTGATGAGTGCCCGTACCTCGGAAGAATCTGATACGTCGGTCCTAACAAAGAGGGCGTTGCCTCCCTTTTCTTGGATCATCCGGACCGTCTCCGCTCCTCCCTCGATTTGTATGTCCGCGACAGCGACGCTTGCGCCTCTCTCGGCAAAGGCCATTGCCGATGCACGGCCTATCCCACCACCCGCACCGGTGACCACTGCTGCTTTTCCCTCAAACTCTTTCATGGCGTTGCTCTCCCTTGGGGTGCGGCATGTCCTGAATATCCGTCATAGTCATGCCTTCCATCTTGGCATTCCGACTACTCCTCTATCTGTGGTTCCTTCGAGCCGGGACGAAACCACGTAACCGGACGGTACTGGCGCGGAACCATGCCCGCCTGCTTGAACTTGGAGTACCCAAGAACAGCGGCCGTCACGACGGTCCACGATGGGTCTTCATAGCCGAGTTTGGCCTTCAGCTCAGGGATCGAATTGACGCCTTTCCCTCCAAAATTGGTCCAACAGAACCCCAAGCCCAGAGACACCGCTGTCAGGTTCATATTCTGCCCGCAGACGCCAATCCCCAGGGCTGGATCGTTCAGCTTTTCGTTGGCGCCGAAGAAGATAACACAGGGGGCATTCATGAACACAGGAAGTTCTTTTTTGGCGGTACAGCTAAAACCCTGTTGGGTTCGGGGTTCGAATATACCGGTCGGCACGGCTTCCACCAGATTCATGACGGCATTGTCGTCAAGGAATGCCGGATACATGCCCGCGAACAATGCCTGAACGGCGGATTCAAGCTCGTCGATAAGGGCCCCGTCGGTAACAACGGTGAACTTCCATGGCTGGTGGTTGCCGCCGCTCGGCGCAAACCTACCGGCTTCCAGGACACGCCTTATAAGATGGTCAGGCAGTGGATCTTTCTTAAAGTTTCTCACGCTCCGGCGTTCCAATATGGTCCTTTCTACCTGGTTCCACTGGTCGGGGTTGCCATCTTTGTCCTTGGGCTCCAGAGGCATCTTGATCTTTGAGAACCCCGTGTCAAAGAAACCACCCTTCACTTCATAAGGGCGGACGATAGATATGGCGTCCTTGGGGCACGCCACCATACAGTTGAAGCACGAAAAGCAGAGATGGGTGTCGTTCATCCGTGGATGCTTCTGTTCGTCCATTTCCCAACATCTGTAAGGACAGTTCTGGAGGCAAAGACCGCAACTTGAACATTTTTCAGGATCGACCTTCATCACGCCGCTCATAACCCCTGTGGGCCTAAGCATGGGTTTCAGGTCTTCAAAGGCCTGCTTTTTTTCTTCCACGGTCCTACTCCTCCTTGGAAACACGACCAAACAAAATGGGTTTCAATCATCAATATCCTCGTGTCCCCCATCCCCCTTTCGGCTCTATGATTTCTGTGAGCACCCCAAAATTGCCTTGGGGATGGATGAATGCCGCCTTGAAGTCCTTCGTATCCGTCTCGGCCATTACCGTGAGCCCTTTCTCCTTCAAATCGGCAATCACTTCGCCGAACTGCTCTACTTCCAAGGACATATGGTGGATACCCTCTCCCCTGCTCTCGATGAACTTGCTCACGAGGCTGTCCGGATCGAGGCTCGAAAGAAGCTCAAATCGCAGGTGACCCACCGCAACAAGGGCTGTCTCAAATTTCTCCTCCAAGCAAGTTTCTTGCCAGACGAGTCTCGCGCCGTAAACTTTCTCAAAGAAGGCGATGGCGTTTGTCAGGTCCTTCACGGCAATTCCTACATGGTTAAAGCCCTTGATCACTGCTCATCTCCTTAGCGCGCCAGTATGTGAATACCTGCGGTCGCGCCGTGCTCGAGGTTGGTTACAAGGCCGCCGAGCATCTGGGCCAATCCCACCTTAGCATTGGGCGTTTGTCTTTTACCTGCTTGGCCACGAAGATGGAGCACCACTTCGCACACCGTCCGCACTCCCGATGCACTCAGAGGGTGACCGAGGGCGAGAAGACCACCGCTCGGGTTGACCGGAATCTTGCCGCCTATTGCAGTTGCTCCCGAACGAAGCAGCTCCAAACCTTCCCCAGGCTTGCAGAGCATGAGGTCCTCATAACGCAGTATCTCCTCGTTAGCAAAGGCATCGTGCATCTCCACGAGGTTTATGTCTTTAGGATCCACCCCGGCCATCTCATAGGCCTGCTTTGCCACCTTGACGCCCACGGGAGAGGCGCAGATGTCCTCCTGGGTGTACTTATAGTCGGCGGAGCAGAGGGCTGAGCCCAGCACCTTCACGGGGTTTGTCGTATACCGCCTAGCCACGTCCATGGAACAGAGGACGGCTGCCGCTGCGCCATCCGTGTTGGGACAGCACATGAGGAGCGTAATGGGATCGGCGATCATCCGTGAACTGAGGATCTCTTCGACGGTGAACTCCTTCTTGTATTGGGCGGCCGGATTGAGACATCCGTTGTGATGGTTCTTCACCGATACCTGGGCGAAATCCTCTACAGTAGCCCCCATCTCCATTTGTCTTCTCGCTACCATGGCGAACATCCCAGGCATGGTCATCCCAAGATGCCCCTCGAGATCATCCTTCTCCGGAGGGATCAATTTTCCCGCTATCGGGCTCGTGGTCATCGACTCTACCCCTATGGCGATCCCCACGTCGTAGCGGCCGTCAGCTATCTCCTTCCAGACTCCCCTAAAGGCCGTTGCACCACCGGCGCAGGCGTTCTCAACGTTCACGATCTCAATATTCCTCACCCCGACTTCTTTCAAGATCCCCTGGCCGGTGCAGTTGGCATCATACTGCCGTGCTGCATAGGCAACCTGAATCAACTTGGGCGGGATGCCCCAATCTTCGATAGCCGCTCTCACCGCTTCCGCGCCGAGGGATGCCGCAGATTTCCATGGGAATTTTCCAAATGCACTCTGCCCGACCCCGATCACCGCCACTTCTCTCATTGAAGCCTCCTCTCCAACCCTGCCATGAGCGTCATCGCACAGGCCTGAACTTGTAACCAATAACCCGTTTTTCGTCCTCCTGCCACAAGTCGTCGATGTAGACCTCCATGTCGATGCCTATACGATATGTCCCATCCTCTCTCAACTCGAGCGGGGCAAAAACCCTTACTCCTTCAGGAAGATCCACCAATCCGACCACGTAAGGGGGTTGGAGGTGGGTCGATGCCATTCGTCCAATTGCGTAAGAATAGAGCTTACCCCGCCGGCTCAGAATCACCTCGTCCATCTCCTTTGCCAGGCAGTCGAAACAGAAAGGAGCTTTCGGAAAGTAGACCCTGCCGCACGCCTTGCACCGGTTGGCGTGCAGCCTCCCACCATCAGTCTCATCAAATAGGCCTTCCCTTACGGGAACGATATCACTCACGGTATCCTCCAACCCCTGGCATTGCCTTCGATTAAACATTCAAAATCCACATTTAGAATTGCCCCTCATTTCTTCACCTTATAGCCCGCCTTTTCCCTGTCCCACGTCGAGGGGGTAATGCCGGCCTCCCTCAACTTAGCCTTCTGGACTTTTTCATTTGCCGTCTTAGGAAGGGTCTCCACGTATTCCACGTACCTGGGGACCGCAAAATGCGGCATCCGGTCCGAGCAGTAGTCGAGTAGCTCCTCGGGCGCAAGCATCTCCCCTGGCTTGAGCACGACGGCTATCTTCACCTCGTCTTCGGAGAGTTCCGATTTGAGGCCTAGCGCGGCGGATTCCGCCACCTTGGGATGCAAGTTCACCACCTTTTCTATTTCGGCGGAGGAGATGTTTTCGCCCCGTCTGCGGATATAGTCCTTGATGCGGTCCTTGAAAAAGAGATACCCCTCCTCGTCCAGATAACCCGCATCCCCCGTGTGGTAGAAGTGGTTCCTCACCAATTCAACCGTTTTATCCGGCATGTTCTGGTATTCCAGCGCCGTCGCCCAGGGGATTCTTCCCCTGGCAACGATCTCTCCCACCGTGCCGGCGGGTACGGGGAAGTCGTCTTCGTCCACGATCCTCACCTCGAAGCTCTTCGTCTCCTTCCCACACGAGCCCGGCTTCGGCTTGTCCCAAGGGTTGTACGTGACGATCGCCAGTTCCGTAAGGCCATAACCCTCCACCACCTTGAGGTTGTATCTTTTTTCAAAGTCCTCGTATATTTCGGGCGGCATGGGATATGCTGCGCAAACTCTTATGGGATTATCGCCGTCGTCGGCCTTTCTTGGCTGATTGTATATGAACTGGGCAACAGCCCCAAGGGAGTTAAACATCGTCGCCTTGTGCTTTCTTACCTGGTCCCAGAACCGGCTGGCGCTGAACTTCTCGTAGATCACCGCTTTCGTACCCAATAGCAGCGTGGCATAGATACAGAGGATACGGGCGTTGGCATGAAAGAGAGGGAGGAAGGTGAAGAGGGTGTCTCCCTCGGTCGCGTGCATCGCCTCAATGTATTCGAGGGCTGAAAGGTAGATCATGGAATGACAGTCGAGCACCCCCTTTGCGGCCCCGGTTGTACCCGATGTATAGATAACCATCTGGGGATCGCTGCCCTTGACAAAGATATCTGGTCTGTCGAAAGATCCGGCAAGAAGCTCGGCGTAATCAATTGTTCTAAACTTCAGCCTTGGAACCGGTCCTTCGCCAGGTTGTGACCTAACAATGACGGTCTCGAGCTTTGGGACATCATCTTGGACCGCTTCGAGCCTATCGAGTAGGTCCCGCTGAATGACGATCGTCTTGCAGTCAGAATTGTTCAGGATGTGGGAAAGGTAGGTGCCCTTATTCGCAAGGTTGATGGGAACTTCTATGATGCCTGCCTTTGCCGCACCAAACCACAGGTAGATGGAGTCCAGACTGTTGGGAAGAAAACTAGCGACAAATTCTCCTTTTTTCAAGCCGAGCTTGCCCAATCCGTTTCCTATCCTGTTCGTCACCTCATCCAATTCCCGGTAAGTCACGGTGCTGCCGTCTTCGTATTCAAGAAAAACCTCGTCGCCTTTGCTTGCCGCCTTGTCCCGGATAATCTGTCCTAATGCCTGCTCGTTGAAGGCGTAGTGTTTCATAGTCCGGCTCCTGTTCCATCAACTTTCAATATGCTCTCTATGAGGGCCAAGGCCCGGAGTAGGCGGGGGGTAAGCCCAGGAACCCCGGGACTTTTTTAGCGCCCTCAGTACGATGCCTTGCGCGGGTAGGTCAGGGCCACCGTGTATCCCCCTGCCAATGATAGAGTATCGTTGGACCCGTCACAAATGGTGGTGGTTCGCGCGTCCCGATACAGCTTCTCAATAAGGTATTCGCTTGAAATCCCGTTGCCTCCGAAGATCTGAACGGCATCACCCGTGACCTCGACAGCGGTCTGAGTGGCAAAGGTCTTAGCCGCAAATGAGTATTCAGGGACGCGCTTTTCAGGCGGATTGGTCCAGTTATATACCATGGCTGCGCGGCACAGCTGCCGAGAAGCCTCTACCTTGCGGAACATGTCGAAGAGCTTCTGTTGAATGTTTGGATGGTTGATGAGCAGTTTTCCACCCTGCTCGCGCTGTTTCGCGTAATTGAGCGCCTCTTCGAAGGCGGCCCGCGCCAGCCCCGTGGCCCAGACGCCGACTCCCGCGGTCGTCATGGAGAGGTGCGCTGCCAGGGCCGCTTCGTAGTCGTGGGGCTTGACTATCATAGACTCTTTGGGCACACGCACGTCGTCAAAATAAATCTCGCCTTGAGGTAGCTCTCTCGTCCCGATCTTGTTTATCGGCTTTCCCTTTGAGATGCCCGGACGGTCCAGAGAGAACACGAAGATGCCGCTTCCTGCATGACCCATTTCAGGCTCAACCTGAATCATAACGAGAATAGTCTTTGCGATGGGACCCCCTGAAACCCACGCGGCCTTCTGGCCGGAGATCACCCACTCATTCCCGTCAAGACGAGCCTTACACTGTGCGCCGATTTTCGGATCCCGGAAAGAAGGGTAGCCGGCCATCAGCGTATCCGATCCGTGGTCGGGCTCTGTAATGGCCCAGCAGCCAATATAGCTCGCATCCGTGGACTTGCAAAGCGGAATGGTAAAGTTGTTGATAAACTCTTCGCCTGCCCCCATCGCCTGTACGGCATCCAGGCTCGTGTTGAGAGCGAGAGCGAGGCCGAAGCTACCCCAACCTAGCTCTTCCCAAGCCAGTGCTATCTGGAAAGGCGTCAGACCATCCCCGCCGAATTCCTCCGGTAGGCCCATCTTATGATAGCCGAGCTTGTAAGCCCTTCGCATGTAGTCCCAAAAGGGGGATCCGGGCGCGATTACCTCCTCGGCAGAGGCCATCTTGTCGAGATCGATCGAAATTGGGCGCATGACTGTTTCCGCAAATTTATGAACGGAATCTTTGAGCGCTCGGTCATCCTTCGTCAAGTTCAGGTCCATGTTGCAATATTCCATTGTTCATGCCCTCCATTCTTGTTTGATGTCGAGCCGTTTGTGGTCGGTTTGAGGCTTAATCCCCATTTCCCTTATTTATATCTATCAATAGATAGCTTTGTCAAGAAAAATCTCCACCACTGAGAAAATGCCCGAAAACTTTGCTGGAAAAGACGAATTGGCTTGCGGGGGAGGGCCTGAAGCCTATTTCTGGGTGGGGCGAGGCGCGCTCCGAAAACTATTCTCCCCTGGGAGAAAGCCCTCCGAGGCCGGTAGTTCAAACATTTAGAAAACTTTATGAAGAGCCGCGCTCTTTGGACACGCCCTTTCCGGAAAGCTCGGGACGGGGTACCCCGGATATTCCGCAAAGAACAAAAGAGATCATCTCTTCTTTGATTTCGTCAAGCGTCATTTTCCCGTCAGGTTTGTACCACCGAAGGTGCCAGTTTATGACGCCGAAGATGTTGAAGGCGAGGACGGTAAGGTTTTTCTGGTTCACATAACCCAGAGCCTGAAGATTCCGCAATTCCGCGCGATACATGTTCATGAGGTCTACCTGAAACGGCTTCCTAAACCTGGAGATGTTTTCTTCTTCGAGAAAAAGAATACTCGCCTCCTTCCTACCCACAATGATAAGAAGGTCAAAATGGGTTTTTAACAGCAGCTTGAATCGGTCGATGGGGTCGAGATCCCTCCGGGCGATGACCTGGCCCAAGCCATCCACGATCTGCCGCATCGCCCGCTCGAGAATCGCCGTAAGGAGGCCCTCTTTGTTTCCGAAATGGTAATAGATATTGGGGATCGTCATCCCTATATGCCTGGCGATTTCGCGAATCGACGTACCCCCAAACCCGTTAGCCGCGAAAAGATCGATCGCCGCATCCAGCAGTTTTTCTCGCGTCTTGATCGCTTTTTCCATCCTCTGAAAGCACCCCCATCGCCGAACTCGCTTCTGCCGCCGAAGGCTAGGAACCTGCCTATAGTTTATAACAGATGATAGAAATAAAATCAAACACGATGCCCAAATCCACCGCCTATCTCCCCCTTACCCCCACTTTTGAGCTTTGAGACATGATTCGGGTTCAGATTACCATCCGGCGAGTAATCGTCCTCAGGGGGCGAGACGATGGAGGACGAAGCGATTATTTCCTTCCCTCTATTTTTCTTGCTGGTTTCAAGAAACAATCGAGAATAAAACCAAAGATCGCCGAGACAGAATCCAGTATAATTGCCATCTTGAAACTCCCTGTAGCTTCGATGATTTTTCCTCCGACATAAAGACCTAAGGCCCCACCGAAAGCACCGAAACCGAACCACCAGGCCGACGCCCGGATCCTAAGCCGACTTCTCGTCTGACACATCGCATTCATAAAACAGCAGGAAGCACGGTCCTCAAAGACCCATTTTTTTCACGCCTTCTAACCCCTGGTTGGCACTTTGACTGGAAGCGGGAAAAGCATGAAAATCTCTTGGAGGCAGGATGTCGGGCCTAGGGGGACGTGTCGGGCCCGTCCGGTGTATCAAAACAAGGGTAAAATTGAAAACTATGGTCCGCATTTCTATTCTGAGGGCACGAATAGGGGCACAACCGAGCGTATTGGCAGCGAGGGGCATCCGTCAATTCCGCTATTCGAGTGGGCTTGCTGTCGCCTCGGATAGTTGGCTATCGTGGTTATTCTCCAGTCTCACACGAATGCCACTTGAAAACTTCACGGCTTTCAGGAGCATGCAGGTTGCGGACTTCAGGAAGAAGTGCTCGACGCCTCCCCATCGCCTATCGTCGTTTTTTTTCCCACAAATGTAAAAAAGATACTTTCGTCACTTCTGGTTGTCATGCCTCCTTGTCACTTCTGGTTGTCGCCCCTGGTTGTCACTTTGACAGGAGAGTGGAAAAGAGAGAAAATCTTATGAGACCGGGAAGATATTCTAAAAGGCCCTAAAAAGGCGACATAGCCCGGCCCGTTTCAGCCGGTTTCCGGAGGTCCCGTAAACCGGCGCCGCTCTTTGACAATTGAACCTCGACAGCCGCATCCGGCGGCGGCGTTGCTCCGCTGTCGCGACCAGCCGCTACGCGGTGTCACCGACTGCACCGGAGCGCCTTGCCCGTATCACCCTCAC
>Ga0187856_1001575_pt1 | contig 18014 bp, 20 predicted proteins | sample June2016WEW_8_40_FD_132443 | JGI IMG/M metagenome (GOLD analysis project Ga0187856, IMG submission 132443) | Peatland microbial communities from SPRUCE experiment site at the Marcell Experimental Forest, Minnesota, USA - June2016WEW_8_40 | ecosystem: Environmental > Terrestrial > Soil > Wetlands...
ACGCCGATGGTTAATTCGGTTGGGGAATGTCTGGCCGGAACTTCTGCGATGAGGTGCTGCGCTGTCTTTTTCATGGGGAACAGTTTCTCCGATCTTGAAGACCTGCTCATCCCATTTCTGGACCGCGAGGACGAAGCGCTGAAGGGCTCCCGGATTACTTCCGCATTTGCCGACCATCCGACCGGAACCCAGCGCGAAAGTAATAAAAGCCGCCACATGGGGTGAGGTGCAAATCTCTAACGTAAGGCGCTCACCTTTGCGGGCGTCGAGCCGGCGTCCTCAAATGAAAACGCGATCGCGACATTGGGATATTCCTTTCCGCCAATCTCCACGTACGGATAGACAAAATAGTTCAGCGGTGGGCCTTCCTGAGCGGGGGCGAGTCTCAGGTCTCGCCCTTCGGTGAACTGCACCCGGTTCACGTCGTGGGCGCCAAAAAAGTAATCGTGTTTCTCCTGGTGCTTCCACGCCTCCGAAATATCGACTGGCGCCCATCCCACTGAATCAAGATAGAACTCGGCCCAGCAGTGGTATCCGGGAATCTCGGCGGAATGCTTGTCAGCCGGAATCGGAAAACCGATCTGAAAACGCGCCGGAATCTTTTCCGCCCGTGCCATCGAAATAAAAACCGAGTGGAAGTCGGTGCAGTTGCCATGCTTCGAATCGCACGCCCAGAGCGTGTCTCCGTGACCCCAGCCCTCGCCGCTCTTGTCGTATTTCATCGTGCGAAAGACGTATTCGTAGATGTCCTTCGCCTTTTCGAGGGGAGTGGTCGCCCCTTTTGTTTCCTGTTCGGCTAGTCGCGCAGGAACGCCGGTGACGGGCACCAGGCGGTCCGGCTCCAGAAACCGCGCCAACTCGACGCAGGCGCCTTCGCGGATGGTGCGGCGCCAGCAGGCTTCCCGTTGACCAGCACGACATGCTCCTTGCGAACGACGTCATAGTCCACCGAGAACTTGTAGTCGTCCTTATCGGCCTTCGAAGCTTCGGCGTATAGCACCTCGTTCCCGTATTCCGGCTGCTGAACCTGCTTCAGCGGCAAGTCTCCACCCTTGGAAGTAACTTTCACCTCCTGGAAGGCGTCGGAGTGGGCCAACGGAATCCAGACACGCATGCGCTCGCCGGGGCTGACGTTCTTCACCGTGAATGCGTAGTGAAAAGTGAAATGACGCTGGTTCTGAGCGAGAGTCAGCAGAGACGAGAATACGAGGAGCAGGGAGAGCAGAGGTCGACGCAGCATGGCGCATCCTTTCGATGAGGGATCGCGTTGGTCTAAGCGCTAGGTGACAAAAAATGGTCGGCGGACGTTTTGTGCGGGACTATCGTCAAGTGAAACCGCGGCCGGCGAGTCGGGTTGTGCACCGCATAATTCGAAACATAGTTTCGCAGTCTGCCTGCTGCGGCAGCGTCGTGTCAAATCCTCCACCGTATTGAAAGCCGGGCGCCAAAAGCATGGCCCCATAGATTTGCCGCATTCAGTAGCAGGAACAGGCGGAACCGTTTTAAAATACCCACTCCTTTCCATTCCCGCCGCAAACTGGCGGCATCCATGGGTACGAGTGGGTACGAGGTTCACGATGATGACGAATGCAAACCCAACGCAAAATGTTGCCAACCAACTGCCCGCGGCAAATGGGCTGGCAATAGTTCGTGTCACGGTCGGCGCCATGCTTGTGTGGGTCTTCTTCGAAAATCTGGGGAAGGGGCTCTACACGCCAGCGGGCTATGCAGGCCTGATCAACTATTACATAAAGGCGAGTCACTCGCCGGCCGCGTGGAAGGCAGTTATGGGTTTGGCGGCGAGTCACGCCGCGATGGCCGCTCCTATGCAGGCGGTGACCGAGATCTCTCTCGGGATCCTGCTGGTCGTCGGTCTGCTGACGCGCCCGGCGGCCTTTGTAGCGTTTCTGTATCTGGCCAGCCTTTGGGTGTCTGAGTGGGGCACGGCGTGGATTTGGGAACTGCTCGTTCCGGTGCTCGCGTCGCTAGGGCTCGCGGTAGGGCGAGCCGGTCGAGCGTGGGGCGTCGACGCTTTGCTGGCGCGGCGCTGGCCGTCCTCCTCGTGGTGGGGACTTTATTGAGCCGAGATCAAGTGCGAGTGTCAGTCGTCATTCCTACGCACAATGAAGCGCAGTCGATCGGCCTCGTCTTAGCTGATCTTCAATCTGTGGCCGATATTGTCACTGAGGTCTTGGTTGTAGATAGCAATTCAACCGATGGGACTCCCGAGATCGCCTCAAAGATGGGAGCCCGCGTCCTCCACGAACCTCGCCGAGGATACGGTCAAGCCTGTTTGACCGGGCTGGCGAGTGCGAGGACCCCTGATGTGGTTGTTTTCCTCGATGGCGACTATAGCGATCGACCGGCGGAGTTGCCGCTTCTTTTGGCTCCCATCATTGACGGTCGTGCCGATATCACACTGGGCTCGCGCCTGGGCAAGCAAAGCATTCGTGGGGCGTTGCCTTGGCACGCCGCGTTTGGGAACCGCCTGGCGGCCTTCCTGATCAGACTTTTGTATGGTCTGAAGATAAGCGACCTCGGACCGTTCCGCGCTGGGCGAGCCGACGTCCTTCGCCGGCTTGATCTCCAAGAGACGACGTACGGATGGGCGGTTGAAATAATTCTAAAAGGTACGCTCGGTGGATTCCGCATCGTTGAGGTGCCGGTGAGCTATTATCCGCGCATTGGAAAATCGAAGATTAGCGGTACGCTGAGGGGCACAGTCGGAGCGGCGTGGTTCATCCTCTCCCTGATAGTGCGTTATTATTTTCGGAATCGAAGGACCGGGATGCCACGGCCCGCGTGAGTCTTCGCACGTCAATCCTCTATGGAATCCTTTAGGAAAAATCCAGCGCATTCATCTAATGTGGGCCGCACACTGGTTGTCATGGCAAAAGCACCCAGGCCGGGCGGGGTCAAGACCCGCTTAGCGCAGAGCCTTCCAGTTGAAGCGGTCACCGAGCTTTATCGCTGCCTCTTAGACGACACCTTGGCGCTGGCGCAGTCGTTGGGCACTGTGGGCGTTGCCATTATGTGCCCTGCTTCGGATGTACAAGAGCTAGCGCGGTTGGCGCGAGGTGTGGTCGATGTCGTGGCGCAGAAGGGAGAGGGTCTTGCGGCCGGCCTGACCTCGGTGTTTGCACACTTCGCAACACCTGGCCGCGAAGGTGTGGTTGCCTTCAACAGCGACAGCCCACATCTGCCGGCTTCGGTTCTGCGGCGGGCGTTCGAGACACTCACCGGGCGCGACTTGGTTGTCGGACCGACAGATGACGGTGGCTACTATCTCGTAGGGACCAAGGTTGCGCATCCAACGCTGTTCGATGGCGACGGCATGGGCACGAAGAGCGCACTTGAGACGTTGCTGACGCGTGCCCGCGAATTGCAGCTTTCCGTTGGCTTCACAGATCCCTTCTACGACATTGACGTGGAGGGTGACTTAACTCGGCTTGCCACGGAACTGCGGCTCGCGCCAGCCAGAGCGCCACGAACGGCAGTCTGGCTGAAACAGTGGGGACAAACGGTGGCAAAATTGCGCACGGACACGGGAGACTTGTGAAGGTCACGCCATCTCGCAGGCTTTACGGGCTCGGCGTCGTCTTGCTAGTGGCGCTAACGATCTGCTCACGCAAGCTTGGCAGTGTGGGCGAACCGTCATTCCTTATTTCGCTTGGGATTGCCGGCATTGCGTACCTCTTCGCCATTCGTGAATTCTTCTCAACCCCAAGATTCCCGCGGCGCGTCATTGTCGTCGGGCTCGTAATGGCTGCACTGTGGCACCTTCCATTTCTCTTCATGGCGCCGGGCTCAGATGATGACATTCACCGATATGTTTGGGATGGCCGCGTGCAGCGGCTCGGCTACAACCCTTATATTGTCGTTCCCAGCGACCCTGCCCTGGCTGGGTTGCACACATCGGAAACCCGCACGCTGAACAACCCGGATTTGCCGAGCCCATATCCCGCGGGCGCTCAGCTTTTCTTCCGCGCCGTAACCGCGATTCATGAATCTGTCTATGCGCTGAAAGTCGCATTCGTAGTTTGTGACTTGGCGATAGTTCTCGTTTTGCTCGATATCTTGCGTCGCAGTGGGCAAGGAGCGCACTGGGTTCTGGCGTATGCCTGGAACCCACTGCTGGCGATCGAAGTGGCGGGCAGCGGTCACATCGATATTGTCGGCGTGCTGCTGCTGTTGGTATCCGTCGCCGCGTTAGGACGGCGCTGGCGTGCGGTTGCAGCCGTGGCATTTGGACTGGCGGTTGCAGTGAAATTTCTCCCGATCGTACTGCTGCCACTCTACTGGAGGCGCGTTCGCGTGCGCGACGGCGCACTGGCGGCAGTTGTGGTCGGACTTCTATACGTGCCGTTTCTCAACCACGGACGGATTCCGATCGGCTCGCTCGGCACTTTTGTCCGGAGTTTCCGCTTTAACGATCCGGTGTTCGCGACGCTCGAGCGAGTAGCGGCACCGCAATTCGGGGCTGGCTTGGCAGTGCTCGTCGGCGTTCTTGCCGCAGTCTGGCTAAGAAGAAAGGCTTCGGAATTGTCTCCCGATGCATTCGCGTGGCCCATGGCAGCATCGCTTCTATGTGCACCGGTCGTCTATCCATGGTATCTTCTCTGGCTGTTGCCGTTCCTGCGGTCGGCCTCGACGCTGCCGATCATCATCTGGACGGTGAGTATTATCCCTACTTACTACGTTTGGCATCTGCGCGCAGCCGGGCGTCCGTGGTTAGTTCCTGGCTGGATTATGCTACTGGAATACGGAAGCGTCGCCGCGGCTGCTGCAATTATCGGGTTTCGCCGGTTCGCACGTCCGGCAACAATGCAGCCACCCGGGCAAGGGATGTGAATGGCTGGCGTGCGCGGCGTAATGTGCCGACATGATTGCATCCTGAAGCCTTTGCCCGTCATCGAAGACTTCATCTGTTCATTTCACCGAGGAGCGAAATCCATGGCAAATGCGAGACGCATAACAATGATTCGTCTTTTGGCTTTCGTGGTGCTGGTCCTTACTCTTCCTGCACCCTCCTGGGCGCAAAAGCGCCCGCCCATTCTCGAACAGGTCGCCAAGACCTATGGTCTCGATTCGTGGGATCAAATTCAGGCCATCCGCTACACCTGGAACGGGGAAATCACCGGACTGTTCAAAGCTTCGCGCGCGTGGGAGTGGGAGCCCAAGACCGGCAAAGTCTCCTACGAGGGTAAGGATAAAGACGGTAAGCCGGTCAAGGTTACGTACATGCGCTCCGAGATCAACGACGACACGAAGAAGCAAACTGATGCCGGTTTCACCAACGATAATTATTGGCTCCTGTTCCCGTTGCATGCTTACTGGGACACAAGCGCCACTGTGACTGATGAAGGTATGAAGAAGCTGCCGGCGGGCGCCGGATCAGGGACGCTGGTCTCGGTGAAGTATGGATCGGAACTCGGCGGCTACACGCCCGGCGACACCTGGGACCTTTACGTCGGCAAAGACAAACGCGTCGAGTACCTTGTGTTCCATCACGGCGGGAACCTAAAGCCAAGCCTCGCAAAGGCAACCTGGACGGGCTACAAGCAGGCGGGGCCGCTGCTTATCCCGACCGAGCACCGCGGCACCGCCGACGGCAAGCCGCTGCACATCTTCATTACTGGCCTGGCGGTCAAAGTGGCGGGGTCAGACACCTGGTTGGAAGCGAAATAAAACACACGGAGGGGCGCGTTCAGTTTCGCGATGAACTTGACGATTTGGGAGCTACGTGGGAATCAGCAGCGTAAAGCCGGCGGTCGCGATGAGCGCCACGGCCCAGATCAGATCCAAATTTACCCAGGTTTTTCGCAAAACGCCGAGACCCAGCTTCTTATAAACGACGAACGCGATCAGCCCGGTGACGAGAAGATATCCGAACGTGTGAACAAGCAAGGCGAGTGATGCGGTCCAGCGTGAGGCAAAACCGAGCGCGTGGAGATGGTGAGCAGAATCGCCGACGTCGGCCGCCGCGTCGAGCGCTGACATTTTCAGCAGGATGGGCAGCAGCATGAAGCCGGCGCCGTGAGCGGAGGCCATCAGGAACGACCAAATGCACAGATCGCGAAAACCGATTTGCATTCCGCCCCAACGTGGATGACTTTTCCGTATTAGCCGGTGAAGTCCAAAGGCAAGAAGAACACAAGCGGCGGCGATCTTGACGTAACGCAATGGCAGCACCGCGCCAGCAATGACCGCTGCGGCCACTACGAGCCCGATCGCAACAAAATGTCCGGCGGCAATCGGCACGAGCGATTGCCATACGGCAGCGGCACTCTTCTTCTGCATTCCAAGAGCGACCGCAAAAAGCCAGCCCATTCCTGGATTGACGCCATGGTAGGCCCCGAGAAGAAACAACGCAGCCCAGGGCCATAGCGGAGAATGGTTCATGAGTAGCAGTAAGAGTCCGACGACGCGTCGCCACCCTCCAAACGGACCTGATGGCCGCGAAGATCACCGAATTTAAGAAAGAATTTTGGGTCGATCTCCATGCCGCCCTCGGGCCTGGCATCGAGCTTTACCATCCAGCTTTGAATTCCGTCCGGATAGAACTGCTCGTCCCACGGTGCATAAAGTGAGTTCGTGAAATAGACTCGACGTCCATCGCGGCTCACCTCCACCATTTGCGGGCCGCCGTTCAAGGGCGTGGTGCGATTCTTCGGATGTCCAGCGCGGCGCACGATACCACCCAGATGCACGGAACCTGTCCGCTTGGGATGAAAAGGGTCGGACACGTCGTATTGTAGAAATTCTCCGGTTCCCCAGCAGGAAATATAAAGAAAGCGGTCGTCGAGCGACAGATTGATGTCCGTGATCAGTGGTGGCACGGCCTTGAATCCCTTGAGCAGGGGCGGCAGCGTTTCGGGATCGGCGGGCTCGGCGGGAATGTCGATCACTTTCGTCACCCCCCATTTGCCATTGTCGCGATGCCAAACCCAAATGGAAGCGGACAAATCTTTCAGCGATACCACTACGCCTAGAAACCCGTACGCGCGGCTGGGATCGTGGGCTGGGCGAAGCTCCAGAGCCATTTGGTACTCGGCGCCCAAATCCAATGTCTGAAGGTGACGACGCTTGCGCAGATCCCACACATGCAGCGAGTGGCCGTAGCCGCCCTTCAAAAGAATTTCTGGGTTCACGCCTTTTTCCACCATGTTCGGCGTTCCCCACTCGCTGGAAATCATGGTGTCAAAGCCCAAATGCCACCAGAAGTCGTAGGCAAGAAATTGCGGCCCACGGTCGATTTCCCATTTCCCCAAAATCTCAAAGCTGTCCGGATCCATGACGAAAATTCCGCCCGGGCCATCTCCCGTAGCCGAGCCCAGCGCGCTGCAGAAAATTCCCTCAGGACCGCAATGCACCGTGTGTGGCCGGCTGTAGCCCGCACGTTCAGCGAGGACGCTGGGCTCAATCACCTTGATAATCTGCGGCTTTCGCGGGTCTGGCTTCGTATCCACAATATGGATTCGCGAAGACTTGATGCCCGGCACGATCAAGTAGCGCCGCTCGGTATGCGGATGCGGCATGTATGGGCAGAGGCAAGCGCTGCAAGCATTCCAACCGAAGTGGTGCAATTCGTCGCCGGAGTTGGGCATGTCCACGCGGCCCACAAGTCCACCGTAAGTCCCGGACGCCGGGTCCACATCGACGACACCCAGGGCGTCGGGACGTCCATTACTTTCCGCGTTGAGCATGGCCACAAATGCCAGCTTTTCCGGGGGCGCCTTCATCGCCATTTTCGGGGAAGGGTAAAAAGTGGGATCAGGTTTCCAAAGTTCCACGTGTGATCTCCTCTGAAAAGAATTCTCGTTTCGAATTCGTCGTTGGTCGATGGTCGTTTGCCAACGACTAACGACCGACGACTAACGACTATTTCGTGATCTCGGCATACGTCAATTCGCGCGTCCAATCCGCGGATTGTTTGCCGTCCACTTCGACGTAGATTTTCGTAAGCGCATTCACCGGCCCATCATTCTGTGGAGGCTGCAGGATCAGATCGCGCCCCATCGACCACGTTACGCGTCTCTCATCGAGGTTCCCGAAATAATAATCCACTTTGCTTCGATCGAGACCCTTGTAACCGGTCGCCGTCGTCAGCTCGACGAGTTTTTTATTTTTATCGGTGACTGGGAACTCCTTGCCGTAAATATTCGCCAGGGAAACGTCGAGAGGGAGCCAGCCGTAGTTGGGCGCGAAGAACTGGATCCAGCAGTGATAGCTTCCGTCGATTTGGATGCCATTCAAGGTGGGCTTTAGCAGCGAACCGTAGACCATGCGGGTGGGAATACCGGCCGCCATCGACAGCGATGCAAAAAGCGAATGAAAATCCGTGCAGTTTCCGGTTTTTGTCCTCAGGCAATACTCCGTGCTGCCCACCGGGGAGGCCTTCAGGTGGTCGGGGTCCTTCACCCAGTAATCCACGTTTTCGAGCGTCCAGTTGTAAATCTTTCGAGCGGCGAGAATGGGGTTTGTCTCGCCCCCGACGATCGAAGCGGAAAGGGACTTAATCTGGTCGGTGATGATGACGTGGCTCGAAGGTTGCAGATACGCGAAGAGCGCGGCCCGTTCCTGATCCGTTAGCGGACGCGTCTTGGTTGGATCGATGTCGTTGCGGGTCTCGGTGCGCGTCAGTCCAAACGCTTCGCGGATGGTGATCGGGCCTTCGGTGGGCGCGTTCACTTCCGCATACCCTACGCGATTTCCCCAATCGTCCCGGTAATAGTGGACTGGAAAATCGGCGGCGACACTGAATTCACGAATCACAGACGCGGCGTCTTCCTGCGGAACGCTGAACCACATGCGCACCGTCCTGGCTCCCTTCGGTACTTGCACTTTGAATTCATTTCTTACTTGGAACGACGCCTGCTTTGGTTGCGCCGGCTTGGAGACATCGCCACCGAACGCGCGGACGGAGATTGCTATAGCAACGCTGGCGGCCACGAAGCTCAAAAAGATGGTCCTGATTCGAATCTGCTGAGAATGCATGGCCTTCCTTCTTTCTGCAGAGAGGATGCACGTATGATGAGTGGCGTTGGAAAAGGGATTCGCGAAAAGACCGAGCGGCGTCGAGGAATCTACCGTCAAGTGAAGCCGCGATTGCAGGGGATAAGCATGCGCGTCCAGGCAGCTGGGGAACATCGTTATAGCCCATGGCCGCGGGCGCCGTCAAGCGAGCCATCGAGTAGTGGTGCAGTTTGGGCCAAAGCCATCTTTGATTTTCCGGCACTTATGGCGCGGCTGAAGCCGTGCCCTTTCAAAACAAATTCAAGCTAAGCTTCACGAGTCAATCACCTCTGGCAATCACTACGGTGGTGCAGGAACTGTTTAGTTTCGGCAGATCGCGGGCGGCGGCCATGCGGACCTCCAGGCGTGGACGTTCCCCGCGAATGATCGGACAATATGAGTCAGGTTCAAGCAACGCGCCTTGCAGGCGTCGGCGTCCAGCACATCCTCCATGACAGGAGTCTCGGAACTCGCAAGGCTGGCAGGTTTTTGGAAGTGTCCGGGCTTGCTCGAAAGCTGGAGAGCTCAGAACGTCAGCTCCCACGAAGCTCAAATCAGATAGTGGCTCCCCTGGTCCCGGCCAGTAGACGCAGGGTTGCATAGTGGCTCGCGGTGTAACCCGCACTGTGCTGACGCCACATCCCCCTCTGAGCGGCAGGAGACCTGCCATCGCTCGAACCAGCGGCTCGCCAATGGCGATCACGTCCGTTTCCGCAAAGAGACGCCGGAAGCCCTCCCAGTACTCTTCATACGTGAGCGCATATAGGTCTGACCGCACGGACTGGTACACATTGACGCGCAAAGGAGCATCGAATCGTTTGGCTACGCGCGCCACCTCCGCCAGACGCAGGTAGTTCGACTTCATCATGACCGCGACGATGGTTACGGGCAAGCCGAGCCTTACGCAACGTTCTGCTTGCCGGTGGATCAGCTCCCAATTGCCGTTTCCGCGTTGTGCATCCTGTTCCGCCTGCGCCGGGTAATCAAGCGAAAACTCGATATCGTGAAAGGCGCGCAACTCGTCATCTTCCAACACAGCGACACTATGGCCGTTGGAAGTAATCGTAAGTTTGATGGGTTTTGTGCGCAGGTACTCCAGAATCGCTTTAAAGTCCGGATGCATGCCGTTCTCGCCGGTGCCCAGATTCACCGAACGAATGGGCAGTCGTTCCATGACGGACTTCACCTGATCCAGAGAAAGGCGATCCGTGCGGGTTGGATCTCGGTAGCAGAAGGCGCAGGAGAGGTTGCACTCGTTGGTGAGCCCGAGCCCGAGCGCAATACCGGCGTCAGGCGTCTTCGCGCGGGTCGGGGGGGATAAAGATTCTGCTCTGACGTCGTTCACTCGCGATCCTCCATCACCGGATCCAGTCGACGAGCCAGGTAATGTGTATAGCGCGCGACTGCAGCAAACTCCGGCCGGATACCCAGCTTGCGTTCCAGCTCCAGAATCCGCTCATACTCGGCGCTGCGAGATACCGCGGGCGGCAAATAATCCGCAACGACGCGTACACCCCGCTCCGCAATCATTGCCAGCGACGCCGCTTTCAGCATGCGTTGCAGGCTATCGGACTTGAAGAGTCGCACCCTCCCTCCGTAAAGAGACTCTTGTCCCCACTCAGCCGTAAGACTATTTTCCGCCGCACCCAGATCGCCTGCTTGGATAGCGGCCTTTAATACCTCGCCTGCCTGACTGCGCACGAGGACCGAAAGTATCGCTGATGAATCTCGCAATGCGCGAGCCGTATCGCGCAACACAACTCCCGGATCGTCGATGTATTCCAAAATGTTGTGGCAAAGAATTACATCGAACGATCGAGCGGGAAATAAGCTGGCCAGTTGTGTTGCCTCACCACGTTTCAGCACGATCTTCTCCGAGATCCCGGCTTCGCGGGCGGCGCGCTGCGCAATATCCAGCATCGCCGGAGAATAATCCAGCACCGTGACATGAATGCCAAGTTGCGCCAGGCGAACCGCCGTCGCTCCCGTGCCACACCCGAGATCCAATGCGCGCAACGACTCTTTGGCCTGCAGGGGAAGAAAATCGTGCAGGTTGGCAAAGGCCAAGTCAGAGCGCAACCGACCCTCGGGCGTCTCGAGGTAGGCAGCATATTTGTTCGTGCCGCTCTGAAAGCGTTCGCCATCGGCACTGGCAGACATGTTCATGCGATCCCCAAATGGAATCGTTTCAACCATCGATTCAATACATCGCCAATGCCCTCTATGTTAATCATGAAATTGACTGAAGCGCGCTTCCGGAATCGTCGATACCGGGTAAGTTTGGGGTAGCTTCGATTTTCAATAGATTTTAATCCTTACTTCCGAATAGACCGTTGGCCGCTTACGAATCCGTCCCAAACCCGAATCTGGGACCTGTTCCTAGGGGAACGTACATGAGCGACCGTCTTGAGCAAAACAAGGCGTCTGCGCGAGCCTTCTGCGCCTAATGTTCGATGAAATCGAAGCCCTGCGAGGCCATCGATCGCTAAGAGGGTGACGATATATTCGACCCAACCCGCACGTCGCAAACGGCAAGGACGGATTCATTGCGTACTTTGCTTTGCAAAGTTCCTGGGTCCACTCCGAGCGACTCAGCCAGTTTTCGTTGGGACATCCCCAGCATCTTTCTGAGAGCAGCGAGCCGATCAGGAAGAGTTTGCGCCGGGGGAAAAGGGTTATATCCCAGAAAGCGGAGGATGGCAGGAATGTATCGGATTGCGAGGAAGGATTTGTTGCCTTCCCAGTTGTGAATGGTGGTCTCGTCAACACCGATTTGTTCTGCAACGAGTGATTGGAAGAGGCCGAGGTCCAGACGACGGCCGCGGATGTGGTCGCCTAAGGTATTGAGCAGCATGGGGTAATGAGAAGGCTTGCGTTTCGAAGCTCTCAGCTCGGCATGGCAGAAAGGCAACGCAGGGATGAGCATCGAAGAATGCGATGACTATGAAGAATGCTGCCATCCAGAACCCGCAGAGTCTCTAACAATGAGGCAGGTTACGGCTTAAGACAGTTATGTTTTTTCCCGAGCGTGAAGGGGATTTGCGGGCGAATTCGACCACTGCAGCCCTTGCCATAGGTCTCTCGTCGGATTTATGTGTGAGTGTTGGGGGAGATTCTGAAGAAGCGGTTTCCCGTTGCCGGGACCCAAACTGCGGTACAAGCGAAACGATTTGGCGATCAGGTTCTGGCCAAGTGGACTATCGGATTTTTCATTCGGCCAGCCTTTTCTTCCGCAGGAAATCGCGCGCCACTTCTTTCACATCGTGATGCAGCCCATCGACTGCATAATTCAGTTGCTGCATTTCCTGATCCGAAATCCTTCCCGCCAAACCCGCAAGCGCCCGCGCAACTTCGGGATGTTGCTGTAAGGCCATCTCGCGAACCACCGGCACCGCCTCGTAGGGTGGAAAATAGTGCCGGTCGTCTTCGAGAACAAAAAAATCCAGAGCGGAGATCAGCCCATCGGTGGCATTCCCCGCGGCTAGATCAATCTGATGATCGCGAAGCGCTCTGGCTAGCAACCCCAGGTCCATCACGCGTGGCTGGGCTGCAAAATGCAGGCCATAGGCCGCAGCCAAACCTCTATATCCGTCAGGACGTTCCATGAATTCGTAGCCGAAGCCAGCACGCCATTGCGGCGCATACGCGGCGGCCTGCGACAGGGTTCTGATGTTCAGGCGGCGTGCATCGTCACCCCGAATCTCCATGGCAAACGTATCGTTGAAGCCGAAGCTTGGTCCCAGCGTCAACCCTAGGCGCTTTTCATATTCGTCCTTGACTCGCTGATAAACCTCAGCCCGGCTTCCTTCGGGTTTTCGCTTCAGAATGGCACTCAGGGCGGTGCCGGTGTATTCCGGGTAAATGTCGATGCGCCCGGCCAACACGGCCTGATGGCAGATATATGTTCCGGCAAGATAAAAACGCCGCTCCACCTTGAGATCTGTCTGAGCTTCGATCTCCTGCGCCATGAGTTCACCTAGAATCAAGGACTCGGTAAAGTTCTTGGAGCCAATCACAACGCGATCAGAGCGCGCGGGCGAACAGGAGGACAGCAGGGCCCCTGTAACCAGAATCAACAAGGATCTCCACCCTCCCCACCCGAGCAACTTCCCGACAAACGGCCAAGCACGCTGTGCATGGCGACGCCGGCTATGTCGATCGCTCTTCATTGATTATTCTTCATTCTTCGCCATCATTCTTCACTGTGGTCGCAGCCGCCGCTCGAGCCATCCTAGGGTGATATCTGCTAACAGCGCCAGAATTGCGGCGGGAACTGCCCCCGCAAGAATGACCTGATTGTCCACCATGGCCAGTCCCCGGAAGATAAACTCTCCCAACCCCCCCGCTCCGATGGCCGCAGCAACGGTCGCGAGCCCCACCGAGATGACAACCGCGATCCGCACCCCGGAAAGAATGACACTGAGGGCCAGCGGCAATTCGACCCAGAATAGGAGCTGCCCATCGGTCAATCCCATGCCGCGGCCCGCTTCGACCACTGCGGGATCAACGCCGCGGATGCCGGTGTAAGTGTTGCGGATCACGGGCAGCAGTGCGTAGAGAGTCAAAGCCAGGATCGCCAAGCGATCGACACGTTCACCCAACCAGGGCACGGGTAGCAGGAATCCGAACAGCGCCAGACTCGGGATCGTCTGAATGATGTTCGCGCCCGCTAACACCGGCTTATTCCACCTGGGCCAACGCGCAATCATAATGCCCAACGGTATGCCTACGACCACGGCAAGCAGGGTAGAAACCCCCACGAGCCAGAGATGCTCCAACGTAAGCTCCAAAACCTGTCCGCGGTTCTGCATGATGAAATGAAAGAAATTCATGACGCGTTCCGATCTGCCGCCGAGGCCGGCCCGACTCCGAAGGCCCTCACATATGCGGTCGCCCATGGATCGTCGGAGCGTACGAAATCATGGGGAGGAAGAACCGTGACCAGCCTTCCTGCTTCCATCAGTGCGATGCGAGACGCGAGTCGCAATGCTTCGCGCAGGTCATGGGTGACAAAGACTACGGTCTTACTCAGTTGTTGCTGCAAGGCGAGGAATTCTTGCTGGAGTTCGTTGCGTGTAAGTGGATCGAGCGCGGCAAACGGCTCGTCCATCAAAAGAATGGGAGGGTCGGCCGCGAGCGCCCGAGCCACGCCAACTCGCTGCCGCTGCCCGCCGGAAAGTTGTCGAGGATATCGCGAAGCCATACTTGCTCCGAGTCCGACGATCTGCAGCAACTCCCGCACTCGTGTGCGAATCCGCTCTTCCGGCCAGCCCTCAATCGTTGGGACGAGAGCGATATTCCGCTCCACGGTGAAATGCGGGAATAGACCTACGTCTTGAATGACATATCCGATGCTTCGGCGCAAACGAATGACGTCCCCGCCCGCCAGGCCGTTCACGCGCACTTCCCCTCCGGTGGGCGATAGCAGGCGATTCACTAGCTTCAGGGTCGTCGTCTTTCCCGAACCGCTGCGGCCGAGCAGCACGAGAGTTTGTCCGCGCCGCACCCCCAGATTCAACCCCGAAAGCACCTGCTGGCCTGTGGGTAAGGCGTATGAGACGTCATGAAACTCAATGGCGAGGTCGTTAGCCGCAGTTGATTCCATGTCCGCCAAGGATAACGGAGTTGGCGAAGATTTGGGGTCGATCGTACTAGGACATTACAGCGGCTCTTCTGAGATTGTCGGGCGTCTGTCCGAGGTGGGGCTCCGGTGAATGCGTTCTGCGCTGGCGAGGAATTTTTTCCGGGTACCGTCGGCGTTGAAGATGACCGACCCCCGCTATCAGGATATTCCGTCGAGCGCGATACCCGAAGTGACTGACGACGGCACACGCGTGCACATCATCTGCGGCGAGTTCTGGGGCAAAAGGGGACCGGTGGAAGGTGTGGCCGCCGATCCGAATTATCTCGATATCTCGGTTACCCCAGGTCAGCGGAAGCGGCTCGAAATCAAGACCACGCGTAACGCCTTCGCTTACGTGTTCGCGGGCTCCGGCACGCTCCGTGACGCCTCGGGTCCCCGCGCCGTCCTGACAGAGCAAGTCGCGAAACCGGACGCGTCGCCCATCAACGACGTCGAAAATCACTCTCTGGTGCTGTTCGACCGCGGGGACGAGATCATAGTCCAGGCCGGCGACGAGGGTATCCGTTTCCTTCAGGTATCGGGTAAGCCGATCGAGGAGCCGGTTTGCATGGCACGGCCCGATTGTGATGAACACGCAGGAACAGCTACGTCAGGCAATGGCCGAACTGCATACCGGCGCCTTCATCAAACATCGGTGAATCGTCGCCAGAGACGAGAGCCGCTGCGCAGGCTGGCTGCACAGGGCTAATCTTTGGTTGGTCCAGTACTCTAGAATTCTCGGAACGCGGATCGAATAGGAGCCTAACTATGCTGCACGCCGTCGCGGATCAACCGGAATGCTGGCCTAGGCTGTCGCTGGATTCTTGGAAAGACACGTACGCCACGGTCCATATGTGGACCCAGATGGTGGGTAAGGTCCGGCTGCGTCTGACGCCGCTCATGAACCATTGGTGGAATATCCCGTTATACGTAACTGCCCGGGGCCTGACCACGTCTCGAATCCCGTATGGACAAAGAGCATTCGAACTCTGGTTTGACTTCATACGACACCAGCTTGCGATTGAGACGACTGACGGAATACTGAAGACGCTCCCGCTGGTGCCTCGCTCTGTGGCCGAGTTCTACGGGGAATTCATGGGAATGCTTCGATCCGCGGGGATCGAAGTCAAGATTTGGCGAATGCCGGTCGAAATCCCCAATCCGATTCCCTTCGACCAAGATCACATGCATCGCTCGTACGATCCTGCGGCGGTTGAGAGATTCTGGCGGGTTCTGTTGTCGGTGGACGCCGTCTTCAGCCAATTCAGGTCGGGATTCATTGGCAAATGCAGCCCGGTGCACTTCTTCTGGGGAAGTTTTGACCTTGCGGTCACGCGGTTTTCGGGCCGCCGAGCTCCGGAGCGACCCGGCGCGGACGCGATGACGCGAGAAGCGTATTCCCACGAAGTGAGCAGTGTTGGCTTCTGGCCTGGCGGTGGCGATGTCAGAGATGCGGCCTTTTATTCCTACACGGTTCCCGAGCCGCAGGGATTCAAAAAAGCGCCTGTCCGGCCAGATGCCGCCTACTATGAGAAGCAGCTCGGCGAATTCCTCCTGATGTACGAAGATGTGCGCAACGCTGGGTCGCCCACTGCTTCGCTACTCGAGTTTTGCCAAAGCACATACGAGGCCGGGGCAAGCCTAGGTAATTGGGATCGCCATGTTCTTGAAAGGTGATTGCGTTCTGTGACGTCATAAATAATCCAGAAACCTATACCCAGTCTCGGTGGGTCTGAAACGCAGATGGACGCTCAAAAACGAGAACCTTTGCCGCAAACATATACACTGGCTCGCCATCCTGAAGGACCTCGAGGAGCGCCCGTTCCAAGCAGAAGACGTCGAGGAGTGGTTGCGAAACACCGAGGACACAGCGTTGACACTGTATTGGTCAAGGGCTCGTCCCCGAAAGTAAGGATATCCCGCTGGCACCTGGCCGCCATACTCGATGACGGTGCGGACCTGACCCGCGACCCTTCGCTTTGTACAGTTCTCAATTAAATGGCGCCGCGCGGGGTACTTGATGTCGGGGGCAGGCGCGGTTCAACGCTTCTGGTACAGGTGGAAGATGTAGTCCTTCGCCTTCACCGGCGTATGGCACGCGTATCCGCAGTCTGAGAGGCTTTTGGGATCGGCCGTGAACTTGTCCGATGGGGCGTCGTAGTTGAACACCGCGTATCCCCATCCGCCACTTTTCGGAAATCTCTTGCTGTCCTTCTCCATGACGAAAGCCTCCTTAAAGACGTCTGGCACATCCACGACGAAGGGAGCCTCCGTGCTCTTCTTCGGCGTCCACTGGAGCTTCACGATCATGGAGCCGTCCGGGAAAGGCTGGCCGTTAAGCGGAATGCCGGCCTCGAACGCCTTGATCATGGTCGGATTGCCAACGATCACCTTGAGCCTTTCGTCGGTGTGGGCAGAAGAGACGACGGCCCAGTCCTCGTATCCCCGGAAGTCGGAGAACGCGATTCCGCTCGGCGATTTCAGCGAGTACTTGTCGTTGTCTTGGCTTTGCGCGTAAAGGACCACGGCGCCGAGGACGGCGAGCACTGCCACGGCTGTCGCAACGATGGTAAAGCCGCCGATACGTTTCACGGCGATGCGTGTTCCTATCCTTTGTTCTTGTTGTTCTGGCGGCACAGATTTCGTCACAAGTTCAGACATGGTGTTTTCTCCTCACGAATAAAGTTTACTAAGTCCGATCGCCGTGCATCTTGAACGATTGCAATTAAGCCAGAGGTGAGAGGAGTAAAGCAATTGAACTATGGTATCGACGATACTTTGGTATCGAGCGTGCTGGAGGAGTTTTCCTTCGCTTTGATCGATTTTCAGGCTAGCTGGATGGAGAGAAGCCGTATGCCTCAGGCATGGACACACGGCGGTCGATACGAAAGTATGGGCGATACCATCGTCCAATTGCGCGGCCCGTTTTGTTCTGGCTGAATGGTCACGGAGGAAAATTCCATGGCGACTATGAACGCATCTACCAAACTCACACAGATGAACGCACCCGCGAAACCCGCACAGATTCGCCTGACCCGACGGTCGCCTGCCTACCATCAATGACCGGCGTACAAAAGGAGCCATCAATGAACGCGATACAAGTCGACCAGAAGAGCTATGAGATGCCCCCGCGAGAGGGGATCAGCATCGCGCATTTTCTCACCGTCGCCGACGTCGAGCGATCGGCTCGATACTACGAGAAGGTCTTCGGCGCTCGCATTCTGAGCCTGGGTGACGGCAACGCGCCTGCGTACCTTCAGCTTGCGAATATCTGGATGATTCTGAACGTTGGGGGCGGGCCGACCCCGGATAAGCCGACGGTAACGCTCAGCGTCCCCGACCCGAATCACATCAACAGCTTTATGAATTTCCGCGT
>Ga0187856_1001578_pt1 | contig 17962 bp, 18 predicted proteins | sample June2016WEW_8_40_FD_132443 | JGI IMG/M metagenome (GOLD analysis project Ga0187856, IMG submission 132443) | Peatland microbial communities from SPRUCE experiment site at the Marcell Experimental Forest, Minnesota, USA - June2016WEW_8_40 | ecosystem: Environmental > Terrestrial > Soil > Wetlands...
AGGACGCGGGCGACTAGTACCCACTTTCATAGAAACGTGATTCGCGCGGGCAGTGAATTCGAGAGTCGGATGAGACACTTGTTCGCATCGTTGCCTGCGCGGATTGGTGATTCCGGGTACTAGTGCGTCGTCGGCGTGCTCTGGCTATGACGGCTGGATGAGCGGCGCGGTTGCGGCGCCGGAGCAGGCGGAGCTGCTTGCGGCGGCGATGAAACCAACTGCGCGTCGGCAGGGGCCTGATCCTTCTGATCGGTTTCGATCAGTCGCAGGCGCGCGACGTTCTTCTGATGCTGTTCGTAAGTTTCCGCGAAGGTATGACCTCCGGTGCCGTCGGCCACGAAATAGAGCTCGCGCGTGCGCGCCGGATTGGCGGCCGCCTCAAGCGAAGCGCGGCCCGGATTGGCGATCGGCCCCGGCGGCAATCCGTCGATCTGGTAGGTGTTGTACGGCGTCGGTTGATCTATTTCGCTCTTCATGATCGGCCGCCCGAGCGTAGCTTTGCCGCCGACCAGCCCGTAGATAATGGTCGGGTCTGATTGCAGCTTCATCTTCTGTTTCAGCCGGTTGGCGAATACGGCGGCGACCCGCGTGCGCTCCTCGGGCTTGCCGGTCTCCTTCTCGACCAGGGAGGCGAGAATGACGAGCTGATCCGGTGTCTTGATCGGCAGATCGGGCAAGCGGCGGTCCCAGATTTCCTTGAGCACACGCTGCTGCGCCTGTTGCATGCGTTGGATCATCTGTTCGCGCGTCACACCGCGGGTGAAATTGTAGGTATCGGGCAGGAGGCTGCCTTCGCGCGGGATTTCCTTGATGTTTCCGCTCAGTACGTCGTCGTCCAAGAGTCGTGCGACGATCTGCTCGGAGGTCAAGCCTTCCGGGATGGTGAGCTGATGCGGCACCACTCGGCCCTCGATGATGGTCGCGACCACGTCGCGCAAGCTGGCGTGCGCCTTGAACTGATATTCGCCGGCCTTGAGGTCTTCGCGCGCCTTGAGCACGAGCACGCCGCCAATGAACACCCAGGGCTGATCGATGACGCCTTCATGCATGAGGACATCGGCGATATCGCGGATGCCGGAGCCGCGCGGGATATTGACGATGCGATCCTCCGGTAACGGACCCTGAGCTTCGAATCGCTGCTTGCCGATGACGAGCGCGATGCCGGCCACGATTGCCACCAGCACGAAGATGCTGATGATGGCGTTGCCGATGATGACAAAAGGATGCCGCGCACTCTTGGAGCGGCGGGTCGGCATCTCGACGGTGTCAGGCTCGAGCGCCGTTCGCGGGCTGCGTGGCGTGATATGTTTGGGATTTTTGGAACCCATAGGAGCCGTGCCAATTCCGTTCACCAGCCGCTCCGATAGGGGCGGATATGGCTCGCCCGCGCCCGGCACGGCTCTTCCGGTCTCCCCCGAATATGGCACAGATGCACGCGTAGATGCGGGCTCGCTCGCCGAGGGGCGCGCCGCCGGCGGCTCGGCCGGCGCACGTTGGCGCGCCGTCGAGGCGGCGAGCGGCGCCCCGCCGCTCCCATTGGTCGGCCGCTCCGATGCGCCCTTGAGCGGTTTCTCGGCGCCCGCCGCGGCGGGACGTGATTTTTGCGCGACGGAGGTGTTTTGTCCGGAGGTGATCGCGCTCGGTCCACCGCCAGGTGTCCGCGGCGGCTGCGGCTCTGCTGGGCGCGGTGATTTCGTTGCGATTGAGGATTGTCGTTCCGCTGCAGGCGCTCCGCCGCGCGTATTCGGCTCAGGTTTGTCCGCGGCGCGCGCCGGTGCCGCACGCTGACGTTCGCCGGCGCGGTCGCTGCCCTTGGGCGGTGGATCGGAGCTGGTCACCGCCGCATATCCACTTTTGCACTATGCATGATCAGCGAAAAGGTGAGCCCCCCCGCCCAGCGAACCGAATGGTCGCCGATTCTCCCGCATCCGCCCATAGATATGATAATGGGCTTGCAGTGAATTGCAGGCGAGTGCGGAGCAAATATGGCGAAATGGTGATGGGCAGCACACTAATCCGGCACCCGGGAGAACACGAGTGAGGCATTGGTGCCGCCGAATCCGAACGAGTTCGAGAGCACAACATTGACCGAGCGCTGGCGCGGCTTGTGCGGCACGAGATCGATGGCGGTGGCGACGGAGGGGTTGTCGAGATTGATGGTTGGCGGCACCACCTGATCGCGGATTGCGAGCAGGCAGAAGATCGCCTCGACCGTGCCGGCTGCGCCAAGCAGATGACCGATCGAGGACTTCGTCGATGACATGCTGATACGGCCGCCTGCATTGCCGACCAGCCGCTCAACGGCCTTGAGCTCGATCTCGTCACCGAGCGGCGTCGAGGTCCCGTGAGCATTGATATAGTCGATCTGCCCGGGCGAAATGTCGGCGCGGCGGATCGCCGCCTTCATGCAGCGCAGCGCGCCGTCGCCGTCCGGGGCGGGGGCCGTGATGTGGAACGCGTCGCCCGAGAGGCCGTAGCCGATAAGTTCGCCATAGATGCGGGCGCCGCGCCGCTTCGCATGGTCGTACTCTTCGAGCACCACTGCACCCGCGCCTTCGCCCATCACGAATCCATCGCGGTCGCGGTCATACGGTCGCGAGGCGCGTTCGGGTGTCGCGTTGAATCCGGTTGATAACGCCCGACACGCGGCAAATCCGGCGAGCGAGATGCGGCTGACGGGCGACTCCGTGCCGCCAGCCACCATCACGTCGGCGTCTCCGAGCGCAATAAGTCTGCCGGCATCACCGATGGCGTGAGCGCCGGTCGAGCACGCGGTGACCACGGCATGATTGGGGCCCTTCAGCGAATGCGCGATCGATACGTAGCCCGAGGCGAGATTGATGATCCGGCCCGGGATGAAGAATGGCGACACCCGGCGCGGACCGCGGTCGCGCAAGAGCAGGGCTGTTTCCGCGATGCCTTCAATGCCACCGATGCCGGAGCCGATCAGCACACCGCTCGTAATCTGTTCTTCGTACTCGCGCGGGTGCCAATCGGCGTCATCGAGCGCCTGCGTCGCCGCGCCCATAGCATAGAGGATGAAGTCGTCGACCTTGCGCCGTTCCTTCGGTTCCATCCACTGATCGGGATTGAAGGTGCCGTGCGAGCCGTCCCCGCGGGGAATCTGGCCGGCAATCTGGCATGGAAGATCGGAGACTTCGAATTTCTCGACGCGTCCGATCCCACTCTCGCCCGCGAGCAGCCGTTGCCACGTGTGCTCGACCCCGCAAGCGAGCGGCGTCACCATGCCAAGACCAGTGACGACGACGCGTCTCATCATCGGCACTCCCGGCAGACGCTTTGGCCGATGTCGTCTCGGTAAAGCCCGCCGCTGCAGCGTCCGCCCGCCCGTAATGGCGTACGAACATCTCGCCTGGGAGCGTTGCGCAACCGGGCAGTGCCAGGTATCAGCTCTTCGCGTTCTTTTCGAGGAACTTGATGGCGTCGCCCACAGTGAGAATGGTTTCGGCGGCGTCGTCGGGAATCTCGCAACCAAATTCCTCCTCGAAGGCCATGACGAGCTCGACCGTGTCGAGGCTGTCGGCGCCGAGATCGTCGATGAAGCTGGCGTTTTCGGTCACCTTGTCGGGCTCGACGCCGAGATGCTCCACGACGATCTTCTTCACCCGCTCGCCAATATCACTCATCGTTTCCAACCTCTTCTTTCAACTTTCAACGCGACCCGATCAATCACGTCTCAGCCCCGTTGTGGGCGACGGCCGCGGGTCGACAGCGAACAGAGGCGGACGTTTATTCCCCGCTCTCCGGCTTTCCGGCTCCCCCAGCCCAGTCTCGGTCCGGTTACCACACTTCCATAGCGTTGACCAGCGCGGCCGCTCACCATCGTAGCAACCTCTATCACCTTCAAATCATGACCATTCCGCCATTCACATGCAATGTCTGCCCGGTCATATAGGCGGCCTCGTTCGAGGCGAGAAAAACGACCGCGGCCGCCACCTCCTCTGCCGTACCGGCGCGGTTTGCCGGAATCTTCGCGAGTATGACCTCGCGCTGTTTGTCGGTGAGCTTGTCGGTCATCGGCGTGACGATGAATCCGGGCGCAACACAATTGGCGGTAACGCCGCGTTTCGCATATTCCTGTGCTATCGCCTTGATCATGCCGGTAATGCCGGCTTTGGCGGCGACATAATTGGCCTGCCCGGGATTTCCGGTCGTCCCCACGACCGAGGTGATAGCGATGACGCGTCCGAAGCGACGGCGCATCATGCCACGCACGGCGGCACGCGCGAGGCGGAACGTGGCGGAGAGATTGATGGCGATGACCTGGTCCCAGTCCTCGTCGCGCAACTGCACGAACAGATTGTCCTTCGTCACTCCAGCATTGGCGACGAGCACGTCGAGCCGACCCATCGCCTCTTCGGCGCGTGGAACCAGGGCGTCGGTTTCGGCGCCGTCGGCGAGATTGCAAGGCAAAACATGAACGCGACCACCGAGATCGGCGGCAAGCCGTTCGAGGATGTCGCGACGGGTGCCGGAAATGGCGACCGTTGCGCCCTGCGCATGCAGGATGCGGGCGATGCTGCCGCCGATCGCGCCGGTGGCTCCTGTGATCAATGCGGTCTTTCCGGTGAGTTCAAACATAACCATCCTCGCGAACGCGCAAAGCTCAACCGTGCGCAGCCTTGAACCGGGCGATGTCCTCGGGCGTGCCGATCGATGACGCATTGGCCGTTTCGGCGATTCGCTTGATCAAGCCGGTGAGCACTTTGCCGGCGCCGATCTCGTGGAACATGGTCACACCCGCTCGCACCATGAACAGAACCGATTCGCGCCAGCGAACCGTGCCGGTCACCTGCTCGACCAGGCAGCGTACGATAATTGCGGGGTCGCTGATCGGCTGCGCCAACACATTGGCGACGAGCGGCACGCGGGGCGGCTTAACGGCGACCGCGGAGAGCGCCGCGGCCATAGCATCCGCCGCTGGCTGCATCAGGGAGCAGTGAAACGGCGCCGAGACCGGCAACATCATTGCCCGCTTCACGCCGTGCGCCTTTGCAATCTCGACAGCGCGCTCGACGGCCGCTTTCTCACCTGACAATACGACTTGCCTGCCGCCATTGTCGTTTGCGGCCGCGCAGACGCCCGCGCCCGCAGCCTCAGCGGCGATCACTTTGGCTTCGCCGAGTTCGACCCCAACCAGCGCAGCCATGGCGCCGACACCGACGGGCACCGCCTTCTGCATGGCACGGCCGCGAACGCGCAGGAGCCGCGCCGCATCGGCGATCGTGAGCGACCGAGCGGCGGCAAGCGCCGAATACTCTCCGAGCGAGTGGCCGGCAACGAAAGCCGCATCGCGCCCAAGATCGACGCCGGCCTCCGCTTCGAGCGCCCGCAACGCAGCGAGCGAGACCGCCATGAGGGCAGGCTGCGCATTCTCGGTGAGGGTGAGCGTCTCCGCCGGCCCATTCCAGATCGTGTGGCTGAGCTTCTCCCCGAGCGCCGCATCGACTTCCTCGAAGACCCGGCGCGCCGAGGTAAAGGCCTCGGCCAGCCCCCTCCCCATGCCGACCGCCTGACTGCCTTGGCCGGGAAAAACGAACGCAGCCGCCATTGCCTGCCCCCGATGTCCTGATGCCGAAGTTCGCAACTACTCGCGGCACGCGTTGTGAACTGGAATCAAAGGGACACCAGCAAATTAATGATTCTAGTGTGATTTTTGATTTGAAGTTCCTGTGCGAGTTTGCGGCTTCAAATCCACCACACCTGGGAGGGGCGAAAGATACCGCGATTACGGCTGTGTCAAGGGAGGGGCGTCGAGTAAGAAAGCGACAACCGACAGTCGGTAATCTTGATTAACCCGGCCCTTTGGCCAAAAGCCTTGTTCACGAGTCCGCTTCGATGAGCCCATTTTCACCGGTTACCGAGGCCGAACTCGCTCGCGCGCGCCGGGATCCCGCGTTCCGGCAGAAGCTGCTGACCCAAAGCCTCGAGGTGCTGCTCGGCAAACTGCAGAAGCAGCGCCAGGCGCCACGCTCCGCCCTCGCAACCGCCAAACAGATGCGAGAAGGCGTAACCCTTGCGGTGCGGCTCGCGGAGCTAATCCAGACCGCCGCCGACCCATCGCGTGGTTCCTGATCCGTCTTGCCTTTCCGTACGGCCCGCGTATAAGGCCTGCTTTTCCGCTCGACCCCGGCCGGGGGCTGAACGGACGGTCGCGCCGGCGCATGTTTCGGGAAAGTGGTTACCGGTTTTCCGAGAAGAACATGCGCCAAGTATGGTGCGGTAGGACTTCAGGGTCCGGCGTCCGGTGTTCCCGCCTTCAGAGCATTCGAGCCTTTCCCGAAGGGTTCGAGGGGCTTGGCGCCGGGAGCGAGCGAGAACAACGAAGGAAAGGGCATCTATGTCGCTCTATGAGCACGTCTACCTTGCGCGCCAGGATGCGAGCGCGCAGCAGGTGGAGGAATTGACCGCGCATTTGAAGGGCGTCGTCGAAGGACTCGGCGGGTCGATCGCCAAGACCGAATATTGGGGCGTGAAATCCCTTTCCTATCGGCTGCGCAAGAACCGCAAGGCGCATTTCACTCTGATGAACGTCGATGCTCCGCCGGCCGCGATCAACGAGATCGAACGGTTGGAACGGCTCAACGAAGACGTCCTGCGCTATCTCACGATCCGCGTCGAAGCGCACGAGGAGGGTCCTTCCGCCATGATGCGTCGGGTCGAGCGTGATCGCGACCGTGACGACCGCCGGGGTGACCGCGGCGACAGGGGCGATCGCTTCGACAGAGGAGATCGCGGCGACAGAGGAGGAGACCGTGGCGACCGTCCGCGCGACCGCGACCGGCGTCCGCGCGAGGGCTCTGACCAAACTGAAACGCCAACGACGACGCCAACGACGACGACGACGGAGGAATGACCATGGCCATGTCACCGCAATCGGCGGGTGCACGCCGGCCGTTCTTTCGCCGCCGCAAGAGCTGCCCGTTCTCGGGCGCCAACGCACCGAAGATCGACTACAAAGATGTCAAACTGCTGCAGCGGTTCGTATCGGAACGCGGCAAGATCGTTCCGAGCCGCATCACGGCGGTCTCGGCAAAGAAGCAGCGCGAACTTGCCCAAGCGATCAAGCGCGCGCGCTTCCTTGGACTGCTGCCCTATGTGATCCGCTGAGTGTGATCCCGCCGACCGCCCGCTGACCCGAGTTGGGCATAAGCGGGGGCAAGGAGAAGTCGAGATGGAAGTGATCTTGCTCGAACGGGTGCCCAGACTGGGGCAGATGGGCGAGGTGGTGCGCGTCAAGGACGGCTTCGCCCGCAATTTCCTGCTGCCGCGCGGCAAGGCGCTACGCGCCACCGCAGAAAACCGCACGCGTTTTGAAACCATGAAAAGCGAGCTCGAGGCGCGCTCGCTCACGCTCAAAGGCGAGGCGGGTCAAGTCGCCGAGAAACTTGACGGGAAGAGCTTTACGGTTCTGCGCCAAGCCTCGGAAGCAGGTCAGCTCTTCGGATCGGTTTCGCCGCGCGACCTCGTCGGCCTCATCACAGCCGCCGGATTCAACGTGAGCCGCAATCAGATCGCGCTCAACGCGCCGATCAAGACGATCGGCCGGCACAGTGTTCCGTTATCGCTGCATCCCGAGATCGAGACATCGATCACCGTGATTGTCGCCCGCAACAACGAAGAAGCAGCGCGCATCGAGCGCGGCGAGGACGTAACGCGGTTACGTGAAGAGCCGACGGCCGAGCAAGCCGCGGCGCTTGCGGCGGAGGCGTTCTTCGAACCCGAGGCTGCGGAATCGCTGCGCGCTCGCGAAGGAACTGAACCGGCCGAAAGTCCTCCCCCGGCCGACAAAAGTTGATCTCGGCGCACACTTTTTCTCAGTCGGGAATGTTGTCGCGCGCTACAGGCGCATTCTCGCCTGACGCGGCATCAGTGGGCGCGGCATCCGTCGGCGCGGCAGCGGCCGGCATCGGGCTTGTTCCCTGGGTCTCGGTCGGGCCGGGTTCCGCGACGACCGCAGCAGGCACATGGGCAACCGCAGCAGGCTCTTGGGAGGGTGATGGAGTTTTGGGCTCCTTGCGACGGCTTCGCGTAGCCGTCGCCGGCTGCTGCCCCCTCGCAGGCCGTGCCGCCGGGGTGCCTAGGCTCGGCTGCTCGCCGGGACTCGCTTCGTCTTCCGGTTTGGCCTCCTCATCCGCCGGCCGCTGCAGCTTAACGGTGGCAGGTGTCCCCTCTTCTGGCTTTCCCGGTTGCCGGGCCTGCTGTTTTGCCGGCTTTGGCTCCTCGGCCGGCGCCCTGGCATGCTCCACCGCCGGCTTCTGCCCATGCCCTTGCGCCGCGGCTCCGCCGCTCTCGCCACCGCGCCCACCCAGCACATAGGCGGCGAGCGCGGCCGCCTGTTCACGGCTCGTCGTGTAATGCTCACGCAGGAATTCCGTAAGCGTGGCGCTATTTTTGCCGCTTCCCAGCCCGCGCGCAGCCTTGTGGCATTCCGCACAATCGGTCGCAAAGATCTGCGCCGGCGTCTTGCCCTGGTCGATATTGGTCTGAGCATGCGCCAATGCTGGAGCTAATCCTGCAAGCAGGCCGATCGTGGGCGCGAGACGCCGGGTCACCCTGAACTCCTCAAATCTTTTCGGCTGGCCAGCCATCCTTACCCCAAAACCGGCCAAATGTGAGCGGGGCGCGGCGGTCCCCCCCCCCGGAGAGGAGACCATCGTCGCCTGCATTGCTGGTCAACGAGGATTTTGTTTTAATGACGGCAGGCAGAAAACCCGCTGGCCCACGACGCCAATCGAGCCGGGTAGCGGGCGCAACGCTGAACGCGTCGACCGCCACATCTGGCGCGACGGGCGTAGTAGTGTGTGGAGGCGACCATGGATCGGTTGCTATCGATATTCTTAAGGCGGTTCATCCGCCATGGGTCCTTTACGGTCACGACGGCGGCAGGCAACACCTACACCTTCGGCGATGGCTTCGGCCCACCCGTCGCCGTGCGCTTCACCAACGCGAAGGCGCAGCGCGCGGTGTTGCTCAATCCCGAGCTCCGATTGGGCGAAGCCTATATGGATGGCACATTCGTCCTCGAGCAAGGCTCGATCGCCGAGGCGCTCGCAATCCTGATGCGGCAAGAGCACATTGCCCCGCCAAGTTGGGCCCTGCCGTTGCGGTTCGTCCGCTATCTGTTCCGCCGCCTGCAGCAGTTCAATCCGCGGTCCCGGGCACGGCGCAATGTGGCGCACCACTACGATCTCGACGGCAGGCTCTACGCGCTCTTCCTCGACGCCGACCAGCAATATAGCTGCGCCTATTTCGAGGCACAGGACCAGTCGCTCGACGACGCTCAGCTCGCCAAGAAGCGCCACCTCGCCGCGAAGCTTCGGGTCGAACCCGGCGCAACGGTGCTCGATATCGGATGCGGCTGGGGCGGCCTCGCCCTCTACCTCGCCGAGGTCGCCGGCGCACGCGCTACCGGCATCACGCTCTCGCGGGAGCAGTACGCACGCGCGCAGCAGAGAGCGCTCGAGCGCGGCCGAACACAGGACGCCATTTTCCGGCTCGAGGACTATCGCGATGTCGTCGGCCACTTCGATCGCATCGTGTCGGTCGGCATGTTCGAGCACGTCGGGGTCGGCTTTTACGATACTTTCTTCCGCAAGTGCGCACAGCTTCTGGGCGATGACGGCGTTTTTCTCTTGCACACGATCGGCCGCAGCGGCACTCCAAGCGTCACCAATCCCTGGATCGCCAAATATATCTTTCCGGGAGGCTACATCCCCGCGCTCTCGGAAGTACTGCCCGCCATCGAGCGCGCGAGGCTCATCGTCACCGACGTCGAAATCCTGCAGCTGCACTACGCCGAGACGCTCAAGGCCTGGCGCGAGCGCTTCCTCGCGCACCGCGAAGAGGTCGAGCGGCTCTACGATGCGCGCTTCGTGCGCATGTGGGAATTCTACCTGGTGTCCTCCGAAATGGCGTTTCGCGAGAGCGACATGGTGGTGTTCCAGATCCAGATGGCCAAGCGCAAGGGCGTGGTACCGGCGACGCGCGATTACGTCGCGCGCGAGGAAGCGCGGTTGCGTGCGATCGAAACCGGCTATTCTGAGCCCCTGCGCCTTGCCGGGGAATAGCGTGGTAACGGCCCGCTGCCGAAAAGCGGACGTCAAGAGCCTTTAGCGCCTATCAGCGTTGCTGTGGCGGCAACAGTGGTTAGCGGGGAAAGCCGCAATGAGCATTTCCCATCGTGTCCCCGCTCGACTATCGACAATGTGTTCGTGGTTTAAGTGCAACGGTTGCGAATTTCGAGAGTGGCGCCGTCGTCGAGTGATCCGCGATGTTGAGTGACCGCAAATCGGCTAATTCCCTACCGGCCAACCCAAAATTGGCCACACGCGAACCACTTGATCGGGACCATGGCACAAATCGATTCGATTGCACGCAAGCAAGCTCCCGCGGAACCCCCGATCCGCACGCTGCCGCACAACATCGAGGCCGAGCAGGCGTTGCTGGGAGCGATCCTCGTCAATAACGAGGCGTTCTACCGCGTCTCCGATTTCCTCGAGCCGAAGCATTTCCTCGAAACGATCCATCAGCGCATCTTCGAGCTTTCCGGGAGCCTCATCCGCGCCGGCAAACTGGCGACGCCGGTGACGCTCAAGACGTTCCTGCCGGCGGACTTCGATATCGCCGGGCTCTCCGTCAATCAGTATCTGGCCCGGCTCGCCGCCGAGGCGACAACGATCATCAATGCCGAGGATTACGGCCGTATCGTCTACCATCTCTCGGTTCGCCGCGCTCTGATCGAGATCGGTGGGGACATAGTCAACCTCGCCTACGACGCGCCGGTCGACGCAACGCCGGTGAGCCACATCGAGGATGCCGAGCGAAAGCTCTATGAGATTGCAGAGACTGGCCGTTACGACAGCGGCTTCCAGCCATTCGGAAGGGCGCTGACTAGGGCCGTAGATATGACGGCAGCCGCCTACCAACGCGACGGCAAGCTGTCTGGACTTGCAACTGGACTTAAGGATCTCGACGCAAAAATGGGCGGTTTACAGGCCTCCGATCTCATTGTCTTGGCGGGACGGCCCGGCATGGGAAAGACGGCTCTCGCCACCAACATTGCCTACAATGTAGCGAGGGCATGGCGGGGCGAGCAGCGCGCCGACGGACACATGGGAACGGTCAATGGTGGCATCGTCGGATTCTTCTCGCTGGAAATGTCGGCCGAGCAATTAGCAACCCGAATCATCGCAGAACAGACCGGCATATCGTCAAGCATGATGAGGCGTGGCGATATCGATGATTCCCATTTTGAAAAAATAAAAGACAAGGTGATCGAAATCCAACACCTACCCCTCTTTATTGACGAAACCGGCGGCGTATCGGTTGCACAGCTCGCAGCCCGGGCCAGGCGCCTAAAGCGGCAGCGCGGACTCGACCTCATTGTTATTGACTACATTCAGCTTATGCAGGGGTCGACCCGCCGCGCTATGGAAGGCCGGGTCCAAGAGGTCACTGAGATCACAACAAATCTAAAAGCGCTAGCCAAGGAGATTAGCGTTCCGATTCTTGCGCTGTCGCAATTGTCCCGTCAGGTTGAGAATCGAGAAGATAAACATCCTCAATTGTCCGACTTGCGAGAGTCGGGTTCGATCGAGCAGGACGCAGATGTTGTACTATTCGTGTATCGCGAGGAATATTACTTGACGACGAAAGAGCCACGTCCTGGAACTCCCGAGCACGAGAAGTGGCAAAATGAAATGAACGCCGTGCACGGAAAAGCTGAAGTCATTATTGGCAAGCAGCGACACGGGCCCACCGCAACAGTTCCCTTGCAGTTTGATGCCCGAGTGACTCGTTTCGCTGATCCAGAGACAAGGCATGAGGCAGATTTTTAAGCGGCCCTCGGTCGAACATCGTGCTCGATTGTCCCACCATTTTCCCGTTTTGAACAAAACAGCGGACTACGAGGCCGCCGGGATAGTGAAATCACGCAATGTCGTCGTTTTTCGCGATCTCCGGCTTGAATGGCGCCAACGGGAGGCCCGCGACGTTCCGACAGAAGCCGACTAAGTGGCCCATTTCTCCAAGCCTCAACTGGGTGGCATTTCGGGCTCCGAGCGCGTCAAGGACTCGCTCGTCCTCATACTCCCCGTCCGCCTTGTAGCGGCAAGCGGCGGTTAGAAGGTCAGGCACGCTGTAGCCATCCCAGCCATCGAACAATGTGCCGGCCGCAATGATCCTCGCAAGAGCGGCGTGCTCGTTTTCCGTATAGATGTAGTCGCGCTCGCGTCGCAGCTGCTTCTGCAACCAGTACCGCACCCCTTCGTCGAGCCAATCGGGATCCTTCAGTATCTCGGCTGCGCGTGAGCGAAATTGATCAGCTCTGACCTGTGCTTTCGAGACTCGCGGCATGGGTTGCTCCTTCAACGTCTTGATGACGCGACGCAACCGACTGTGGATAAGGCTGTGGGCAAAGTACAAAAATACTGTGATTCGTGTCGTGCGATCTAGCTGCGGGAAAAGAGATTTTTGGGGATATTGTCCCCTCGCCTGAGCCGCTGTTCACGCGCCCAACGCTTTGAGAAGGCCCTCGCCAATGCCGTCACTATGGCGGCGGCAAATGCCTTTCAGCGGGACGGCAAGCTTCAGGCTTGCCGCAGGGCAGGATGGGCGGCCCGTAACCCGCCGCCGTCACCCGCTTCGCCAATCTCGATACCGCGCATCAGCCGAGTTTTTAGGCCGTCCTGCTACCGACGCCGCTTTACCCCCGCCGCGGCGCCGGTCATAAGGCGGCCATGGCACGCGCAGAACCGCTGCCGGTACCGGTGAGCCCCTTGGCCGACCCCGAGACCGGCGGCACGCTGATCATCGATCTTAACGCCGTCGAGGCGAACTGGCGCGCGCTGGCGCGCCAAGTCCTCACCGTCGAATGCGCGGCCGTGGTCAAGGCCAATGCCTATGGGCTGGGTCTCGAACCAGTCACCGCGAAGCTCGCAAAGGCCGGCTGCAAGACGTTTTTCGTGGCCGATATCGCTGAAGCGCGACGCGTGCGCGCCCGCGCGCGCGACGCCGATCTACGTGCTCAATGGATTTTCGCCCGCGGCAGCGACAGCATTCATCGAGCTTAACGCGCAGCCGGTCATCAACAGCGCGGCCGAGTTGGCGGAGTGGGACGCGTTCGTCGCTGCCCACAAGTGGCAGGGGGGCGCAGCGCTCCATGTTGACACCGGCATGAACCGGCTCGGCATTTCCGCAGCGGAAGCCGCGGCGCTTGCGCCGCGCGTGCAGCACGAGAATCACGGCATTACGCTGTTGATGAGCCACCTCGCCTGCGCCGAAATCGCCGATCACCCGCTCAACGCCAGCCAGATCCGGCTGTTTCGCGAGCTCCGCATGCTGTACCACGGCGTTCCCGCCTCGCTCGCCAATTCCTCCGGCATCTTCTTCGGCGATTCGGCGCATTACGAGATGGCGCGACCTGGCGCCGCCCTCTATGGCATCAATCCCACGCCCGGTCGCGCCAACCCGATGCGCGGCGTCGTCGAACTGACCGGGCGCATCCTGCAGGTGCGCAAGCTGGAGCAAGGCGAGACAGTCGGCTATGGCGCCGCGTGGACCGCAAGACGCGCCTCGCGCGTCGCCATCGTTGCGCTCGGCTACGCCGATGGGCTCTTGCGTGCCGCGAGCGGTACCGACCGCAAGCCGGGCGGCGCAGCCATCATCGCCGCAAAGCGCTGCCCGATCGCCGGCCACATTTCGATGGACCTGATTTGCATCGACATCACCGAGCTTCCCGATGGGGTCGTCCACCGCGGCGACATCGCGACCTTCATTGGCGATAGGATTACCGTCGACGACATTGCTGCATCGGCTGGAACCATCGGCTACGAGATCCTCACCCGACTCGGCCCGCGTTGTCATCTCGTCTATCGTGGCGCGTGAGGCGTGAGGCGATGCGAGACAAAGGTGCATGAGATGGTTGCGCGGGCGCAGAATTTCGTCTGCCAGAATTGCGGCGCAGCCTTTCCGCGTTGGGCCGGCCGCTGCGAAGCCTGCGGCGAATGGAACACGCTGGTCGAGGAAGGCGCTGCGGCGCCGGCCCGTTCTTCGCGCAAGGGACGCCTGTTCGTCATCGAGCCGCTCAAGGGCCAAACGCTGGAAACGCCGCGGCTTGCCTCCGGCATCGCCGAATTCGATCGTGTGACCGGCGGCGGCCTGGTGCGCGGCTCGGTGCTCCTGCTCGGCGGCGACCCAGGCATCGGTAAGTCCACGCTGTTGATCGAGGTCGCGGCCGCATACGCGCGCAACCGCCACCGCGCGGTCTATATCTCCGGCGAGGAAGCCGTCGCGCAGGTGCGGTTGCGCGCCGAACGGCTCGGCCTCACCGATGCGGACGTCGAGCTCGCCGCGGAAACCTCGGTCGAGGACATCGTCGCGACGCTCTCGCAGGGACGGACGCCGCAGCTCCTCGTTATCGATTCGATCCAGACCATGTGGACGCAATCCGTCGACGCCGCGCCCGGCACGGTCACGCAGGTGCGCGGATCGGCGGGCGAACTGATCCGTTTCTCCAAGCGTACGGGCGCGGCCGTGATCCTGGTCGGCCATGTCACCAAGGACGGACAGATCGCCGGCCCGCGCGTTGTCGAGCACATGGTCGATGCCGTGCTATCGTTCGAAGGCGAAGGCTCGCACCAATTCCGCATCCTGCGCGCGATCAAAAACCGCTTCGGCCCCACCGACGAGATCGGCGTGTTCGAGATGACCGGAGCGGGATTGCGCGAAGTCGCGAACCCCTCCGAGCTGTTCCTCTCCGAGCGCGAGCTCGGCAGCGCCGGCACTGCCGTCTTCGCCGGAATGGAAGGAACGCGGCCGCTCCTGGTGGAAATTCAGGCGCTGGTTGCACCGACGTCGCTCGGCACTCCGCGCCGCGCCGTCGTCGGCTGGGACCCGAGCCGGCTGTCCATGGTGCTCGCGGTGCTCGAGGCGCATTGCGGAGTTCGCCTCTCGGGCCATGACGTCTATCTCAATGTCGCCGGAGGCCTGCGCATTCAGGAGCCGGCGGCCGATGTCGCCGCCGCCGCGGCCTTGGTGTCTTCGCTGGCCCATGCGCCGCTGCCCGCAGACGCCGTCTATTTCGGCGAAGTGTCGCTCTCAGGCGCCGTGCGACCCGTGGCGCAGACCGCCGCGCGGCTCAAGGAAGCGCAGAAACTCGGCTTCGCGAGAGCGATCGTCCCGGAAGCCGCGCGCAACGAAGCCCCCGAAGGCTTCACGCTCTCCACCCTCGGCACGCTTGCGAATCTCGTTGTCGATATTGCCCGGGACGGCGCGCCGGCGCTGCGCCGCGTCGGCCGTCAGGACGGGTGATAAGGGGAACTTCCATCCGCCCTCAGCGACATTTCCACCCAATTGTTAACGATAAAGATGAGGCTGTTGAGCGCCCGAGAAGGCGGATGACGGCGCCGCCCCGCCCGGCTATACACGCGGCGGACCTTTGCGTTCGGGCCACCCGCGCCCTCCAGCAACCAAGGCGGGACTACCTAGCGGACCAGCCGATCATGCCGCTCGACATTGTCCTCATCGTCATCATGCTGATTTCAGGGCTGCTCGCCATGGTGCGCGGCTTCATGCGCGAGGTGCTCTCGATCGTCGCCTGGGCGTTGGCCGCCGGCGCGGCCGTATACGCAGCACTTCGACTTTCCTATGCGGCCAAAGCCTATTTTAGCAATTTGCCGGAAATGGCGGTCGTCGCAGGTGTTGCGATAGTCGCATTTTTACTGACCCTTATTGTCGTTTCAGTGATAACGGTCCGAATTTCCGACATGATACTTGACAGCCGCGTGGGCGCGCTCGATCGCACGCTCGGCTTCCTGTTTGGGCTCGCGCGCGGCTTCTTCATTGTGGTCGTAGCCTTCATATTTTTTGCCTGGCTCGTTCCCGACAAAGGCCAACCCCGATGGGTTACGTCCGCAAAGTCACAGGTCGTTTTGAAGGCTGCTGGGGAAAAGCTGAAGGACCTGTTTCCCGACGACATGGATACCTATCTTTCTCGATTGTTACGAAAACGTCCAAAAGGCGACGAACAAGAGCAACCGGAAAGCGCGCCGGATCAGCACAGCCAACGCGACAAACCCGCCGACGGTCGCGCCGAAGCGGGATATGATCGTTCGAGCCGCGCTGGCATGCAGCAATTGCTCGAGGTCAGGGGAATGGGTGCATTGAGATGATCACGGGCCGATGACCATGACGGAACCTGTCCTCCTCGATCTTGACGACGATCGGCTGCGTGAAGAATGCGGCGTATTCGGCATCTTCGGTCACCCCGACGCGGCCGCGATTACGGCGCTCGGCCTACACGCGCTGCAACATCGCGGCCAGGAAGCCGCCGGGATCGTCACCTTCGACGGCAAACGCTTTCACTCCGAGCGTCGCCTCGGCCTCGTCGGCGACGCCTTTTCGGGGCGCGAGGTGATCGATCGCCTGCCCGGCAACGCCGCAGTCGGCCATGTGCGCTATTCGACGACCGGCGACACCATTCTGCGCAACGTGCAGCCGCTGTTCGCCGAGCTCAATGCCGGCGGTTTCGCCATCGGCCACAACGGTAATCTCACCAACGGCCTGACGCTGCGCCGCCAGCTCGTGCGCGAAGGCGCCATGATGCAATCGACGACCGACACGGAGGTGATCCTCCATCTCGTCGCGCGCTCGCACCGCAACCGTTTCGTCGACCGCTTCATCGAGGGGCTGCGCATGCTCGAAGGCTCCTACGCCTTCGTCGGCCTGACCAACAAGAAGTTGATCGGCGCCCGCGACCCGCTGGGTATCCGCCCGTTGGTGCTCGGCAAGCTGGACGGCTGCCCGATCCTCGCCTCCGAGACCTGCGCACTCGATATCATCGGCGCGCACTACGTGCGCGATGTCGAGAACGGCGAAGTTCTCATTCTCGACGAGGACGGCGCCCATTCGCATAAGCCATTCCCGGCAATGCCGGCGCGCCCCTGCATCTTCGAATACATCTATTTCTCGCGGCCGGATTCGATCATCGGCGGCCGCAGCGTCTACGACGTGCGCAAGACCTGCGGGTCGGAGCTTGCGCTGGAGGCGCCCGCTCCCGCCGATGTGGTGATCCCGGTTCCCGATTCCGGCGTGCCCGCGGCCATCGGATACGCGCAGCAATCCGGCATCCCCTACGAGCTCGGCATCATTCGCAACCATTATGTCGGGCGCACCTTCATCGAGCCGACGCAACAGATCCGCCAACTTGGCGTTCGTCTCAAGCACAGCGCCAACCGCGCCGTGGTCAACGGCAAGCGCATCGTGCTGGTCGACGACTCGATCGTGCGCGGTACGACATCGGTGAAGATCGTGCGCATGATGCGCGATGCCGGTGCCCGCGAAGTGCATTTCCGTATTGCCTCACCGCCGATCACCCATCCCGATTATTATGGAATCGACACGCCCGAACGGGACAAGCTCCTTGCCGCCACGCACGATCTCGAGGGCATGCGGCGCTTCATCGGCGCCGATTCGCTCGCCTTCCTCTCGGTCGAGGGTATCTATCGCGCCATGGGCGAGAAGGGGCGCGATCCCGTACGTCCGCAATTCACCGACCATTGCTTTACGGGTGAATATCCGACCCCGCTCACCGACCGCTCGGCGCACGAATCCTCGCCCCGCCAGCTCTCATTGCTCGCCGAGGCGAGCTGAGGAATGCCCCTACCCCTCGCCGAGCGTATCGCGCTCGTCACCGGCGCCTCGCGCGGTATCGGCCGTGCGACGGCGCTCGCGCTTGCGCGCGCAGGCGCGCATGTGGTCGCGGTGGCGCGCACAGTCGGCGGTCTCGAGGAGCTCGATGATGCGGTGCGTGCCGCCGGCAGTTCGGCGACGCTGGTGCCGCTCGACATGCGCGACTATGACGGCCTTTATCGGCTCGCCGGAGCGCTCAACGAACGTCACGCACGGCTCGATGTACTCGTCGGCAATGCCGGCGTTGTTG